>Ga0129333_10004643_pt1 | contig 12852 bp, 13 predicted proteins | sample CPB6_08_DNA_FD_94474 | JGI IMG/M metagenome (GOLD analysis project Ga0129333, IMG submission 94474) | Freshwater to marine salinity gradient microbial communities from Chesapeake Bay, USA - CPBay_Sum_0.6_0.8_DNA | ecosystem: Environmental > Aquatic > Marine > Coastal | place: USA: Chesapeake... | reverse complement strand
TATAAAGAGAATTGAAATATCCGCAGGTATCGATTTTAAGCCACTCGACCAGCACCGCCAGATGCTCGTGTCGGGGCATTGTCTCCCCACGCATCCATCTTCGGACGCTTTCGTTTGAGACTGGTTTTGAATTCTCTAATTTTCTATTGAAGTGGATTGCCACAAACGCCGCACTCGGCAATCTTTTGTAACGCTGAATAAGTGCTTCTCGAAGTCTCTTTCCAAACTGGTGCTCCAAATAGAGCAGTCGATTAGCAGGGGCCATTCCCCCCCCTCTCTCTCAAACGAACCGTTGCCCCCTGATTTTTATAAATTAAAAATATCTCTATTTTGAAGAAATGTCTATCTAAATTCTCAAAACACAATCGGTAGTTGGAGTGTTTTGATTTGCCTCCCTTAACTGTCAGCCCGATTAGACTACGTCTTGAAAAATAGACTCAGTTCTATGTAAGGAAACTCTTACAAGTGATCTTTCAATTAGACTTTCAAGCATACGGACAGACACGAATAAGGTTCCAAATCTGTGCCTGCATCTGTGGCGCCGCACTGCTGATCAACTCCGCTATAGAAAGTATTCGCTGTGAATAGGCAGCGCTACTTGCATCCGCTGTTAAATCAGCGGATGTGACCTTAGCAAACGATATTTCTACCTCAATCCCGAGCCATACTCCCAAGACCTGGAGATTCTGGCGGCTTGGCATCGATTCACCCCTTAGCCACCGGCGGGCGCTCTCTTGGGATATCCCTTTATCGCGCTTGTTATGTCTGTTGAACTGGTTGGCGATGAATGCAGCGGAGGGCAGACGTTTGTATTTGGTTCTTAATCTTTCTCTTAATTCGCGTGAAAACGTTTCTGCATTTAGCAAGCCGTTCCCCTTTATTATCGACACCCCACTTAGCATCGACTTCTCATGTGGATTATGATGCTTTTAATCCTCAAAGCAATACGGAACACGTGAGAATCCACATCTGATGTGGATTAGTCTTTGAGTAGCCGGCTTACCGGGATATCCAGCACGACGGCTAGCTTTACGAGTATCTCTAGCGTGGGATTGGCGATGACACGCTCAATTTTACTCACTAACGTTCTGTCTACGCCCGCTTCCAGGGCGAGGCGTTCTTGCGAGAATCCTTGCTGCTTTCGTAACCGCCGAACATTCGCTGAGAGCGTCAATTGCAGTGCTTCAAATTCACGCTTCGCCATCGCTCGAGTGACTCTTGGGTTCATAAAAACGAATTAACCCTTGTAATGCCCTAAGAGTCCACGGCTTACACGCCACGGTTTTAAAGCTTCAAATTGTTGACTGATCTACAATTTGAGTCGCAAACGCTTCAAACTCTCTATCTCTATACGCCATATCTCCGAATTCAGTGACTGAACCACTCCAGCATTTGCAGCTTGCGCTTGAAATTATCGCCACAATTTCCCTGGCCTTATCAGGCCTAATTTCAGCCGCACGAAAACAGTTAGATCCCGTCGGAATCTGTATGGTCTCTGGCGTGGCTGCCTTCGGCGGCGGCACGCTGCGCGATATTTTGCTCGACCGCCGGCCATTTTTCTGGATTGAGAATTCCTACTGGCTCTGGGCCTTGCTTGCGCTGGTAGTGCTTGCCATGCTGCTGATGCGGTCGCGCCATCTGCAACTTACCGAGCGTGCGATTCAGCTGCCGGATGCCCTGGGCCTTGGACTATTCACAGCCCTAGGGACGCAGATCGCCCTGGGTGACGGCTTATCCGGCATCGCTGCGGTATTGATGGGGGTGATCTCAGCGGTCTTCGGTGGAGTATTGCGCGATGTATTTTGTAATGAAATCCCCAAGGCGTTTTCGGATCATCAGCCCTATGCGCTTTGTGCGCTTTTGGGCGGCAGCGCCCTGGTCATGCTTCAGCAATTGGGCCTGCCGGATTCCCTAGCGCTAATTGTCGCGTTTGGGCTGACCTCAACCTTACGCGTACTCACCATTCTTCGGGACTGGAGAATGCCCGGCTGGCGGGCCTAAGCCGGTCGTTTTCTCATTGTTTTAGGAAGTCTCGCAAATGATCGAGCACGCGGTCAGGCTGCTCAGCCATGAGCGCATGGCCCGCTCCCGCAAGCACTTCAACGCGGGCTGTCGCAATAGCGCCGGCTAATGCCCGAGAGGCCTTCGGAGGTGTCATGCGGTCCTGGGCGCCAGCAAGAATCAGGGTGGGCTGACGGATTGCCGAGAGATCAGTTAGTGGTCTTGCGTAGGCATTGCAGGCATTCATATCGCGGCCGAACACGCCTGGCTTTTGCCGCTCCATCAGCCGTTGATTCATTCCCATCATCCAGAGGCCTGGCACTGTGTTGCCGCCTACTTGCGCCGGAAAGGAATGAGAAAAGCTATTCACCATGGTGACCGCCTTGGGTTCGTTGTGCCAGGCTGCATCGAGCAACGCGGCTGAGACCGGCATGGGTAGCGTTGAGCCCAGCAAGGCCAAACGGCTGACCCGCTTTGGAAACTGCAAGGCGGCTTCAATTGCGATCAGTGATCCCATGCTGTGACCAACAAGGGCTGCCTGTTCGAGCTCGACACTAGAAAGAAGGGCATCGACCCACTGGGCCAATTCCTCAATGCTGCCAAGTGGCGTGCCCGCGCTGCGCCCATGGCCTGGCAGGTCGACAGCAAGCACTCCAAATCCATGATGACCAAACCAACGCGACTGCAAATTCCAGCAGGAATGATCGAGCTGCGCACCATGTAAAAACACGACTGCGGGCAGCTTTCGGTCAAATGTCTTGCCACCGGTGTAGACATATGCCGTCTGGCCTTTTACGGTGAGTTGCATATGCTAGCCCTTGGCCGCAGCGGCAAGGCCGCGATTGAGGTCATCAATCAGATCTTTTGGATCCTCTAGCCCAATCGACAAACGGATGGTGCCCGGATGAATTCCCGCAGCGTTTAAGGCTTCATCGCTCATTCGGAAGTGCGTTGTTGATGCGGGATGAATGACCAGGGATTTGGCATCGCCAACATTCGCCAAATGCGAGAACACGCGTAGGGCTTCAATAAACCGTCGGCCAGCGGCCCGCCCGCCGCGCAGATTAAAGCTAAAGACCGCACTGCTGCCTTTGGGCAGCAGCCGCTGGGCGAGCTCATGATCGGGATGCTCTGCTAAGTCAGGGTGGGTTACGGATTCGACCACGCCCTCTGGGCCACACAGGCCCGCGAGATGGGCGATGATCGCACGAGTGTTTTCGACATGACGTGCCATTCGTAGTGGCAGTGTTTCAAGACCCTGAAGAATTTGAAAAGCATTAAAGGGGCTCATGCAGGCGCCGAAGTCACGCAGGCCCTCGCGGCGGGCCCGCAATAAAAATGCGGCGACTGTTGACTCTTCAGCAAAGACCATGTTGTGAAATCCGGAATAGGGCTCAGCGAGCTGCGGAAATTTGCCGCTGGTGGCCCAATCAAATTTCCCAGAGTCGACTACCAATCCGCCAATTGCAACACCATGTCCGCCAAGGAATTTTGTTGCCGAGTGAAAAATCAGGTCGGCCCCAAGATCAAAGGGCCTCTGCAAGTACGGTGTTGGAAAGGTGGCATCCACCAGTAGCGGGATTCCCGCAGCATGCGCGATCTCAGAAACGGCGGGGATATTCAGCACATCGAGCCCGGGATTGCCCAGTGATTCGCCAAAGAGCAGACGGGTCTCTGGCTGAATGGCAGCCCGCCAGGCATTCAGATCACGGGGGTCAACAAAAGTGGTCTGCACGCCAAATCTTGGTAGCGTGTATTCCAAAAGATTGTGGGATCCGCCATATAAGGCCCGACTGGCCACGATATGCCCGCCCGCCCCCATGAGGGTACTAATCACGAGATGCAGGGCCGCCTGCCCCGAGGCGACCGCAATTGCCCCCACACCGCCCTCAAGTGCGGCGATGCGTTCTTCGAGTACAGCATTGGTCGGATTGGAAATGCGCGAATAGACGTGGCCAGCGCGTTCCATATTGAAAAGAGATGCCGCCTGATCAGTATCTTGAAAGACGAATGAGGTCGTGAGATACAGCGGCTGGGCCCGGGCCCCAAATTCGGCGTCGGGTAGCTGGCCCGCGTGCAAAGACAGGGTGTCGAACTGAAGGCTCATGGCGTGCGCTCCTGAGTTAGCGTAAATGTTTAAGCCACCAAGCAGTGATCAGGCTGCGCTTTCAATCAGCCGCTTGCAACACTGAAAAAGCATGCTCTTTTCATCCTTAAGTGGATCGAGGATGCTGAAGTGATGCAGCCCCGGTAGTTGACCGTGGGCTTCTGCTCCCCAGGCCTGGGCTAAGGCATTGGTTTGATAATGAAAGCCGCTGCTCTCGAGTCCACCGTCATAAAGATGCAGCCGACACTTTTTTTCAGGCCGGTCCGAAAGCAGTGGCGAGAGGGCGCGCGCGGTAGGCTCGTCTAATTTGAGCTCTTGATTCATTGAGGTCTGCACCAGCGGTTGGAGGTCGTAGATTCCAGAAAGGCCTAGGATTGCATAAGGTGCGGGCAGCTGCGGATCCGTAAGAATCGAGGCCGCCAGGTGGGCGCCCGCAGAGTGTCCGACCAAGATCAGTCGTGTTGAATCAAGCCCCAGTGTCGCGCTGTGATCCACAATCCATCGATAGCCGCGGCGCACCTGTTTAACGATTTCTCCGATCGTTGCCTTTGGGCAGAGCATGTAATTGATGACGAGCACATGAGCGCCCTGCTGCACCCAGGGCCTGGCGATCCAGCTGTAGTCGGATTTATCCATGGCCTTCCAATATCCGCCGTGAATAAAGATTAAACTCGGCCGCGCTCCTGTTTTCTGGGTAGCAGAAAAAAAATCGAGACTGCCTTTCTCTTCATTGTCATAAGCAATATCGAGCTGACAGACCAGCTCCTGTCGGGCTGCTACGCTTTCGGTTTTCCATGCATCAAACCAAGTTGCATGATCGGGAACGGCGAGTCGCGCGTTGTAGTGTCGTTCAAATTCGTCAGAGATCATTTGTTAAAATGCGTCTGCGCAGCCGTAGTGGCCCGACGCTCAGAAAGGCAAAAGTTATTGGGAAATAGCGACGGCATACAAGCCATCGGTCAAGTGTATCCTTCCCTGCGCAGGGAAGATGGCCCACTTGTGCGAGGCAGCGCCTGTTTTGGCGACGATGTTGTACTGCCGCAGGCCCTGCATGTGGTCTTTGTTCGTAGCGCGCAGGCCCACGCCAAAATCCTGAGCATCGAGGTTGATGCTGCCCGCCGGCAGCCGGGTGTGGTTGCTGTTGTCAGTGCGATGGAGTTGGGCAGTCACGTCATGCCCGCCATCAATCCAGTGCTCGCTCCTCTTGAGCCCTATGAATTTGCGGTATTGCCGCGCGATGCTGTCCATTACGTGGGCCAGCCGGTCGTTGCGGTTGTGGCGAAGTCGCTCTTGCAGGCCCGCCAGGCTGCAGCCCAGGTTGTTCTTAAGTTACAGCCGCAGCCCCCGATATTGGATTGGCAGCCGGACGCATCGCCGTTTGCTCGAGCTAGCTTCCAAAAGGGATCTTGTCCCACAACGCCACCGACGGCCCAGTCGGACCTTTATCTGCCGAGAGTCGCTGCGGCGCCGCTGGAGCCTCGCCACTGCGCAGTTAAATGGAACACAGCGAACCAGTCGATTTCGGTTTGGATTGGGTCGCAGACTCCCTCACGGGCCCAGGCGGATATTGCAGTCGCGCTCGGCCTATCGACAGATCGTGTCCACATCATGACACCGGATGTCGGCGGCGCCTTCGGCTCCCGTGCTTCGGTCAGCCCTGAGGAGCTCGCCCTGGCGTTGCTAGCACGCCATCTCGAATCGTTGGGACCTAGTATTACGCTGCGTTGGCGTTCCACTCGATCAGAGGATTTTGTCGCCGGTCCCCATGGTAGAGGCAGTCGATTACAGGGTGCGCTCTGGATAACTCCGCAGGGCAGGGTGCTGGGATTGCGTGCACAGCTGCATTTCACCCTTGGAGCCTGGCTGCCGTATTCATCGGTTGTGCCTTTGCGAAATGCCACGCGAATTCTTCCTGGCCCCTACGCGATACACCAGGTGGATATTCAGGGTGTCGCGACACGCAGTCATGCCGCTCCAGTGGGCATTTATCGGGGCGCCGGCCGGCCAGAGGCGGCCATTCTGATGGAGACGCTCATTGAGCAGGCGGCACGTCGTGTCGGGATCGATCCGATGCAGTGCCGCAAAGAAAATCTCATCAGATCGGATGCAATGCCGTATATGACAGCAACGGGTGAGCAGCTCGACTCGGGAGATTATGCTGCGCTTTTAGATCGAGCATGTGAACGGTTTAATTACAGTGCAGAACGACACCATCAAAGCCAGCGGCGACAGCAGGGCGAGTGGGTTGGGATTGGAGCGGCCCTCTATGTCGAACCCTGCGGTAAAGGCTGGGAGTCTGCTCGGGTGGATTGGTTTGAAGATGGGCTTATACGTGTTGCCAGTGGCGCACCCGCTCAGGGCCAGGGCCATGCAACGACGTATGCACAGCTTACTGCGAAGACCTTGGGCTGCGATCTCGCTCAGGTGGATGTCATCATGGGCGATAGCCAGTACTGTCCGCAAGGCATCGGTGCGCTGGCCAGCCGCAGCATCGCGATTGGTGGCAGCGCAATACTGCAGGCCTGCAATCGTCTGCTTCAGATGCGCGAGCAGGGCCAGCCTCTGCCTTTATCTGCCGAAGAAATTTATTTGTCGCAGGAGGCTTGGGCCTCAGGCTGCGTGATTGTGCGGCTCTGCATTGATGCTGAAACGGGCGCTCCATCCATAGAGCGGCTAGTGTGGGTTGACGACGCTGGAAACATCTTGCAGCCTGCGTTGGCCCACGGCCAGCTGGTGGGTGGTGCAGCGCAGGGCATCGGATCTGCGCTGCTAGAGCGTCTGGTGTATGACCAGCAGGGTCAGTTGCTGACTGGCTCGTTTATGGATTACGCCTTGCCGCGCGCAGATCAGATGTCGCCGATTGAAATTGAATCGCTCTGCTCTCCGAGCCCTTTAAATCCGCTGGGCGCCAAGGGCGTTGGTGAGGCAGGCTGTATTGGAGTTCCCGCTGCAATTCTGAATGCGGCCCGCGATGCTTTGTCGCCAATAGGCGAATTTGATTTGCAATTTCCTTTGCTACCCGAGCAACTCTGGCGCATATTGATGCAGGCCAACGAATCATCATCTAAGAGACCGCAATGAACTATAAAAAGCACGAAGCAAAAGAATACGCACGGCAGTATATGGTGGGTGTCTGGGCCGCTAATCTCACGCCGTTTGACGCAGATTCGCGCTTTGATGAGCAGGCCTATCGGTCCAATCTCCGCCATTGGGTTGAGACGCTCAAGCTTGGTGGCCTGTTTATTGCCGGCAAGCAGGCCGAGTTTTTCTCGATGAGTATTGATGAGCGCAAACGGCTCATGGAGCTCGCCGTTGAGGTGGCCGCTGCGGCCGGTGATCGGGGCGGCATTGGCCGCTGTGGCATTGTCACCTCATGCTCGGATACCAATCTTGATGTTGTTTTAGAGCTTGCAGAACATTCAAAAAATATTGGCGCTGATTATGTGATCGTGCATAGCCCGGTGTTGCACTTCGGTGCCGACACTGATGCGACAATCTACGAGTATTACCGGTATCTATCTGAAAAAATTGACCTTGGGCTAGCCATGTGGAACCACCCTGACTGTGGCTATGTCATGAGCCCCGAGCTTTGTGCCCGAATCGCTGCTCTGCCAAATGTCGTTGCAATTAAATACAGTACTGATCGGGAAAAATACAAACGCCTTACCGAGATGGTTGGGGATCGGATTCATGTGAGCAATCCTGATGAGCCCGACTGGCTAGAAAACATTATTGAGTTAGGCTGGAAGCTTTATCTCTGCTCTACGCCACCCTTTCTGCTGCAGACAGCCGTGGATCAGCGCATGAATACATACACTCAGCTTGCTTTCGAGGGCCGTTTCGCCGAGGCCCGACAGGTTCGCGATAGCCTTGAGCCTGTGCGGCAGGCGCTACGGCAGAGCAAACCAAAGGGGAAGCCGCAGGCCCATGCGAAGTATTGGCAGGAATTGCTTGGCCAGCACGGCGGCCCCGTGCGTCGGCCCCTGCTGCAGCTGACGGATGCGGAACGGGCGCAGACGCAGGCTGCCTTTGAGGGCTGCGGCCTAAGGGTTGCTTAGACGCGGTATGCCTGCCGCGGCAAATTCCATGATTCGATTGATTGTTAACGGCAAGCGGGTCGAGCTTCAGGCAGATCCAATGACCAGTCTGCTGGAGATTTTGCGCGAACACTGTCATCTGACTGGAACCCATCAAGGCTGCGATACGGTGCAGTGTGGTGCCTGCACGGTATTGATCAACGGCCGGGCAGTAAAGTCGTGTAATCGTCTAGCGCTGCAATGCCAGGGCATGGAGATCACCACCATTGAGGGCATCGCATCTCAAGATGGGCCCTTACACCCTGTGCAGATGGCTTTCAGTCAGCATCATGCCTTGCAGTGCGGCTTTTGTACCCCCGGTCTGATCATGCGGTCCATCGCTTTGATTCAGGAACAGGCACCCCCTGATGAGCAGTCCGTACGGGCTGCCTTGTCTGGAAATCTCTGCCGGTGTACCGGCTATGAGGGAATCGTGCGTGCAGTCTGCGGACTCTTGCGCAGCCAGAAGGCCGCCACCGATCAAGTGCTGCCGGATCATTGATGAATACGGCCTATTTGCGCGCCGAAAGTGTCGAGCAGGCGATTAGTTGGCTGCAGCGTCATCCTCAGTCACGACTCCTGGCCGGCGGTCAGAGTCTGCTGCCGATGCTTCGGTGGGGCTTGGCTGAGGCCTCTCATTTAATCGACCTCCAAGATATCCCCCAGCTGCAATCCATTACAAATACCGAGAATGGCTTATGGATCGGGGCGATGGTGACCCATGCAGAGATTGCTCGACATCCCTTGATACGCGATGCCTTGCCTTTCTTTGCGCAGGTGGCCACGCAGATCGCAGATGCCCAGATTCGCGAGGTCGGCACGATTGGCGGATCAATTGCCCATCATGATCCCGCCGCCTGCTGGCCAGCCGCAGTTTTGGCAGGCGAGGCCGTGCTCGTGACCTCTGAGCGACAAATCGCGGCAGATGAGTTTTTTCTCGGACTCTTCGCAACGTCATTGCGACGCGATGAGATCCTGTTGGGGATTCGCGTGCGTCATGGGATACGGGGAGCCTATGCCAAGCACGAACATCCGGCATCACGATTTGCAATGCCGGGTGTCGCCCTTGTGCGAATGCCCGAGGGAGCACTTCGTATTGCAGTGACTGGCCTTGGGCAGGGCGTAATGCGATGGAAAGAGGCGGAGCAGGCGCTGTTGGAACGCTTTAGTCAGCATGCCCTGGATGCTCTCGACCTGCCGGCCCATCATGCTGAGAGTGATGTGCATGCCAGCGCTGAATACCGATGTTATTTAGCCCGCGTGCTTTGCCGTCGATTGGCGGCGTCGTTGGCAGGCGAGGATCCGAATCCGCTTTTGCCGAAGTTAGCGGCAGCTCGCGGCAAGCCCCCGTCGGCGTTACCAGCCGATTTAATGCAAACAACAGGTATGGATTCCACCTTTCGTATTCAGGGCGAAGCGTTGTTGAATGCTCCACCGGATATCGTCTGGCAGGCAATACTGAAATCGGAAGTACTCAAGGCCTGCATTCCCGGATGCGATCAGATTCAGGAAGTTGCCCCGCTACGGTATGAGACTCAGGTCCGCGTTGGTCTTGGGCCAATTGCTGCGCGATTCTCAAGTCAAGTGAGTCTCACTGTGATCGAACCTGTATCCGTAAGTCGAGTCGCACACTTTGTCTTGCAGGCTGAGGGCGATGCGGGACGGCTTGGTCAGGCCCAGGCAAAGATTGATATCCATTTGCATCCGGTTGCGCAGGGTACTCGGCTGATTTGGTCGGCTCTGCCTCAGCTTCAGGGGCAGCTTGCTCAAGTCGGCCAACGGCTTACGCAGATCAGTGCCAAGCGACTAAGTGAGGAATTTTTTGTCCGCCTGTCTGCAATACTTAACGGCGCATCCCCGGAATCAGTGCGCCGACCGCGCGAGTTTGGCCTGGCCAATGCGTTTCGTCGTTGGTGGCATCGTCTAATTAGAAAAAAAGGAGAATCCTGATGACCGCATCATCTGTGTTTCATTACGGCGCGCCAATTAATTTCTCACAGTGGCTGCAAGACCACCAGCACCAACTGAAGCCGCCCGTTGGAAATCAGCAGGTCTGGCCAAACTCTGATTTGATCTGCACAGTGGTGGGAGGTCCGAATCAGCGGACTGATTTTCACGATGATCCCTACGAGGAATATTTTCATCAATTCAAGGGTAACGCCTCTTTGCTGATCTCGGATCGGGGTAAGTTCGAGCGGGTGCATCTGCGCGAAGGCGATATTTTTTTGCTGCCGGCTCATGTTCGGCATTCTCCGCAGCGCCCCGAAGCTGACAGTCTTTGCACGGTAATTGAGCGTTCAAGGCCAGCCGGAGTCATTGATGCCTTTGAATGGTATTGCGCGAAATGCGGCACGCGCGTGTCGCGACGCGAGGTGCAGCTTCTGAGCATCGTCGAGGATCTGCCGAGGACTTATGCGGCCTTCTACGATTCCAGCGAGTCGGAGCGATTATGCCCGGAATGCGGCACAGTCCACAGCGGCCGCGATTGGCAGTCCTGGCATCAGCTTTGTGCAGAGCATTTTCCTCAGGTGGCACTGCGATAGCAGCATCGCCGAGCATCGGGGCCTTTAAACGCCGAGTGATTCGCGCAGATCGTGTCGCGATGCCAACAGATCCTGTGATGAGCCCTGCCAGAGCGTGCGGCCTTTTTCCAGAAGAAAATGCCGATCTGCAAGCCGCAGCAGTGGCACCAGATTTTTATCGATGATAAGTATCGATAGGCCAGAAGCCTTTAGGGTCTGCAGGCAATCCCAGATCTCCGCACGCACCAAAGGAGCCAGCCCTTCGGTGGCCTCATCAAGAATCAGTAGCTGCGGGTTGGTCATCAGGGCCCGGCCGATGGCGAGCATCTGCTGTTCTCCCCCGGAGAGGTTAGCGCCAAGATTTTTTGCACGCTCTTTGAGCCGTGGGAACAGACTGTAGACACGCTCCAGGCTCCAGGGTGCGGCATGACCAAGTCGATTGCTAGCCGTGGCAATCAGATTTTCTCGAACCGATAGATTGGGAAATACCTGGCGTTGTTCAGGTACAAGTCCGATACCCAGGCGGGCTACTTTGTAAGAGGGCCAGCCAGTAATATCCTGGCCCTTGAACATCACGCGGCCATGACGGGGTGTCATGATGCCCATGATGGAGCGCACGGTGGTGGTTTTTCCCATGCCATTTCTGCCCAGGAGCGTTACAAATTCTCCTGGGGCGACTTCAAGTTGAACATCAAAAAGCGCCTGTGCATCACCATAAAAACTCTGGATAGCCTCGACCTTCAGCAGATGTTCGCTCACTGGGGAAGCTCCTCATCTCCAAGATAGGCCGTGCGGACATCCGGGTTGTCGCGAATTTCCGCTGGCCGACCCGATGCAATGATTCGTCCGTTGACCAGTACTGAAATTGTATCGGCCAAGGCAAAGACCGCCTGCATATCGTGTTCGACAAGCAGAATGCTATAGCGGCCCTTAAAAGAGGCGAGCAGATCGACGACCGAGTGAGTTTCATGATGGCTCATACCAGCGGTTGGCTCATCGAGTAGCAAGACACGCGGTTCGGCAACCAGCACCATTGCCAGCTCGAGCTGACGCCGCTCTCCATGGGCCAGCTCACTGACATAACGCTGTGCACGACTGGAGAGTCCGGCCTGCGCGATTGCTTGCTCGGCCCGCGCGGTCTGCTCGGCACGAGAAATCAGGGATCGCCAAGTATCAAAACTATTGCCGCAGTGCGCCTGCAGAGCAAGCGCCACGCATTGCAGGACTGTGAACTCCGGAAAAGTCGAAGAGATCTGATACGACCTGCCCAGGCCTGAGAGGGCCCGTTGCCATGAGGTCTGATGCGTGATGGTTTGGCCGAGCAGATCAATCTCCCCGCTGTCTGGGCTGATATCGCCGCTGAGCTGGCCAATCAATGTTGTTTTACCCGCACCATTCGGACCAATGATGGCGTGGACTTCACCGGCTGCGAGGCTGAGACTGACCTGATCGGTTGCGAGCAGGCCGCCATAGCGCTTGACCAGCGCATGTGTTTGTAGTGCCGGGCTCATGGTAAAGATTTATCGCGCATCAGGTATCCCACCAGACCCCGGCGGGCGGTCATCACCACCAGCACGATCAGCGGCCCGAGAATAATCGGCCAGTGGGATGTCCAGGCCTTCAGTAATTCCTCGCAGACCAAGAGCACTAATGTGCCAATGAGAGGGCCCGCAACGGTGCCCATTCCCCCCAACACGACCATCACAATGAGCTCGCCGGAGACCGTCCAGGTGAGATAGGCAGGCGAGGTATAGCCGGTGAGATTTGCATAAAGTAGGCCAGCCAAGCCAGCGATGACGCAGGCGAGTACGTAGGCACTGAGTTTATAGCGCAACGTGGGAAACCCAAGGGATTTCATGCGTGCTTCGTTCATGCGGCAGCCCTGCAGCACCATGCCAAAGGGCGCCTGAATCATGCGTTGTTTCCACCAGAGCACCAGGGCGACCAGTACAAAGGCAGCGTAGTAAAGGGTAATCGGCGAGCCTAAATGAATGAATCCGAAATCGCTTTTCAGGCTAATCGAGAGACCATCGTCGCCGCCATATTGCTTCAGGCTGACAAACAGGTAGTAAAACATCTGCGCAAAGGCCAGCGTGATCATGATGAAAGAGATGCCTGTGGTCCGCAGCGAGACCCAGCCTGTCAC
>Ga0129333_10004642_pt1 | contig 12852 bp, 6 predicted proteins | sample CPB6_08_DNA_FD_94474 | JGI IMG/M metagenome (GOLD analysis project Ga0129333, IMG submission 94474) | Freshwater to marine salinity gradient microbial communities from Chesapeake Bay, USA - CPBay_Sum_0.6_0.8_DNA | ecosystem: Environmental > Aquatic > Marine > Coastal | place: USA: Chesapeake Bay... | reverse complement strand
TAGGAAAATCTTCAGGTGCTTCTGGCACAGTAAATACCGCATTTGCTGATAACACAGTACTACTTGGTTGTACTTTTGTTGATGGTTTAGCTTCTCCAGAAATTAAAAGAAACTCTGGAGATATCATATACATAGAGAATAGAAAGAAAATTACTAGGTCTAACGATCAAATAGAAGATATTAAATTAGTAATAGAATTCTGATAATACACCCGCTAGAGTTGTAAAATGCCACAAAAAACGAACCTCAGTGTCCCTCCTTATAGTGATGATTTTTCTGTAGATAAAAATTTTTATAGAGTATTATTTAGACCAGGATATTCAATTCAAGCAAGAGAATTGAATAATTTGCAATCAATATTGCAAAATCAAGTTGAAAATTATGGCAAGTTTCAATTTAAGCAAGGTGATTTGGTAGTTCCAGGTGAAGTTAATTTAATAACGAAATTAAATTATGTAAAATTATCTTCTGTTTCAGAAGTTGCTGTAACAGAAAATAATAATATAACATATAAAAAATATGATATCAAGCAACTTGTTGGTCAAAAATTAGAAGGGATTAATTCTGGGGTAGTTGCAATAGTTGAAGAAGCCTTGTATGGTTCTGAAGAAGAATCAGATGTTTTATATGTAACATATACAAATAGTGGAAATTCAGGAACAGAAAAAACTTTTAGACAAGGCGAAACATTATTCGTAGTTGACGGAATAAACACTCCGTTGCTTGTGGTAGGAACTGATGGCAGTGCTTTACCAACATCTATTCAAATAACAAATCCAGATACAAAAAAAATATCATTCATTGATAGTCCAGCTTTAGGGTATGGTTCGGGGGTAAAAGTTCAAGATGGAGTTTACTTTGTAAACGGAACATTTGTAAACAACAAAGAACAATTAATTATTGTAGAGAAATATTACGATAAACCTTCAGTTAAAGTTGGTTTTGAAATTTTAGAATCTATTATAACCCCAGATCAAGATCCTTCTTTATATGATAATTCTAGAGGATTTTCAAATTACTCTTCTCCAGGAGCACATAGATTAAAAATTGATTTGATACTAAAATCATTTGATTATGGTGTTTTATTAGATTCTAATTTTATTCAACTTTTAACTGTTAAAAATGGAGAAATTGAAAAGTTAATAAAACCAACTGAGTATAGTTTACTTGAAGATACATTAGCTAGAAGAACATACGACGAATCTGGAGATTATGTTGTAAATCCTTTTGCCATAGATGTTAGGGAATATTACCATCAAAATGGTAATTTTGGTATGTATGTTAAAGACGTTGATGGTTTGGTGAATGGAATCGAAGAATCAAAAGCAAATGATTTACTAGTAGCTTCTGTAGGTTCTGGAAAAGCTTATGTTAAAGGTTATGAAATTGTTAATAATGAGACCAAGTATTTAAATATAGAAAAAGCTAGAGATTTTATTACGACAGATAATGTAACTATAAAATCATCTGGGCTAACAGATTTTAAAATTACCAATGTTTATGGGTCTATTCCTTTAAATGGTGGAGATGCAGATTTAACTTCTTATCCGTCACTATATTTTTATAATGTATTTTCTGATGGTAGTATAGGAACAAATTCCATCGGCAATGAAACTTCACCTAAAGCAACTATTAATCGCCGTGGAATTAAATATAGTTCAGATGACGGTATAAAAACTATTTACATTCAAGTTACAAACACCGAGTATCCAATAGGCTATTTTAATGTAAACAATTTTAGAGATAAGTTAGAAAAACTTTGGCTTATTATATCAAGAACAGGTACTACTCCTTCTGCTGTCGGTTCATTTTCATTACTTTCTTTTTCAAAAGTACTAAGAAAAGATTATAGTACCGACATTCCTTTGTTAGAACTTACTGTAATAGGTAAAAAAGAAATATTAGATAATTATTTAAAAGAGTATGATTTAGAGGGTGATGGTAAAATAAGACAAATATTTTTCACCGAGACAGGCGCATTTAATAATAATGTTCAAGATATACTCGGAAGAGTAGTAGATTATAATGAAACTATAACCCCAATTATAGGTATTTCTAAACCAAGTAATTTAAGTTTAGCAGAAATTGGAAATGGTTTTAATGAAAATACTGATATAATTCTTTCTAAAGGAAGAACTACTTCAAGAAAAGATGGAGTAACTAATTTACGTATCTTAACTCCTGGTGCAGGATACACGAATGCATCTGATATATCTCCAGGGTATGTGACTACAACTCAAAACACTATTGGGTCTGGATTGAAGGTAAACATAAAGACCTTCAACGGAAATGTTACTAGTATTGTAGTAAATGATCCTGGTCAAAATTACAAAGAAGGAGAAGTTATTCGCATTCCAGGTGGAGATAATAATGCCACTGCAGTAGTAACTCAAATAAGTAGTGCTTCTTATAATAGTACTTTTAATTTATCATATTTTAATCCAGTATTCTTCACCAGATTAACTTTAAATGATACTAAACCTACTGATTCTACCAAATTCGGTATTGGTCAATATATATCAGGAGCTAAAAGTGGTGCATATGGTGTAATAGAAGGAGATACATCAACTTCATATTCATCTAACAACATACTATTTGTTAAAACGTTATACGGATCATTTTTACCAGGAGAAACTATATTTGACGAGTCAGGAAATTCTTTAAAAATAGCAGAAGAGAATACAATATCGCATTTTGTTGTTATTTCCAGAGGAACTGGATATGTATCTCCGCAAATTGTTATTGATGGTATAAAGTATGACAGTTCACAGATAAAATTAGAAGTAGAAGGTGGTTCTTCTATATATTCTGCTAAAGTATTAGATAAAAATGCAGTAAATGTTGTTTATAAACAACCTCCTGCTATTTCAGTTACGACTGCAGGTACAGTTGGAGCTGAATGTAAAATTATACCCATTTTACATAGAAATACAGTTTTAACATATACACCAGAAAATGTAAAATCTTTTTATTGTGAATATGGATCTGGAAATACTAATAAATTTTCTGCTGACATAGAAACACAAAAAAATCAATATTGCGATCTTTTACAAGTAGCAAATTCGAATTTTTCTGGATATTTGGGAAACAAATATTTAGAATGCGATAGTTTTACTGGAGATGCATCATTAAATTTAATGCAAGGTGATATAATTATTTACACTGATGTAGAATCAAATACAGTAAAGAGTGTTGTTCAATATGCAACTCAACCAGAGGGAACGAAAAAATCAAGAATATACTTAGACAATTCTTTACAGAAAAATGTAGTAAACTCATCAGTAATAAGAATTAGAGCAAAAGTATCTAATATATCATCTTCTTTAGTGTACCCTTGTGGATCCACTGGTATAAGATCTTTATCAAAATCGGCAAATGATTCTAAATTTAAATATGTGATAAGAAAAGATTTTGTTACTACAGGAGCTTCTAATGGTAGTTTTATAACATTTTCTGCTCAATTAGATTATGGTACTCAAAGATTTACAACTTTTAATAAAAATACATTTTTAGTTTCTGTTTTAAATGGAGGAAATTCTCCATTAGTTTCAACTGGAGATATTTTATACATAGATCCTAAGTATGTACAGCAACAACAATCAACATCTACTTCCAGCGGTATAACCACAGGTAGTTTTACATTGAATCTGCCTAGTGGATTTTTTGGCAATATTTCAACTAATTTTCCAAAACTAAAATTAAGTGCTACTATTGAAGTATCTAATGGAAAACCAAAACTAAAAACAGCGGTAAAAAATAAAAGAATTGTTATCAAATCTAGTGGTGATAGAATAATTCCTCTTAGAGGGCAAGATTATGATTCTGAAGATGTAAATGTACTATCATATGCCGATGTATATAAAATACATTACATATATGAAGGATCATTATCTACCCCACCAGTAATAGATGCTTCAGGAAATTTAATTTCAGGTGTTAATTTAACTGATTATTTTACATTTGATGATGGTCAAAGGGATACTCTTTACGATGTATCAAGAATTGTTTTAAAATCAGGATATAACCCACCTTCTGGTCAACTTGTAGTTGGATTTGATTATTTCGATCATTCTCAAGGAGACTATTGTACGGTAGATTCTTACGCTCATGAATCTGGAGTTAGTGAGGAAGAAATTCCATATTTCAATTCTTCTGTACATGGTAATATAAATTTACGAGATGTTATTGATTTCAGACCAAAAGTAGATTCTTCCACATTAATAACGGGATTTCAAAATCAGACCTTTATTGGCACCCCAAATTATGTAAGTTTTTCTGGAGAAGGGGGATCATTTTCTCCATCTCCTGCTACAGATAATAATTTAGAATATACATTCTCATTTAGTAAATCCCAATACTTAGATAGAATAGATAGTATTTTTCTAAATAAAACTGGAAGTTTTATTGTTAAAAAAGGAAATTCTTCATTAAATCCAGCGATACCAGACTCTATTGATGATTCTATAAGAATATGTAATATGCATATTCCTGCATTTACGTATTCAAGCAAAGATGTAAGAATCATTCCAGTTGATAATCGTAGATATACCATGAATGATATTGGTAAACTGGAAAAAAGAATTGAAAGATTGGAGTATTATACTACATTAAGTATTTTAGAGCAACAAGCATTAAATACTCAAATAAAAGATGATATTGGTTTAGAAAGATCTAAATCAGGATTTATTGTTGATAATTTTGAATCTCATTACGTTGGTGATATATCTTCAAACGATTATATGTGTTCAATAGATACACAGCAATCTGTACTAAGACCTCAAGTAGCAGAAAACTGTTACAATTTAGTAGAAGTATTTACAAGATCAGATGAAAGAAGAAATGCAAACTATGTTAAAAATAACAACATAATTACTTTACCATACACAAATATAAAATTAGTAGAAAATTCATATTCAACTAAAACTTTAAATCCAAATAATTTCACTGCTGTTCAAAATGTTGGAGAAGTTAGTTTAGATCCTCCTGTTGATAGATGGTATAGTAAAAACTTGATTCCTTTATTGTCTGATAATAATACTAATTTATTCTCTATATTTTTATCACCAAAAGATATTAAAGATAAATTTGCATCTTTCTATAATTCATTTTTAATTAATTGGGTTGGAGTAAATCGTCCTTTCTATAATTTAAATTCTCTATCTAATATAAATTCACAAGATATATATTCTACTGTTACTTTAGCCTCAACAAATAGTTCTTCTAACATAAGTCCACAAAATAATGAGACTGCTAAAGGAGTTTTCACAACAGTAAATAACGGAAATTCGGTAATTTCATCCATACAATATTTTGTCAGATCTATACCAGTAAAATTTGTAGTCACTAGATTGAAGCCAAAAACCAAAGTATATGTCTTCATGGAAGGAAAGAATGTGTCTAGATGGGCGAATCCAGATTCTGTTTTTACAGGAATACCTGGAAATTCTTTAAGTTCTTTTGGTTCAGATTTAATGACTGATCAGAATGGAAATCTTAGTGGATTATTATTAATACCAGAAGGTAAACCTCCAGTTGTAGGATCTACATGGTCAGGATCTGTAGAATTTGTTAATTATGATCAGTCAGCTACAGAAGAATATTTCATTACGGGAGTAAAAACTATACTGTTTACTTCTAGTGATTTAAACATAGATAAAAATAAAGTTGATACGTATGCAGAAACAAAATATTATGCAATAGGCAATTTGCCAGAAAATCCTTCATCCATAGTTTCTACTTCACCTGCATATTTCAAAGCAAATGAAGGTATACAAATTGTAGACTCAAAGTATCAAAACAAAGAAAAACCAAATCCATTGTGCCAAACTTTCAAAATTCAGAATTTTGATGGAGGAGTTTTTGTAACGGGAGTTGATTTATATTTCTCCAAAAAGAGTTCTGTGTTGCCATTACGAGTATACTTAACAAATGTAGATTTAAACAAACCTGGAAAATATATTATTCCTGGCTCAGAATCTACTTTGATGCCAAATACTCTTTTGAAAATTTTAGTAAATGAATCTCTTGATATTAAAGTAGGAGAATTTGCCGAAGGATCTACTAGTGGAGTAAAAGGAAAAATTATCTCTGTATTAGATAGAAATAATATAGAATTATTACCAAACACAGAAAATTTAGTTTCTCTATCGAATAATCAAGTATATACTTTAGTTTTAGACGAAATTCAAGGATTATCTTCCCCTGAATTTGGAATAACCTACGTAGAAAATGAATTTATTAAAACAAATTATTTAACAAATTACAATAATTCTAATAATAAAAATTCTACCATAACTATTGCTAAATCATCTGGAAAATTAGTTGATATTAAAATTAAAAATACTGGAGTAAATTATACTTCCGCTTTTGTTACCATAGAAAGTCCTCAATTACCAGGAGGATCTACTGCATCTGCTTCTGTAAATGTATCAAATGGAAGAATATATAACGCAGAATTAACTAATTTTGGTAGTGGATATACAGAACCTCCAGCTGTTATTGTAAAAGGATCTGGTTCTGGAGCATCTGGTGCGATAATAGAATCAGTAATTGAAATTGATACACCTTCAGTTAGAATGGGAATTATTACAGATGAAACAGCAAATATTCCTACAAGATTTAATTTTCAATATCCAATATATTTACAAAATGAAACTGATTATTCATTAGCTATAGAAACTGATAGTAATGAGTACTCTGTGTGGGCATCTTCTTTAGATGCAATTTCTTCTATAGATGGTCAAGCAACAAATCCAAATCCTTCTTTAGGAGCTGTTTACAAATCCCAAAATACAGATATTTGGACAGAAGATTTATTGGAGGATATTAAATTTACACTTTATCGTGCAGAATTTGATATCAATAAACAATCTTATGTATTACTAACAAACCAAAATATTGGATACGAAAAATTACGCAACAATCCTATAGAAACATATTCCTTGTCAAATAGTGATGCAAATTCAAGATTGTTTAAAAATAACAATACTATTGTAAAATTATACCATAGAGATCATGGCTTTGAAGATAAAGGAAAATCTTATGTATTTTTCAGAAATGTGTCTGACGTAGGTGGATTTACTTCTACTATTATGAATTCAACTTTATTTGAAGTATATAATGCAGGATTAGATACCTACAATATAATCGGACCAACTAGAGCCAACTCCAATGCTTTTGGTGGAGGAGCTAATGTATATGCTTCCCACAATAAAAAATACGAAACATTATTCTCTCAAATAAATTACATACAACCATCTAATACTACTATTGATAGTTATATAAAAACAACTAATATAGTTCCTATAGATTCTAAAACACAAAATTATATTTCATATTCACAAGATTTTGAATATCAAAAAACATTTTTAAATAAACAACACTATTTTACAACTCAAAAAGTAATATGTGCAAGAATTAATGAAATATTAAATAACAATCAAAATTCTTTATTGTATAAATTAGATTTAAAATCAGATAGATCATATCTATCTCCACTTGTAGATTTGAGAACTGCATCGATAAAACTATCGTCAAGTAGAGTAGAAAATACTACAGGTTATGAAGATAGATATGGTAGAAGAAATCAAATATTAAATTTCTACCCTGTATATGAAATAAAAATTACTGGAAATAATACTACTGCTATCACAGTAAACCAAAATGTAGAGGGCTCTATAACAGGAGCAAAAGGAAAAGTATTGGCATATACAACAAATCCTAATAGGATAATAGTAAAGGTTACATCTTCGTCCAAATTTATTCAAAATGAATATTTAAAATTCTCGAATCAAACTGGACTATCTAATGTAAGTATATTACCAGATGGAATAATTAAAAAAGAATTTAATTTTACTCCAGGGTTATTTGTAGTTGCATTCAATCCTTCAGATTTAACTAAAAAATATGATAACAAAATTGACGGCAAAATAGAATATTGGGATTCTAAAAATCAACAATTAATTATTGCATCAAATAAAAATCCAATTAATGATAATTATACAAGTGCGTCTATTTCTGGAAGTGCATATGCAAGAAATTCTAATACATTAAATCAAGCGCCTGATATTTTTAGAGTCGGAGATTTCGTGTATTATGATGGTATAGTAACTGGAACAGAAACATATGCAGAAATTAGTTCTGTTGACTATTCAACAGGAGTTGATTATTCAGCTGAAACTTCTTCAAAAAATACATCAGCCATATCAAAATATGTAACAAAAGAAGTTGCAATTAATAATTCAGGAACAGCAATAGATGTTAGATTGACAGCAACAACTAAAGATATTTCCAATATCAAAGTTATGTACAAATATAAAATTATTTCATCTCAATCTAATTTTAATGATATTGGATGGAATTATTTTAATTTAGATGGAAGTCCAGACGAATTAGTTAATTTTACACAATCTAACATTTTGTCAGGAGAATTTGAAAAGCAAGACTCCTACAAAGAATTAAAATATAGTGTGTCCAATTTAGAAGAATTTTCTTCTTTTGCTATAAAAATTGTTATGTTATCATCGGATCCAGTATACGTTCCAAAAATTCAAGATATTAGAGCAATTGCTTCATATTAATAATGGATTATTTGAAGGTAGAAGGGTACGAACATTTGTATAGAGACCCAAACACAGGAGCAATAATTAATACAGAAACTAAACAAAAAAATAATGTCTCTCGTAAAATTACTGATATGGCTGGTGACATAAATAACTTAAAGAACGAACTTAATGAAATAAAATCGTTATTAAAGTTACTAACTGAAAAATATTAATTTTTTATGGAATGTTTTGTAAAATTTGTAGCCGAAAAAGGTGCTACTATTGCTCCACTTGTAATACCACATAAAGATTTATCTGGTCCAGCATTAACAAATCCATCAGTATTAGTTTTAGATGATAAAATTTATGTTAATTTAAGAAATATAAATTACACTTTATATCATTCTGAAATAAAAAAATTCGAGCATGTATGGGGACCATTGGTTTATATTCATCCAGAAAATGAAGTTAAACTAAAAACAACAAACATACTTTGTGAATTAAATCAAGATTTAAGTATTAAAAATTATTCTACTATAGATACCTCACTTTTAGATCAAACTCCTATATGGGAATTTGTTGGTCTAGAAGATGGAAGGTTAATGAAATGGAATAATATTTTATATTTGTGTGGAGTTCGTAGAGATACCACAACAAATGGTCAAGGTAGAATGGAACTATCCGAAATAGTTTTTGATGGACTAAAAGCAAAAGAAGTATCACGATTTAGGATTCCTGCTCCTGGCGAAGATACTTCATACTGCGAAAAAAACTGGATGCCTATCTTAGATATTGAAAATCATTTCGTCAAATGGACTAATCCAACTGAAATAGTTAAAGTAGATAAAGAAAATAATACATGTGAAACTATTTTACATAAAAATTATATTCCAGGAATGAATGATTGGAGAGGAAGTTCTCAAGTCATTTCTTGGAAAGATAGATATATTTGTTTAATTCACGAAACTAATTTGTTTAGAAGCGAGTGTGGTAGAAAAGATGCTACTTACAGACACAGATTTGTTGTTTGGGATAAAGATTGGAATATAATAAAATATTCTAAATTATTTTCTTTTATGAATGGAGAGATTGAATTTTGTTGTGGTATGGACAAACTTAATAATGATTTTTTAATTACATTTGGTTATCAAGATAATGCGGCTTACATTTTAAAAGTTTCTGAGGATATAGTTGAGGAATTTATATATGAATAATTCACCAATTTTTAATTTTGTTCAAGATACAGAAAATCCAAAGCCAAATTTTGATTTTGGATATTGGTATGAAGCACAGTGTCATTATGCTCCTGCATTAACATATTATTTAAGAGCTGCAGAAAGAACTAATGATGTAAATTTTTCGTATAAATGTTTGATTAGAGGTTTTTATTGTTACCATAATCAAAAAAATAGAGACGTTACTGCAAAAAGTTTGTTATATCAAGCTGTTTGCATATTACCCAAAAGGCCAGAAGCATATTTTATATTAAGTAAATATTACGAAGAAAAACAAGAATGGATGCAAGCATATTCTTATGCATCGATCGGCTTAGAATGTTGTGATTTTAGTTTACAAAAAGATCTTGATATACCAGAATATCCTGGAAAATATGGTTTAGTATTTCAAAAAGCCATCTGTGGATATTGGTGGGGAAAAGGTATGGAAACTAGGCAGTTGTTACAAGAATTAGTAAACAATCATTGGGATGAAATGGAGGATTCTTACAGAACAATTACCGAAAATAATATATTAAATTTAGGAGTGGGACCAGCTGAAATTGCTTTTGTTCAATACAATAAAGATAAACATTCCAATTTAAGATTTAAATTTAATGAATCGGAATTTATACAAAATAATCATTCTCAAGTATATCAAGATATTTTTGTTCTTTCTATGACAAATGGCAAGAGAAATGGAACTTACTTGGAAGTTGGTGGGGGAGATCCATATTGGGGCAACAATACAGCTCTATTGGAAAAACAGTATGATTGGTCTGGAGTATCTATAGAATATAAAAAAGAACTAGCAGATAAATACAAAAATGAAAGAAAAAATACCATATTATGCACTGATGCATTAAAGTTGAATTATAAAAAATTGCTACAAGAAAATTATTCTAGTAAAGTAATAGATTATTTGCAACTTGATTGCGAACCAGCAAGATCTACATTCGAAATTTTAATCTCTTTGCCATTAGATGAATATAAATTTGGAGTCATTACATACGAACATGATTATTCAGCAGATGTCACTAGACTATATAGAGAAAAATCTAGAAGATATTTACAGTCAAATGGTTATGTGTTAATTGCTAACGATATAGGACCAACTAATTGGTATAGTTTTGAAGACTGGTGGGTACATCCAGAATTAATTGATGCAGATATCATAGATAAAATGAAATCTGTAGATTTTAATAAATTCAATCAAATAGAAGATTATATGTTTAATAGATAAATTTATGGATACTAGCACAATAAAAGAAAATTTTACTACTCAATTACAGAAAGTAATACAAAAAATTACTGAATTAGAAGAAGAATTGCAAAAATCAAAAGAATATAAATTTAAATTGATTGGTGGGTTAGAAACATTAGAACTGTTAGAGGATACAGAAGATTCGAACAAAATAAATACTATTAATCCTTAATTTTTTATAGTCCCCTTCTTATAAATACATAAGAAGGGGATTTCAGCTATGGCTGCAGTTAGAGTTAATTTACAAATAGATCAAGGAGCAGATTTTTCTGCAATATTTAATTTAACTGATGGAGTTCAACTTTTAGATTTGAACGATTATACCGTGCAGGCTTTTTTTGGGTATAATTTTTCAACTACTAATAGAATTGCCTTTACGGTTGATATTTTAGACGCAGTTAATGGTAGGATAGAATTAAAATTATCTGCTTCTGAAACATCAGCATTAAAATTATCTAGATATGTTTATGATATTTTAGTTACTTCTTCTGAAGAATTGGGAGAAGTTAAAACTAGAATTGTTGAAGGAATATTAGAAGTTTCTCCTGGAGTATCCTAATGGCAGAATATACAGTACCTGTAAACACAGAATCTGGAGAAGTAACTACTTCTACAGGAGGAGATGTTCAATATAACGCTACAGTAGCTGGAACTGGAGAAACTACCACAGGAACAGTAACTCAAGGAACACAAGGAACACAGGGAACTCAAGGTATTCAAGGTACACAGGGACTTGATGGATCTCAAGGATTAAGCGGTGCTCAAGGATTAACTGGATTAACAGGATCTCAAGGGAGTCAAGGTTCTCAAGGATTTAGAGGATTTACAGGAAGTCAAGGCGTACAAGGAGAAACTGGAGCACAAGGATTTAGAGGTTTATTAGGATCTCAAGGTCTTGATGGTATACAAGGTCAAAGAGGATTAGTTGGCAACCCTGGACCTCAAGGGTCGCAAGGAATTACAGGTTCTCAAGGTTCTCAAGGTACAAGAGGATCTCAAGGTGAGCAGGGTCTTCAAGGATCTAGAGGTCTTGTTGGAAGTCAAGGAACTACTGGAATACAGGGAGAAAGAGGTTTAACTGGATTTAAAGGAGAAACTGGATCTCAAGGGTCTCAAGGAACTAATGGATTACAAGGTTCTCAAGGACCATATGGTTTACAAGGATCTACTGGAGCAGGTATTCAAGGTCCGCAAGGAACTACAGGTATTCAAGGACCATATGGTTTACAAGGTTCTGTAGGAGATATTGGTGTTCAAGGTCAGACAGGTATTCAAGGTTTTAGAGGATTAGTAGGATCTACAGGTTCTCAAGGTACACAAGGAACAAGGGGGTTAATTGGAGAACCAGGATCACAAGGTGCTCAGGGTGTAAGAGGACCAGCAGGATTATTAGGTAGTCAAGGTGCTCAAGGTCTTCAAGGAACTAGAGGAATAGGTCTTCAAGGTTCTCAGGGTATACAAGGAGATTTTGGAACACAAGGATTTAAAGGTTCTCAAGGATCTCAAGGTGATAGAGGTACACAAGGTCTTCAAGGTAATCAAGGAACTACAGGTTCTCAAGGACCATATGGTTTGCAAGGATCTATTGGAGCAGGCACTCAAGGTCCTCAAGGAATTACTGGTATCCAAGGAAATTTAGGTATTCAAGGATCTGTTGGGGAAAGAGGACCTCAAGGAACCAGCGGATTATCTGGATCTCAAGGTTTACAAGGTACTTCGGGAACTCCTGGATCTACTGGTATTCAAGGTCCTAGAGGATTTTCTGGAAATATTGGTTTACAAGGTTCTCAAGGTATTCAAGGATTTGATGGTCCCCAAGGATCTCAGGGTA
>Ga0129333_10004641_pt1 | contig 12853 bp, 12 predicted proteins | sample CPB6_08_DNA_FD_94474 | JGI IMG/M metagenome (GOLD analysis project Ga0129333, IMG submission 94474) | Freshwater to marine salinity gradient microbial communities from Chesapeake Bay, USA - CPBay_Sum_0.6_0.8_DNA | ecosystem: Environmental > Aquatic > Marine > Coastal | place: USA: Chesapeake... | reverse complement strand
TAGCATATTTGGTGGTGTATCTGGGAATAAGATTACTGCTATTGCTGGTGAGTCTTCTACTGGAAAGACTTTCTTCTCTCTCGCAGTCGTTAAAAATTTCCTTGATAATAATCCTACTGGATATTGTCTGTATTTTGATACTGAAGCAGCAATCACCAAATCCCTTTTGGAAAGCAGAGGAATTGACACAACTCGCTTGGTGGTTGTCAATGTCGTAACTGTTGAAGAGTTTCGTGGAAAGGCACTCAAGGCAGTTGACCTTTATATGAAAAAACCAGAAGGAGAGCGCAGTCCTTGTATGTTCGTGCTAGACTCTTTGGGGATGCTTTCAACCAGTAAGGAGATTAATGATGCCTTGAACGATAAAGAAGTTCGGGACATGACTAAATCTCAACTGATTAAAGGTGCCTTCCGTATGCTGACTCTGAAGCTGGGTCAAGCAAAAATTCCAATGTTAGTAACTAACCATACTTATGATGTTATTGGTGCGTATGTTCCTACAAAAGAAATGGGTGGGGGTAGTGGTCTTAAGTATGCTGCTTCTACGATCATCTATCTCAGTAAGAAAAAGGAGAAAGACGGAACAGAAATCATTGGAAATATTATCAAAGCAAAGACTCATAAATCGCGTTTAAGTAAGGAGAATCAAGATGTTGAAATCCGTTTGTATTATGATGAGCGCGGCCTTGATCGTTACTATGGTCTTTTGGAACTTGGTGAACTTGGTGGACTCTGGAAAAATGTAGCAGGAAGATATGAAATTGACGGTAAGAAAATATATGCAAAGCAGATTTTGAAAGAACCAGAAGTGTATTTTACGGACGAGGTAATGCAAAAACTTGATGAGATTGCTAGACAGGAGTTTAGTTATGGATCATAATAATCCTATCGAACTTCCACCGTATCAAAGTCATTTAGGTTGGCAGAATGTGCCAGAGGAAGATTTTGATAAAGAGTTTCCTGAAAATCCAAAATGTAATGAACTGAGAAAAAGGAAAGAACAAAAAACTAAAAGATAAATCTTATAAAAAATACAACAAAAAGGGAATTTAGTTATGGAGAAAATTGAGTTTCTAATTCTTAGAAACCTAGTACACAATGAAGAATATTTGAGGAAAGTTTTACCATTCATCAAAGAAGAGTACTTTGAAGATTTAGAACAAAAAATTGTATTTGAAGAAATTTCAAAGTTTGTTCTTGAATATAATAATATTCCAACAAGAGAAGTTCTTTGTATTGAAATTGAAAAACGAAACGATGTAAATGAAGAGCAATTCAGAAAGCTTGTACATCTTGTCACTCATTTAGAGGACATTTCTTCAGAAAAGAATTGGTTAATAGATACTACAGAAAAATGGTGTAGGGATCGTGCCATTTATTTGGCACTTATTGAATCGATTCAACTTGTTGATGGGAAGGGAGATAAGAATAGAGATGCAATTCCATCTATTTTGCAAGATGCACTTGCAGTTTCTTTTGACAATCATGTAGGTCATGATTATCTATTAGACTATGAACAACGATACGATTCTTATCATAAATCGGAGGATAAAATTGAATTTGATCTTGAATACTTTAACAAAATTACCAAAGGTGGCATCCCTAACAAAACTCTTAATATCGCTCTTGCTGGTACGGGCGTCGGGAAGTCTCTATTCATGTGCCATGTGGCTAGCTCCGTCTTGCTCCAAGGGAAAAACGTTCTGTACATTACGTTGGAAATGGCAGAAGAAAAAATTGCTGAACGAATTGACGCAAATCTCTTAAATGTAAATATTAAAGATATTGTAGATTTACCAAAATCTGTTTTTGAATCTAAGGTCAATAATATTGCCAAGAAAACTCAAGGATCTTTAATAATTAAAGAATATCCAACTGCTTCTGCTCATTCAGGGCACTTTAAGGGTCTATTAAATGAACTTGCACTTAAAAAATCATTTAGACCAGATATTATCTTTATTGACTATCTTAATATTTGTGCATCATCTCGATATAAAGGCAATAGTAATATCAATTCCTATTCTTATATCAAAGCAATTGCAGAAGAACTACGTGGTCTTGCCGTAGAGTTTAATGTTCCTATTGTCAGTGCTACTCAAACTACTCGTAGTGGTTATGGTTCATCTGATGTGGAATTAACTGATACTTCAGAATCATTTGGACTTCCCGCAACTGCTGACCTTATGTTTGCTCTTATTAGCACTGAAGAATTAGAAGAACTTGGACAAATAATGGTTAAACAACTTAAAAACCGTTATAATGATCCTACAATGTATAAGAGATTCGTTGTTGGTATTGATAGAGCAAAAATGAGATTATATGATGTTGAGCAATCGGCACAAAAAGACATACTTGACTCTAGTAAAGAAGAGGAGTATGATTATGAGGAAACTCAAAAACCATCACTAAAAGAAAAATTCGGAGGATTTAAATTCTAATGGTACAAAAAATTGATTCTAACAAGTACATTGATTTTGTTCGTCAAACTACAAGTCCAGCAAGTAGTGATCTAACACAACTTCTTACTCGCATTACTGAACTTGAAGTAAATGCAAATGCTGATGTTCCTCGTCTCTTAACTGCTGCACTTGGAATGTCTGCTGAGGCGGGTGAATTTACTGAGGTTGTGAAAAAAATTATTCTTCAGGGAAAATCTTATAATGAAGAAAACGCCTTTCATTTGAAGCGTGAATTAGGAGATATTTGTTGGTATCTTGCTCAAGCATGTATGGCACTTGATACTAATTTTGATGAAATTATGGAAATGAATTATGAAAAACTAAGTGCAAGATATCCAGAAGGAGCATTTGATGTTTACCGTTCTGAAAATCGTGTTGAGGGTGATGTTTGAATAATTAAAAACTTATAATTATCTTAAGAGGACTTTGTTCCTCTTTTTTTATTATAAATTATAAAATAGATTTGATTATTTAAAATTCTAGGCAAATAAATATAAGTATATCTAACTACATATGAAAAAGTTTTCTCAGTTCATTCAAGAAGCAAGTAATTCTTTGTCGGAGTATGTGGACAAGAATAAAAATCTTGCTGCCTTTAATGCAAAGAGAATTCGTCTTCCAAGTGGTGGAAGATTAATTCCTGATGGTCATGGTGGATATCATGACAGTAAGACGGGAGAATATGTTGCAGATTCTGAACTTACTAATGGTGGCACAACTAAGTTAAAGTTTTTTAATCAGAATCAAAAATTTGGGAAAAGAGATCCAGACCAAAACAGATCTAAACTTTCTCCTTTAGTTCCACCTTCTCATCAAACTAATGAAGAATATGAAAAACAACTTAGAGAAAAATATATTAATCGTGAAATATTTAATGAAGGAGAATGGGTAGAAAATTTAAATAATGGTTTTGTTGGAAAAATTATTCGTAGAGGAACTAATTATCTTATCTGTGTTACTGAAGATAATGTAATGTTTAAGCCTTGGATTAAAGATGTGGTGGAATGGACAAATCGATCAGGAGTTCCTGCAAGTCAAAGAGAAGTAGGAACTGATGCATTAAGAAAATATGTTATGTCTGTTACTGACACTAAAAAAATTGATAATTTTAATGTCAAAAAATTCATAAATAAGTATAAAGTAAAAAAGAAATAGAAAAATGCTCTCTCATATTGCCACTGATTTACATAAATCATATATTGAAGAAGTTTTTAAACCTCAATTAGGAAAACAACCACCATCATCAGAGAAGTCAACTTCTTCTGCTGATCTTGATAGTGATGGTGATGTGGATTCATTTGAAAAAAAAGTTCGTCAATTTATTTACGATGTTCGTCATTTGATGAGAAAACAAAATATTCCTGTAGAAAGAGCATTTCAAGCAAGGTCTTCAAAAACTAATTATGGACCTGATGTAATTAAAGCAGCTAAAGAAAAACTTGGTATTAAATCAGGTGTAGCAGCACCCGTTTCTGAAGAATCGTCAGAAAGAATGGTTAAAGTCACTATTAACTATAAAAATGGGACAATAGATCGTAGAAATGTTCCTTATAGTGAAATTTCTACATTAAGATCAAAACCAACCATCTCTTCAGTTGAAGTAAGTTCCAACAAGGTTTCTTATGGTGCTGGTGAGAAATACGAAAAGAAATATGGTAGTGGTGGTAAAAATACTGTTGGGGATAGAGATGGTGATGGAACAAAAGAACCAGATAGACATGAATATGCTGGTGTAAAAGATAAAGCAATCAAAAAAGCGATATCAAACAAGAAAAAACTTAAAGGTTATGGTGTAAGTGAAAGTTTCTCTAATTGGAGACAAGACCTTAAAGAAGTAATGGGTGTAAATGATGAAATTGCTTCCAGAAAGGAAAAGCAAATAAAAGAGAAAAAAGTAGATAATTATGGTGGCGGAAAAAATGCAGTCATAAAAATAAATCCAGAAGTTACTGAGCAAACTATTTTAGGTGGTCACATCGTTGAGTCATTTGAACTTGATGAATCTTATGTAAATCAAGTTGTGGATATTGCTACTGAATTTTTCTACAATACTGGTTTAAATGAAAATGGTGTAGATATTGTAATTGAAGAACTTGGTGAAGAAAAGTTTAATGAGTTTGTTTTTGATTTGGCAGAAGAATATTTCTTAAGTGAGGAAAGGTCTGCTAGAAAGAGAAAAGGTGGAAAATCTTATGATGAAATAAAGGCAGAAATTGATAAGAAGGAAGCAGCAAAAGCAGCAGCAAAAGCAGCGAAAAAACCAGAAAAAAATGTCCGCAAAGAAATAACTGCAGACAAGGCAAAGAAAGCAACCGAAACTGCTAAAAAAGAACAAGCACCTTCTTCAGAAAAATCATCTGAAGGTAAAAAGCAAGGAATTGCTGGAAGAATAATGGGTGCTATAAAGGATAGAGCACAGAAAGATACTGAACTTCTTAAAAAGTCTGTTGATACTGCAAAACATGTTGCAGCAAGAAGAGGTGCTGAAGCAAAAGCAGTGTATGATGCCGTAAGAGAAAGAGGTAAAAAAGTAGAGCAATCTGCTGGTGCAACAAGAGCAAGAAGAAAGGCAACTGTTGCTGCTGGAAGAGCAGCACAAGCAGCTGCTCCAGTTGTTAAGAAAACTGTTGCAGCAACTGCTGCTGCCGCTGGTGCTGGTGCAGGATCATTAAAAGTTGGCAAATCTCCTGCTGCAGCAGCAGGTAGAGCTGCAGGAACCTTTGTTAAAAAGATGACGGCAAAAGAACAATTTGAACTTCAGGAAAAAGCAGAAAGTGAGCAACAACAAAAACTCTTTGGTCTTGCTCTATCAGTAAAAAGAGGAGACACTCCAAGATCTGAAGCAAGTGCTGAAGTTCTAAAGATTGTTGACACTATGAGCGAAAAAAAGATTCGTGATTTTGCCAAAACAAAGCATGAAGGAATTCCCAAAAAAGTAGATGAGTCACTCTCTAATCCAAGAGGTGCATCTTCATCAAAAAAGTCCCCTTTGACTACTAGAAAACAAGAAGAAACTGGTAGAATACGTGTTCTTCAAAGATTATTGGATTATGCTAAACAAAAAAAATTAGGTGAAGATATGCAACCAACTACTCCTCAGCAATTTTCTGCTGAGAGACAAGTTCAAGCAGCTTTAAGGAAGAGACAAAAAGCAGATGAAACTGCTTTAAAATCTAAGCAAAAATCTCAACAAAAACAACAAGAACCTCAAAGTGTTCAAACTCAACATAATTAATCATTTAAAAGAAGATAATATCTAAATAATACAGGATACTCTTTTATTTGGAGGTTATTATGTCTCTAGCAGCAGCACTCGCTTTTTATAAAGCAAACGAAGCAGCAATTCTAACAATTCTTTTAATTGTTTCTGAATTTCTTGGTGCAGTTCCACAAATTAAAGCTAATGGAATTGTATCTTTTATTCTTGAGCAAGTAAGAAATAGAGCAAAAACCGGCGGTGGAGTAGATCCTACTCCCTGATTATAAAACTAAATAAACTTTAAATGGGGAGAATTGTAACTCCCCATTTTTTATAAATATTTCTACGAAACAATTAGTAAGGTAACAAGAATGGCACTTTGGGGAACTGCAGATAGTCTTTATTCAGTTGGAACAATAACTGTAAGTTATTCTGCAAAAACTATTACTGGATCCGGAACTTCATTTACTGCCGCAGGAATTTCTACTGGCGATGTAATTACTATTGGTACTGGAGGAACTTTTGGTTCTGCAGTAATTTCCGGAATCACTTCAGACACTCTTATTTCAATCGCAACAACTCAATATTTAACTGGTGCTGCTATTGCTGGAGTTGCATATTCACTGTCTGAAAGACCAGTATATACATTAGAAGATTCTAATTATTCATCAAATGTTGTAGGATTAACCTCAACAGTTCCTACACACAATGTATATGGTGTAGATATTTACGAGATTGCTGCACTGGCACCAGGAAACTCTGGACTATCTACTCAATATGGTGGTATTCATGCTGGTTGGGTCGGCATTCATACCTATATTGATATGCATGGAAATCTTAGAGTCAAGTCAGAAACTCTTGTCGCAATGTCTGGAATCACCACTAATGTCAATGCTACATTTACCGCTGCTGGTGATGCTAATGATGATGCAATATTCCCAGATAGATTCATTACCGTTACTATTTCTGCATCCCCATCTAATGTAGTTGGAGTTGGAACTACTGTAACATTTACTGCAAGCGCAACAGCAACTCCTTCTGCATCACTCTCTTATCAGTGGCAGAAGTCTACTGCTGCTAATGGTACAACTTATAGTAATATTGTTGCTGCCACTGGAATTAGTACAGCGATTACTAATGCAACAACTGGCAATAATAACTACAACTATCGTGTTGTTGTTACTGCCGCTGGAGGTGCTTCAGCAACATCAGATCCTATCAAACTAACAGTAACTGCATGATAATATGATCTTTAATGAACTGAATGAGGATAATTTCCTCTTATTTGCCATAAAAAATTATGAAAATCCTCAAGCAGTCACTAAAGACGATTTTCAAAAGGATTTGAATCATTTTAAATATATTAAAAGGCTTTTGAAAAGGTATAATAAAACAGGTGACTTAAAAACTCACCTGTTAATTAATCATTTTATTGTTCTTTATAATATATTTGGTGAAGCAACAACTCCTATGTTATTTTTTAAGATTGAAAAAGATTTGTGGTCACAAGTTAAAACAATTATTGTATTCTTAAATCGTCTTCCTGAATTTCCAAAAACCTACATACACAATATAAAAATTGATTTGAATTGTTTAGAGCAACTTCAAAAAATCTATAAAAAAGATGAATAAAACTGATAAAGTAATACAATACTTTAGAAATCTTCGTGAAGAAGGTGGTGTCCCTACAATGAGCACTAGTACTCCAAATGGGTCTGCAGGATTTAGTGCTAATGCAGATGCCTCTGGTCCTAATGCTGGTAATACTCTTCCTTTTATGAAGTTCATGAAAAGAAGAAAAAATGGAAATAAGATTGATTATAGATCAGTTCCAAATAATTATAAAAAGTGGGTAAAGTCAATAAACAATAAATAACTACAATACTACTTGAGGTATTTGTTTCATAGAGGTAGTAGTAGGAAATAATCACCTCAAAAAATGTTCAATCAAAACACCTCCGCAGACACTAAAATTGCTGTTTTAGAAGAGCGACTTTCTTCATTTGAAATTATGCTGAAAAAAATTGATGAAGCTATACAAATTATGGGCAAGACGAGCCAAAATATTAGTAAAATGCTTGCTGTTCATGAAGAAAGAATAGAGCAGGGATCTAAATCTGACGCTATAATTGCAAATGTTATTCATGAGTTAAAGGAAGATACTCAGAAAAAATATGATGAACTTTCAAATAAAATTTCTGATGTTGTGAAAGATGTGGAAGATGTATCTAAAATTAAATGGATGACCGTTGGTTGTGGTGTAGTTTTGTTAGCTTTAACTGCAGCACTTGCTTCTCTTGCTTCTGGATGGTGGACTCCTTCGGAAATGCAGATGCAAAGACAAGGGCATGTTCATCAATATACCGATCTTCAGGATAAGAAATGAAAGGGTTGACACACCGCCATAGTGTGGTAGAGTATAGGTGTGTGGTCAACCTTAATTATGGATTTTACTGATATAAAGTATATTAACCTTTTATCATCACGGTTTCAAAAATTTAAAAAGATAAAGCATAATCTTTACAATTTTCGTTGCCCTATCTGCGGCGACTCCCAAAAGAATAAGAATAAAGCAAGGGGATACTTATATCAAGTAAAAAACAATACAAATTTTAAATGCCATAATTGTGGTATCAATATATCTTTTAATAATTTCTTAAAACAGATAGATCCTGCAATTCATAAGCAATATACTTTCGAGAAATTTAAAGAAGGCAATACAGGTAAAAACTTTATTACTGAAGAACCAGATTTTAAATTTGAAGCACCAAAATTCAAACCAAAGTTAAACCTACCAAAAGCATCAGAAATTTCTGAAGCAAAAACATATCTCAAAAGTAGAAATTTAAACCCAGATAAATTTTATTATAGCGACAAATTTAAGACATGGACTAATTCTCTTCAGAAGACATTCGATGATACGGAAAAGGATGAACCAAGGATTATTATTCCTTTGTTTTATCAAAATAACTTAGTCGGATTTCAAGGAAGAGCACTTAGTTCAAACAGTATTAAATACATTACTATAATGCTTGATGAAGATGCACCAAAAATCTATGGTCTTGATGAAATCGAAAAAAATAAAACTATCTACATCACCGAAGGTCCTTTCGACTCATTATTCATTCGCAACTCAATTGCTCTTTGTGGAGCTGACGGTGATGTTGGTAAGTGGGGTATTAGCGATTTTGTTTGGGTATATGATAACGAACCACGAAATGCAGAAATTCATTCAAGAATCGAACGTGCCATCAATAGAGGCGAGAAAGTCGTAATATGGCCTTCATCAATAAAAGAAAAGGACATTAATGATATGGTTTTGTCTGGACTTAATGTTCAGAATGTGATAGAATCAAATACCTACTCTGGTTTAGAGGCAAAATTAAAGTTTACTACCTGGAAAAAATATGAGCAACGGAACAAAAGTAGTCAAGAGAAATGGTACAATTGAATCTCTTGACTTAGATAAGATGCATATCATGGTTGAAGAGGCATGTAGGGGTCTTGCTGGGGTCTCTGCGAGTCAAGTTGAAATGACCTCTGGTATTCAATTTTATGACGGAATCTCAACCAAACAAATTCAAGAAATTTTAATTCGTAGCGCAAGTGATCTTATTGATCTAGACCATCCAAATTATCAATTTGTTGCTGCTCGCTTACTTCTATTTGCTATTCGTAAACAAATTTATGGGAGAACAAAAGAATGCCCCACTCTTGAGGAGCACATCACCAAATGCGTGAGTGCGGGAGTTTATGATTCTGAAATTTACAGTAAGTATTCTAAGGAAGATATTTCACGAATTAATTCTTTTGTAGATCATGATCGTGATTATTTCTTCACATATGCGGGTCTTCGTCAAGTAGTAGATAAGTACTTAGTTCAAGATAGAAGTACTGGTGGTGTTTATGAAACTCCGCAGTTTATGTATATTATGATTGCTCTGACAATTTTTGCAGAGTATCCAAAAGATACACGTCTTTCATACATAAAGAGGTACTACGATGCCATCAGCAAACACAAAATCAACATCCCAACACCAATCATGGCAGGGGTCAGAACACCCCTTCGTCAGTTTGCAAGTTGTGTTCTGGTTGATATTGATGACACCCTCGATAGTATCTTTAGCAGTGATATGGCTATTGGCAGGTATGTCGCTCAACGCGCAGGCATCGGTATTAACGCAGGCAGAATCCGTGGCATCAACTCTAAGATCAGAGGCGGAGAAGTACAACACACAGGCATTATTCCTTTTCTTAAAAAGTTTGAATCAACTGTACGTTGCTGCACACAAAATGGAATCCGTGGCGGATCAGCTACTGTCCATTTTCCAATCTGGCACCAAGAAATAGAAGATATTCTTGTTCTTAAAAACAATAAAGGAACTGAAGATAATCGTGTTCGTAAACTTGATTATTCTATTCAACTTAGTAAACTATTTTACGAAAGATTCATTCAAAATGGAGAGATTACTTTATTTTCTCCTCATGATGTTCCTGGATTATATGAAGCATTTGGTTTGCCTGAATTTGATGAATTATACAAGAGTTATGAATCTGATGATTCAATTCCAAAAAAGAAACTCAATGCTCAAGAATTAATTCTGGATCTCCTCAAAGAACGTGCTGAAACGGGTCGTATTTACATCATGAATATTGACCATTGCAATTCTCATAGTTCTTATAAAGATCAGATTACTATGAGTAATCTTTGTGTTGCTGGTGATACTTACATCAATATTATGCATGATCTAGTTGATTATTCTGATGAAACTATTTCCAGTGACTGTGTGGATAAATTAACTACGATTAAAATTGAAGATCTGGTTCAAACTTTAGACAATGGGTTTGTTAAAAATGTAAGGGTTCTTTCTTATAATACTGAAACCGACAAAAAAGAATGGGCAAAAATTACTAACTTTGCTCAAACTTCTCCAAGTGCAAAGGTTATGAAAATTACATTCGATAATTCACCTTATAACTGGAAAGGATTGGTTCTAACTCCAGACCATAAAGTATACACTCAAAATCGTGGATATGTTATGTCTAAGGATCTTCTGCAAACTGATAAAGTAGTTTTGGAAAATGATATTGTTGAGTCTTATTCTAAGATTGAATATCTAGAAGATGAAATTCCAGTTTATGATATTACTGTAGAAGGAACACATAACTTCTTTGCGAATGGTATTCTAGTTCATAATTGCCAAGAAATTACTGAACCAACATCTCCGATTCAGCATATTGATGATGACAATTACGCTGAAATTGCTACTTGTATTCTTTCTGCAATCAATGTTGGTAAAGTGAAATCTGATGAAGAACTTGAAGATCTTTGTGATCTTTCTGTTCGTGGTCTTGAAGAGTTAATTGATTATCAACTTTATCCAGTTAAAGCGGCAGAAAATTTTACAAAACGTCGCCGTTCACTTGGAATTGGTTATATTGGTCTAGCACACTATCTTGCTAAACTTGGATATAATTATGATTCTCAAGAAGCATGGGATGCAGTTCATGGACTCTCCGAGAGTTTTCAATATTATCTGTTAAAAGCATCCAATCAACTCGCAAAAGAAAAAGGTCACTGTGAGTATTTTGGTCGCACTAAGTATGCTGATGGCATTCTACCAATCGATACTTATAAAAAAGAAGTTGATGAAGTTTCTTCTATTCCACTAGAACATGATTGGGAATCTCTTAGAGCATCTATCTTGGAACACGGTCTCAGGCACTCAACACTGTCCGCACAAATGCCATCGGAAAGCAGTTCCGTTGTGTCAAATGCAACCAATGGAATTGAACCACCTCGCGGATTCTTGTCCATTAAAAAGTCAAAGAAAGGTCCTCTTAAGCAAATTGTTCCCCAATATCAATCTCTTAAGAACCATTACACTTTACTTTGGGATATGGAGTCCAATCGTGGTTATATTAATGTTGTTGCTGTGATGCAAAAATTCTTTGACCAAGCAATTTCTGCGAACTGGTCTTACAATCCAGAGAACTATCCGGATAATGAAGTTCCAGTTAGTGTAATGGCACATGATATGCTTGAAACTTATCGTCTAGGTCATAAAACGGCATATTATCAAAACACTTATGATATTAAAACAGATGAAGTAGTAGAAGAACAAAAACAAGATCTTCAATCTCTCCTAAGTGATATTATGAGTTCTGATGAAGAAAATTGTGAAAGTTGCACTATTTAAATTTCATGACAAAATATAATCTTAAATATCTTATGTGTAGTTGAGTTAAAGTTTATCGAAGAGGAAAGTATGCAATTCAATTTTATGAGCACAACAGAAGAAAAAATTAAAGGGATGACCGTTTTTAATACGGAAGAAGTGAATACCAAAAAACAACCAATGTTTTTTGGTCAACCACTAGGAGTTCAAAGATATGATTCATATAAGTATCCAATTTTTGAAAAACTAACAACTCAACAACTTGGTTATTTTTGGAGACCTGAAGAGGTCTCCCTTCAAAAAGATCGAGGAGATTATCAAACTCTACGTCCTGAACAGAAGCATATTTATACTTCTAATCTAAAGTATCAGATCATGCTTGATTCTGTTCAGGGTCGTGGACCCGGTATGGCATTTCTTCCATATTGTTCTCTTCCTGAACTGGAAGCGTGTATGACTGTATGGGAATTTATGGAAATGATTCATTCTCGCTCATACACTTATATTATTAAAAATGTTTATTCCGATCCTTCGGATGTATTTGATACTATTATTCACGATGAACGCATTCTAGAACGTGCTGAGAGCGTTACAGAATCATATAATGACTTCATTAATTCTGCACAATCTTATGGTACTTCCGAATCATGGAAGCACAGACTTGAAGGAGTCACTTACGCAAAGGAAAATCTCAATGATGTTAAACGAAAACTCTACAGAGCAATCGCAAATGTTAATATTCTTGAAGGTATTCGCTTCTACGTTAGTTTTGCTTGTAGTTTCGCTTTTGGCGAACTCAAACTCATGGAAGGATCTGCAAAGATTATATCACTCATCGCAAGAGACGAAAATCAACACCTAGCACTTACTCAAAATATTCTAAACAAATGGAGAGAAGGTGATGATCCTGAAATGCAACAAATTGCAAAAGAGGAAGAAGAATGGGTCTATGCGATGTTTGATCGTGCTGTAAATGAAGAAAAGCGTTGGGCAGATTATCTGTTCAAAGATGGTTC
>Ga0129333_10004640_pt1 | contig 12855 bp, 10 predicted proteins | sample CPB6_08_DNA_FD_94474 | JGI IMG/M metagenome (GOLD analysis project Ga0129333, IMG submission 94474) | Freshwater to marine salinity gradient microbial communities from Chesapeake Bay, USA - CPBay_Sum_0.6_0.8_DNA | ecosystem: Environmental > Aquatic > Marine > Coastal | place: USA: Chesapeake... | reverse complement strand
ATCAGTGCGGAAAGCAGGGGTAAAGAGACGCGGGCACCGCCATCGAGGGCTGCGGTGAGCGCTTCCATGCGATCTGTGGCCTTCATCAATTGCCATGCCGGTCCGATATGGACGTCGGCACTGTGGCAGTCTCGGGGCGAGAGAACGGCACGCGCGGGTCATGTTGCAAGGCACCGTGACGGGCCGGAATATCAAGATTTCCTGATGCATGCCGTTATGCTGTCATGGACAGGTGGACCGCGCATCCGTCATGTTGACGGACACGTAAATTTCCATGTGTCAGATGAGTACTTTTCATGTCTACATTGCTGTGTCCTGCGTTCCTGTAAAAAATGAAAGCTGGTAAGATTTCAACCGCTTGTCAATGCAATGCCCCCCCGAAGGGTTCGTTAAAAACTTTCAACTGAGCGGTGAACCGGCGACCGGTGACAGTGGTCGCTGCTGCGCAGCAAACGGGGAAAATCTTCCAAGGAGAATGTGTGTCAACGACAGCGACCAAATCCCGTCCCAAACATTTGAAGTTGACGGCTATCCGGTTACCGATACCGGGTATCGTGTCCATCATGCACCGGATCAGCGGTGCCGTTCTGTTCCTGATGCTCCCACTGCTGCTGTGGCTGCTCCAAAGCAGTCTGGCCAGTGAAAAATCCTTTGCCGCCTTTCGCGAGGTGGTCGGCAACCCGGCGGTCAAGATCGTGCTTCTGGGTCTGCTCTGGGGTTATCTGCATCACCTGTTTGCAGGCCTCCGCCATCTGTTCCTCGACATGCATATGGGGCTTGAGCTGGAATCGGCGCGTTTCAGCGCGAAGCTCGTGCTGGCTGCAGGGATCATCGTAACGGTTCTGGTGGGAGCGAAATTATGGTGAATCGCGACGTAGTGGGCGCGCATTACGGCTTGCGCGACTGGCTGGCACAGCGGGTGACAGCGGTCATCATGCTGGTTTACACCCTGCTGTTTGTGACAGCACTGCTGATGATGCCGCAGTTCGATTTCTGGACCTGGAAGACGCTGTGGCATACGCCGGTGATGCAGTATGCAACGGTTCTGTTTATTGCGGCATTGCTGTTCCACGCCTGGGTGGGCGTGCGCAACATCTGCATGGACTACATCAAGGACTCCGGCGTACGGCTGGTGCTCTATGTGGTGATCATACTGGCGCTGCTCACATATGGCGTCTGGACTGTTCAGATTCTCTGGGGTAAATGACCGATGGGTATTGCGAAGCGACAATTCGATGCAGTGGTAGTGGGGGCCGGCGGTTCCGGTCTGCGCGCTGCCCTGCAACTGTCAGAGGCCAACCTGCGGGTGGCCGTGCTGTCGAAAGTGTTTCCGACACGCTCCCACACTGTGGCAGCGCAGGGCGGGGTCTCCGCCTCACTCGGCAACGAGGAGCCGGATAACTGGCACTGGCACATGTACGACACCGTCAAGGGGTCTGATTACCTGGGCGATCAGGATGCGATCGAGTTCATGTGCCGCAAGGCGAATGAAGCCGTCATCGAACTCGAGCATTACGGCATGCCGTTTGACCGTCTCGACAACGGCAAGATTTATCAGCGACCCTTCGGCGGACACACCAGCAATTACGGCGAGCGTGCGGTGAAGCGTGCCTGTGCGGCCGCAGACCGTACCGGTCATGCGATGCTGCATACGCTGTATCAGCGTAATGTGCGCGCGAATACCCAGTTTTTTGTCGAGTGGATGGCGCTGGACCTGATTCGCAATCAGGCTGGCGACGTGCTTGGCGTGGTCGCCATGGAAATGGAAACCGGCGAAGTGTCGATGCTTCATGCAAAGGCGACGCTGCTTGCGACCGGCGGTGCGGGCAGGATTTACGCTGCCAGCACCAACGCCTTCATCAACACCGGCGACGGTCTGGGAATGGCGGCGCGCGCCGGCATTCCCCTCGAAGACATGGAGTTCTGGCAGTTCCATCCGACCGGGGTGGCCGGCGCCGGCGTGCTGATTACCGAGGGCGTGCGCGGTGAGGGCGGATTCCTGCTCAACAAGAACGGTGAGCGCTTCATGGAGCGCTATGCGCCGACGGTGAAGGACCTGGCCAGCCGCGACGTGGTGTCGCGTGCGATGGCGACCGAGATCAAGGAAGGCCGCGGCGCCGGCAAGGAAGCCGATCACATCCTGCTCAAGCTCGACCATCTCGGTGCTGACGTCATCGACAAGCGCCTGCCGGGTATCCGCGAAATCGCCATCAAGTTCGCCAATGTGGATCCGGCGAAAGACCCGATCCCGGTGGTGCCGACCTGTCACTATCAGATGGGCGGTATCCCGACCAATATGCACGGACAGGTGCTCGCCGGTCATGGCGGCGGAGCGATCGTAAAAGGGCTTTACGCCGCCGGCGAATGTGCCTGCGTCTCGGTGCACGGCGCGAACCGTCTGGGCACCAACTCGCTGCTGGACCTGCTGGTGTTCGGCAAGGCCTCCGGCGAGCAGGTAGTCAAGGACCTGGCCAGCGATGCGCTGGCTCATCAGGATCTGCCGAAGGATGCGGCCGACCGCTCGCTGGCGCGGCTGGCGCGACTGGACTCGGCGACATCCGGAGAAGATGTGGCTGAAGTCGGTGCGGAGATGCGCCGCACGATGCAACTGCACTGCGGTGTGTTCCGTTTCCCGGACAGCCTCGCCGAGGGCGTACGCAAGATGCAGGAAGTCGGCAAGCGGGCAGAGCACCTCTATTTCAAGGACAAGAGCAAGGTGTTCAACACCGCGCGGGTCGAAGCGCTGGAGCTCGAGAATCTGGTCGAGGTGGCAACATCCACGATGGTGTCGGCGCATGCGCGGCAGGAGTCCCGCGGCGCCCATGACCGCAGCGATTTCCCCGACCGCGATGACGCCAAGTGGATGAAACACACGTTCTGGTACAAAGAGGGCAATCGCCTCGAGTACCGACCCGTCAATCTGAAACCGCTGACCGTGGAATCGTTCGAGCCCAAGGCTCGGGTCTACTAATCCGGTTAACTGAGAATCAAGGAAGAATTCAGATGCGCCTCTCAATCTACCGCTACAACCCGGATGTTGACGAAAAGCCGTACATGAAGGATTACGACATCCAGCTCGAACCGACGGATCGCATGCTGCTCGATGCGCTGGTTCGCCTGAAGTCGGTTGACGACACCTTCGCCTTCCGCCGCTCCTGCCGCGAGGGCGTGTGCGGATCCGACGCGATGAACATCAACGGCAAGAACGGCCTGGCCTGCATCACCAAGATCGCGGACCTCAAGGAGCCGGTGGTGATCCGCCCCTTGCCGGGGCTGCCGGTGATCCGCGACCTGATTGTCGACATGTCGCAGTTTTTCAAGCAATACCATTCGATCAAGCCCTATGTCGTCAACGAGACGCCGCGCCCCGAAACCGAGCGCCTGCAGTCGCCGGAGGATCGCGAAGAGCTCAACGGCCTGTATGAGTGCATCCTTTGTGCCTGCTGCTCGACGTCCTGCCCGTCGTTCTGGTGGAACCCGGACAAATTTGTCGGTCCAGCCGGCCTGTTGCAGGCCTATCGCTTCCTCGCCGACACGCGGGACCAGGCGACCAATGAGCGCCTGGACAATCTCGAGGATCCGTACCGCCTTTTCCGCTGTCACTCGATCATGAACTGTGTGGATGTCTGCCCGAAGGGTTTGAACCCGACGAAGGCCATCGGCAAGATCAAGGACATGCTGATCAAGCGGACGGTGTGATTGTCGATGGGTGAGCTGGACCGTATCCGCTGGCAGTGCAGGCGCGGTCTGCTCGAACTGGATATTGTGCTGGAGCGTTTCCAGCGCAAGGAACTGGAGCAGCTTGACGCGGCCGGTTTGAACCGGTTTCGCGAGTTGTTGTCGGAACCCGATACCCGGCTGTTGGCCTGGGTGCTTGGGCAGGAGGAACCGCCGGAGCAGTTTGCCGCTTTGGTCGGGCGGCTCCGCGGTGTATAGGCGTCGATGACGCCGGCGGTGCAAAGCAGTGATCAGTCAATAACAGCAGGTCTATGAAAAAACGGAGAACGTCATGAAGGAAAAACTTGCGACCCTGTCATTCAGCGATGGCACCCCATCGGTGGATTTTCCCGTCTACGAGGGTTCAATCGGTCCCGACGTGATCGATGTGCGTGCCCTGTATGCCAAAACCGGCAAGTTCACCTACGATCCGGGGTTCATGTCGACGGCGAGCTGCCGTTCGAACATCACCTACATCGACGGCGATGAGGGCATCCTGCTCTATCGCGGTTATCCGATTGAACATCTGGCAGAGAAATGCGATTTTCTCGAAGTCGCCTACCTGATTCTCAACGGCGAGCTGCCCAACAAGACCCAGAAGCAGGATTTCGACGATATCGTCACCAAGCATACGATGGTGCACGATCAGTTGTCGTATTTTTTCCGCGGATTCCGGCGTGATGCTCACCCGATGGCTGTGCTCTGCGGCGTGGTCGGCGCGCTGTCGGCTTTCTATCACGACTCCATCAACATCTACGATGCGCGCAGCCGTGAAATCTCCGCATTCCGCCTCATTGCCAAGCTGCCGACGATCACGGCGATGGCTTACAAATACAACTCGGGACAGCCTTTCATCTATCCGAAGAATCACCTGTCATATACCGAGAACTTCCTGCACATGATGTTCGGCACCCCTTGCGAGGATTACAAGCCGAATCCTGTGATTTCGCGTGCCATGGATCGCATCCTGATTCTGCACGCAGACCACGAGCAGAATGCGTCGACCTCGACGGTTCGTCTGGCAGGCTCGACCGGCGCTAACCCGTTTGCGTGTATTTCCGCCGGTATTGCCAGTCTCTGGGGCCCGGCGCACGGCGGTGCCAACGAGGCGGTGCTGAAGATGCTCGATGAAATCGGTGACGAGAAGAACATCCCGTCCTTCATCAAGCGCGTCAAGGACAAGGACGGCCATGCGATGCTGATGGGCTTCGGTCATCGCGTCTACAAGAACTACGATCCGCGCGCTAAGCTCATTCAGCGTACCTGCCACGAGGTGCTCGAAGAGCTCGACATGAAGGACAACAAGCTGATCAAGCTCGCGATGGCGCTGGAGAAAATCGCGCTGGAAGACGATTACTTCATCAAGCGGAAACTCTACCCGAACGTCGATTTCTACTCGGGTATCGTCTACAAGGCGCTGGGCATTCCGGTCAGCATGTACACGGCGATTTTTGCGCTCGCGCGCACCGTGGGCTGGATTGCGCAGTGGAACGAGCTGATTGCTGATCCCGACCAGAAGATCGGCCGGCCGCGGCAGCTGTTCACGGGCGCCAAACAGCGCGATTTCGTGCCTTTGTCTAAACGGAAATAAGCCAGCAACGTCAAGCCGCCTGCGGGCGGCTTTTCTATCGACAGTCGAATCGGTGTCCATATCATGATGAAAGAAACTCGCGGTACTTCGGTGCTCTTCGGATCGAATGCACCCTTTGTCGAGGCGCTGTACGAGCAGTATCTGAAGGATCCGCAATCCGTGGAGCCGCGCTGGCGCGGTTACTTCGACCAACTGCAGCAACTCGATGACGGGCCGGCCGATGTGTCGCACAGCGAGGTGCAGGAACGCTTTGTTGAAATGGCGAAGACCCGCCGTCCGTCCGGCGGCAGCGATCTGGCGGCAAAGAATCTGCAAAAGCAGTTCGGCGTGATGCAGCTGATTTCGGCATACCGGTTCCAGGGTATTCGCATCGCTGACATCGATCCGCTGCAGCGCATGGAAAAGCCGGCGATCGCGGAACTGGATCCGGCTTTCTATGGATTGACGGAAGCCGACCTGGACAAGGTATTCGACACCGGTACTTTGCATGGACCGGCGAGGGCGACGTTGCGCGAGATTCTGCAGGCACTGCGTGACACGTACTGCCGCAGCATCGGTGCTGAATACATGTATATCTCGGATATCCCGCAGAAGCGCTGGATGTCGGAGCGACTGGAGCCGACACGCGGTCAGCCGAACTACGATGCGGCTTACCGCAAGCATCTGCTTGACCGGTTGACTGCGGCGGAGACACTGGAGAAATATCTCAACGCGAAGTATGTCGGCCAGACGCGCTTCTCGCTGGAAGGCGGCGACGGGCTGATCCCCATGCTGGATCACCTGCTGCAGAAAGCGGGCGGGGCCGGTGTGCAAGAACTGGTGATCGGCATGGCGCATCGCGGCCGGCTGAATGTGCTGGTGAATACGCTGGGCAAGATGCCGAAGGATCTGTTCTCATCCTTTGAAGGCAAGCAAAAGGCGGAAGTCCTGGCCGGCGACGTGAAATACCACGACGGGTTTTCATCGAACATCATGACACCGGGCGGCCCGATGCACGTCACGGTGGCGTTTAATCCCTCGCACCTCGAGATCGTCAATCCGGTGGTGGAGGGCTCAGTGCGTGCGCGCCAGCATCGTCGCAAGGATCATGACGGTTCCCAGGTCCTGCCGGTCCTGATTCACGGCGACGCAGCATTTGCCGGGCAGGGCGTGATCCAGGAGACGCTCAATCTGGCCGAGACCCGCGGCTATGGCACGGGCGGCACGGTGCACATCATCATCAACAACCAGATCGGCTTCACGACGTCGGATCCGCGCGATGCACGTTCCACGCTGTATTGTTCCGATGTGGTGAAAATGCTGGAAGTGCCGATTTTCCATGTCAACGGCGACGATCCGGAAGCGATCGCCTTTGTCACCGAGATCGCGCTCGATTACCGCATGAAGTTCAAGAAGGATGTGGTGATCGACCTGGTTTGCTACCGGCGGCTCGGGCATAACGAGCAGGACGAACCGATGGTGACGCAGCCGCTGATGTACCGTCGCATTCACAACCATCCGACCCCGCGCAAGGTGTATGCGGACCGCCTGATCGGCGAGGGGGTGGTGACGGAGGAAGAGGCTGAGCGCATGGTGTCGGAGTTCCGGGACGCGCTGGACCATGGCTACCATACCAATCAGACGATCCTGTCGAATTACCGTCCGCCCTTTGAAACCGATTGGAGCCTGTACAAGGGCACCAAGTGGAACGAGAACGACGACACCCGGATGCCCTTGGAGAAGCTGCAGGCGCTGGCACGGAAGGTGTGCGAGGTTCCCGGCAACTTCAAATTGCACCCGCGGGTCGAAAAGATCATGCAGGACCGCCGGCTGATGGCGGAGGGCAAGCTGCCTCTGGATTGGGGTATGGCCGAGACGCTGGCCTATGCATCCCTCCTGACCGAAGGATTCTCCGTGCGATTGTCGGGTCAGGACGCCGGCCGAGGCACCTTCTTTCACCGGCACGCCGTGCTGCACGACCAGAACCGCGAGCGCTGGGATCAGGGCACACATGTGCCTTTGCAGCATCTGGCGGCAGACCAGGGTGATTTTGTTGTCATTGATTCGGTACTGTCGGAAGAGGCGGTGCTCGGTTTCGAATACGGTTACTCGACCTCGAGCCCCAAGGAACTGGTGATCTGGGAGGCGCAGTACGGGGATTTCGTCAACGGTGCACAGGTCGTGATAGATCAGTTCATTGCGTCAGGTGAGGTCAAGTGGGGACGCATGTGCGCTCTGACCATGATGCTCCCGCACGGCTATGAGGGGGCTGGACCAGAGCATTCTTCAGGACGGATCGAGCGATTCCTGCAACTGTGTGCGGACTACAACATGCAGGTCTGTGTGCCAGCGACGCCGGTGCAGATGTATTACCTGCTGCGCCGGCAGATGACCCGTCCGCACCGCAAGCCGTTGATCATCTTCTCGCCGAAGAGCATTCTGCGCCACAAGGAGTCGGTGTCGCCGCTGGAAGAGTTTGCCAACGACCGGTTCAATCCGGTCAATGAGGACTGGGATTCGCGCGACATCAATCCGGACAAGGTCGAACGTGTGATCTTCTGCAGCGGCAAGGTGTATTACGACCTGCGTGCCGAGCGCCGCGCACGCGGCATTGAAAACCTGCCGCTGGTGCGGATCGCGCAGATTTATCCCTTCCCGCATGACGAATTCCGCGCACAGATCGTGCGTTACAAGAATGCCAAGGAGATCGTCTGGTGTCAGGAGGAACCGCGTAATCAGGGCTCCTGGCGGCATATCCAGCATTACCTGATGCGTCATCTGTTACCGGGCCAGCAGTTGTATTACGCCGGTCGCGAATCGTCGGCGTCACCGGCAGCGGGATACAAGTCCTTGCACGAGCAGCAGCAGAAGGAACTGGTGGACCAGGCCCTGACCTTGTCCGGTGGCAGTCAGCCGCGCCGCTTCAAGCCGCGTCCTTTGGCTGAAGGCGAAGAGCATTAATTTTTCAATATAATCAAATACTTAAAAGGATATCATGCTCGTTGATGTGAAAGTGCCGCAGCTCTCGGAATCGGTCGCCGAGGCCACGCTGGTGTCGTGGCACAAGAAGATCGGGGAATTCGTCAAACGCGACGAAAACCTGGTGGATATCGAAACCGACAAGGTGGTGCTGGAGACTCCCGCGCCTCAGGCCGGCGTGCTGGTCAAAATCGTGAAGACGGATGGCGGGACGGTTACCAGCAACGAAATCATCGCGCAGATCGACACCGAGGCACAGGCCAGCCAGTCCGCAACGCCGGCTGCCGCTGCTGTTACCCCTGCGGCGCCTGCGCCTGCTGCACCGGCCAAGGCAGCACCGGCTGCGGGTGCGATGCCTGCAGCCCAGAAGCATGCTGCCGAAAAGAACGTCGACACCGCAACCTTGAGCGGCACAGGCCGTGGCGGTCGCGTGACCAAGGGTGACGTGCTGCAGGCAGCGGCGGGTGGGGCAAAAGTGACGGCTTCCGCGGCGGCAGTACCGGCACCGGCACGCGCCACGCCGGCGGTGGAGTTGGACCTGGGCGAACGGCCCGAGCAGCGGGTACCGATGTCGCGCCTGCGCGCGCGTATCGCCGAGCGTCTGGTGCAGTCGCAATCCACGGCGGCGATCCTGACGACGTTCAACGAAGTCAACATGCAGCCGGTGATGGATCTGCGCAACAAGTACAAGGACCGGTTCGAGAAAGAGCACGGCGTCAAATTGGGCTTCATGTCGTTCTTCGTGAAGGCCGCGGTCCATGCCCTGAAGAAATACCCAGTGGTCAACGCCTCGGTTGATGGTAACGATATTGTCTATCACGGCTACTACGACATCGGAATCGCAGTGGGCAGTCCGCGCGGGCTGGTCGTGCCGATTTTGCGCAACTGTGACCAGATGACGCTGGCGGACATCGAGAAACAGATCGCTGAATACGGTAAGCGTGCTCAGGACGGCAAGCTCACCATTGAAGAGCTGACTGGCGGGACATTTTCGATTTCGAATGGCGGAGTGTTCGGTTCGATGCTGTCGACGCCCATCATCAACCCGCCGCAGAGCGCGATTCTCGGGGTGCACGCCACCAAAGACCGTCCGGTTGTCGAGAACGGCCAGATCGTGATCCGACCGATGAACTATCTCGCACTCTCCTATGATCATCGCATCATCGACGGCCGCGAGGCGGTGCTTTCCCTTGTGGCGATGAAAGACGCGCTGGAAGATCCGGCGCGGTTGCTGCTCGACCTCTGAACGGATCATCATGGCCAAATCGTTTGATGTTGTCGTTATCGGTGCCGGCCCCGGCGGTTACATTGCCGCTATCCGCGCCGCCCAGTTGGGCCTGCAGGTGGCCTGTATCGATGAATGGAGCACACCTGACGGGAAACCGGCGCCAGGCGGGACCTGCACGAACGTCGGCTGCATACCCTCGAAGGCGCTGCTGCAATCCTCCGAGCATTACGAGCACGCGGCACATGCTTTTGCCGATCATGGTATCCAGGTCAAAGGTTTATCGATGGATACTGCGCAGATGCTCAAGCGCAAGGACAAGATCGTCAAGCAGAACAATGACGGCATTCTGTATCTGTTCAAGAAAAACAAGGTGACTTTCTTCCACGGACGCGGCGCTTTTGCCGGCGGCAGTGCGGGCGCGTGGCAGATTCAGGTGTCCGGCAAAACCGCTGACCTTCTGACCGCCAAACACGTGGTGATCGCCACCGGTTCCAATCCGCGTGCGCTGCCGAATGTGCCCTTTGACAATAAGCTGGTGCTCGACAACGCCGGCGCGCTGGCCATGGCTGACGTGCCGAAGAAACTCGGAGTGATCGGCGCAGGTGTCATCGGGTTGGAGATGGGCAGTGTCTGGCGTCGTCTCGGCGCCGAGGTGACGGTGCTGGAGGCGCTGCCGGCATTCCTGGGAGCAGTCGACGAGCAACTGGCCAAGGAAGCGCAAAAGATTTTCGTCAAGCAGGGGTTGGCCATTCACACCGGCGTCAAGGTCGGCAAGATCACCGCGAAGAAACAGGTGACTGTGGAATACACCGACAGCGCCGGTGCCGCACAGACGCTGACGGTGGATAAATTGATTGTCTCCATCGGCCGAGTACCCAATACGGATGGACTCAATGCCAAATCGGTCGGGCTAAAGGTCGACGAGCGCGGATTCGTCGTGGTCGATGGGGATTGCCGGACCAGCCTCGGCAATGTCTGGGCCGTGGGTGATGTCGTCCGGGGACCGATGCTGGCACACAAGGCCGAAGAAGAGGGTGTGGCAGTGGCCGAAAGGATTGCCGGCAAGTACGGACATGTCGACTTCAATACGATCCCCTGGGTGATTTACACCTCGCCCGAAATTGCCTGGGTTGGCAAAACAGAGCAGCAGCTGAAGCAGGAAGGGGTGAAATACCGTGCCGGCAGCTTTCCGTTCATGGCCAATGGTCGTGCGCGGGCACTGGGAGATACGACAGGCTTTGTGAAAATGCTGGCCGATGAGAAAACTGATCGCATTCTTGGCGTGCATATCATTGGGCCGATGGCTTCCGAATTGATTGCCGAAGCGGTGGTCGCAATGGAGTTCGGCGCGTCCAGCGAGGACATCGCACTGATCTGCCATGCTCACCCGTCGCTGTCGGAGTCGATGAAGGAGGCAGCGTTGGCCGTCGACAACAGGACCCTGAATCTGTAACTCCCCCGGTTCTGCCTTCCCTTGTCTCTCGATTTCGTCCAGTTTCTGCGGGACCGTGCCGCTGAACACGGTTTTACGCCGGATGATGCCCAGCACGCCGCTGCGCGTGAGCTGCAGCGCGTACACGAAGATCTCGCCCATCGCGAGCAGCGCCGCGGTCTGCTGAGCTTTCTTAATCGCAATCGCGACATTCGTGGTGTTTATCTCTGGGGCGGCGTCGGTCGTGGAAAAAGCTTCCTGATGGATAGCTTTTTCGCCTTTGTACCCGACGTCACCAAGAAGCGAGTGCATTTCCACCGCTTCATGCAGGAAATCCACAAAGGCCTGAGCCGTCACCAGGGGCAGGCCGATCCGATGTCGCTGATTGCGCGTGATATTGCAACGGAGGCGAAGATCCTCTGTCTGGATGAATTTCATGTCACCGACATCACCGACGCGATGCTGATGCGCCGCCTGCTCGAAGGCTTGATGAGCGAGGGCGTAGTGCTGCTGACGACGTCCAATTTCGCGCCGACCGAGCTCTACCAGCATGGCCTGCAGCGCGTGCAGTTCCTGCCGGCGATCGATCTGATCCTTGCGCGCATGGCCGTGGTCAATGTTGATGCCGGCACGGACTATCGCCTGCGGGAGCTGGAGAAGGCGGGGACTTATCACATCGGCGCCGATGCCGACCGCCATCTTGATGGGGCTTTCACGCATATTGCCGGCGGTGGCGAGGACAATGCGCCTTTGGATATCGAGGACCGCCTGATCCGGGTGAAGCGTCAGGCGCCGGGCATTGCGTGGTTCGATTTTGAAGAGCTCTGTGCCGGTCCGCGCGGCAAGCCGGATTACATCGAGCTGTCACGCCGCTATCACACGGTACTGATTTCGTCGGTTCCCTGCTTCAAGCCCGACGACAGTGACATGCTGCGTCGGTTTGTGTGGCTGGTCGATGAGTTTTATGATCGGCGGGTCAAATTGATGCTGGGGGCGGCCGTGCCGGTGGATGATCTGGTGGCAGCCGCAACCGACAGCGACGGCTTCCAGGCGCACTTGAACGCCTCTTTGAAGGAGCGTTTGGCGAGTCGTCTGACCGAGATGCAGACCCGCCAGTATCTGGCCCAACCCCATCTACCGTGAGGGCATCATGGATCATTGCAAGGCCTACAGAATATTCAATGAAAACAATGAGATAGCAGGTCGTGTGATTGATGTTCCGGTGGCAGAACTCGGACGGGGAGAGGTCGTCTTCCGCTGCGCCTGGTCCAGCGTGAATTTCAAGGATGCCCTCGCAGCAACCGGTACGGGCGGAAAGATCATCCGCCAGTATCCGCTGGTGGGCGGCATAGACGCTGCGGGTACGGTGATCAGTTCTGCAGATCCGCGTTTTAAAGCAGGCGATGAGGTCATCTGCACCAGCTATGACATGGGCGTAGCGCATGACGGCGGTTATGCCGGGGTGTGTCGGGTGCCGGCCGACTGGGTGGTCCGGCTGCCCTCAGGTTTGACACTGTTCGATGCCATGGCATTGGGAACCGCAGGCTATACGGCAGGGCTTGCGGTGGAACTGCTGGAACTGAACGGTCTGGCGCCGAACAACGGCAAAGTGGTTGTCAATGGCGCCACCGGCGGTGTAGCCAGTCTGCTGATCGATATGCTTGCCGCCAAGGGATACTCGGTGACCGCGATCACGGGTAAATCTGCTGAGGACGGGTTTCTGAAACAGCTTGGTGCGGCCGAGGTGCTGGACCGCAACAGTCTGGAGATGGGCAGCCGGCCACTGGAAAAAGCGTTGTGGGCCGCAGCCTTTGACTCGGTAGGGGGCGAACAGTTGGGATGGCTGACGCGGACCATTCAACCCGGCGGACTGATCGCGAGCTTTGGTAATGCCGGCGGAATCGAGCTGAAAACCACCGTACTGCCGTT
>Ga0129333_10004639_pt1 | contig 12855 bp, 8 predicted proteins | sample CPB6_08_DNA_FD_94474 | JGI IMG/M metagenome (GOLD analysis project Ga0129333, IMG submission 94474) | Freshwater to marine salinity gradient microbial communities from Chesapeake Bay, USA - CPBay_Sum_0.6_0.8_DNA | ecosystem: Environmental > Aquatic > Marine > Coastal | place: USA: Chesapeake Bay... | reverse complement strand
GCAGCTGTAGTGTTACCTACTGCATCCAAAACATCCGTTTTCTCACGTACCTCTTTGGGTAGCTCACTCATCTCAGCGATACCACCCGCATTGTCAGCAATTGGGCCAAACGCATCAATCGCTAATTGCATGGCTGTAGTAGCCATCATACCCGCAGCAGCGATAGCAACGCCGTACAAACCAGCAAAAAGATAGGATCCGTAAATACCACCTGCCAAAACAAGAATTGGTAAGAAAGTTGATTCCATTCCTACCGCTAATCCACCAATAACATTGGTGGCATGCCCAGTAGAGGATTGACGAATTATAGAAAGCACAGGGCGCTTTCCCATGGCTGTATAATATTCCGTAATAATACTCATCAAGGCTCCCACCAATAAGCCAACACCAATTGCTCCCAATACTCCCCATTTGGTAAAAATGAATCCGCGAAGCTCCATTGCTTCAGGAAGAACAAAGTATACTAAACCAGCAGAGGCAATGGCAGTTAATACGATAGAACCCCAATTACCCATGTTAAGGGCCTTTTGTACGTTGTCTGTATTAATTCCTGCAGCATCACTTACGCGGACAAACCATGTACCAATAATTGAGAAAAGAATACCAACGCCGGCAATCAGCATGGGAAGAACAATAGGGGAGTAACCTCCTAATAAATCAGTACCAAATACAACAACAGTCTGTTGACCCAGAACAATCGTTGCTAATACTGTTGCCACGTAAGAGCCAAATAAGTCAGCTCCCATACCTGCAACGTCACCCACATTATCTCCAACGTTATCAGCAATAGTAGCTGGATTTCTTGGATCATCTTCAGGAATACCTGCTTCAACTTTACCCACTAAATCCGCTCCAACATCCGCAGCTTTTGTATAAATACCACCTCCTACACGTGCAAACAAGGCGATGGACTCAGCACCCAATGAGAAGCCGGTAAGAACCTCGATGGTGCGAATCATTTCGTCCGAGCCAACTGCAACGTCAGCAGCAAAAATTTGTTTTAAAATGATGTATAAACCACCTAAACCAAGTACAGCCAAACCAGAAACGCCCAGTCCCATTACAGCACCTCCTGTGAATGAAACACGTAAGGCCTTGCTTAAACTTGTTCTGGCAGCCTGGGCCGTGCGTACGTTGGCTTTAGTAGCCACTTTCATACCAATATAACCAGCCGTAGCACTAAAAACAGCACCCACTATGAATGCAATTGAAATTGACCAATGTGAATGAGGATTCGTGCTGGCCATTAGGGCAAGCAGCATCGCTACGATAACAACAAAATAGCCGAGTATTTTCCACTCCGCCTTCAAAAAAGCCATCGCACCTTCAGCAATATAATTGCTGATTTCTTTCATGCGGTCAGTACCCGCATCTTGTTTAGATACCCAGTTGAACTTAACAAGGGTGTACATCAGTCCGATTAGACCCGTTAATGGCACCAAATAAATCAGTTTTTCCATACAAAAAATTTCTGCAGTTCGGTTTAATGTGTTCTGATTAAAATATTGGTAAAGAGGGGAAAATTACCCCTTTTCACCGGCCGGCAAAGATAGGTATCGGGTTGGTAAAAATCAGCATTTTACGGGGGTAATTTCCATTCTTTTGGAACTGTTTGTTTAAGCTATTCACTATAAATCAACTCTTTCCAAGCCACTCCTAGGGAATCGATTAAATCGCTGGTGCTCATTCCAAAACTGGTATACTTTTCAGCCGCAAGATCACCCGCTTTGCCATGTATAAATACTCCTAAAATTGAGGCCTCTATCGAAGAATACCCCTGCGCCAACAACGCAAGGATGATTCCTGTTAGTGCATCTCCAGTTCCACCTTTTGCCATTCCAGGGTTTCCGGTAGTATTAAAGTAATAAGGTGCTTGGGGAGATACAACCAGTGTATGATGACCCTTTAAAACTATTACCACTTTTAATGTTGAGGCCATTTTAATAGCTAGGTCTATTCTTTCAAAATCATTCTTACTTTCCCCAAATAGCCTTTTGAACTCTCCAGGATGTGGGGTGAGAATACTTCCTGGAGGAATTTTTTTCAATAGGGAAACATTGTTGGAGAGTACAGTCAAAGCATCTGCATCAATGACCAAAGGTTTCCTGTAATTGTTAAATAATTGCTCCAGAAATGATTCCTGTTCCGGTCCAGTCCCAAACCCAGGCCCGATGGCTACTGCATGAAAGGGGAGGCTTGTAGCATTTGAATTAAAAAAACCATGATGCATTTTTTCTGTTATTGTCATGGCTTCAGGGACGGCTACTTGCATAATTAAATTTTCTGAAGCGGGAACATAACAAGAGAGTAGTCCAACCCCAGAACGAATTGCACTTCTTGCTGCGAATACGCCAGCTCCCATTTTACCGGTATTTCCAGCAATGAGAAGAGCATGACCATAATTTCCTTTGTGTGAATAGAGTGGTCTAGGCTTTATATAACGTAAAGAGAGTTGTTTTGTAATTAATTCAAATCTTGCTTCGGTTTCTTTTAAGAAATTAGGCGCCAGTCCAATATTCATTATATGGACATCGCCAATACGAGCTTTGTTTTCCGGAAGATAGAATGACAATTTAGGAGAAAAGCTTAATGTGTGTGTGGCTTGTATCACCTCGCATTCCATGGAGGATTGATCACAAAAAAGCCCACTGGGCACATCAATAGCTATTACAGGATTATGACATTGATTAATGAAGGATACTACCGCTTTGCTCAATCCCTCCAACGGACGGTTAAGGCCCGATCCAACTAATGCATCTACAACAATTGAATCGGGTTTAATCGGATAAAGGTGATTCGATTCCTGTATGTAGTGAATCTGTATCGTAGGAAATGGATGTACCCTAGCCAAGTTTTGTTGAAAGTCCAACGTGCCTGGATATCCGAATTCTAGAATATGTAGTTGAACAGTTTTGCCAGCCGTAGCCAGTAATCGTGCCAGCGCCAAGCCATCACCGCCATTGTTGCCTTTACCACAATAAATTGTAAAAAAATTAGAAGCGGGGTAATGGTTTAGGATCCATTCCAAGCAAGCTTGTGAAGCACGTTCCATCAATTGAATGGATGGAATGGGTTCATGTAGGATTGTGTATTGATCCCAGTCTTTTAGTTGGGGTGCAGAAAATATTTTCACCACGCTAAGTTCTGCAGAAATTGATAAGTCGGGGGCTATTCTTCGTCACGTTGAGGTTCACCACCGTAGGGCCCAAATAAGGAATAAGATCGGCTGGCAGCCGTATAAATCTGACGGTTGAATTTATTGCCTAAGATTATAACAGTTACCTGTTCGTCCGTTAATCTAGTAAAAGCCGCATTGTTGCCATGCCAACGTCCAAAATGATAAATAACCTTTTTTTGGTTGGGTAAGAGCTTTAGTCGAAATCCCAACCCATAGTTATTTTGACCTGGTCTTTCAAAGCTGTAAGGCGTAAAAGCCAGTGATAATAGAGAATCACCAACTAGTTGTTGTGTATATAAAGCCTGATCCCATTTCAAGAGATCACGTGGCGTGCTGTAAATATTTTTATCGCCATACGTGTAGTCAAGATGATCCAATGGCCAGGGACGGCTTGTAGTTGCATAGGAGGGCGTTGCTTTTATGGAGTCGGCGGGTTGAAAAACAAACGTATGCTTCATCTCTAAAAATTCAAAAATGGAACGATGAAGAAATTCAGGATAACTATATCCAGAAATTTTTTCAATCAGTGAAGCCAGTAGCAGATAATTGGTATTACAATACTCGAAACGGGTGTCGGGTCGGGCATGCATGGCAGGTTGATGCTCGATCATCCAATCAATCACTTCTTTGTTAGTGAAAGCAGTTTTAGAAGAATTATTAGCCTCCATGAAATAGACATAATTAGGCAAGCCGCTACGATGCGTAAGTAATTGTTTAACGGTTACTCCAGGGTAAGGCCATTTTTTAAAATAAGAGGATAGACTGTCGTCAAGCGATAATTTATGTTGTTCAACTAATTGAAGAATAGCAATTGCTGTAAAAGTCTTACTGGTAGAAGCGATGTGCAGGGGTGTATCATCTTGCAGGGGGGTTATTTTAGATGGATAATCTACATAGCCCGCATAGTGTTCAAAAAGAATATTCCCGCCTTTTGCTACTAGAATTCCTCCACTAAATAGACCTTCAAATCGCAATAAGGATTCTTTAAAATAGGTAGCTACACGTGTACTCAATTCTTGTTTTTCTTTAGCACTAATGGATAGAAGTGGAGGAGCAAGGTAGGGGAGAGGATGAGATGCCACATCCTCTCCCCAGACACAGGAGTTTAAGGTACTGATCAGTAGCCAACACAGTACAAAAATCAAGCTGTAGTAGGGTTTGTTTTTCAAGCGGCTCAAAGGTAGGGACTCCTGTTTTTTATAGGTATATTTGTTGCAGTATGACAACCTTGACTAGTTATCCTAAAGAAAAAATAAAGATTTTATTCCTGGAGAACATCAGCGAAACAGCGGTTCGAAATTTTAAGCAACAAGGTTATGTGCAAACAGAGCGAATCAGTAAAGCGCTGTCTGAACAACAACTCATCGAGGCCATACGAGATGTTCATATTTTAGGAATACGTTCCAAAACCAAAATCACTAAACCCGTACTGGAAGCGGCCCAAAAGTTGCAAGCAATTGGTTGCTTTTGTATTGGTGTTAACCAAGTTGATATAGCAGCAGCAACCAGTCGGGGAGTTGCTGTGTTTAATGCGCCTTATTCAAACACAAGATCGGTAGCCGAATTAGTGATTGGTGCCTCGATTATGCTGATTCGGAGAATTCCCGAAAAAAATAAAGCTGCTCATGCAGGTCTTTGGTATAAAGACGCTAAAAATAGTTATGAACTAAGAGGAAAAACCTTGGGTATAATCGGCTATGGGAATATTGGAAGTCAGGTAAGTGTATTAGCCGAAGCGTTAGGGATGCGTGTAATATATTATGATATAGAGAAGAAGTTACCGTTGGGTAATGCCGTTGAAAAAAGAAGTCTTCGCGAGTTGGTAGGACAAGCTGATATAGTAACACTCCATATTCCTGCTACACGTCAAACTGAGCAACTTATCAATAAAACACTTTTAAAGAGTTTTAAAAAAGGCGCAATCCTGATCAATTTTGCCCGTGGCGAAGTAGTGGATTTAGTAGCCGTGGAAAAAGCTTTGCGTGAAGAACATCTTGGTGGAGCCGCTATTGATGTATTTCCGGATGAACCTGAAAAGAATGGCGATTATTTCAAAAGCCCATTACAGGAGTTGCCAAATGTTCTTCTTACACCGCATATTGGTGGAAGTACAGAAGAGGCTCAACAAAATATTGGGGAGGATGTCAGTAATAAGCTTTTCAATTATCTAGAAAAAGGTATCAGTTTTGGTTCGCACACAGTGCCAGCCCTGGCTTTGCCACCACAGGAAGGTGCTCATCGAGTTTTACATATACACCGCAACACCCCCGGCGTCTTATCAGCAATCAATACTGCCCTTTCAAGTAATAATATAAATATAGTTGGTCAGTACCTGAAAACCAATGATTTAATAGGATACGTAGTGCTAGATATTGAACGTAAATTATCTTCAAAGGCGCAATCCTTACTCCGGCAGGTACCTGGCACAATCAAGTCAAGGCTGCTTTACTAGTCAAAGTATTCTTATAATTTATATTATGTTAAATAGGTGATACAAAAGAAAACCACCCTTGATTGGGTGGCTTTACTCGTATTAGTTCTTTATCGATTCGTATCGCTCGTTCCATTTCTTCTCTTCTGCCTCCCACTTGGCTTTATCGGCTAAATTCTTCGCCTTATTAGCCATCACCTTTTTGAGACCATAGATTTCAGAGAGATAACTGGTTACTTTCTTGTACTGCTGCTTGTCGCGTGTTTCAAGATCTCCTTTTGTAGCCCGATCCGCAAAAATGCCTGCGGCGGCTAAATACGGGTCCTTCGCTCCTTCCATGGTATCGCCGTACTCTTTATCCAAGGCATCACGCTTGGCTACATCTTCTTTTGAAGCCATGGTTCCTGGCTTGGTCCGTGCTTTCATCTCCTGTGCATGCTTATTACGTTTCTCTTCTACGCGAGTAGCTTTATTGATATAATGGTCTCCAATGTATAACAAAGGGATTTCGTAGTCAGGACGGGCTTTAGATGAGCGTGTAAAGGCATCAATCATTTTTTTCTCTAGCTCATTATAATTCGCTGGCAAAACCATTCCTTCCTCATCACGAGGATTTAGGGTATCAAAAATTATTTCACCGAGTACCTGATTTGCTTTAAAGTTTGTGGGATCACTTGCCAATACTTCATCAATAGCTGCTAGTTTTTCAGTAAATGTATTGACCAAGCCAACCGCAAAGTCAACTTTATCAAAATCAAAGTAGTCGCTTTTTGGGAAAACCTCTTTGCCAAGTTTTTTATACTTCTCGAAGGCTTCCATGTTTTTCTTTCCAAAATGATAGGTAACCAAGTAACGGTAAACACCTTCGTACCCTTCGCCACCTACTTTAGCATCGGCAAGTTTTGTATAATAGTCAGCCGCTTGATCTTTATACCCTCCAGTTTCAGCAGTGATGGCAGCCAGAATTAATACATTCGTGTCCAATGATGAGGTTAAAACTTTTTGCTTGATCAATAAATCTGAGTACAGTATTGCTTTTTTAAGTTTCTCAAGCGCTTTATCATAGGATTTATTATTGTAGTCGCTGTATCCGAAGGTATAGTAGTTAGAATACAGCATAATGATGCCATTTTGATAAATAGGCTCACTGATCAAGGAAAGTGCAGGATCTAACTCCCGATATTTTGTAAAAGCAGCATCAGCTTCTTCAACTAATTGTACAGCAGCTGGAGTATCCTTTTTTCCATCCATCATGGATACACTGGCATAAACAGCTGTTTTTAAAATGTAGGCCTCTGGTTTTGCAGTGTATTTTGCATTAGTAAATGATTTATCCAGGTCAGTTTTTGCTTTGTCGAGTTGATTTAACATCACCAAGGTTTTGACCGGATCATAATTTTGCGACCATCCTGCAAAGGACAAGAATATGGTCAGGCTAAATAGCAAGCTTTTTTTCATACAAGTAGGTTGAATATAAAATTACATTAATTGTTTGTTTCTGCAGTTCCTTCGTCAGTAGCGGGGTTCTCAGGAGTAATCTCATCGCCCTGAACTTCTTGATCATCCAGGTTGGTGATTGCAGCAATCTCATCCCCTTCATCCAGACGAATTAACTTAACACCTTGCGTGGCTCTCCCTTGCTCACTAATGCCACTAACGGGCATCCGTATAGTTACGCCACTTTTACAGGTAATCATTAGATCCTCCGTGGGTGACACATCAAGAATTCCTACCACTCCACCTGTTTTATCAGTTACATTGATCGTTTTGACCCCTTTCCCGCCACGGTTGGTGAATCGGTATTCGTCCATGGGTGTTCTCTTACCAAATCCTTTATCACTCACCACTAAAATGGTTCTTTCGTTTTGAAGAGTTGGATTCACGCAGATCATACCTACCACTTCGTCTTGTTCATCCTCCACTTCAATTCCCGCTACACCGATAGCACCACGACCGGTTGGTCTTACTTTTTCCTCGGAGAAGCGAATGGCACGTCCACTTTTTACAGCCATCATGATTTCACTTTGGCCATCAGTCATGCGTGCCTGGATCAATTCATCGCCCTCAACAATGGTGATGGCATTTACTCCAGTTTGTCGAGGTCTGCTAAAGTCTTCCAAAGCAGTTTTTTTAATCACCCCTTTTTTAGTACAGAGGATTATGTAATGCGCGTTTACGAATACCTCGTCTTTCAAGTCCTTCACATCTAAAATCGCTCTTACTTTGTCATCAGGGGGGATTTGCATCAAATTTTGAATGGCTCTACCCTTGCCCGTTTTTTCACCCTCTGGTATCTCGTATACATTCAACCAATACACCCTGCCCTTTTCAGTAAAAAATAGCATGGTATGATGCGTGGAAGCCACAAATAAATGTTCGATATAATCCTCTTCTCGGGTTCGTCCACCAATTACTCCTCTACCTCCTCTTCGTTGAGAACGATATTCTTCTGCAGGTGTGCGTTTGATATAGCCTAAGTGAGAAATAGTAATTACGACGTCTTCCTCTTTGATGAGATCTTTGATTTTTACCTCATCATCCAAATAGGTGATTTCGGTTTTACGCGCATCCGCATATTTTTCTTTGATCTCTAATAACTCCTGTTTGATCAATGCAAATCGTTTGGCCTCATCGTTCAATAACTCTTCCAGGGATTGGATCAATTTCATCAATTCTTCAAACTCCTCTTTTATTTTATCCCGCTCCATTCCGGTCAATCGTTGCAAACGCATTTCCAGAATAGCTTTTGCTTGTATCTCATCCAATCCCCACCCTGCATTCACCAATTTATCTTTGGCAATATCAGGCGTAGCAGCACTTCTGATCAATGCAATTACTTCATCCAAATGATCCAGGGCAATTAAATAGCCTTTTAAAAGATGGGCTCTTTTTTGCGCTTCCCCTAACTCAAACTTTGCTCTTCGTACTACTACCTCGTGTCTGAATTCAACAAACTCTTGTATTAAATCTTTAAGATTAAGTGTTCTTGGTCTTCCTCGTACAATCGCTACATTGTTAATTCCGTAAGAAGTTTGTAGATCAGTGTGCTTATAAAGTTGATTGATAATTACGTTAGCTATTGCATCTTTTCTTAATTCAATAACAACTCGGGTACCTTCCTTCTGGTTGGATTCGTTGTTTACGTGCGTGATGCCCTCGATTACTTTCTCATTGACTAATTCCCCAATTCTATTGGTCAGCGCATCTCTGTTTACCTGATAGGGAACCTCTGTAATAATTAGCTGCTCTTTTCCTCCTGACTTTGTTTCAACTGTTATTTTTCCGCGTACCACCACACGACCTCTTCCAAAATGCATAGCGGCTTTCACACCCTCCATGCCGTATATGACACCCCCCGTTGGGAAATCGGGTGCTTTAACATACTGCATCAAGTCATCCACCGTACAATCACGATTATCAATGTAGGCGATACAACCCTCAATGACTTCTCCCAAATTGTGCGGCATCATATTGGTAGCCATTCCCACAGCAATTCCACTGGAGCCATTTACCAATAGCTGAGGGATACGAGTAGGAAGCACAGTAGGTTCCTCTTCAGAGTCGTCAAAGTTTAATTGGAAATCTACGGTCTCTTTCTCGATATCATCGAGCATGTGTTCAGCTAGTTTTTCAAGCCTAGCTTCTGTGTAACGCATGGCTGCAGGGCCATCTCCATCCTGATTACCATAGTTACCTTGCCCGTCAACTAATGTGTAACGCATACTCCACTCTTGCGCCATACGAACCATTGCGTCATACACGGAGGAATCTCCATGTGGGTGATATTTACCAAGCACCTCTCCCACAATACGAGCTGATTTTTTATAGGCCTTGTTGTGACTGAGACCTAATTCATTCATGGCATATAAAACACGCCGATGTACAGGCTTTAAACCATCCCTTACATCAGGAAGTGCACGACCCACAATTACCGACATCGAATAGTCGATATATGCGGTTTTCATTTGCTCCTCAATATTTACAGGAATGATCCGATTATGATCGTTTGTTTCCTGTGGTTGCTGCAATTCTTCCATGTTAAATTTTACTGTTTTCAGCTTGCTTTACTCATTGAAAACAAGGTCTGCAAATCTACCTTTTTAAACCCTTATTTCCCAGTAAAAAAAGGGGTCTTTTACCCCCTATTTTATCCACTGCTGTTAATTAAAAAAGGGGATATTTGGGCTATGAAAATCATCCTCTTATTTGGGGCAGGAAAGAGCGCCACGGTATTGATCAAATACTTGCTGGAAAAGGCCCCAAAAATGGATTGGAAATTAGTGGTTGCGGATGCTGATGAGACATTAGTCAACCAAAAGCTGGCTGGGCATCCAAAAGGCACTGCATTAGGCTTAGATGTCAAAAACGAGGTGGCCAGACAAGAAGCCATAGCCCAAGCAAATCTGGTAATTTCATTGCTACCCCCCCATTTGCACATACTGGTTGCCAAAGACTGTTTAAAATACCATAAACACCTTTTTACGGCCTCCTATTTGGATAAGGAGGTGGAATTGCTTCAACAAGAAATCCAAAATAAAGGCCTTCTTTTTCTTTATGAAATGGGGTTAGATCCAGGTATAGATCATATGAGTGCAATGGCCCTATTGGACAGAATAGGAAGCCGTGGTGGTAAAGTAAAATCTTTTATATCGCATTGCGGAGGTTTAGTAGCGCCCCAAAGTGACAATAATCCCTGGCACTATAAAATAAGTTGGAATCCTGCTAATGTAGTGGCGGCAGGAAAACAAGGGGCCATTTATAAACAACAGAATCAAATTGTGGAGCTGCCCTATGAACAAGTATTTGGTCAAGAACGAACTGTAGCGATTGACAATGCAGGAATTTTAGCTTGGTATCCAAACCGAAATTCAATCCCCTATATCTCCCTTTACCAATTAGAGGAAACCAGCACATTTATTCGAACTACGCTACGACATCCAGCTTTTATCAGTGGATGGAAAAAATTAATTGAGTTGGGTCTTACACAAGATGAACCAGTTACTTCATTTTCAACAACATCTTCCTCCGAGATATTAGTAAAACTATTAGCGTCCAGCAAGCAAAATGAGGTTTTCCAAAAATGGATGCTTCATGATTCACTCTTTGCAATACAAGCTAGCGCAATTGGGCTCACCAATAATTCTTATCAAATGAAAAGGAGGGACTACTCACCTGCTACTTTCTTACAGGAATTATTGGAGCAATATTTGGTGATGAAGGAACTCGATCAGGATCGCGTTATTATGCAACATGAAATCATTTATCATTTAATGAATAAAGAGTACTCGTTGATCAGCACGCTTGTACTGGATGGTAAAAACGCAACAGAAACTGCGATGGCAAAAACAGTGGGTTTACCATTGGCAATTGCGGCTGGACTTTTCTTGGAGAATAAAATTGAATTAATTGGATTACATCGTCCGCTATCCCCACTTTTCTATCAGCAAATACTTCCTGCACTGGAAAATGAAGGAGTTTGTTTCAGCGAAAAAGAAACAACCATCCCTACTAATTAACCGGCAAGCTCCAAAATTATATTCCACTCCTCCGTCGTTACAGGCTGTACGGATAAGCGACTCAATTTGACCAATGCAATATTTTGTAACTTCTTGTTGGCCTTAATTTGCGCAAGCGTTACTTCCTGTTTTAATTTTTTTACAGGTGCTACATCCACAGCAACCCAGGCTTCCTCCTCCGTGGTGGGATCTTGGTAGGCTTCCTTTACGATTTTTACTATTCCAACAATTGCCAACCCCTCGTTACTATGGTAAAAAAAAGCGAGATCCCCTTTTTTCATGGCCCGGAGATTATTGCGGGCCGCATAATTTCTTACCCCGTCCCAAAAGGTTTTCTTGTCCTTCTCTAGTTGCTCCCAGGAATACTTAAAAGGTTCCGATTTTAGTAACCAATAGGCCATACGTAAAAATTTACCATCCAGCCGCCAACACATCTGCCAGATGCATTGTTTTTAAATTGTAATTTTTCTGTTGGATGTACCCCTGTAAATGCATGAGGCAGGATAGATCTGTGGAAATTAAATAAGTGGCTCCAGTAGCCAATGCGTGTTCAACTTTTTGCTCTCCCATCGCCATGGATATGGATTCAAACTTAACAGCAAAAGTTCCTCCAAAACCACAGCATGTTTCTGTTTCGTTCATCTCTACCAGTTCTAATCCTTCAACTTGTTTTAATAGAAGGCGAGGTTCTTCCTTTATACCGCATTCGCGTAAAGCCGCACATGAATCATGATAGGTAGCTTTCCCCTTCAATCGCGCACCAAAATTGGTTATTCCAAGATCTTGACAAAGAAAGCTCGAAAACTCAACGACGCGTTGCTTTAACTCCTGTACTTCATGATGCAAAGAGGAGTTATCAAATAAACGAGCGTAATAATTTTTCACGAATCCCCCACAAGAGGCACTGGGTACCACAATGGGGTCATTCCCTTTAAAATCGGTAATAAATTTTTGACAAACTTCTTTAGCTTCTTCCCAATAACCGGCATTAAAGGCAGCCTGACCGCAACAGGTTTGTCTAGGATTATAGGAGACGGTGCATCCCGCCTTTTCAAGAACCTTGATCATACTGAAAGCTGTATCAGGATACAGCTGATCAATGAAACAGGGTATGAAAAGCTGAACGTTCAACGTTCTTGATTTAATCTTTACTGGAATAAACGCCTAAACGGGCCAGATTTTTTTCTGCATCAAAGGATTGTTGACTACGAGGATATTTAGAACGAATTTCCTCATAAAGTGCAATGGCCTCTGTGTTGTTCTTCATAATTTGATCAGCAAAATAAGCAGCCATGAATAAGTATTCAGGGGAATTGATCTCATCCTTTTCAAAATGATTCCCCGCTTTTTTATAATAGGCAAGCGCCTCCTTGTTATTTCCACTGTCTGCATAAGCATCACCCAACAATTTGTAAGCACGCGCTTGTGTAAGCGCAGAGCCGCTGGAAAACTTTTCGAGATAAGTTATTGCCTTGGCATTATCTCCTAATTTCAGGTAACAACTTCCTGCATAAAAGCAAGCTAGATTAGCCGCCTGTGTGCCCTTGTGTTTATCTATAAACTTTATAAACCCCAGGTTTTGTCCGTCTCCATTGAGCGCTAATGCAACCGAATCTTTACGATAGTACTCTTCTGCGCGGAAAAGAGCCTCTGTTGCTTTTTTCTCTTTGGGCAGTTGATAAAACTCCTGGTAGGCATACCATGCTCCTACTACAGCTATAACAACCAAT
>Ga0129333_10004638_pt1 | contig 12856 bp, 13 predicted proteins | sample CPB6_08_DNA_FD_94474 | JGI IMG/M metagenome (GOLD analysis project Ga0129333, IMG submission 94474) | Freshwater to marine salinity gradient microbial communities from Chesapeake Bay, USA - CPBay_Sum_0.6_0.8_DNA | ecosystem: Environmental > Aquatic > Marine > Coastal | place: USA: Chesapeake... | reverse complement strand
CCCAATCGCGTAAGCGATGGGGATCGTGCGTAACGCGCCGCTCGGGGCTGCCCGTGCCCGGGAGCCGGTCGTTCGCTCCGGGCATCCTGCCCTGCGCTCACTGCATGCCGGCTACGCTCCGCCATCCTGGCTTCGCTTGCCGCCAAGCCCGGCTCCCGGGCACGGGCAGCCCCGAGCTCTCCGAATCGGTTACCTCTCCGCATCCGTAATCCGAATCCGTAACCAGAAAGCCCCCGAGCGGAAGCGAGGGGATCCCGGCTGGCAGCACGCTCTGGTATCGCTTCAATGGCGATCCTGCACCCTCGCTCCACCCCAGACGAACAACGCTGGAGGCAGCGTCGGATCGTGATTCACCCCACGCCTTACGGCGTTGGGCTTGGACATACGACCTCGCACGGTCCGCGCCTGTCAGGCCGGCGCTGTGTCCTTGGCCGACTCGACGAGCGGCCAGAGGGCGTCGATGTTGCCCTTGAAGATGTCACCGATCAGGATGTCGGTGATGAGCGGCTTGGCGTGGCCGTGGTCGCGGACAAGTTTGCCGAAGTTCAGGCCGTCGTAGAAGCCGCAGACGAGCTTTCGCATCCGCTCGAGCCCGGCGACATAGTCCGGACCCCAGCAGCCAAGCGCTGCCTCCGACACATCCCCCCGCTCGAGCCCCGCCGCGATCGCATCGGCAGCGAGGGCTCCACTCTTCAGCGCTAGAAGGATCCCCGACGAATAGAGCGGGTCGAGAAAACCAAAGGCGTCGCCTACGAGAACCCAGCCATCACCCGCGACCTTCGACGAACGGTAGGAGTATTCCTTCGCTGCGCGATACGGACCCACCCGCTCGGCTCCGGCGATCCTCGGCTGCAGCCCGGGACACCGCGCCACCTCCTCGGAGAAGATCGCCCCGAGATCTTTGCTGTCGCGGTTTTTGAACAGGTGATCGAAAGGGGCGACCACGCCGATGCTGGTGATGTCGTTCTGCAGAGGGATGTACCAGAACCAGCCGACCTTGCCGGCGGTCTGCATCACGAGCGTCGCCCCGGCGTCGCGTCCCTGCTCGCGGGCCGCTCCCTTGAAGTAACTCCAGATCGCCGCCTTCTTGAGCACTGGATCCCACTGCCGCAGGCCGAGCCGATCGAGGATCAGGCCACTCTGTCCGGCCGCATCGACCACGACATGGCAGCGAACGTCTTCCTCGACACCGGCCTCGTCCACCGTCCGCACGCCCACCGCCCGGCCACCCTCGAAGAGCACGTCGAGCACCCGCACGCCCTCCCGCACGTCGACGCCGTGCCGCCGGGCGTTGTCGAGCATCAACTGATCGAAATCCTGACGTGTCACCTGCCAGGTGCGGGCACTTTCGTGCGGCTTGTAATCGGCGAAGTAAAAAGGCTCGGAGAGCCGGCCCTGCTCCGAAACGAACTGCACGCTGTGCTTCTCGACGAAGGGCCCGCCGCGAAGTTCCGGAAGGATGCCGAGGCGGTCCAGCACCCAAAACGTCTCCGGGATGAGCGACTCGCCCACGTGGTAGCGGGGGAACCGCTCCCGCTCGTAGAGCCGCGCCGACCGGCCTTGTTGGGCGACGAGCGTCGCCGTCGTCGCCCCGGCCGGGCCGCCGCCGATGACCACGACTTCGGGATCGGAAGCTCGAATCATGGTGGCTCTCCTCCGCGCCGCAGCCACGAAGACTGGGCCCTGAAACTCTAGCCGGCTGGCCGTAGAGCGGCCAGCCGGCCAGTGCGATCAGGATTCAAACTGCCGCAGGGCCTCGATCGCGGCGACCGCCCGATCCAGTCCACCAAGCCGGCCAACCGCCTTCTTGGCGGCGACGAGGTCCTCGACCGAGATCTTTGTCTTCGCCTTGCCAGACTTGTTCGCCTTATTGGCAGCAGCCACGGCCGCAACCAGGCTACCCGCCTTCCGCCGCTTGCGGGGCTTGAAGCCCATCCGCTTGAGCACCATGCTCACCTGGGGCGACGAGACCTCCACGCCCTGCTTCTTCAGGGCCGCGATGATCGTGACCGGGCGCGGCTTCTCGCCCTTGGCCTTCATCGCCGTCGCAAGCTTGCGGATCTCCTCAGACTTGTTGACGTCGGCGGCAGGCTTCTTCTCGGCGGGCTTCTTGGAATCGGCCATGGATACTCCGGAAAATAGTAGTGAAAACAGGCGGGGAAGTTTTTTGATAGTACATACGTGACAATACAACCGATTGGCAATTAGATAACGTACACGACTGTCGCAAGCAACCTCGCGGCCTTTCACCCGCTCTATGCGCATCTCTGCCGAACCAACCCGTCGCCCCTCCGCAGACAACACCACCCGGCGGGGGTGGTGGGCGTGGTCGTGGAGCGAGATCAACCTGACGCTCGACATCGCGCTGCTCGTAGCCTTCGTGGCCCTGTGCACCACCGCAGTGATCGTGCGGTTCGTGTTTCCGCCGGGACCGGCCGCCAAGGGGTGGATGCTCTGGGGATTCGACTACGACGCGTGGAACGGCATCCAGTTCGCCATCCTCGCCACCCTGGCCGTCGGAATCCTCGTCCACGTGATGTTCCACTGGTCATGGGTCTGCCACGTGCTCGCGTCGCGACTCTCCCGCGACAAGCGGTCACGGGTCGACGACGGCATGCAGACGATCTACGGCGTCGGCCTGCTGATCGTGCTCCTCAACGTGATCGGCATCACCGTGGCCGCAGCCATGCTCACGATCAAGGGACCGGCGTGACGTCTGCCGCAGCCTCGTCAGCGGTCCGACAGAACGGGCAGCCGGCCGGCTCGGCACCCTGAAGCGACACGAAGGATCCGCCCCGCACGATCGAGACCACACCGGTGGCGACGAGACACCAGGCCGCAACCGCCTGCATGCGGCGCCTTCCCGCCGCGCCCACCAGCGAACCGCCGAGCCCGGCGGCCACCAGCGCGGGCACCGTGCCGGCGCCGAACGCCGCCATCGAGACCATGCCGGCGACGACGTCGTGACGACTGGCGGCGTAGGCGAGCATCCCGTAGAGCAGCCCGCAGGGCAGGAGCCCCGTGAACAGGCCCGCCACGAAGACGTCGACGAGCCCCCGGGCCGCGAGCAGGCCGCGAAAGGCCGCACCGCCCGGGCAGCCACCGCCACCGACGCCCCTCGTCCGGATCACGCCGGCCGCCAGCAGGCCCTGCCACACCAGAACGAGACCTGCGGCGATCGCCAGCCCCGCCGGCACGTTCGTCCACGCGGGCAGCGCGGCGCCGAGCCAGGCCGCCGCAAATCCAGCGGTCGCCCCCAGGACCGTGTAGGTGAAGACGCGGCCGAGCGAGTAGGCGATCTGGCGGCGGAGGTTCGTCCGCCAGTCGGCCGCCGCCGATCCGATCGCGAGGACGAACGGCCCGCACATGCCGAGGCAGTGCGCCGCACCGACCATCCCCGACGCGACGAGCAGCGGCCATTCCGGCACGATAGCGGTCATGCGACGGCCCTCGCCAAGCCCGCGGCCGTCGCGTCGATCCGCCCGGAACTGCCGGCGTGAACCTGCGGCTCGCGAGCCAACGCCAGCGAGCCGCTCACCACCAAGAGGCTGCTGGCCACCATCGCCGCCGCCGCCACCGCGGGATGCACGATTCCCGTCGCCGCCAGCGGGATGCAGGCGGCGTTGTAACCGAATGCCCAGACGAGGTTCCAGCGGATCGTCCGGGCCGTCCTTCTCGCCAGGGACGCGAGCCACGGGAGGTCGCCGAGGTCGTCTCGGAGGAGACAGATCGCCGCCGTCCACCGCGACACATCGGCGCCGCAGCCGAGGGCCACACCCACGTCGGCGGCGGCGAGCGCGGGCGCATCGTTGATCCCGTCGCCCACCATCACCGCCGGCGCGTGCGAGCGGACGAAGGCGAGTTTTTCCTCGGGGAGGAGCGGTGCGACAAATCGCATGCCGAGCGCAGCCGCGACGTTCGCCGCCCGTCGTTCCCGATCACCTGAGAGGAGCCATACCTCCGCGCCGCCGCTGCGCAGGGCGGCGAGCGCCGCGGCCGCCTCGGGACGGATCGATTCGTCGAACGAGATGAGCCCCACGATGCGACCTCCGATCGCAAGTCGGCACGACGGTCGGTCGGGATCGGCCGCCACGTCGCCGACCGGCACAGCAAGCCAGCCGTCACTGCCAAGCTGGGCGACGCTGCCATCGGCCAGACGGCCCTCGACGCCTCGACCAGCGACCACGCGAATGTCGGTCACGTCGACGGCCGGCAGGCCTTGGCGGTCGGCCGCCGCCTCGATCGCCCGCGACAGCACGTGGGTCGAGCCGTGGGCGAGCGCGGCCGCGACGGCGAGCAGGTGATCGTCGCCGAGGCCAGCCCCCGCGCGAGTCTCGCGGACCGCGAGTTCGGTCGTGAGCGTGCCGGTCTTGTCGAAGCAGAAGGTGGCCGAGTCGCCCAGCCGGACGAAGGCGTCGGCGTCGCGGACGAGCACGTGCCGCCGCGCGGCATGGCCGACCGCGGCCCAGAGGGCCATCGGCGTCGCCAGCCCAAGCGCGCAGGGACACGACACCACCACCACCGCGATCGCCGCCATGGTGCCCGCGGCGACGCCCTCGCCGCTCCAGCCCGCCCGCCACGCATGAACCACGAAGGCAGTGGCCGACGCGACGAGCACCGCCGGAAGAAACCAGGCCGCCGCCCGCTCGGCGAGTCGCTGGTGCCGCGTGCCCGCGGTGGCCGCTGCGGCCACGGCGTCGATCAGTCGCTCGAGCGTGCCGGCGCCGGGCGGGGCCGTCACCTCCACCACGAGCGGGCCGTCCACCACCTCGGTGCCGCTGGCCACGGAGTCCCCCGGCCCTCTGGCCACCGGAACGCTCTCGCCCGTGACCGTCCGCTCGTCGATCGCCGACCGGCCTGCGACGATCCGCCCGTCGGTCGGCAGCCGCTCCCCGGGCAGCACCCGCAGTCGGTCGCCGAGGCCGACATCCGCGAGCGGCACGGACTCCTCGGCTGCCGTCGAGGCTTCGCTTCCCGCCACGACCCGGCGCACGCGATCGGGCAAGAGCGTCCGCAGTTCCCGCAGCGCCTCGGTGGTGCGAAGCTTGCCCGAGGCTTCCAGCCACTTGCCGAGCGTCACCGCCACCAGCACCATGCACGCCACCTCGAAGTAGACGTGGCCGCGATCCGTCACGACCGCATGAACGGACAGCAGAAAGGCTGCCGCTACGCCCGCGGCGAGGAGCAGGTTGAGCGAAGGCCGACCGTGCCGAAGTTCCCGCGCAGCTTCCCCGAACAGCGGCCCACCGAGCAGGATCACCACCGGCGCCGTGAACAGCAGGCAGGCATGCCGGGCCAGGCCGTAGAACGCGGCCGCCGCGGGCTCCGCAGCGGCATCGCCGCGGTCCGACCAGAGGAGCATCGTGAACACCATCACGTTCATGGTGAAGAACACGGCGACGCCCAGCCGCGTCATCATCCACCGCGACTCGCCCGCGTCGCCCCTGGCGTCGGTGATCGAGGCAGCGAATCGGCAGCCGAAGCAGCAGTAGCGCGGGCCGGAGGCCACGGATGCGGCGAGCGGCAGGCCGCAGAAGTCGCAGCCAGCGGCGACCGCGTCTCCCGACGGCGACGTCCGCATGGTCACGGCAGCTCCCGGTTCGCCGCGCGGCGTCACGGACGTTGGATCAGTTCCACCTGCATCGCCGGCAGCAGGTACCGGATCGTGTAGGTGACGGCGAACACCCAGAAACCGATCCAGATGGCCCGCACGTACCACGGGATGTCGTTGCCCACGTAGTCGTGATGGCGGTGCTCGGCCTCGGGAGTGGACGACGAGGCTGGCGGCGGGGAGAGATCGGGCATGGTCTGGTGTCCTTGGGTCAGGGGCTCGCGTCACCGTCGAGCAGCCGCTCGTTGTCCAGAAACTCCACCTTCGGCCGCTCCACGTCGCGGAACATCCCGTTCCACGCCGCCCAGAGGAGCATGCAGAAGAAGCCGGCGCTGGCGAGCAGGTAGTTGAGGATCGGCGCGACGGCGAACTCGCCGCCCGCGGCGCCGCGGTAGATGTGGACGAACTCCACGAACTTCCCGAGGAACCCGTACATGCTGGGGATCAGGATCAGCACCGCCATGGCGACGGTGACCCAGGCCTGGCGGCGGCTCATTCCCGCCCGCGGCCCATCGGCAGAACGGACTTCAGGCTGGGGCCCTCTCGCGACGTCACTCACCCGTCACCTCCGCGAGCTCTTCGTAGTAGGGGTATTCGTCGAGCCAGGAGCCGAGCCACTGGACGTACGTGATCAGGGCCAGGCCCCGCCGATTCGGCTTGTCGGGCGCCCCGTCGAAGAACCAGGGGTACTCCGGCATCGGCGAGTTGTTCGACACGGTCCGCGGCCGGTAGAAGTGCACCGCGTGCCAATCGTTGCCGCGACGGCCGCCCTCGCGGGAGAGGTCGGGGCCCACGCGGCGGGTGCCGAAGAGCACCGGTCGCTGGAGTTCGTTGTCGTACTCCTCCGACTTCGACACCGGGCCGTACCGCCGAGACTCATTGGAGACCGGCCGGACGAACTGGCTGTGGCAGTGCCAGCAGCCCTCGCCGACGTAGATCTGCCGGCCGAGGCGGAGCGCCTCGGCGCACTTCTCTGCCGACGCCTCGCCGAATGCGGCCCGAAACTGGTCCGGATACCGCTCCGCCAGGTCGGCGAACTGATTGAGGACCTTCTTGTTCACCACCTCCTCGGCGGTTTTCTCCGGCCGGTCTTTGTACATCAGCATCGGCACCACCCCGTTGCCGAGAAAGGCAAGCAGGAAGAAGCCGATGCCGGCGATGAAGAAGATGCCCGACTTGCTCTCGAACATGAACTGGCTCCGAATCCGGTGGACGGCGTGGAAACGTCAGGCGGTGGCCGCGGCGACCCGGCTGCCCGAGGGCTCGGTGATCTCGGCCCCCCGCCACGTCATCCAAAGGTTGTAAAGGAAGCAGAGCAGGCCCGCGAACATCGCGAGGCCTGCGAACACGCGGGTGATCCAGAACGGCTGCGAGCCGTCGGTCGAGGCGTCCCACGGCTGGAGGCTCGCCCAGTACCAGCCCTGGAACACGCCCGCGAGCGTGAGGTCGATGAACATCACGAACAGGCCGCCGGCCGAAAGCCAGTAGTGGTATTCGCAGAGCGTCCGGCTGTACCAGGGCCGGCCGAGCAGCCGCGGAAAGAGGTAGGTCATGATCCCGAACAGCCAGAGGCTGAAGACCCCGAACATCACGAGGTGGGCGTGCCCCACCACCCAGTCGGTGAAATGGATCAGCTTCTGGAACGTGAGCGTCACCTGCAGGGCGCACTGGAAGCAGGTGATGAAGTAGAAGACCATGCCGGTGTAGAAGTAGCGGATCGGCAGATTCGTGAAGAACTCCGAGCCCTTCTTGCCGAGGGTGCCGAAGAAGTTGATCACCACCGTCGCCACCACGAGTTCCACGGCGATCGTGGAGATCACCGCCCCGTACTGGAGAAACATCGGGATCGGCGTGTAGAGGAAGTGATGGATGCCCTGCAGCGGATAGAAGAAGGCCAGCCCCCAGAAGCCCACGAGCGATAGGCCGTGGCTCCAGATCGGCCGCTTCAGGAGGATCGGCACGAAGTAGTACATCAGGCCCCAGCCGAGCGGCGTGACGAACAGGCCGACGAGATCGTGAATGAAGAGCCCCCCAATCGCTCCGGCGCTGGTGCCGGCGACGGCGTATTCGGGAAGCAGGTTGCCCATGGCGTAGGTCAGGAACGTCCAGACGAAGGCCGCCATGAAGTACCAGAGCGTGACGTACATCGGCCCCTTGCTCCTGCCGATCGGCACCATGAAGTTGACCGCCACGAGCGCCAGGCCAAGGAGGGCGACCGGATCGATCCAGAAGGGCGTCTCGCCCCACTCGAGCCCCTGGGCTCCGAGGTTCATCGGCAGGTGCCACTTCTTCGCCAGGTCGAGGAGCCACGGCTGATCCTGGAACGTGGGCCCGAAGACGATGCCAACCGCCGTGAGCCCGACGATCGCCTGCCAGGCCACGAAAATGAACCAGCTCAGAGACCGGCTGGCGACCTTGTGAAACGTGAGCCGGGGCACGACCCAGTGGAGCGTGCCGAGGAAGGCGTTGGCCAGGAACCCGTAGGCGATGGCGTTGGTGTGGATCATCCGCCAGCGACCGGGCGAGAGCAGCTCGACGCCGTTGAGCGGATTCCAGTGCACCAACTGCAGGGCCATGAGGATCCCGGCCGACATCGACACCGTCAGGAACGTGAGCGCGGCGACGTAGTAGCAGAGGATGATCTTCTCGTCGACGAGGTCCTCGTGCGTGGGATGGTCGGGCACGGCGTGGGCGGCCTTGCGCATGGAGGTCATGGCTGTTCCGTCTGCAGGCGGTAGGGTTGAAACAGGCCCCAGGGATAGATCACGGCCATCGTCCAACCGAAGACGAGGTGCGTGGCCAGCGCCACCCACCAGGGAAGCTCCTGGTTGTCGATGATCCAGTTGCCGCCGAAGAGGAGCGGCTGGAGCCAGGCGATCAGGCCATAGAAGTTGATGAGCCACACTGCCACGGCGATCACGGTCGCCCAGGCGAGCCGCCCGAGCAGCCCCGCGTCGGCGGCGAATCTCGTCAGGATGACGTGGAACACGATCCCCAGCAGCATGCCGGTGGCGATGTAGAGTACGCAGCCCATCGCCAGGGCAAGGCCGTTGTCGAAGGCGGGGTCGAGCGCCCGGCCGCCGAGGCCGAACGTCAGATAGACCCGGATCAACTGGAGCGGATCCTTGCCCGCCACGCTCGCACCGATGATGTTGAACATCAGGCTCACGAGCGCCGCCACCATCCCCAGAAAGAAGCCCGCCGTGGCGTAGTAAGTGAGGTAGTAGCCCCGCTTCGCCCAGCCGGCGACGGCGGTGCCGAACTCCTCGGCATCGACCTCGGCCTCGAGCCGCGCGGCCTCCTCGTGGAGCTCCGCGAGCCGGGCCTTCTTGGCGGCGACGTCGGTGCGGTTCATGGCGCGCTCCCTGCGGCCACGGCTCGGAGCGTGTCGTCGATCGCCTGCTGGGCGTCGTCGGGCACGCCGTTGTTCTCGATCACCGCCGTGATGAAGTGGACGAGGTGCCAGATGCGATCCGACCGCTGTTCGGGCGTCTCACTGATGGCCGTGTTCGGATCCTTCGAGGAGGGCATCGGCGTGCCGTTGATGCCCGAGTAGATGCGGCGGTAGATGTCGACCGGCCGGCGGCCGCCGTGCAGCATTCCCATCGCAAGGTTGGCCGGATAGGCCGTGCGGCCCCAGATGTCCTGCCCCACGTCGGCCGACTTGCTGCCGCGGGCGTTCGGCCCGTGGCATTTCACGCAGGAGAGCTCCGCGAACGCGACCGCGCCCTTCTGGATCGTCTCGGGCGTCCGCGGCGGATCGACCGTGACGGGCCTGATCAACTCCCCATCGGCGCGGTCCCACGAGTCGGAGATGGCCTGCACGTATTCCGCCACCGTCTCCGGATCGAAATCGTCGTTCTCGTCGAGTTCGTCGGTGGCCTCACGGATCAGGTCGATCTCGAGCTGGCCGCGGGCGGAGAGCACCTGCACGTAATCGAGCACCGCCTCGGCCTCCTCGTCGGAGAGGAAGCGGAAGGCCGGCATCGAGGTGCCCTTCGCGCCGTACTTGAGGATCCGCCGCAGGTCCTCGCGGCGCGGCTTCGAACCCCGCGGCGTCGACGTGAACTTGAAGACGCCGTTGCGATAGTCGCGGGGGGGTGGGTTGAGATACACGCCGGCGGGGCCCTTGCCGTCGCCCGTCGTCCCGTGACAGCCGGCGCACTGCTTCGTGTAGACCTCGTGGCCGAGCTGGAGATGACGGCGGTCGTATCCGGGCTTGTCGATCCGCGCGATCGCCGCGACGGCTCCGCTGCCCGCGGCGGCCGTGGCGGGTGTATCCGCCGCTGGATCGGGAAGCGCCATCCGCGGATTGGTGGGCGTGCCGTGGAACATCGCCAGGTATTCGGCGATCTGCGCCTGGTGCTTCGCGGGCAGCTCGAGCTTCTCGGTGTCGGTCCGCAGCGTGTAGGCGACGTCGGGCGCCCGCGAGCAGCCGGCCGCAAACATGGTCGCGACCACGGCGACGGCGAGCAGCCCGAGTAGGCGAGCGGAAAGGTGAGGCATGTTCGGTTCGGCGAAATGAACGGCGGTGACGGGTCGGTCGTCTAGAAAACGTAAAACGCCACGAGGTTCGCGGCAACCGAAAAACACGCTTCGTGAAGCCGCGGTTTGAAACAGGCGTCGATGCGAAAAATATCTCCGCACCGTGCAGGCCGATGCACCAGCAGACCGGAAGGGCACGCGTGGTGCTTATTCGCAACGGCGCCTGCGAGAAGGGCCCGCTCGAGTCGTGTCGTCGGTCAATCCTGCAGATTGAAGAGCCGCTTGAGAGCCTCGAGCAGTCCGTGAGGCGGCCCGGAGTGGCTCTCGCTCCGCAGCGAGGCGAGCGGGGGATGCAGCATCTTCGCCGCATACCGATCGAACGCCTGGCGGATCTCCGCGCGATCGGGCTCAGCGAGGTGGGGCAGCCGCCGGAAGAGCCGGTCGAGTTCCGCCTCACCCGTCTCCGTCCAACCTGCCCGCAGCTGCTCGATCACCGGCGCGGTCGTGCGATGATGCATGTCGCCCATGAAGCGGCGAGCCTCGTCGTCGACGATCGCAAGCGCCCGCGGGAGTTCCCGCTGCCGGCTCTTGCGGTTCGCCTCGCACGCCGCGGCCAGGTCGTCGACGCAGTAGAGCCAGACGCCCGGGCGCTCGCCGATCCGCGGGTCGAAGTCCCGCGGCACCGCAAGGTCGAGCACCACCAGCGGCCGCCCCTGGCGCAGGGCCTCGACGCGGACGAAGAACTCGAGCGGCACGACGTGGTCACTCGCCCCGGTCGTGCTCACCACGAGGTCGGCGGAGATGAGTTCCCGCTCCAGACAATCGAACGCCGCCGGCCGGGCATCGACCCGGGCGGCCAGATCATCGGCCCGCGCCGATGTCCGATTGACGATCACCACGTCGCGGGCGCCGGCCTCGCGGAGATACCGCAGGGTCTCGGCCGCCATCTTGCCCGCGCCGACGAGCAGCACGCGCTTGTCGTCGAACCGCTCGAAGACACCGCTGGCGAAGTCGGCCACCGCCACGCTGGGAATCGAGACCCGCTCTCGGCCGAGCGCCGTTTCCGAGGCAACCCGCTTGGCGGTCCGCAGCGCCGCCTGAAACAGCCCCGACGTGAGCGGACCCGACGTACGGCTGTCCTGCGCGATCGCCCAGGCCTGCTTCACCTGCGCGAGGATCTGCGGCTCACCGAGCACCATGCTGTCGAGGCCCGCCGCCACGCCGAACAGGTGGCGGACCACGGCGTCGTCGTGCTCTCGCGCGAGCAAGGGCCCGAGAGCCGCGGCGTCGATCCCGCGGCACTCCGCCAGGAACGACACGAGTTGCTCAGGCGGCGGTGCCGCGGCGTCGTTCTCCCCCGCCGCGTAGAACTCGACGCGGTTGCAGGTGGAGAGCAGCACGCCCTCGCGGCCTGGAAAGCGGTCGCGAAAGCGGGCCAGCGCATCGGCGGCCTGCTCCGCCGAGAAGGCGAGCCGCTCTCGGAGCGCCAGCGGCACCGTGCGGTGCGTGCCTCCCACGAGGGCGAGCGTCATGGCGACTCCCCGGCCGCAGCCTGTACCGCCGCTGGTCTGCCATGCCGCGTGGTGCCAAGCACGCCCCAGGCGATGCTTGCCGCGAGCACCGCGAGGCTCACCAGCGCCAGCCTGGCCGTTGTGCGGCCGCCATCGGGCCGCCGCTGTGCGGTCGCGGCGATCCGCGCAGCGATCACCAGCCAGAAGACGACCGCCGCCATCCGCAGCACCACCGGATCGGTCCAGGGCACCGTCTCCAGAAGGCCGCGACGGCGATTCACCGCGTTGAGCACCATCCCCGATGCGAAGCCGGCAGCTGCGGCCCAGGCGGCGACGGCCGGCGTCCGGGCGGTGATGTGGGCCAAGCGTTCGAGGCTCGGCATCCGAAACCCGCGGACCGGCGCCTCCTTGCGGGCCAGGCGGCCCGCCTGGATGAGCCACATGAGCCCGGCGATTGCCCCGAGCACCACACTCACACTCCACACCAGGTGCAGCCCGCCGTGAATCCGTCCCCAGAAAAGCGACGCCGAGTCGTGGAGGAACGGCTCGCGGCTGGCGAGCGTCGCCGCACCGACGAGGCCGAGCACGATCGGGAGCAGAAACAGCCCCACCGGGGTCCGGGGGTTGGTGATCGTGAGCCAGAGGTAGCCCGCCGCGAGCAGCCAGGCCGCCAGCAGATACCAGTCGAACGGGCTCGACAGGGGTGCCGCGCCGCCATCGACGGCCCGCCAGACGAGAAACAGCGTGTGCGCGAAGAGGCCCGCCGCGGCGAAGGCCACCATCGCCGCCCCGCGAACGCCGGAACGAAACGCGAGCCGCGACGCCTCGCAGGCGAGCGCCACGGCATAGCTCGCCGCGAAGCAGACGATGGAGATGCCGGAGAGAAATGCGGCCATGCGACGCCCGGGCGGATCGAGAATCGATTCATTGTAGTTGCGAAACCCATCCTGCGGATGGCCCGGGTCGGGCATATACTCGCCTCGATGCCTCCCGCGTCCATCATTCCGCCGCCTACCGCCACCGCCCCGCTTCTGCTGCGGGCCTGCCGCCTGGAGCCGGTGGAACGGACGCCCGTGTGGCTCATGCGGCAGGCCGGCCGCTACCTCCCCGAATACCGGGCCATCCGCGACAAGGTCGGCTTCCTCGAACTCTGCAAGACTCCGCGGCTCGCCGCCGAGGTGATGATCGCGACCGTCGCACGGCTCGGCGTCGATGCGGCGATCATCTTCAGCGACCTGCTCCCGATCCT
>Ga0129333_10004637_pt1 | contig 12857 bp, 10 predicted proteins | sample CPB6_08_DNA_FD_94474 | JGI IMG/M metagenome (GOLD analysis project Ga0129333, IMG submission 94474) | Freshwater to marine salinity gradient microbial communities from Chesapeake Bay, USA - CPBay_Sum_0.6_0.8_DNA | ecosystem: Environmental > Aquatic > Marine > Coastal | place: USA: Chesapeake... | reverse complement strand
CTTGCAGTTCGCGCCGCACCGGCCGCATTTCGGCCTGGCTCAAATTGCCGATGGCTTGCCCACGCCAGAAAATTTCCCCCGCGGTTGGGTCTTGCAGTCGCAAGATTAGTTTTCCGGTGGTTGATTTGCCACAACCCGATTCACCCACCATGCCCAGAGTCTCGCCGGCAGCGATGGAAAAGCGCACCCCATCGACAGCGCGTACCAATTTTCCCCCGCGCCCGAGCCAACTCTGTCCGGTGGGAAAGTGTTTGCGCAAATCGCGCACCTCAAGCAGCACGGGTTCGATGGATGGTGAAGACATTATGGGCTCGTCACCTGGTCTGACGCTAGTGGGGCTGCAGCCAGCACTGGATTCCAGCAGGCTGCCCAATGACCATCACCGTAACCTTTCAAAGGTGGCACTTCACGCTGACACTGCGCACTGGCATTTGGGCAACGCGGTGCAAACAGGCAACCACTCATGGTCTGTTTCAGAGATGGCACCATGCCGGGTATCTCCACCAGCCGGCGCGGCGGCTCGCCTTCGGGTGTGGCCAGCGAGCCGCCAAGGTGCGGCATGGAGCCCAGCAGGCCTACGGTGTATGGATGGCGTGGCTCCTCGAATAGCGCTTGCACCGGGGCTTCCTCCACTTTGCGTCCGGCATACATCACCACCACCCGCTGGGCCATCTCGGCCACTACACCCAGGTCATGGGTAATGAGAATGATGGCTGCGCCAGTTTCGCGTCCAAGTCCACGCATCAGTTCCAAGATCTGTGCCTGGATGGTTACATCCAGCGCGGTTGTGGGTTCATCTGCAATCAGCAGACGTGGGCCACAGGCCAGGGCCATGGCAATCATCACGCGTTGGCGCATGCCACCTGAGAGCTCGTGGGGGTATTGATGGAGGCGTCGCTCTGCCTCTGGAATCTGAACCTTACGCAGCATCTGCGTGGCTTGCACCATGGCCTCTTTATCAGTCAGGCCGCGGTGCAACACCAGCGCCTCAGCCACCTGTTTGCCGATCGTCAACACTGGGTTGAGCGAGGTCATGGGTTCCTGGAAGATCATCGAGATCAGGTTGCCGCGCACCTGGCGCATCTCGGTCTCACTCAGATCCAGCAAGTTACGCCCCTCGAACTCAATGCGCCCGCCAGCAATTCGCGCGGGCGGCATCGGTAGCAGTCGCAAGATGGACATGGCGGTGACGCTTTTGCCGCATCCAGACTCGCCAACCACGGCCAGTGTCTCGCCCGCCCGCACCTCAAAGCTCACCCCATCGACCGCTCGCACCGTGCCATCGCGGGTATTGAAATGGGTTTGCAGGCTGTCTACCCGCAAGAGAGGCGCGTCATCTTGCATGTTCACATCCTTCGCGCCAGTCGGGGATCAAGGGCATCGCGCATTCCGTCCCCCAAGAGGTTGACGGCTAGCACAGTGACAGAAAGGAATATCCCTGGAAAGTAGATCAGGTACCCTGCAATCTGAAACAGGCTTCTTGCTTCGGCCATGATATTGCCCCAACTAGGAATGTTGGGCGGTGTCCCTGCACCTACAAATGAAAGTATCGCTTCGGTAATCATGGCCGAGGCACACACATAGGTAGCCTGTACCAGCAAAGGTGCCACGGTGTTGGGCAAAATATGACGAAGCAGTATGCGTGGTAGCTTGGTGCCCGCAGCAACTGCGGCTTCGACATAAGGTTGCTCGCGCAGTGTCAGCACCAGTCCACGTACCAGCCGGACCACGCGTGGCACTTCAGCCAGGGTGATTGCCACAATTACATTTTCGATGCTGGCACGGGTCAGGGCCATTAATGCAATTGCCAGCAATACCGGTGGTATCGACATCAGCCCATCCATGATGCGCATCACGATGGCGTCTAGCCAGCGTACATATCCAGTGATCAGCCCAATGGCCAGCCCGGCAATGGTGCTGAGCAGCGCAACAGCAATGCCGATACTGAGCGATACGCGAGCGCCATAGATGACTCGACTGAACACATCTCTTCCCAGCATGTCACTACCAAACCAGAACTCGGCTGATGGAGGTCGCAAGCGCCGGATTGGAGAAACTTCCTGAGGATCAACCGTTGTGAGCCAGGGAGCGCACAGGGCAACCAAAATCATCACCAGCAGTACAGTGCCCCCAGCAATCGCGGTCGGATGACGGCGAAGCATATCCCGGAATCGCTGGCGTGAGGGGGATGCCGGTTTGGGCAGATCGTTTATAGCGGCAGTGCTCATGAAAGAGGTTCCGCTAGTAACGGATGCGGGGATCAAAGAACATGTACGAAAGGTCTACTGCGAGATTGATCAGTACATACAACGCCGAGAACATCAGGATCACGCCCTGGATGATCGGGTAATCACGTCGCAGGATGGCGTCCACAGTCAGACGCCCGATGCCGGGCAGGGCGAATACTGTTTCGGTAACTATGGCACCACCTATCAGCAAGGCAATGCCTATACCGATGACTGTCATGATGGGTACAGCAGCGTTTTTCAGTGCATGGCCAGTGAGTACGGCTTTCGAGGACAGGCCCTTGGCTTGCGCAGTGCGAATGTAGTCTTGTGCGAGCACATCGAGCATTGATGCGCGCGTAATGCGCGCTATGAGGGCAATGTAGACAGTTCCCAGCGCAGTGCTTGGCAAAATCAGGTGCCTAAACCACTCCCACACACCATCAGCGATAGGCTTATAGCCCTGCACTGGAAGCCAGTCAAGCTCGATAGAGAATGTGAAAATGAGAATATAGGCCAACACAAAAACTGGCAAGGAAAAACCCAGCACTGAGAACGCCATCACTGCTCGATCAATCCAGGAACCGGCACGCGCTGCGGAGATCACGCCCAGCGGCACTGCGACTGCCACGGCCACTACCAATGTACACAGGGTCAAGGCGGCCGTTGGTTCAATCCGCTGCGCAATCAAATGGGTGACTGGCAAATTGGTGAAGATGGAGGTACCGAGGTCTCCATGAAGCAAAGCCCAAACCCAGCCAGCAAAGCGCACAAGAAAGGGCTCATCTAGCCCGAGCTTTTCTCGGATGCGCTTGATATCGTCATCTGTCGCAGCATCCCCCGCTAATATCGCAGCCGGATCTCCGGGGGTGAGATAAAGCAGGGAAAAGACTACAAACGCGACCACCGCCATGACGACGATGGTCGCGCCTAGCCTGCGCACGACATACGCGAACACCTAGATTGCCTGCAAAACGCGCGCTATTTCTTCTCGACGTTCCACAGCAGGTTGATCGGCGCAATGATCAGGCCAGAAATATTCGAGCGATAGGCAGTGGGCAGAATGAACTGTCCGGTCGGGATGATGGGTACGAATTCAAAAGCTCGTTTTTGCACCGCATCCGCTGCCTTTTTGGAGGCCGCAGGGTCGGCCGCATTGAACCATGCCTCACGTAACTCTTCCATCTTGGAATCGGTAGGCCAGCCAAACCAGGCCTTGTCTCCCGTGCCACGGATTGGGAAATTCACTGCTGGATTGACCATATCCGGTCCGACCAACCAGGTGTGGAATATCGACCAACCGCCTTTTTCGACAGGCTCTTTGACAGCGCGGCGGGTGATCAAGGTCCCCCAATCTCCGGCCTGGATTTCTGCATTCACGCCCATTTTCTTGAGGATGTCCAGGGTCAATAGCGATTGCGCATGCACGATGGGCTGGTCGGTAGCGTCGATGATGACTACTTTTTCTCCCTTGTATCCGGACTCCTTGACCAATTGCTTGGCTTTTTCCAGGTCACGCTTTCCTTTGAGTGGTTCAGCACCAATTTCAGATGACAGGGGAGTGCCGCAGGTGAAATAAGAGCTGCAAGGCCGTCCATTTTTGGGGTCGCCAGCAATACCAATCACATAATCCTGCTGATTCACCATATACAACAATGCTTGACGCATTTTTTCGTTGTTGAACGGTGGGTACAAGAAATTGAAGCGAATCATTCCCATTGAGCCCAGGGGGTCAATGTTTTTGACGGTGATACTTTTGTTTTTGGCAAGCACCGGGATCAGATCGGGCGGCAGTTGCTCCCAAATGTCGGCCTCACCCGCATTCAAAGCGGCGGCAGCTGTTGCTGAATCGGGAATGTAGATCCACTCGACACGGTCAACCTTGACCACTTTGCCGCCTGAAGCCCATGACGGCGGCTCCTTGCGCGGCACGTACTCGGTATTTTTGACATATACCACCTTGTTGCCCGGCACCCACTCGGCTTTCACCATTTTGAAGGGGCCAGATCCAGTGGGGTCCTCAATGTTTTTGAAGGGATCGGTTTTGGCGATCCGTTCAGGCATGATGAAGGGTACGTTTGAAGAAGGTTTAGCCAATGCCTCGAGGGCAAGTGGAAACGGTTTTTTTAGTTTCAGCCGAAAAGTATTGTCATTGACCACACTCCATTCGGCAGTAGCTTCAGCTAATTTTTGTCCGAGGGCATCGCGTTTAGCCCAGCGCTCGATTGAGGCAATGCAGTCGGCTGACCGCACAGGTGTGGAGTCGTGGAATTTGAGCCCGCTGCGCAGGGTAAAGGTGTAGGTGAGGCGATCTTTGGAGAGTTCCCATTTGTCCACCATCTGCGGCTTGACCTGGAATTTTTCATCCATGGCGAAGAGGGTGTCATAGACCATGTAGCCATGGTTGCGTGTGATGTATGCGGTGGTTGCAATTGGGTCCAGGATGCGCAAATCTGCCTGGGGGATGAATTTGAGCACCTTACCCTGTGCCAGAGCGGGGGCGCTGACCAGCGTGCCCAGAGTAAGGGCCAGCCCAAGAGCGGCGCCCTGCCAGAGTCGACGACGTTGGAGAGATGTGGCTTTCATCATATGTATTCCATCATGAAAAAATTACGGTGAACGAGATCAATTTGCCAAGTCTGAAGCATTTGCTTCAAAAGTCAACATGATCTTGAGCATGCTCGATACAAATCGTGCGACTGAATTGAAATATGCTCCACTTTTTGCTAATTGAGGATTAGGGCAATCCCGGATGTACGTCCTTATCGGTGCAAATTGGGCAGCATTTCTCTATTATGACCAAAAGCTAAAAAACTAAGGAGCTTATGAAGGCGTGTGATTTGCTGTTGAAAGGTGCCACCGTCTTTGATGGCTCGGGAAAGATTCGATTTAGGGCTGATGTGGCGGTGAGTGAGGGCCGTATTGCAGCTGTCGGCCAATTGCAGTCCATGACCGCGGCGCAAAGCGTTGAGTTGGATGGCCTGGCCCTGGCGCCGGGCTTCATCGATGTGCACACCCACGATGACCGACTGCTGCTGGCCGATCCGGCCATGGTGCCCAAGGTCAGCCAAGGCGTCACCACCGTGGTGGTGGGCAATTGCGGCATCAGCCTGGCACCCCTGGGGCAGCACGAAGCGGTGCCGCCTTTGAACCTGGTGGCTGAAGCTCCAGCCCCGGGCCTATCACAGCGCTTTGACAGTTTTGCCAGCTATTTTGCCCAGCTCGCAGCCAATCCTGCTGCAGTCAATATGGCCGCGCTGATTGGGCACACTAGCTTGCGTGTGGTCGCATTGGCTGACCTGGGCCGACCTGCCAATGCACAGGAGATCACACATATGCAAAGCCTTGTGCGTGAAGGGCTGAGCGCTGGCGCGCTGGGTGTGTCCACAGGCACTTACTACGCGCCGGCCGCAGCGGCCACGGCCAGTGAGATTCGCGCGGTGTGCGAGCCCTTGCGAGCCAGCAATGCATTGATCGCCTCACATCTGCGCGATGAGGGCGACCAGGTGCTTCAGGCCATGACCGAGGCCATCGACATCGCCAAAGACTTGGGCGTACGCCAGCTGTTGTCGCATCACAAAGTCCTGGGGCGTGCCAACTTTGGCCGTTCGCGCGAGACCTTGGCCTTGCTGGATCAAGTCAAAAGCAGGAGCGATGTCTGCCTGGATTGCTATCCCTATGCCGCCTCTTCAACAGTGCTGCGCGCTGATGCAGCAGCGCAGGCCTCGCGTACCCTGGTGGCCTGGTCCAAGGCCCTGCCTGAGGCCAGCGGACGCTACCTGGATGAATTGGCCAGCGAACGACAGCTGGGCATGGAAGCAATGATCGCCGCCTTGCAGCCCGCGGGAGCCATTTATTTTTCCATGGATGAGGCCGATGTCGAGCGCATCCTGGCCTATCCAGACACCATGATTGGTTCGGACGGATTGCCCCACGACACCTTTCCTCACCCACGCCTGTGGGGTGCCTTTCCCCGGGTGCTCGGGCACTTTGCACGCGAGCGAGGTCTGTTCAGCCTGGAGCAGGCGATCCACAAGATGAGTGGCTTGCCTGCCAGTCGTTTACGCATGCAGGGCCGAGGCCTGATTCAAGCTGGCTTTGCCGCCGATCTGGTGGTCTTTGACCCCTTGCGGGTGGCTGACCAAGCCACGTTTGCCTCCCCGCTCAAACCGGCTATCGGCATTGAACGTGTTTATGTCAATGGCAGCCTGGCTTATCACGCTGGCCAGGCCACTACAGCGCGCGCTGGCCAGATCATCCGCCGCGCGGGCGTGGGAGTGCAGCCATGAGAATCGTCGCCGCGCGTTTGAACCACGAGACCAATACTTTCTCACCCGTGTCCACGCCTCTGTCGGCATTCGGACCCGATGGCCCAACTTTTGCTGCCCAAGCCTTGGCCCAGGCCACGGGCACCCGTACTGGGCTGGGTGCCTTCATCGATCTGGCTCGGCAGCGTGGCGACGAATTGGTGGTGGCAGTCAATGCCACCGCCAACCCCAGCGGACGGGTGCAGGACAGTGCCTTTGAACAGATGGCTGGCAGCATCGTCGACGCTGTCAAGAAAGGCTGCGATCTGATCTTGCTGGACCTGCATGGCGCCATGGTCACTCAGTCGCTGGATGATGCCGAGGGCGAGTTGTTGCGTCGCGTGCGTGCAGTGGCCGCTGGCACTCCTGTTGCGGTGGCACTGGACCTGCATGCCAATCTGTCGCAGGCCATGGTCGATCATGCCGATGTGATTGTGGGCTTCAAAACTTACCCCCATGTCGATATGTACGAAACTGGCGCGCATGCAGCCCGGCTGGCATTCAGGTGGCTCGATACCGGACAGAGGCCGGCAATCGCCTGGCGCCAACTGCCGCTGCTCTCGCATACCCTGGCCAGCGCCACCGCTCAGGGTGCCATGCAACGCGCAGTTGCGCGTGCGCAGGAGCTGGAGCAGCAGGGGCTTGCCGCTGCCACTGTGTTTGCCGGATTTTCCCTGGCCGATATTCCCAATGCAGGTATGAGTGTGGTCACTGTGGGTGAAGACCACCACCAGGCACAGGCGGCAGCCGATGCGCTGGCGCGCATGATCTGGGATGAGCGTGCAGGCTTTGTCTATACCAGTGCAGACTTGGTCGACAGTGTTGCAAGCGCCAAGTCACTCCGTGCCGCTTCGGCTGGTGTAGGGCCAGTACTGTTGCTGGATCACGGCGACAATGTGATGTCCGGTGGCAGTTGCGACACCACTCCGGTACTGGAAGAATGTCTGCGTCAGGGGCTCACTCGCATTGGCATGGGCCCGTTGGCTGACTCGCAAATTGTGGCCCAAGCCATTGAAGCGGGTGTGGGTGCTGCGCTCAAGGTGCGGGTGGGCAACAAGATGGCCTTGGGCCTGCCCAATGGGCAGCCGCCACCGCTGGCCCTGCAGGTGCAGGTACGTGCGATCACCGATGGCCGCTTTCGCATCACTGGCCCCATCTACACCGGCGAGACCTGGGCCATGGGGCGTACTGTGGTGCTTGAGCACGCCGCCGGGATATTGGTCGTCAGCGAAAGACCGATGGAGCCGCTGGATTTGGGGGTATTCACCAGCGTTGGGGTCGACCCCGGCCAGTTTGACTACCTGATCCTCAAGTCGCGCATGTACTGCCGCCCCAGCTTTGTCCCAATCAGCGCCGGCTTGGTGGAGTGCGACAGCCGGGGCGTCACCAGTTCAGACTATGGCTTGTTCAAGTTCAGCCGTTTGCGCCGACCGGTTTATCCCCTGGATCTTCAGACGTCCATGCCCTGAAGTGGGCTGGAGGTTTGACCAGGGTTGGGTATGGCCAGCACCTTGTCAATGCGCCAGCCATCCAGGTCCACAACCTCAAACATCCAGTTGGCGCACTCGATGCGTTCGCCCACCCGGGGTAGCTCGCCGCTGACCGCCTGGAGCAGACCCGCCAAGGTGTTGTAGAGGCCGCGGTCCTCCTGAGGCAGCGCCGCAATGCCAAGCCGGCTTTTCAGTTCGTCGGCAGGCATCAGACCATCGAGCAGCCAGGAGCCGTCGCTGCGCTGGGTAGCCCAGGCCTCGGTCTGGGTGATGGGTTGCAATTCACCGGTGATCGCTTCCATCAGATCGCCAGGGGTCACCGTGCCCTGCACCACACCGTATTCGTCCACCACCAGGACCAGCCGGCTGGCGCGGGCGCGAAACTGCTCCAGCAATTCAAGCACGGTCAAGGTTTCCGGCACAAACACTGCAGGCTGGATATGTTGGCCCAGGGGCGCGGGTTCGGCTGCTCCCAGCTCCAGCAGCATGCCCAGACTGATGATGCCCTCGACCTGGTCGAGTGAGCCTCGGCATACCGGATACCAGGAGTGCGACTGCAGATGGCCCTTGAGGCTGATCTGTTGCAGGCTTTGCGCCACTGACAGATCTGCCTCTAGCCAATCAATTTCGCTGCGCGGCACCATGATCGAGGTCAGGGCGCGGTCATCCAGGCGAAACACGTTTTGTACCAATTTTTGTTCTTGGCGCTCAATCACGCCAGCGTCCACCCCTTCTTCCAGGCTGTGTCGGATTTCCTCCTCAGTCATGCTGCGCGTCACATCGGTGGGAATGCGCATGAGTTGCAAGACTGCCTGGGTGGTGGCCGAGAGCAGAGCGACAAAGGGTCGGGCTGCCAGGGCCAGGCCGTTCATCGGACGCGACATCCAGCGTGCCACCGTTTCGGGGTAGAGCTGGCCGATGCGTTTGGGAACCAATTCGCCAAAGATGATGGTGACAAAGGTGATTACGGTCACCACCAGGCCAGTGGCGGTGATGCCGGCCGGTTTTTCCGACAAGCCCAGGTCTTGCAGCCACACGGCCAGATCCTGGCTGAAGGCAGCCTCGCTCACAATGCCATTGAGCACCCCAATTGAAGTAATGCCGACCTGCACCGTGGAGAGGAACTGGTTGGGCTTGTCGATCATGGCCAGAGCAGCCACCGCACCGCCATCGCCGGCGTTGGCCAGCGCGATAAGACGCGCTTTGCGGCTGGCTGCCAATGCCAACTCCGACATGGCAAACAGGCCGTTGAGCAGAATCAACAGAACGATGAGCAATAACTCCATGCGAGCCAGGCGAGAATAGACACCATGGCACTTTACCTGATTGGCGATGTGCAGGGCTGTGATGCAGCCCTGGGGCAGCTGCTTGGAAAGATCAACTTCTCGCCCAGTCGCGACACCCTCTTCTTGTTAGGCGATCTGGTCAACCGCGGGCCCGACTCCCTGGCGGTGCTGCGCCGCCTGCGAGCTTATGGCGCTTCAGCGCGGTGCCTGCTGGGCAACCACGATCTGCATTTGTTGGCCCTGGCCCATGGCGCGCGCGACCCCCATCGCCTCGACACACTGACCAGCGTCCTGCAAGACCCCGACCGCCAGGGCCTGCTGCAGTGGCTCAGCCAGCAAAGCATGGCCCTGTGCGAACACATTGGAGGCGAGCCTGTGCTGATGGTGCATGCCGGTGTGCTGCCTAGCTGGACCTTGGCACAAACGCTGGATCTGGCGGCCGAAGTGGAGGCTGTGCTGCGCGGCGCAGAACTGCCGGCGTTTTTGCACCAGATGTACGGCAACCAACCCGTGCGTTGGCAGGATGACCTGGCGGGCATGGAACGCCTGCGGGTGATTGTCAATGCGCTCACTCGTCTGCGTTTCTGTACTGCCCAGGGCGAAATGGAATTTGTCACCAAGAACAGTGCGGCTGCTGCACCGCCGGGGTTTATGCCTTGGTTCGATGTCCCCGGACGACAGACTGCGCATGTCACGGTAGCCTTTGGTCACTGGTCCACCCTGGGTTGCCTGAGCCGGCCACGGCTGATGGCGCTGGACACCGGCTGTGTCTGGGGGGGCGCGCTCAGCGCCGTTCGCATTGATGGAGACGGTGCGCGCGAGCTGATTCAGGTGCCTTGTCCAGCAGCCCAAAACCCCGACATGTCGGGCGACTGAAGGGCGTCAGCCGCCTGAGCCCCCGCTTTACTCCGCCTTGAACAGGGCGGCCACCTTGCGCTTAGGCTTGATATTGGCCGAGATGCTGCTTCGTACAGGAGCCTTGCTGCTGGATTCCCAGGCTGGCGCAGCGATGGTCGCGTCTGCTTCGTAGGGTTTGTCAAAGAAGGGGTCTCGGGGTGCAGCGCGTGGCTGGTGCGGGCGTGGGGCGCGCTCAGCGCGATCTCGGCGCCCTTCATCTTCCAGACGATCGTACAGCCGGTGCCCCTCGTTGAAGCGGCCTTGGCGACGAATATCCGGTACGTACTCTTCAAATTCGACCGGCTCCACTTCAAACTTGGTCTTGATCAGTTTTTCGATATCGCTTACCAGCTTGCTGTCTTTGCTGGTGGCGAAACTGACCGCCAGTCCAGAAGCGCCCGCCCGTCCGGTGCGGCCAATGCGGTGCACATAGTCTTCGGCATTGAAGGGAATGTCGAAGTTGAACACCGCAGGCACATCCTTGATATCGAGTCCGCGTGCAGCCACATCGGTGCAGACCAGCAGGTCAACCTCGCCGCGTTTGAATGCATCCAGGGCTTTGAGGCGTTCGTCCTGGCTTTTGTCCCCATGCAGGGCGGTGGCCTTCAGTCCATCACGTTCCAGGGTGCGTGCCAGACGCGCGCAGCCCAGCTTGCTGTTGACAAAGACAAAGGCCTGCTTGAGATCTTTTTCGCGCAGGATCTGCTTGAGGGCGCGGCGCTTGTCATCCTCGGGCACGCTGTAGACATGTTGCTCCACGGTGGCCGCGGTGGCGTTGGAGCGCGCCACTTCAATCGTCACCGGGTTCTGCAGATAGCTGTTGGCCAGGCGTTTGATCTCAGGCGAAAAGGTGGCTGAAAACAGCAAGGTGGTGCGTTGCTTGGGCAGATAAGACAGGATGCGCTGCAGGTCGGGCAGAAAGCCGATGTCCAGCATCCGGTCGGCTTCATCCAGCACCACATACTCGACCTGGTTGAGCACTGCGTTCTTGGCCTCGATATGGTCCAGCAGGCGGCCTGGCGTGGCCACCAGTACTTCCACGCCTTTTTTCAGCTCGGCAGTCTGCGGCTTCATGTCCATGCCGCCAAACACCACCGTACTACGAATGCCGGTGTACTTGGCGTAGAGCTTGACCTGTTGCGCCACCTGATCGGCCAGTTCACGCGTGGGCAGCAGCACCAGCGCGCGCACCGGGTGACGGGCAGGCGAGGTGGAGGTGTTTTCGTGCTTGAGCAGGCGTTGCAGCAGCGGCAGTGCAAAGGCGGCAGTTTTGCCGGTGCCCGTCTGGGCCGCTCCCATCACATCCTGTCCGGCCAGCACCACCGGGATGGCCTGGGCCTGGATCGGGGTCATGGTTTCATAGCCCATTTCGGCTACCGCGCGTCTGAGCGGTTCGGCCAGGTTTAGGTCAGCGTAAAGCTGCGGTACAGGAATGGGTTCGTTCATGAGTCCTTGGAAGTGAGTGGCCGCTGACTCGCTGTCGCTAGATAAGGCGCGGCCCATGAAGGCCCGGAGGGTCCGGGCAAAGCCGTATTATCCCCTATCCCCGCTTGCCCTGCCCATGACCGCCAGTTCCTCCTCCAGTCCAATTCTTGACGCTGTCGCCACAGCAGAGCGCCTTCCCTATGCTGACCTGGCAAGTGCGATTGCCCGTTTGCTGCGCGATTCCTCGGTACAGGTGCCCCCGCGCCTGGTCCAGCCCCTGTCTGGTGGCGGCAGCCTCTTTGTCATGCCCGCGGCCGATGACAGCCTGGCCATCACCAAGCTGATTTCCTACACGCCCGCCAATGCCGGAACCGCCAGGCCAGCCATTCAGGGCGATGTGGTGGTGTTCGATGTGGGTACTGGCGAGCGCCGCCTGATCCTCCATGGCCCCACGGTGACCGCACGACGCACCGCGGCGGTTTCCCTGCTGGCGGCGCAGCAACTGGCCCCCGAGCCCCAGGGCCCCCTGCTGATTGTGGGTGCCGGGGTGCAGGGGCGCGCGCACCTGGAAGCGTTTGTCCTGGGCCTGGGCGTCAAGGATGTGCGCATCGTCTCGCGCAGCGCCGCCAGCGCGCAAGCCCTGGCCGCATATGCCCAAACCCTGGGTGTGCGAGCCCAGGTGGTCGCTGATGCCAACGCCGCGCTGGCCGACTGCCCCCTGGTCATCACCTGCACCCCCGCGCGTGAGGTGGTGCTGTACGACTTGCCACGACAGGATGCCTTCGTGGCTGCGGTCGGCGCCTTCACCCCGCAAATGGTCGAACTCGCCCCAGAGCTGTGCCGATATTGCGCCACTCTGGGCACGGTCGTGCTCGATACCCGCGAGGCTGACCATGAGGCCGGCGACCTGCTCCAGGCGGGCCTTGAGGTGTCGCGTTTTGACACCCTGGGCGATGTGATCCAGGGCACTAGGCGCAATACAGCGCCAACCGGTGGGCCGGTCCTGTTCAAGAGCTGCGGCTGGGCCGGATGGGACCTTGCCGCGGCGCAACTGGCTGTCGGCAACTGAATGTCGGTTAGCTTCAGGTCTTGGGCAAGGTCACGCCGCGCTGGCCCTGGTATTTGCCGCCACGGTCCTTGTAGCTGGTCTCACAGACTTCGTCGCTCTCGAAAAACAGCACCTGGGCGCAGCCCTCGCCGGCATAGATCTTGGCCGGCAGCGGTGTG
>Ga0129333_10004636_pt1 | contig 12857 bp, 18 predicted proteins | sample CPB6_08_DNA_FD_94474 | JGI IMG/M metagenome (GOLD analysis project Ga0129333, IMG submission 94474) | Freshwater to marine salinity gradient microbial communities from Chesapeake Bay, USA - CPBay_Sum_0.6_0.8_DNA | ecosystem: Environmental > Aquatic > Marine > Coastal | place: USA: Chesapeake... | reverse complement strand
GTCCTCCCCATGGGCTCTCGTATCTTTGGTATCATCGGTCCTAAGGGTAGTGGTAAGTCCTCGATTATGCTCTCCTTGCTAACCTCGAAAAAGAGCCCTTTCAGGAAGTACTTTAACAACATTCTCTTGGTTAGTCCTACCGCTCGTTACGACGACAAGATGAAACCCCTACAAGAAGAAGTCGAGTCTGAAGGAAAGTACTGGAATGCTCTCACCGACCAGACTGCTCAAGAGATCATTGACCTCCTTCCCGAGCTGAATCAAGGCGTTAAGAAACCCCAAAACCTAATCATTCTAGACGATGTCACCCACAGCTTTCCCACAGGCAAAAAGCCTAACGCTATATCGGCACTGTTCACCAACAGCCGTCACCTCAAGACTTCGATCTGGGTCGTCACACACAAGTACACCTCGATGCCTCCTATCTTTCGCAACCAGATGGACTGCTTGTTTATCTTTCGAACCAACTCCAAAGTCGAAATTGAGTCGTTTAAACGTGACCTCACCTGTGACGAGGACACTTTTGAAAAGAACTTGAAAGACGCAACCGAAGAAGATCACAGCTTTCTCTTTGTTAACTTGGTAGGCGGTAAGTGCAAGATGTACAAGCGATTTGATGAGCTTTAATCATCACCCTCCAACTCCTGAAACAGGTAGTCCTGGAGAGCCTTCTTAAAGGCCTCATCCTTCCAGCTCATCGCAAAGTTCACGATTGCCGTACGACGCTTGTTATACACCGTGATGTAGTCGATTGCCTTCTTACGAAACTCTGGGTCGTTCTGATAACGCTCCGACTTCATCTTCTTCTGCTGTTCCGCAATACGCTCCTTATTGGCGATGTAGTACGCTCGCTGCTGCTCATAGCGCTTGCGATCACGCTCTAGGCGCTGTTCATCCGTTAGCGGTGGGCGACCACGACCACGCTTGATAACTTCCTCGGTTTGAGTCTCACTAGTTGATGACATCTTTATATATACGCAAGATAATAATTTAAAATATTTTTTTCTTTCGATAAGAAAAAAATTTTACCTATATCGTTCTTCTAGTATACTTTCTTTTCGCCTTGAATTCAGGATGTTCTAATGCTGGGAACATCGCGCACAACTCGTGGAAGGGTTGACTGCGGTTCTTCGATAGCTCGTAATGTTTCCGTTTGTACTCTCTCACACGCTCTTGATTCATCTGGTTCCATTTGTAGGACGCCCTCTTCTGTGCTTCCGTGTACGATGACCGGATAACAATTATTGTCTGTGACATTGGATGTATATAGTTCATATCTTTAAGCAAGATTTTAAAAAAAAAATATTTTTTATAAACAGTTCTTAACTAGTTTTTTCTTAGAAGATTATAAGTAGGGAAAAAAGTAGGGATTAGGGAAAAAAAGTCCCTTTTCCCCCAACTTTTTTGAATAGAAGAAAGAAAAAATCTTACATAGAAAAGTTGGGGGAAAACGCCAAAAATTTCCCTAATCCCTATCAAAAGTCCCTATCCAATTTTTTGTTGTGTAGAATTTTTTCTGTTGATGAAAGTGGATATCGAGTGGGGATGACCAAGTGGGGATGGATTTGTGCCACCAAATGCTTAGCTGGTGGTGTTAGCCAAGTGGGGTCGAGTGGGAGTGGGGATAGAAAAAATCCATATATTTACACTCCAGGAATTTTTACAGAATCCAGTTTTCAAAAATTTTCAATCCGTTTTGGCAATTTTCCAATTCTATCCCCACTTATCCCCACTTGAATAAATATCAAGGAGACATAGGACTGAAAATAAGAAATAGGTGATTTTCTATCCCCACTTCATCCCCACTTCATCCCCACTTCATCGATTCTATCCCCACTTGAATTATAGAAAAATTTTTCTTCTATCAGAAAAAAAAATAAAAAAAAATTATAATCTTGGGTTAAACATAAGAACTATATACATCCAGAAATGGCGATAGATTCTAAAGTGGTCAAGACTGAACTATTCGATATCAATGTAATGGAAAACCTCGCCTCTCACGATGGAGTGTCCGTCGACGTCAAGCAGCTTCTGAAAGCGTACAAGAAGAAGCGTGAAGACGGTTGCAAGGTACAGGTAGTGTATGAGTATGGCAAGGAGTTGAAGAAGCTCCAGATCGGCCGTCTCTACCCACAGAAAGGTCTTGGTCTACAGAACTTCCCAGGAGACGTAAGATCAGCGCTGGCCCAGAAGTACTACCACGACATCGATATGGTAAACTCCCAACCAACCCTCCTCGCCCAGCTATGTGAGAAGAATGGTTGGAAGTGCGACCATCTCAATGACTACGTGGAGAACCGAGCATCGTACCTAGAAGAAATAATGAACTATAAGAACTGTGACCGCGATGCTGCCAAGACTCTATGCATCTCCATTATGTTTGGAGCAAAGCCCACATCCATCCCCGCCAAAGTAAAAGGACTTGTAGCTGAACTTGACAAAATCTCGACAAACATTGTTGCTCAATACCCTGAAATCTATGCCATCTGTAAGAAGAAGGAAAATCCGAAAGCCTCTTGCCTAGCCAACGTCCTCCAGGATATGGAGTTCAAGATTCTGCGAGAGATAGACTTGTGTCTCCAGAAGAGAGGGCGTTCAATGGACGTGTTCATCCACGATGGAGGTCTAGTACGCCGTGTAGACGACGAGAAGGAGTTCCCCAAAGAGATCTTGTTAGAGATTACCCAGGAAATCAAGGAGTCGACTGGATTTGACATTACCCTAGCCGAGAAACCGCTAACCCATTCATTTGAGTTCAAAAAGGATGTTATGCGCTTTGCCAACGTATCCGAGAAAGAGTACCAGCAGCAAAAGGAAAAGTTTGAAGAATCACACTTTTACTGTGCGGAAACCTCGACCATATGCACTGAAACCCCGATGGGTCTGATTCATACGTCAAAAGCCGATGCCCGCGCAACCTTTGCCTCCTACAACTTCCAGAAGACCATAGACAACAGAGTTACAACCTCATCCTTTGTAATGGAGTGGCTCAATGACCCGTTAAAGCGTCTCATTCAGAAGCTGGTATTCAACCCAGACCTCTCACAGGAAACCAAGGAAGACGAGTACAACCTCTTTAAGGGCTTTGCAGGCGCTTCATATGATGGACCGATAAACGAGAGAGACGCGATCATAGCCCGATTCAAGATGCTTATTGAGCAAAACGCCGGAAAGAAAGAAGAACTCATCCAATACTTTACCAAATGGTTAGCGTATATGATTAAGTACCCCCACATTGCCCCAGGAGTTGCTATTGTATTGATTAATACGGACCACGGAACAGGTAAAGATACTCTTGGAAATTTCATCGCCCAGAAAGTCGTAGGAAATGTGTATGCGAAAAACATAATTAATGTAGAGACCGAACTGTTTGATGCGCACTCGATCGCCTTTGACAAGACAATCTTTATGAAATTAGAAGAGGTGAATGGAGCAGCAAACCGTAAGTTTAGCGATATGCTCAAGAGTATGATTACGTCAAACACGGTAACCATCAATCCTAAAGGAATGAAAAAGTACACGACCAATGCCTACCCCCACATTATGATGACCACCAACAATGCAGTACCAGTAAAGGTAGAGCCCAACGACCGCCGCTTCTGCATCTCGTACACCTCCTCGGACTATATGGGTGACCACGAGTTCTGGAAGGAAACGTACCGCCTATTGGAATTGCCGGAAGCCGGAGCAGTCATCTACCAGTACCTAATGGAGCAAGACCTATCCGACTTTGTGGTTCAACAATTCCCCCGCACCGCCTACCACCAGTCGCTTTCCCTAGCGGAAACCCCATCAGAAGAACTCTTTCTGAAGGAGTGTGAGGCGTTCAAGGACTTGCGATCGTCAGAGTTGCACGAACGCTATCTAATCTACTGTGACGAACAGCACCTGACTCCAAAGAGCCTCATTGGCTTCTCAAGAGCCCTATCCCCAATGCTTGAACGTGGTATCATCGTAAGACGTATGAAAGATGGATGTTCAATCTATTCAAAACCATAAGGTAAATTCTTTTCTCTCTCATAGAGTAAAGAAATGGGCTGGCTAAGTGATATCTGGGATACTGCAAAGGCAACGGTATCCAACGTGTACGACACAGTCAAAACGACAGCAAAGAACTGGTCTGAAGGTCGGTACTTAGCGCCCAATATGGCCTTCTGTGGACCTGGTAATCCCACTAGCCGTGAATATATTGAAAAGCACTATCCAACAGCTTCGGCTAGCGACCGTAGCTGTCTCCAGCATGATCTCGATTATGAGGGATTCCGAAAGGCGAAAGATCAGGGTAAGATAAGTGACGCGGAACTAAAGACGCTCGTAAGAGAGTCGGACGACCGCCTCATCGCGAATTTGCGGAAAGATCCACAACGTGGCTTGGGTTCCTATCTATCTGAGATGGGAATCCGTGGTAAGAAGTTTGCCGAAGACCTCGGCTTACTCTCCCCTGAAAAGTTTGTTACCTAATTGTTACCTAATCGGTAACGTGTGTTACCTAACGCCATCGACTTGCCAACATACTCGCGTAGGGGTTGGCTGGTACGGCAGGCACCTGCTGGATGACCTTGTCAATCTTCTCGACGGTCTTGACGAGCTTCTTTGCCTGACGACGGATAGCCCGCTGCTTTGGTTTGTAGTCCTCATCTTCAGTCTCGGTCTCCGTCACATCAGTGGTGTCAGTCTCTGTCTCGGTAGTCGTCTCTTGTTTACGGCGACGGGATGGAGGCTTAACAACGACTCGAATGTGAGTACCGGCAGCCACCTTCTCGTTCTCCTTGGCGATCTTTCTCTGTTTGGCATCAGCCTTAAACTCGTCGACCTCTTTCTTGATAACCGACTCGCCCTTCTTAAGCTCCTCGGCTTGTCTAGCTTTTGCTTCCTTTAACAAACGGGCATTCTCCTTGACCATTTCACCAAATCGCTTGCGTGCCTCGAGTTGAGCGGGTGTGGGAGGTGCTCTCTCCTTTTTACCCCCCACAATCTGTCGAACAGCACTAGCGGGTAGCTCTACCTCTCCCAGCATACCAGATGGTAGTAGTAATGTCTGGCCATCCTCCGACTTATATTGTTTCAAACTCATTGCTTTACTATATACTCTAGAAAAAATTGGAGTAAAAAAATTTTCTTTTTATACAGTAAAAATGGCTGAAGAGAAGAAATCTAAATTACCTCCATCCGTATATTTTGATTCATCAAAGATCCCAGAAGAGTGGTTTATGCCCTTCTCCGAGTTCTCCCAGTCAGACCTTGTCAAGAACTACATGGACCCGGAAGGACGCGCTAAGACACTAAAGGTAATGTTAGACTCTATGATTGCTGAGAAGAAGAAAGCTCGCACTAAGAAATAATCTTGCCTATTGATAAATGAGTTACGTTATCAATAGTTACAACCTCTTTCTCTCCTCAACCAAGAGGACGGCTGGAGACTCAAACGCCTTTGAGACAGCCCTGTACCGACCCATCGGTCTTACCTCGCCTAACAACTGGTTTACGGTAAGAGTCGGATCTGCTGAAATCCCCTATGTATTTACTCTCATCAATCCAGATAACAGCACGATAAACTTTACTCTCGTCAGGAATTCCATCACCTACAACGGGTCACTGACCCTGACCAGTGGTAACTACAATATCTTAACTTTACTCAGCGAACTAAAGACTCGACTGGGTACTGCCATCGCTAGTCTCTCTGGATGGGACCCGACGACTCTTTTCTCGTTCACGTATGACAGGAGCTCTGGCAAGGCAACCCTCTCTATATTAGGAATAGACAGCATAGCCACGACCATTACCATCTCCAACAACAGCCCTGTATTTCTGAAATGTCTTGGTTTTACCACTTCCTTCTCGTTTAGCTATACCACCCCTATAGGACGGATAAACGCCACGTCGACCCAGAACGTCAACGTGTCACAGAACACTGCGGTCTACATCAGAAGTGACTCCCTACTGCAGTCGTCCAACATTGAGAACATTGTGGTAGATAACGAGGTGTCTAACATCCTGGCCAAGATCCAGATCAACGCCAGCCCACAGTCTTACATCCTCTGGACAAACCCGGTAGACTTGGAGACCAAGATAAACAACCGTGTTATCGACACGATATCCGTGTACTTGGGTAGCTCCACAGCCTACAAACTAGACTTGGGTAATCTGGACTGGTCACTGCGTTTGACGGTAAAGGAGTGGACGAGAGACCACACCCAGCAGGACTTGGCTGTGAATATGATTCCTCAAACACAAGTCCCACCGGAAGGCTTACAGAACCTGTTTGATGAGAGAGATAAGGCGGTTAGGAAACTGATGAAACTGCGGGATAAAATAAATTCTCGTATAACAGTAAATGGCACAGAAACAGAAACAGGTCCAGAACGTCAAGATATACGTGGGGGAGCAGAAACCCAAACGGCGTCGTAGAGCACCTGCCAGAAGAGCTCCGGCCCCAAGAGCCCCTCGAGCGGGTGGTGGAGGTGCAGCGGGTGGTGGAGGTGGTGTCGGTGGAGCCGGTGGACCTCTCCCATTCCCACCGCCTGCCCCACCCGGTAGTACAGGAACTTTCTTCTTTCCCCAGATGTTTCCACAGCGAGCAGGTCCGGCAATTGAACCCCAATCACAGCTACAGCAGCTCATCAAGCCCATTGAGCAGTCTCTGTTACGTCTAGAGCAACAGGCTCAACGTCCGGCTTTACCAGCCCCTGCGGAAGAGAAGGAAGAGGCTCGTAAACCGTTCTCGATTCAGGATGTACGTCACTTGATGGCTCAGTACGTAGAGAGTCTACCGATGTATGAAGAGCCTGCTAGACCAGCGATGAGTAGCTCTAGTGCTATGACGGAGACGAGTGATATAGGAACTCAGACCAGAGGAGTATCGACACGAGAGACGGGCACACAGGTTCAGCTAGTGCAACCACAACAACCTCTTGTTCAAGCGGGTCAAGAGCCGTTGGTCGATCGGGTCGTCTCTCCGATAATCTTTACTCCGATGGGTGGTAGAGAGCCAGAGTATGACTTTCCGGAGATTAGAGAAGGTCCATCACAGCCGTCTACTTCTTCATCTTCGACAACTCCTCAAGGTCCTATTCTACCAGAGGAGGAAGAAGAAGACATTGTGTTCCCGATAATGCGTGATTACAAACCGGAAGACATAAGAGCTCTGGAAAGGGAGGGAAAGATAACGAGAGAGTTCCTAGAGGGCTTCCAGGTAAAGAAGATTACAAAGCCTCAACAGCGTAATATGAATCTCATCAAGATCGCAGTGTCCCTGGGTATACCCACTGCCCGTTCTGACCAAAGCCAGACGAAGAAATTTATGATAGATTACATATTGAGAAAATTGGGTGAGAAAAAATAGAAAATTTTTTTATTATCTTGCGTATAATAAAATGGCACCATCACGTCAAACGTACAAGACTCACGCAATTCAAGTTCTCGGACATCCGCAGACACGGGTAGACGATCGCATAGAGCACATTTGGTTCAAGCTCGATATCTGTGAAGAGGATGTGGTAGTACACGTACTCGAGTCGAAGATAGACTACTACTACAGAGGTGTAAAGATGGCTACCTTTCCCATCTCAAGAGCCCTGATGCTGGTGGCGATGAAACGCTCGGTAGAGGAAAGTCTATCGTGTGAATAATTTTCTAACTATACTACTAAATGCGCAGTATAGTTGTCAAGCCCCATCCGTTTACCAAGGGTGGTAAAGTAAAGCCTTCCCACAAGAACATCCCTGTACACGCTCTAAAGCCTAAGGACCCAGACCAGGTACTCGCTCGTCTGATGCCAGGAGAGATTGTCATCCCTGTGAAACACGCGAGTAAAGTTAAAAAGATGCTTAAAGACGCCAAAATCAAATTGCCTGGACTTTAAGAATTTAAAGACGATACATATACATAACAATGCAGAAGTATATATATCCAAAGTTTATCTGTGGGTTTTGCAAACAAAAGCGAAGTGGAGATGGATATGATGGTAGTTTTTTAAAGATTCAGAATAAGGTATGTAAAACTTGTTATCAGACTGAAGTTCAGAGGATTAAGGTAAATATTGCCTTTTCTCGGATGGGTCTATTAGAGGAGTTAAACCAACTTATATAAGCATATATACGTAGATAACACGTTAAACCATCTTCCACGGTAATCTATATGTATATATACAAGGATAAAACCGGTTTTATATACTACAACGTATATATATATTACCACTGAAGTTGGTTTATTCGTTATATTCGTGTATGAAGTAATTAAAGTTGGTTTATTCGTTCTATATACTATAGAGTATATAGATTATCTACTTGATATTACTTTACTTCTTTGAATAACCAATCTTCTTTAGGGCAATCGCTCTAGCAACTGGAGGCGGTACAAACTCTCCCTTCTTCTTAGCGTCAGCGTAGACCTTACGGATCGCCTTGGAAATCTCGGTACTACCGACCTTACCTCCTTTCTTCATAGGCAATGCCATTTCTACAGGCAGCAAACGGTTTCTAGGCTTACCAAAAGGCTTGCCAAACGGGCCGCCAAACGGTAGTGGCAGAATCATATCTCTTGCAATCATCGGTGTTTACCTATAAGAAAGATTTTTTTTCTTGCGTTATCATAAATGCTATACTGGCTCAGAAGAGGGGTTGATGTTCAAGAAGAACCAGCTCCACAACCAGCTCCACAACCAGCTCCCGAACCGGTTCTTTCTCCCGAACCTCAATATGATGAGAAAGAAGAACTCCCTGTGATTCTAGAACGAGAGTACTGCAGTAGTTGCATTACTCCTGAAGGGGACCTTAAATGCCCTAGACGTCACCGCTGTAAGATTTGCAAGTGCTATCTTTCCGATGAAGAGTGGTTTGCAGAATTTCGAAAATAATTTTTTTATCTAGCTAGATAGAAAATGGATAAACTCAGAGACCAACTCCGTGAAAACCGCCCCAAGATCGCCGACTCATCGCTCAGGACCTACGCCTCCATCATCTCTAACCTCTACAAACGTGTAGCGAAGAACGATGATGTAAGCAAAGCCTTTGACTACTTTAGCAAGAACCCAAAGGAAGTCTTAGCCCATCTCAAGGAGGTAGACCCTTCTAAACGAAAGACGGTTCTCGCCTCTCTCGTCGTTCTGACTGAGCCGAATGAAAAGGCTGCTGATTTGTACCGCAAGCAGATGCTTGACGACAAGAACAAGTATGATGACGACCAGAAAGACCAGAAGATGAGCGATTCACAGCGTGAGAACTGGGTGACTCAGGAAGAAGTCCAGAAGCTGTACGACCAGATGGACAAGGAGAATCGTGCTTTTCTCTCCCGTGATAAGCTCAAGCCAGCCGAGTTTCAACAGGTTCAGAACTGGCTCATCCTTGCGCTGTATCACCTCCAATCTCCCCGTCGTCTTAAGGATTATACGGAGATGAAACTTAGAAACATTGATGAGGAGAAGGACAACTATGTCAAGGGAAACAACTTGGTCTTTAACGTGTATAAGACTTCGAAGACCCATGGTAGGGAGACTGTTGCAATGAACCCAAAGCTCAAGTTCATCATTAACAAGTGGAAGAACATCAACCCCAACGAGTATATGCTTGTAGGAAGTACGGGTAAGAAGCTTACTTCGTCTCAACTACAACAGCGCCTAAACCAGATCCTAGGGAAGAAGGCGTCTGTGAACATTCTCCGTCACTCGTTTCTGAGCGAGAAATATAAAGACCTGCCTGCCGTACGAGAACTGGAGGATCGCGCGGCAGAGATGGGTCACACGGTTGAACAAGCTCTTCTTTACGTGAAGAAAGATGCTCCTGAGGCTCGAGCTCTAGCGAATAAGGAGCGTACTCCACCGAAGACGGAGAAGAAGGAGAGACTTCAAAAGTCTGGTAAGCGTGTGAAGGCTGTTCCGAAGAAAGCTGAATAACTGTCTGTACGAGACGGTCGAGGGGAGTAAGAAGCTGTTTCATCTGCTCATACTCTTCTATCGAAATCACGGTAACCATTCTCTTATAATCATTATGAGAGAATTTAATTTATTTATCGAATCAGGTTGACGTTACCCGCCAGGTCGATGGTGACTACCTGCTGCAGAGCAACGTAGATGTAGAAATCGCCTACTGTGGCTCCACCAGACCGTTGAAGTACGGCTGTGTTGACGGCTGTACCCGAAAAGGAAAATCCGGCTTGGTCCGAGCGAGAGCACGACAGACCACCCAGGTAAGCACCATTGGAATATTTAGTGCGATCACAAGGGCCGATAGTAAAGTCACCACCCACAGCCGGAGAAGTGATTGCTGACGGGGCCCAGGAGGTGCGGTTGATGTCAGTCAACACGTTCAACGCACGGTTCATCTCCGCAAACTGCTCCGCTTGAGTTGAAAGATTGCTGTTCGAGACTAGCTGACCATCCAAGTACAGATATGCCGAAGTCTGCGAGTCTGAGGTAAACGCACCAGAGGTTTGAGAAGTATTGGCAGTGACCACGTTCCACAACACAGCCTTGACCGACGATGAGTTCAGGCCGATGTTTTGAGTGATAACCGCAGCGTTCGAAAGCTTGACGTTGTACCACGTATTTATTCCTATTTGATACACACGAGAGGCCAGCATCTGCTTGACCCCAGCCTCGTAAACCGAGTCCGGCACTAATTGTTCAAAAACAAGCTGAGCCTGAGAGATGGAGTAATCAGTAATCGGATTAGCTGAACCTGACGTAAAAGCCTGAGCGGCTGATTCAAGATCAATCTGCAGCTGACAAGCTGACAGCAAGAACAGAGGAAGGTGAGCCTTGGCGTTGAACAGACCAAGGTTAACTGGGACACAGACATCAACTGAATCTACAGTGTTAAGGTTACCATTCATAGTCAGCTGGAGCAAGCTATCATCGTTCGCGACATAACTAGCGTTGGTGCAGTGGAGCTTCAACGAAGCGCAGAGCTTGTTGTAGTTCTGAATCTGCTCGGCAATGCTACCACTAAGTAAGGCAGTCATACGCAGAAACAGAGACTCGGCAGCACCGTACTGGCGGAAAGCCCAGTTACGAGCGACGGCCTGGGTCGGAGTTACGCGCATACGGACATAAAACGATCCGCTTTTGGCGAAACCGCTTCCGAGGTTCGAGGGTAATTGGAAGGACAGCTGTTGACCAGCAGTCACAGTGCCGTTTTGGGACGAGATGGCGACGATGCGCTGAGAACCACCAGAGGCAACACGGGGCTCGCTTGAGGGCATCCAAGCGGCCGGGATATCAGACTGAGCAACGCCGACGGCGTATGAAGCGGGAGAAGCGAACGACATTTCTTTACTAGTAGGTAAAGAAAAAATTTTTTTCTTCTATTCACCTTTCTGAAACATTCGCTTTGATACCATTCCACCGGATTTTAATCCGAGCTGTTTGGCTACATTGGCGATGCTCTTCGCCTGATCTAGGCCTGATTGAACTGCTTTGGATACAGCAATTACGGGCTGGGCGATCGTTCCGAGGATAGGAATCTTTGAGACAAAGTCGCCTGCGCCTGCGATAATATCGACTGGCTTGCGAACTACGTCATAGACTTTGCCAGCAACCTCCTTTGCTCCTGTCCAGATATTGGAAGCGGTGCTTTTCACTTTATCCCACAGATTTTCGAAAAATCCCATTGTCTTGTGTTTACCTATACTCTAGAAAAAAAATTATTCTGCAGGTGAAACGAGTAACGTGATGATACAGAAATAGAACGTATTGTTACCCGTGTTGTTGTACGGCACACTTGACGTGATGTCAAGGTCAATTCCTCCACCCATCACCTCAAGATCAAAGGGCCAGCTTCCACCAGGATTACCCTGGGTGTGATCGCCTTTGTTTCCGAATAGGACAGAGTCGTTGTACGTGCCGTAGGGCATACGAAAGCAGTTGGACTGGACGCGGATGAGACGATGGTCTCCGTTTTGAGTATCGTCGTTGTAACTAATTCCAGCGAACTTGGCCTTGTAGCGACCGTTCAGACGAGTATTGTAAAAGGCTCTCGCTGGTAAAATCCCTGCTGAAGCGGGGATGTAAATTTGGCAAACCTCTTCTTTGATTCCGTTGCACATCTCTTTACTTACAGTAAAGAAATTATTTACAACAACAACGACTGAATCGACGGTATTCCTATCATATTGAGAATTAGGTCAGTGATGGCATCTTTTATTCGCGAGGATAGCCATCCGAGAGGAAGCACAAAAAACGGAGTAGTGACTTGAGTATTGATGGCTTGCGGATCTTTGCCGACAGTAGTAAACGCTCAAAGTCACTGCGGAAGGCCTGGCGCTCGGGAAAGCTACGAACACAGTTCTCTGCCTTGAGGTCAGAGACGAAATCGTCTCTCGAATCAAGTAGGGAAATTACACAGACAACGTGGTAACGGGACAAGTCCTCCTTTTGAAGAGCATCCCTGTGAACTTTCTCTCGAAGGTCAAACAAGCCATATCGAAACTGGTGAGAGCTTAGTGGAATGTTTCTAAAACTTTCGTGAAACTGAAAGACCTTATCGTAGGACTTGAGAAGTTCAAGCTCGTGTTGTTCAATGTCGCGAGAGCAACACAAGAGGAAGGGCTTGTCATCCGCTGGTGCCTGTGCCTTGACATCCGATGAATCGAGTTCCTTACGAATCACTTTGGGGAGTTGGTCGAGTAGTGACATTTCTTTTACTAGTAGCAAAAGAAATTATTTTAGCGATGCAATTAGCGTAGCAAGCTTGTTAAAGCGGTCCTCCGTCTGAGATTTATAGTCTAGAAAGTCTGTCTCAAGCTGGCGAGCGTGTTTCTCAAGGAGCTGATTACGTTGAACCAACTCTTCCTTTTCTTTTTCCTTCTTTTCACATTCTACCTTACACCAATCAGTTTTACGACACCGATTAAAGCATCCATTC
>Ga0129333_10004635_pt1 | contig 12858 bp, 19 predicted proteins | sample CPB6_08_DNA_FD_94474 | JGI IMG/M metagenome (GOLD analysis project Ga0129333, IMG submission 94474) | Freshwater to marine salinity gradient microbial communities from Chesapeake Bay, USA - CPBay_Sum_0.6_0.8_DNA | ecosystem: Environmental > Aquatic > Marine > Coastal | place: USA: Chesapeake... | reverse complement strand
GGGCGCGTGACTGAGCCCCTGCCCACCGAGCGCGCCGCCCTGCTGGCGCGGCTGGCCGAGCCGCGCGCATGGGACATCGCTGTCGTCGGCGGCGGTGCCAGCGGGCTGGGCGTGGCGCTTGATGCGGCAGCGCGTGGCCTGAGCGTGGTGCTGCTCGAGTCGCACGACTTTGCCAAGGGCACGTCCTCGCGCGCCACCAAGCTGCTGCACGGGGGTGTGCGCTACCTGGCGCAGGGCAACCTGTCGCTGGTGCGCGAGGCGTTGCACGAGCGCGCCACCATCCTGCGCAATGCACCGCACCTGTCGCAGCCGCTGGCCTTCGTGATGCCGGCCTACCGCTGGTGGGAAGCGCCGTTCTACGGGCTCGGCCTGAAGGCCTACGACCGCCTGGCGGGCGATGCCGGTCTGGGCGCCACCGAATGGCTGGGCGCCGCCGGGGTGCGCGCCGCGCTGCCCAACGTTCGCACCGAGGGCTTGCGCGGCGGCGTGCGCTACTGGGACGCGCAGTTCGACGACGCGCGGCTGGCGCTGGCGCTGGCACGTACCGCTGCGGCCCAGGGTGCGCTGCTGGTCAACCACTGCGCGGTCACGGCGGTGCTGCACGACGCCGGCCGGGTGAGCGGGCTGACCTGCGAAGACCGAGAGTCGGGTGCGTCGTTTCGGGTGCAGGCGCGCTGCGTCATCAATGCCACCGGGGTGTGGGTGGACGAGTTGCGCCAGCGCGAGCCGGGCGCGGCGGCGGTGCGGCCGCTGGTCGCGCCGAGCCAGGGCGTGCATCTGGTGGTCGATGCCGACTTCCTGCCGGGGCAACAGGCGCTGCTGGTGCCGCGCACCCGCGACGGCCGGGTGCTGTTTGCGGTGCCGTGGCTGGGCAAGGTGATCCTGGGCACCACCGACACGCCGCGCGCCGACACGGTGCGCGAGCCGCAGCCCTTTGCCGACGAGGTCGACTTCATCCTGCGCGAAGCGGCGGACGTGCTGGCGCGCGCGCCGCGCGCAGCCGACGTGCGCAGCTGCTGGGTGGGCCTGCGGCCGCTGGTGCGGCCCGAGGCGGCGGGTGAGGGGGGCGCGGGATCGGCGGGTGGTGGCACGGCGGGCATCAGCCGCGAGCACCTGGTGCAGGTCAGCCCGGGCGGCCTGGTCACGGTCACCGGCGGCAAGTGGACCACCTACCGCAGCATGGCACGGGATGTATTGCGCCGCTGCGCAGCCGAGGGCCTGATTGCCACAGGCGCCAGAGGCATAAACGAAGTGACTGCTAACTTGCCGCTGGTGGGCGCCACCACGGGGCAGGCGCCGCAACTGCAGGGCGGGTGGGCGGCCTACGGCAGCGAAGGCGACCGGGCGCAGGCCCTGCCGGGTGCAGACGCCTGGCTGGCCGACGGCCTGAGCGAGGCAATGGTGCGCTTTGCGGCGCGCCATGAATATGCGCGCACGGTGGAAGATGTGCTGGCGCGGCGCAGCCGGCTGCTGTTTTTGGATGCCGCGGCGGCAGCGCGCGCCGCTCCCGCGGTGGCACGCGTGCTGGCCGAGGAGACCGGGCGCGACCCGCAGGCGCAGGCCTTCACCGCCCTGGCGCAGGCCTGGGCCGGGGCGGCAGCCCGGCCAGTCGCCCCGGCAGCGGCGCCCGCCGCCGCCCGCCCCGCGGGGCTTTGACAGCCTTTGCGTTTGCAGTCATAATCGCGGGCTCCGCCTGAAAAAGGCAGGGGTTTCTGCCCAGCGAAAGCGCTGTGCCCACAGGGGGCGCGGCGAAGACGACGGGCCCAAGACTGACCAGTGGTGAGCGTTCGGGGATGTTCCCCGAAAGACCCCTGGTACAAGTTGGGAATGTACTGACATGATCCAAACCGAATCCCGGCTCGAAGTTGCCGACAACACGGGTGCGAAGTCCGTTCTTTGCATCAAGGTGCTCGGCGGCTCCAAGCGTCGCTACGCCAGCGTGGGCGACATCATCAAGGTGAGCATCAAGGAAGCCGCTCCGCGTGGCCGCGTCAAGAAGGGCGAGGTCTACAGCGCCGTCGTCGTGCGCACCGCCAAGGGCATCCGCCGCAGCGATGGCTCGCTCGTCAAGTTCGACGGCAACGCCGCCGTGCTGCTCAACAACAAGCTGGAGCCCATCGGCACCCGCATCTTCGGCCCGGTCACGCGCGAACTGCGCACCGAGCGCTTCATGAAGATCGTGTCGCTGGCGCCCGAAGTTCTGTAAGGAAGCGCCATGAACAAGATCCGCAAGGGCGACGAAGTCATCGTGCTGGCCGGCCGCGACAAGGGCAAGCGCGGCAAGGTCACGCTGCGCAAGGACGCAGACCACGTGGTCATCGAGGGCATCAACCTGGTGAAGAAGCACACCAAGCCCAACCCGATGAAGGGCACCACCGGCGGCATCGTCGAGAAGTCCATGCCGATCCACCAGTCGAACGTGGCGATCTACAACGCCGCCACGGGCAAGGCCGACCGCGTGGGCATCAAGGTGCAGGCCGACGGCAAGCGCGTGCGCGTCTACAAGTCCAGCGGCGAAGAGATCAAGGTGGCATAAATGGCACGTCTGCAGCAACACTACCGCGAAAAAGTCGTTCCCGAACTCACCAAGAAGTTCGGCTACAAGTCGCCGATGCAGGTGCCGCGCCTGACCAAGATCACGCTGAACATGGGCGTGAGCGAGGCGGTGGCCGACAAGAAGGTGATGGACAACGCCGTGGGCGACCTCACCAAGATCGCCGGCCAGAAGCCGGTGGTCACCAAGGCCAAGAAGGCCATCGCCGGCTTCAAGATCCGTGAAGGCCAGGCGATCGGCTGCATGGTCACCCTGCGCGGCGTGCGCATGTATGAATTCCTCGACCGCTTCGTCACCGTGGCGCTGCCGCGCGTGCGCGACTTCCGCGGCATCTCGGGGCGCGCCTTTGACGGCCGTGGCAACTACAACATCGGCGTCAAGGAACAGATCATCTTCCCCGAGATCGAGTACGACAAGGTCGATGCCCTGCGCGGCCTGAACATCAGCATCACCACGACGGCCAAGACCGACGAGGAGTGCAAGGCACTGCTCGCGGGCTTCCGTTTCCCGTTCAAGAACTGAGGTGGCACGTGGCTAAGGTAGCTTTGATCCAGCGCGAGCTCAAGCGCGAAAAACTCGTGGCGAAGTTCGCCAAGAAGTACGCCGAGCTCAAGGCCGTCGCCAAGGACGCCAAGAAGAGCGACGAAGAGCGCGATGCCGCTCGCGCCGCCCTGCAGAAGATTCCGCGCAACGCCAACCCGACTCGCCAGCGCAACCGCTGCGAGATCACCGGCCGCCCGCGTGGCACGTTCCGCCAGTTCGGCCTGGGCCGCGCCAAGATCCGTGAAATGGCCTTCGCCGGCGACATCCCCGGCGTGACCAAGGCCAGCTGGTAAGGCAGGAGAGTTTCGACATGAGCATGAGTGATCCCATCTCCGACCTGCTGACCCGCATCCGCAATGCGCAGATGGTGGCCAAGCCCACCGTCAGCGTGCCGTCGTCCAAGGTCAAGGTCGCCATCGTCCAGGTGCTGAAGGACGAGGGCTACATCGACGGCTTCCAGGTCAAGAGCGAAGGCGGCAAGTCCGAGCTCGAAATCGCGCTGAAGTACTACGCCGGTCGTCCGGTGATCGAGCGCATCGAGCGCGTGAGCCGTCCCGGCCTGCGCGTGTACAAGGGCCGCGACGCCATCCCCCAGGTCCAGAACGGGCTGGGTGTGGCCATCGTGACCACGCCCAAGGGCGTGATGACCGACCGCAAGGCGCGCGCTACCGGTGTCGGTGGCGAAGTGCTGTGCTACGTCGCCTAAGCCGCGGAACGGAGGAAACCTGAAATGTCCCGCGTAGGAAAAATGCCCGTCACCGTCCCCGCAGGCGTTGACGTGACCCTCAAGGAAGACCAGATCAGCGTCAAGGGCGCCGGCGGCACGCTGTCGCTCGCCCAAAACGCGCTGGTCAAGATCGCAAGCGAAGGCGGCAAGCTCAGCTTCACGCCGGCCAACGACTCGCGCGAAGCCAACGCGATGAGCGGCACCATGCGCCAGCTCGTCAACAACATGGTCACCGGCGTCACCAAGGGCTTCGAAAAGAAGCTCACGCTGGTCGGCGTGGGCTTCAAGGCCCAGGCCCAGGGCGCCAAGCTCAACCTGTCGGTCGGCTTCTCGCACCCGGTCAACAAGGACATGCCCGCGGGCATCTCCGTGGCCACGCCGGCCCCCACCGAGATCGTGATCAAGGGCGCTGACCGCCAGCGCGTAGGCCAGGTGGCCGCCGAGATCCGTGCGATCCGTCCGCCCGAGCCCTACAAGGGCAAGGGCATCCGCTACGCGGACGAGACGGTCGTGATCAAAGAGACCAAGAAGAAGTAAGGAGCTGCATCATGTTGACCAAGAAAGAGCAGCGCCTGCGCCGTGCCCGTCAGACCCGCATCCGCATTGCCCAGCAGGGCATTGCGCGGCTGACGGTCAACCGCACCAATCTTCACATCTACGCCAGCGTCATCTCCGGCGACGGCAGCAAGGTCCTGGCATCGGCGTCCACCGCCGAGGCCGATGTGCGCAAGTCGCTCGGCGGCGCGGGCAAGGGCGGCAACACCGCCGCGGCCCAAGCCATCGGCAAGCGCATCGCCGAGAAGGCCAAGGCCGCCGGCATCGACAAGGTGGCCTTCGACCGCGCAGGCTTTGCCTATCACGGCCGCGTGAAGGCGCTGGCCGATGCAGCCCGCGAAGCCGGCCTGCAGTTCTGACGCTCACCAGATACGGATACAGACATGGCGAAAGTTCAAGCGAAAACGCAGGGTGACGGTCCGGAAGACGGCCTGCGCGAGAAGATGATCGCGGTCAACCGCGTGACCAAGGTCGTCAAGGGTGGTCGCATCCTCGGCTTTGCCGCGCTGACCGTGGTTGGCGACGGCGACGGTCGCGTCGGCATGGGCAAGGGCAAGTCCAAGGAAGTGCCTGCCGCCGTGCAGAAGGCGATGGAAGAAGCCCGCCGCAACATGACCAAGGTGTCGCTGAAGAACGGCACCATCCATCACAACGTGACCGGCCACCACGGCGCTGCGGTCGTGATGATGGCGCCGGCCCCCAAAGGCACGGGCATCATCGCCGGCGGCCCGATGCGCGCCATCTTCGAAGTGATGGGCATCACCGACATCGTGGCCAAGAGCCATGGTTCGTCCAACCCCTACAACATGGTCCGCGCCACGCTGGACGCGCTGAAGAACTGCACCACCCCGGCAGAGGTGGCAGCCAAGCGCGGCAAGTCGGTCGAAGACCTGTTCGCGGCCTGATCGGGAGCAGCCAGATGACGACGCAGAAAACCGTGAAGGTGCAGCTGGTGCGCAGCCCCATCGGCACCAAGGAATCGCATCGCGCCACCGTGCGCGGCCTGGGCCTGCGCAAGCTCAACAGCATGAGCGAGCTGCAGGACACGCCCGCCGTGCGCGGAATGATCAACAAGGTCAGCTACCTGGTCAAAGTGCTCTGATTGCAGGGCCACAAAGGGACTGAAGATGGAACTCAATTCGATCAAGCCGGCTGACGGTGCCAAGCGCGCACGCCGCCGCGTGGGCCGTGGCATCGGCTCGGGCCTGGGCAAGACCGCAGGTCGCGGCCACAAGGGCCAGAAGTCGCGTTCGGGCGGCTACCACAAGGTGGGCTTCGAAGGCGGCCAGATGCCGCTGCAGCGGCGCCTGCCCAAGCGCGGCTTCAAGTCGGCCTCGCTGAAGTTCAACGCCGAAGTCACGCTGACCGCACTCGAGCGCCTGGGCGCTGCCGAAGTCGACCTGCTGACGCTCAAGCAAGCGGGCCTGGTGGGTGAACTGGCCAAGGTGGTCAAGGTGATCAAGTCCGGCGAGATCAAGCGCGCGGTCAAGCTCAACGGCATCGGTGCGACTGCCGGTGCCAAGGCAGCCATCGAGGCGGCCGGCGGCAGCGTGGCCTGATCGGCCTGCAGGACTGAACAAGGACGATTCCGGTGGCCACCAGCGCAGCCCAGATTGCAAAGACCGGCAAGTTCGGCGACCTGCGTCGCCGGCTGGTCTTTCTGCTGCTTGCGCTCGTCGTCTACCGCATCGGCGCACATATTCCCGTGCCCGGCATCGACCCGGACCAGTTGCAGCAGCTGTTCAAGAGCCAGGAAGGCGGCATCCTGAACCTGTTCAACATGTTCTCGGGCGGGGCGCTGTCGCGCTTCACCGTGTTCGCGCTGGGCATCATGCCCTACATCAGCGCGTCCATCATCATGCAGCTGCTTACCTACGTGGTGCCCACGTTCGAGCAGCTCAAGAAGGAAGGCGAAGCCGGTCGCCGCAAGATCACCCAGTACACTCGCTACGGCACGCTGGGTCTGGCCATCTTCCAGTCGCTGGGCATTGCCGTGGCGCTGGAAAGCTCGGCCGGCCTGGTGCTCAACCCCGGCTTTGGTTTTCGCATGACCGCCGTGGTCAGCCTGACCGCCGGCACGATGTTCCTGATGTGGCTGGGTGAGCAGATCACCGAGCGCGGTCTGGGCAACGGCATCTCGATCCTGATCTTCGCCGGCATCGCCGCGGGCCTGCCCAGCGCCATCGGCGGCCTGCTCGAGCTGGTTCGCACCGGTGCGATGAGCATCCTGGTGTCGATCTTCATCGTGGCACTGGTGTTCCTGGTGACCTGGTTCGTGGTGTTTGTCGAGCGCGGCCAGCGCAAGATCCTGGTCAACTACGCGCGCCGCCAGGTGGGCAACAAGGTGTACGGCGGCCAGTCGTCGCACCTGCCGCTCAAGCTCAACATGGCCGGCGTGATTCCGCCGATCTTTGCCTCCTCCATCATCCTGCTGCCGGCCACCGTGGTGGGCTGGTTCAGCGCCGGCGAGTCGATGGTGTGGCTCAAGGACATTGCGGGCACGCTCACCCCGGGCCAGCCGATCTATGTGCTGCTGTATGCGGCAGCCATCGTTTTCTTCTGCTTCTTCTACACGGCGCTGGTCTTCAACAGCCGCGAGACCGCCGACAACCTGAAGAAGAGCGGAGCCTTCATTCCGGGCATCCGGCCGGGCGACCAGACCGCACGCTACATCGACCGCATCCTGTTGCGCCTGACGGCGGTGGGTGCGGTGTACATCACCGTGGTGTGCCTGCTGCCCGAGTTCCTGATCCTGAAATACAACGTGCCGTTCTACTTCGGTGGAACGTCACTGCTGATCATTGTGGTGGTGACCATGGACTTCATGGCCCAGGTGCAGAACTACATGATGTCCCAGCAATACGAGTCCCTGTTGAAGAAAGCGAATTTCAAGGCTTCCTGAACGGCGGCGAGATGGCGAAGGACGATGTCATCCAGATGCAGGGTGAGGTGGTCGAAAACCTGCCCAACGCGACCTTCCGCGTGAAGCTGGAAAACGGCCATGTGGTGCTGGGACATATATCGGGAAAGATGCGGATGCACTACATCCGCATCCTCCCAGGCGACAAGGTCACGGTGGAATTGACGCCTTACGACCTGACGCGGGCACGGATCGTGTTCCGCGCGAAGTAGGTAAGGACGCCTTTCGGGGCAACAGATTTTTTGGAGAGCGACATGAGAGTTTCGGCTTCGGTCAAGAAAATTTGCCGCAACTGCAAGATCATCCGCCGCAAGGGCGTGGTGCGGGTCATCTGCACCGATCCGCGCCACAAGCAGCGCCAGGGCTGATCGCACGAGTTATCAGAGGACAAACATGGCACGTATCGCTGGCATCAACATTCCGCCGCATCAGCACGCCGAGATCGGCCTGACGGCCATCTTCGGCATCGGCCGCACGCGCGCCCGCAAGATCTGCGTGGCCTGCGGCATCGCCTTCTCCAAGAAGGTGAAGGACCTGACCGACGCCGATCTCGAGAAAATCCGCGACCAGATCGCCCAGTTCACCATCGAAGGTGACCTGCGCCGCGAGACGACCATGAACATCAAGCGCTTGATGGACATCGGTTGCTACCGTGGTTTCCGTCATCGCCGTGGCCTGCCGATGCGCGGCCAGCGCACGCGTACCAACGCGCGCACCCGCAAGGGCCCGAAAAAGGGTGCTCAGGCGCTGAAGAAATAATCGCAAGAGAGAACCGACATGGCCAAAGCTCCCGCCAGCAACGCCGCGCAACGCGTGCGCAAGAAGGTCCGCAAGAACGTTGCGGACGGCATCGCGCACGTGCACGCGTCGTTCAACAACACCATCATCACCATCACCGACCGCCAGGGCAATGCACTGTCGTGGGCGTCGTCTGGTGGCCAGGGCTTCAAGGGCTCGCGCAAGTCCACGCCGTTCGCAGCCCAGGTGGCTTCGGAAGTGGCGGGCCGCGCTGCCATCGAGCAGGGCATCAAGAACCTCGACGTCGAGATCAAGGGCCCCGGCCCGGGTCGCGAGTCGTCGGTGCGTGCGCTGGCCGCGCTGGGCATCCGCATCACGTCGATCTCTGACGTGACGCCGGTGCCGCACAACGGCTGCCGCCCGCAAAAGCGCCGTCGCATCTGATCCGTTTTTCGTCAAGCCCACCGCCATCGGCCGCAGGCTGATGGCTCCCGCAGCAACAGGCTGCGGCAGTTGAATCAAAGGAAAGTCAAGTGGCACGTTACCTCGGCCCCAAGGCCAAACTCTCACGCCGTGAAGGCACCGACCTGTTCCTGAAGAGCGCGCGCCGCTCGATCAGCGACAAGGCCAAGTTCGAATCCAAGCCCGGCCAGCACGGCCGCACCTCGGGCCAGCGCACCTCCGACTTCGGCGTGCAGCTGCGCGAGAAGCAGAAGGTCAAGCGCATGTACGGCGTGCTCGAGCGCCAGTTCCGCCGCTACTTCGAGGAAGCCGACCGCCGCAAGGGCAACACCGGCGCCAACCTGCTGTTCCTGCTTGAGTCGCGCCTGGACAACGTCGTCTATCGCATGGGCTTCGGCTCGACCCGCGCCGAGGCGCGCCAGCTGGTGTCGCACAAGGCGATCACCGTCAACGGCCAGCCGGTCAACATTCCGTCGTACCTGGTCAAGGCCGGCGACGTGGTGGCCGTGCGCGAGAAGTCCAAGAAGCAGGGCCGCATCCTCGAGGCGCTGCAACTGGCCCAGCAAGTGGGCCTGCCGGGCTGGGTCGAGGTCAACGCCGACAAGGCCGAGGGCACCTTCAAGAAAGTGCCTGACCGCGACGAGTTTGGTGCCGACATCAACGAATCGCTGATCGTCGAACTGTATTCACGCTGATGCGCCGGGGCGCCGCGCGCCCGCTGTTTTTTCGCTCCCCTGCCGCAGGGCACTGTGCCAGGGGTTCTTCACCAGCCTTACCGGTGTAACGAGCCGGGGGTATTGAGAGGAAGACCGAATGCAAACCCAACTGCTGAAGCCCAAGTCCATCAATGTGGAGCCGCTGGCGCCCAACCGCGCCAAGGTCACCCTCGAGCCGTTCGAGCGCGGCTACGGTCACACCCTGGGCAACGCCCTGCGCCGTGTGCTGCTGTCGTCGATGGTCGGCTACTCGGCCACCGAAGTCACCATCGCCGGCGTGCTGCACGAGTACTCGTCGATCGACGGCGTGCAGGAAGACGTGGTCAACATCCTGCTGAACCTCAAGGGCGTGGTGTTCAAGCTGCACAACCGCGACGAAGTCACGCTGAGCCTGCGCAAGGACGGCGAGGGCGTGGTCACCGCAGCGGACATCCAGACGCCGCACGACGTCGAGATCATCAACCCGGGTCATGTGATCGCCACGCTGTCGCAGGGCGGCAAGCTCGACATGCAGATCAAGGTCGAGAAGGGCCGCGGCTATGTGCCGGGCACCATGCGCCGCTTCGGCGACGAGCCGACCAAGAGCATCGGCCGCATCGTGCTGGACGCATCGTTCTCGCCGGTCAAGCGCGTGAGCTACGCCGTCGAGAACGCGCGCGTGGAGCAGCGTACCGACCTCGACAAGCTGGTCATGGAGATCGAGACCAACGGCGCGATCAGCGCCGAAGACGCGGTGCGTGCGTCGGCCAAGATCCTGGTCGAGCAGCTCGCGGTGTTCGCGCAACTTGAGGGCGCCGAACTCGCTGCCTTCGAGTCGCCCACGCCGCGCAGCGCGCAGCAGTTCGATCCGATCCTGCTGCGTCCGGTCGACGAGCTCGAGCTCACCGTGCGCTCGGCCAACTGCCTGAAGGCCGAAAACATCTACTACATCGGTGACCTGATCCAGCGCACCGAGAACGAGCTGCTGAAGACCCCGAACCTGGGTCGCAAGTCGCTCAACGAGATCAAGGAAGTCCTGGCTTCCCGTGGTCTCACGCTGGGCATGAAGCTCGAGAGCTGGCCGCCGGCCGGCCTCGAGAAGCGTTGATCAACCATTGAGTGCAACGGGCAGTACCTGATACGGCTGCCTGATCGATAAGGAAAGGAAAGCACCATGCGTCACGGACACGGACTTCGGAAACTCAACCGCACCAGCGAGCATCGCCTGGCGATGCTTCGTAACATGATGAACTCGCTGATCGAGCACGAGGTCATCAAGACCACGCTGCCCAAGGCCAAGGAACTGCGTCGCGTCGTCGAGCCGATGATCACGCTGGGCAAGGAGCCGACGCTGGCCAACAAGCGCCTGGCGTTTGACCGCCTGCGCAACCGCGACAACGTCTCCAAGCTGTTCGGCGAACTCGGCCCGCGCTACAAGGCGCGCCCGGGCGGCTACACCCGCATCCTGAAAATGGGCTTCCGCGTGGGCGACAACGCCCCCATGGCGCTGGTGGAGCTGGTGGACCGCCCCGAGCCGCAAGAGGCCGCGACCGAAGGCGCGAAGGCTGCCGAGTAAGCTACAATCTTCGACTTGCCGCGCGATGGAGCAGCCTGGTAGCTCGTTGGGCTCATAACCCAAAGGTCGGAGGTTCAAATCCTCCTCGCGCAACCAACATCCCGTGCATCCGCATGGGTCACAAAACCCGCCAAATCGCTCGCCGATTCGGCGGGTTTTGCTTTTTGGCGTTCTGCAACGACAATGCGGGGTGGGAGAGGCCCGCGTCTGTCGCTCCAAGCCGGCTGAGGTCAGGGCCGCTGTTGCAGACGCCCCGAGATGTTGGTAACATTATGTAACCAGCACAGCTAGGATATTCATGAGCGACTCGCCTGCCCACCTGCGCCGCACCGAACCGCCCCCGGTGGCCGTGCGCTACTCCCCCCGACCGCTGGACGAGTACACCTGCCGCATCCGCGACTTTTCGTGCGGGCCGGCGGCCAGCATGCTGCTCAAGCGCTCCACGGCGGTGTGGAACCTTGCCTGGCTGGGCTTTGATTACGAAGCCAATTTCGAGCATCCCTTCCACAAGGACCCGGCGTACAACGTGCGGGTGTACCACTCGTCGAACTATGTGATGGCCGCACGCGCGGTGGACATCAGCGCGCTGGCGCCCGACGAAGTGAAGGTGGCGGGCATGCTGCGCTACCCGGCAGAAGAGTTCGTGGAGTGGTTGGTGGCCAGCAGCGTGTACAAGCGGCTGCCGCTGTACGAGGCCTATGGCGACGAGTGGCTGCAGACGGTGCGTCAGCGCGCCACCATCGCGCAGGGCGGCGACATGGCCACCGAACTCACGCGCTCCACACTGGCCGACATCGCCGACGTGGCGCAGGCCCAGGAGCTGCTCAAGCGCTTCATGCTCTGAGGGGTGGCGCGGCTGGCGGGGATCGAACCCACGACCCTTGGCTTCGGAGGCCAATACTCTATCCACTGAGCTACAGCCGCGCGACGCCGGATTATCGTCGATCGCTGCCGTAGCGAGCGCTGCGCGCCCACGCTGCACGAGGCCGTTTCGCCCTTCGCACAAGGTGGCGCCGCTATAATCGCGGGCTTTGTAGTCACGCTTGCATTTCCGAGGACGCCATGAGCGACAGCGCACACGAAGAAGCCCACACCGGCCCGATCAAGACCCCCAAGCAGTTGCTGGTCGCGGTGTTTTTCTCCTTCGTGGTACCGGTGTTCGCGATCATCGGCCTGGTGTACTACGTGACCTCGGCTGCCAAGCCCTCGGGCCGTTCTGAAGCCGAAGCGCTGGCGCTGGCCGGCGTGTCGCAAGAAGCGCGCGCCAAGTCCATCGAGCAGCGCATCCAGAAGGTGGGCACCGTCGAGATCCGCGATGCCAACCGTCCGCTCAAGGGTGGCGAAGAGGTCTACAAGGCGCAGTGCGCGGCCTGCCACACCGCCGGCGTGGCGGGTGCACCCAAGCTCGGCGATGCCGGTGCCTGGAGCGCCCGCATCAAGACCGGCTACGAGGCGCTGCTGACCTCGGCGCTCAAGGGCAAGGGCGCGATGGGTGCGCAGGGCGGGGGCGACTTCGATGATGTCGAGATCGGCCGTGCGGTGGTGCACCTCGCCAACGCCGCGGGCGCCAAGTTCGCCGAGCCGCAAAAGGCCGCCGCCGACGCCCAGGCCAAGAAGTGATGCACACCTGAAGGCCTGTGCGCTGCATGCGGCGCAAGGCACTTCACATCACAACCGGCTCAGGCCGGTTTTTTGTTGGCGCTTGCACCCATGGCGGCCGCTGTGGCGCCGGCACGCTGCGCCTGCGGGCTGCGCACATAGCCAAAGCGCTGCGGAAGATCGCTCGAGCGCGCTTCGGCCAGCGGCCACAGGCCCGACTCGATGGCCCGCGCCGCCAGGCCGACGTCCAGCGTGTGCGCCAGGCCTAGGCCGATGTCGGTGTCGAGGTACACCCGGCCCTGCTCGTCGGTCAGCGCAGCGCGCACCTGTGCCACACGCCCGGTATGGCTGTGCACCGCCAGCGCATCGTCGATGCGCATCACCCAGGGGGTGGCTTCCAGCTCCACATACACCCGCTGCGGGCCGTTCTGGAAGTACCACTGCCCCGCATCGTCGCAGTCGTAGTTGCGGTGGATGAAGTCGATCAGC
>Ga0129333_10004634_pt1 | contig 12859 bp, 14 predicted proteins | sample CPB6_08_DNA_FD_94474 | JGI IMG/M metagenome (GOLD analysis project Ga0129333, IMG submission 94474) | Freshwater to marine salinity gradient microbial communities from Chesapeake Bay, USA - CPBay_Sum_0.6_0.8_DNA | ecosystem: Environmental > Aquatic > Marine > Coastal | place: USA: Chesapeake... | reverse complement strand
GTCGGCGCCGAACGGGTGGTGCTGGACCCCGCGATTCCGCTCGGCCTGGTCGGCCCGTGGATCGATCGCCCCTACGACGTGGTGTTGCACGGAGCCGAAGTGACGGTCCCGGGACGCTTGCCGGGTTCCAAGCAACTTCTCGGGCGGGTGTTGCGCGGAGCACGGCACGTGATCGCCGCGGGTGGCTACCCGGCCAGCGAGGCCGAGCACGCGGCGGGACGTGAACTGCCGATGACGGTGGTACCTCCCGGTGTCGACGTCGAGCGGTTCCGCCCGTTGACCGAGGACGAACGACTCGCCGCTCGGAGACACTTCGGTTTCGCGGCTGACGCCGAGATCATCGTGGGCATCAGCCGCTTGGTTCCCCGTAAGGGTTTCGACACGGTCATCCGAGCCGTGGCGGCCCTGTCGCCGTTTCGGCCGCGTCTGGTGTTGGCGATCGCTGGTGCGGGTCGCGACCGCGAACGTCTCGAGAAGCTCGCGCTCTCGCTGTCGGCACCGGTTCGTTTCATGGGACGGGTGTCCCACGACGATCTGCCTCGTTTGTACGGTTGCGCCGACGTGTCGGCGATGATGTGCCGGAACCGCTGGGGCGGCCTCGAGCAGGAGGGCTTCGGCATCGTCTTCGTCGAGGCCGCCGCCTGTGGCGTGCCCCAGATCGCCGGAAAGAGCGGTGGAGCGGCCGAGGCCGTGGCTCATGGCGAAACGGGTTTCGTCGTCGACGACCCCAACGACGTGAACGAGGTCGTGCGTCGGGTGGCTCAACTGCTCGACGATCCGGATCTGCGCACGGCCATGAGTCGGGCATCGCGGGAACGCGCGATCGGTCGATTCTCCTACGACATCTTGGCCGCGCGTCTCGGTAATGCCTTGGGGGTGGACGAATGAACGGAGCGGAGTTCTTGTCGAGTCGTCGCATCGTGCGACTCGACGTCATCGGCACCGCTGTCTTCTCGGCGTCGGCCGTGCTCGCCGCGATCGTGTTCGATGGTCCGGCCAAGGTGCAAGGGGTCGTGGTCGACCTGGCGTTGTTCGCCGTGGGTGTGGCGGCGTTCTTGTGGGGCTACTGGGTGGCGGTCCAGCGCAGTCGACAGGACGAGTTGTCGGTCGCCGAGCTCTACTTCTTGTTGGGTCCCGCCGTGCCTCGCGACGTCAAGAGGACCATGAACCTCTGTTTGCTGGTGCAGACCGTGGTCGCCGTGGGTACCGCCATGTCGCGGTTGAGCACTCCGTCGCCGACCGCGACATCGGGCTCCTCGCCGGGTTCGTCGCTGGCGTTCGGGGTTCTCGTCCCGATGTTCGGGTTGGGTCTCAACGGATTGTGGGCCGCGATCCACGGGACCTTCGGCCCCCGGCGGAAGCGCTCCGACGACGACGAAATCGGCTAGAACTAGAACATGGCCGACACGGCGTCTCTGACGATCTCCATCGATGCACCTCTGGAAACCTGTTGGGGTATCGCGACGGACTACGAGCGTTACCCGGAGTGGACCGACGTCAAGTCGGCCGTGGTGCTGGCTCGTGACGACCAGGGCCGCGCCACCCAGGTCGAATACCGCACGTCCGCTCTCGGTCGGAGCACGCATTACACCTTGGAGTACGACTACAGCGCCGCTCCGCATCGTCTGTCGTGGCGATTGATCAAAGGTGACATCATGCGCGGCGTCGACGGTGCGTACATGTTCGCCCCCGACACCAGCGGCGGCGTGGTTCTGACCTACAACTTGTCGATCGAGTTGATCATCCCTCTGCCGGGCTTCGTGAAGCGCCGCGCCGAGGTGCGCATCCTCAACACCGTCAAGGAGTTGAAGGTGCGGGCCGAAGCCGCCCGATGAATTCGGGAGCGTCCATCGGCATCGACGTCGGTGGCACGAAATGCCTCGGGGTGCTCCTCGAGGACGATCGGGTGGTGACCGAGGTGCGGCGCCCGACCCCGAGATCGCCCGAGGCCATCATCGATACCTTGGAAGCGATCGTGCGCGAACTGGGAGACCGTCCCGCCGTCGGAGTGGGGGTGCCCGGCCTCGTGACCCGACAGGGTGTGATTCGCGCCTCGCCGAATCTCACCGACGTCGCCGACTTCGACGTGGAGGGAATGCTGACCGCTCGTCTCGGTCATTCGGTGGTCGTCGACAACGATGCGACCTGTGCCGCGGTGGCCGAGTGGCGGGCGGGCGCCGCCCGGGGACATCGTGATGCCGTGGTCGTCACGTTGGGAACCGGAATCGGTGGCGGATTGATCGTCGACGATCGCGTCGTGCGGGGCACCAACGGATTCGCCGGTGAGGTGGGGCACATGGTGATCGACCCGAACGGTCCTGCGTGTCCGTGTGGTCGACGGGGTTGTTGGGAACGGTTCGCGTCCGGCACGGCGTTGGGTGCCATGGCACGAGCCGTCGTGCGCGCCGGCGGCTTGAACGCCATCACGACCCTCGTCGATGACGTGAGCGACGTGCGCGGAGAGCACGTGTGCATGTTGGCCGGTCGCGGAGACGTCGAGGCCACGGGCGTGGTGGACGAATTCGCTCATTGGGTGGCCCTCGGTCTGGTTGGTTTGGCCAACATCCTCGACCCCTCGTGCATCGTGATCGGTGGGGGACTCACCGCGTCGCGCGAGGTTCTCATGGATCCGGTGCGCCATCACTTCGCGCGCTTGCTGTACTCGCCGGATCTGCGCCCGCATCCACGACTCGAGATCGCGCGATTCGGTGAGGTGGCCGGAGCGGTCGGGGCCGCGTCCCTGGCCACGATGTCGATGTCGGCCTAATTCCCCGACGCCCCCGCGGGGGTGGTGGTTAGCCTCGACTCGTGTCCACGGTGGTGATGCGTCTCTGGCTTCCGGACCTCCCGGGAACGTTGGGTCGGGTGGCCGCCGCGATCGGACGGGCGAACGGTGACGTCATCGGCATCGAAATCCTCGAGCGTGGTGCCGGGATGGCGATCGACGAGTTGACCGTCGTTCTCCTCACCGAGGTCGGACACGACGCGCTGATCTCCGAGGTGTCCCAAGTGGAGGGCGTGGCGATCGAGGACGTCCATGAGGTGGCGACGGACCGTTCGAATCAGGGAGTGCTGGCCCTCGAGGTGGCCGCACGGATCATCGAATCGGATGCGCACGAGCGTCCGCGCGAGGCGTGCGTCGCGATACGTGAGATGTTGGAGTCCGATTGGTGCGTCGTGATCGAGGACGGACGGGACACGCCACTGGCGTCGAGCGGTGACGTGCCCGATCTGGCGTGGTTGTCCGCCTTCATCGAAGGCGCCTCCCATCTGTCGGCCGATGTCGCGCACGAGAACACGCCGAGTGACATCGTGTGGGCTCCGTTGCGCGACACCGGGGCGACGCTCGTGAGTGGTCGGGTGAAGGGCGCGTTCCGACTCCGTGAGCGACAGCACCTGTCCTTGATCGCCCGGATCGTCGCCGACGCGTTGACGAAGGGTCGGATCGCGGATCAGTGATCGGCCCAATGGCGGGACCGCTCGACGGCTCGCAGCCACTGGGCGTGCAGTGCATCGGCGGCGACCCGCTCGGGTGATCCCACGGGATGCGCCTCGACCACGGCGTCGGTGCGCCACCTTCGACTGATGGCGTCCAACGAGGGCCAGACGCCTTCGGCCAAACCGGCGAGGTACGCGGCGCCCAGGGCGGTCGTCTCCTGATCCACGGGACGTCGAACCGTGATTCCGAGTTGATCGGCCTGGAGTCGCAGAAGCAGATCCATCACCGAGGCCCCGCCGTCGACGCGAAGATCCTCGATGCGTCGTCCGCTCGCCGACTCCATCGCCCCGATCGCGTCACGGGTTTGCAACGCCATGGCCTCGACCACGGCACGGGCGATGTGCGCACGAGTCGAGCCGCGCGTGATGCCGATGATGCTTCCGCGAGCGTACGGGTCCCACCATGGGCTTCCGAGACCGGTGAAGGCCGGAACGACGAAAACTCCGCCACTGTCGACGACGGTCGATGCCAACGGCCCGATCTCCGACGACGAGCCGATGATCCCCAGACCGTCGCGCAACCATTGAACGGCGGCACCCGTGACGAAGATCGAGCCTTCCAGTGCGTAGGAGGTTTCGACCGTGCCGTGGGAATCGGCGATGGACCACGCCACCGTCGTCAGCAGTCCGGGGGAGGGGTCGGGGCAACGGTCCCCGATGTTCATCAGCACGAAGCTTCCCGTGCCGTAGGTGTTCTTGGCCATGCCCGGACGGAAGCACGCTTGGCCGAACAGCGCGGCCTGTTGATCGCCGGCGATTCCCGACACCGGAACTCCCGAGGGCAAACCCTCGGCCCGGGTGACCCCGAGACGACCGCTGGACGGTCGAACCTCGGGCAGGTTGGCGATCGGAACGCCCAGAAGATCTCCGAGGGTGTCGCTCCAGCGAAGTGATCGGATGTCGAACAACATCGTGCGACTCGCGTTCGACGGATCGGTGGCCAGCACCTCGCCACCGGTCAGGTTCCAGAGAATCCAGCTGTCGATGGTTCCGAAAACGACGTCGGGGTGGCGGGGGACACCGTTCGCGAGCATCCACGCGATCTTGGTCCCCGAGAAGTACGGATCGAGCACGAGTCCACTGAGGGATCGCACGGTTTCGAGCGCGCCGGCGTTCGTGAGTCGCTCGCAGAGGTCGGCGGTGCGGCGGTCCTGCCACACGATCGCCCGACCGTGGACCTCACCAGTCGAGCGGTTCCATGCCACCACGGTCTCGCGTTGATTCGTGATGCCGATGGCCGCGGGTGTTCCTTGGCTGGCCACGACCTCGGCGAACGTGATCCGCACGGCGTTCCAAATCTCGGCGGCATCGTGCTCGACTCGTCCGGGCTCGGGAAAGTGTTGGGTGAACTCGCGATAGGACGAGACACTCGGTCGACCATCGGCATGCACGGCACGACATCGCACACCGGTCGTGCCGGCGTCGATGGCCAACACGTAGGAGTCGCTCATCACCGCTTGCGCTTGTTCTTCGGACGATGTTGCGACGGTCCGGTGGAGGTGCGACTGGTGCGAGCCGGCTTGGACCGAGTGGCCGTCGACGTGGTGGACGACGTGGTGGGGGTCGGGCGGGCCGCGGATTTCAGGTCGCGCAACGTCTTGCGTTGATAGCCGAACTTGGCCAGAACGAATCCGGCCAACAGGTACATGGGCAATGAGGCCAGCAATCCGACGACCGAACCGGTGGTCACCGTGTCGCGCAGGAAGAGAACGAACACCACCGCCATCACGGCCATGTACACCAACCACTCGCGCACGAGTCGTCCCCAAGGAACCGTACGAGATGCATCCCATGCCATGACGACATCCTTCCACGCGTCGACCACGTCCGGCACAACCGTCATCGTGGGATGGTCGCCCGGTGTGGCGACCTCCCCACCGCTTAGGCTCGGAACATGCGAATCGGTGTGCTGACCGGCGGAGGCGACTGCCCCGGACTCAACGCCGTCATCCGCGCCATCGTTCGCGCCGGTGAGGTGGGGCACGGAGACGAGGTGTGGGGGTTTCTCGACTCGTGGGATGGCGTCATGGATCAACGGTTCGTGCGACTCGACGTGGCCAGCGTGCGCGGCCTGCTTCCCCGAGGTGGAACGGTCATCGGCACTCGTCGTGGAAGTCCCTACGATCGCCCCGACGGGGTGGAACGGGTCCGGGCTTGTTTCGCCGAGCAGCGATTGGACGCCCTGGTCGTGATCGGCGGCAACGGATCCCTGGCCGTGGCGGCCAAGTTGGTGGCCGAGACCGGCCTGCCCATCGTCGGGGTGCCCAAGACGATCGACAACGACGTGACGGGCACCGACATCACGTTCGGTTTCCACACCGCGGTGCAGATCGCCACCGATGCCATCGATCGTTTGCACACCACGGCCGAGAGTCACGACCGAGTGATGGTGGTGGAGGTGATGGGGCGTGACACCGGCTGGATCGCCACCTACGCCGGTATGGCCGGTGGGGCGACCGTGATCTTGATTCCCGAGGTCCCCTTCGACATCGCGAGCGTCTCCGAGGTGGTGGCGGCTCGTCACCGACGTGGTCGGTACGCGTCGATCGTCGTGGTCGCCGAGGGAGCCCACCCGATTCCCGGGACCATGCCCGTACCCGCGTACGAGACGGACCACATCGGTCGTCCCCGACTCGGGGGCGTGAGCGTCGAGATCGCCCGGGAGATCGAGGAACGAACGGGTTTCGAGGCGCGCGTGGTTCAGATCGGTCACGTGCAGCGGGGCGGCACCCCGTCGGCGTACGACCGGGTGTTGTCGACGAGATTCGGGGTGGCGGCCGTCGAGGCGATCCATCGCGGTGACTTCGGGGCGATGGTGGCGTTGCGATGCTCGAAGGTCGTCACCGTTCCGCTCGCCGACGTCGATGGTCGCGCTCGCACGGTGGATCTCGACCTCTATCGCGACGTCGCCAGCATCTTCTTCGGCTGACGAGGTGTTCTCGATCCTCCGGGGCGTTCAGCGAACGACTTCGACGATGACGGGGTAATCAGGCTGGGAACTGAGGGCCAAGCTGGGAAAGTCGAACTCGGTCAACGGGCGCGACGTCAACGTTCCGTCACCGCGGGGCCATTCGGTGGTTTCGCCGTCGACGACGAGTGCGACGCGCTCGATTCCCTCGATGTCGACGAGCGTGAACACGATCTGGGCCACGGCACCCACCAGGTCGCCGCCGGTCGCCGAAAAGATCGACGAGGTGATGTTCACCTCCACGGTGCCCGAGGCCACGAAGCCGGTGGAGAGCAGTCGCGTGTCGCGGGGAATCGCGGTTCGCAATCCGGAATCCTGTTCGTCGTCGGTCGGTCCGTCGAGGAGGACGCGCATCGCCGCGGTCGGGTCGAGGCTGAGATCCCGCTGGACCGCGACGAGGACGGCGGTCCCCGATGCGTCGGAGCGCTGCAGATAGACGCGGCCGATTCCGGTCGTCGGGTTCTCGGATCCGGCGACATCGTTGTCGACGCGCAACGGATCCTCGGCGATCGGCCGCGGGGTCGACTCGGCATCGAGCGCGCACGCCGTGAGCGAGGCGACGGCGAGACCGACGGCCAACGCGCGATCGAACGTTCGCTTCCTCACGATCGCTCCGCCGGTAGTTCGATGACGAAACGCGCTCCTTCGAGACCGTCGGGGCGATCGTCCACCCAGACTTGCCCGCGATGCAGGCGGACGTGCTCGTCCACGAGAGCCAGACCGAGTCCGGCCCCCTCCGAGCCACTTCGTCGTCCAGCGACTCCACCGCGAGCGAAACGTTCGAAGATGAGTTCGCGCTCGCTGGGTGCCACACCGGGCCCCCGATCCTCGACCGTGATCCAGATTTGGGTGATCGGTTCGCCGTCCTCATCGTCGGGGACGAACACGTTCACTTCCATCTCACCGCCGCCGTAGGAGCGGCCGTTGTCGATGAGATTCGCGATGACGCGGGCCAATCGACGTCGATCCCCGCGGATGATCACGTCCTCGGCGTCGGGGGCCACGCGCACCGGTGTTTCGGCGGCGCTGCTGATGCCCACGGCTTGGCGGACGAACTCGCCGACCAGAAGCTCTTCGACCACCAGTTTCACGCCTCCGGCGTCGAGGCGGGAGATCTCGAGCAGATCCTCGACCAAACCCTGGAAACGAGCGACGTCGGCGACCATCAAATCGAGGGCCGCTCGGGTTCGTTCCGGTAGTTCGTCGCGACGGGCCTGCATCACCTCGACCGAAGCCTTGAGGGTCTGCAGGGGTGATCGAAGTTCGTGGCTCACGTCGGAGGTGAAGCGGGTGTCGCGTTCGACGCGTTGTTCGAGGGCCATGGCCATGGCGTTGAAGGAGGTGGTGAGGGCGGCGAGATCGGGATCGTTCGAGTCGACGAGGCGCGTGTCCAGCCGACCTCCGGCGATGGCCTGGGCCGCCTGACTGGCGGCCACGAGGGGACGCACGGCTCGCGACGCGGCGATGGCTCCGAGGACGATGCCGACGAGAGTGGTGATCCCGGCGGCGAAGATCAACGCCAGGCCGACGCTGTTCAGCGTCGATCGGATGTCGTCGATGGTGGGAAACCCGAAGTAGGCACCGTCGACGTCGGTGAGCGGAACACCGATCAGGATCACGAGTTCACCATCGACTTCGGTGCGCATCACCGACGGCCGTCGTTCGTCGAGCACGGCGTTGAGCATCGATGCCGGAATCGCGGCGGAGGAGAATCGTGCGTCGTCGCCCGTCCACGTGCCTCGGAAGTAGACGAGGGGGCGTTCGGCTCCGAGTCGCTCGATCGCGGCCTGCACGTTCGTGGGGTTGGAGGTCAGATCGGACTGCAGTCGTCCGGCCTCCTGGTACACCTTGGTGATCGCGGTCGATTCCCGTTCGTTCACCAGGTTCGATCGCGTGAAGTTGTAGGTGGACAGCGCGAGGAACGTGGACAGCACCAAACTTCCGAGACCGAAGGTGGCCAGGATGCGGGTGCGCAATCCGAACGATCGTCGCCGTCCGCGGCGCGCTCGTCGTTCCGGACGGCGGTTGCGATCGGCCGGGTCCGGGGCGTCGACGGCCTCCACGGTCGTCAGGCCTGCAGTCGGTAGCCGAGACCGCGCACCGTCACGACGTGGCGGGGATTCGCCGGATCGAGTTCGACCTTCGTGCGCAGTCGACGAACGTGGACGTCGACGAGACGTCCGTCTCCGAAGTATCCGTATCCCCACACGTGATCCAGCAACTGCTCCCGACTGAACACCTTTCCGGGGCTCTGCGCCAACTCGCACAACAGACGAAACTCGGTCTTGGTGAGATGGATCTCGGTGCCACCGCGCACCACCTTGCCCTCGTCGGGTATCACCTCGAGATCTCCGAACACCAGCTTGGGATGAGCGGGGTGCGCCGGACGAGCTCGGCGCAACAACGCGCGAATACGGGCCGAGAGTTCCTTGGGGGCGAAGGGCTTCGTCAGATAGTCGTCGGCCCCCGCCTCGAGTCCGGCCACCACGTCGTGCGTGTCGGCACGAGCCGTGACCATGACGATGGGGACGTCGCTCGAACGCCGGATGGTTCGACACAGTTCGAATCCGTCGATGCCGGGCAGCATGATGTCGATCAAAACGACGTCAGCGGGTTCGCGCAGGAAGATGACGACGGCTTCCTCACCGCTGGCGGCTTCGTCGACGATCCAACCCTCGTCCTCCAGGGCCAGTCTCACGGCGGTGCGGATGCGCTCGTCGTCTTCGACCGCCAGGATTCGGGTGCCCACCCCTCTATCTTGCCCGATCGCGGGGGTCGACGGGCGCCTCGTCGATTCAGGCCGTTCGTTGCAGATGTTCGAGGAGCGCCGTGTGAATGCCCGGTGCGCACACGACCGTCTCGCTCGGTTTCACCGCACCGCCGGCGAAATCGGATGCACGGGCTCCGGCCTCGGTGGCGATCAACAGGCCGGCGGCGAGATCCCAGGCTTGGAGATGCTCCTCGAAGTACGCGTCCACTCGGCCGCACGCGACATGGCACAAGTCGATCGCCGCTGCCCCGAGCCGACGTATGTCCCGAACGTGAGGGAGCATCGCGCCGACACGTGATCCTTGGACGCGCCGATGGTCGGAGTCGTACGAGAATCCGGTGGCCACCAGGGCGGTGTCGAGCGTCGTGCTGGTCGAGCACGTGATGGGAGTCGAGCCGAGGAAAGCGCCACGACCCCGGGCGGCGGTGAAGAGCTCGCGCGATGCCGGCACGAAGACGGCTCCGGCCACGGGGCCCGTCGAATCCGCGGCGGCGATGGAGACCGCGTAGCCACCCAGTCCGTAGAGGAAGTTGGTCGTTCCGTCGATGGGATCGACGTACCAGTCGATGCCCGAGGTGCCGTCGACCCGCGCACCTTCCTCCCCGACGATGCCGTCGCGGGGTCGCGCGGCGCGAAGAGCGTCGACGATGAGAGATTCGGACGCCGAGTCCCAGCGGGTCACCATGTCGGTGGCCGTGGACTTCGTCCGGACCCCGAGATCTCCGGTGCGCCGTCCGTTCGCCACCATGTCTCCGGCCTCGCGGGCCAATCGAGCGGCGAGGTTGACGAGATCCGTGGGTGCGTCCATCAGTGGGGGCGATCGGCGATGGTGCGCCATTCTCCGATGGCTCGCAGGACGAGGATGGCGACGATCGCGGTTCCCCCGGCCGTGACGATCGCGCCAACCAGCAGACCGACGCCCAATATGACGTCGCTGGCGTTCTCGGCCTGGATGTCGACGAGGGCGTAACCGATCAGCGCACCAGCCACTCCGCCCACGAGGATCGACACGAACGCGAGGGCGCGAGCCAGCGGTGAAGGAAGTGCGGAAAGCGGTCGTTCGGTCACCATGACGACATCGTAGGCTCGTCGTCGTGGAATCGAACGGTCGTCGGGCGGTGGTGGTGATTCCCACCTACAACGAGGCCGGCAACATCGAACGCCTCCTCGAGGGCATTCGTGCCGCCGTCGACGTCGAGATTCTCGTGGTGGACGATTCCAGTCCCGACGGGACCGCGGACATCGTCGAGCGCTTCGCGCAGCGGTGCGGGGCAGACATCACCGTGTTGCGTCGTCCGGTGAAGTCCGGTCTCGGAACGGCGTATCGAGCCGGATTCGCCGAAGCTCTTCGTGAGGGTGATCGGATCTGCGTTCAGATGGACGCCGACCTCTCGCACGACCCGACCTATCTCCCCGCTCTGATCTCGGCCGTCGAACTCGGCGCCGATGCGTCGCTCGGAAGTCGGTACGTGCCCGGGGGCCGCATCGAGAACTGGCCCCGCTTACGTTTGTTCTTGTCGCGATGGGGCAATCGATACGCCGCCGGGATGCTCGGTCTGGCGGTGAACGACGCCACCAGTGGATTTCGGGCGTACTCCCCGCACTTGTTGCGGCGCATCGACGTGGGCTCGGTGAGGGCCGAGGGATACGGATTCCAGATCGAGATGACCCATCGTGCGGTGCGCAGTGGCGCGCGCATCGTGGAGGTGCCGATCACCTTCGTCGATCGGGTGGTGGGTGAGAGCAAGTTGAGCCACCACATCATCAACGAGGCCTTCGGTTTGGTGAACCGACTGTGGTTCACCGATCGATTGCTCGGACGTCTCCGGTTCGGTCGACGTCGTTGAACGACATGTCGTCCCCGACACCTCGCACCATCCTGCACGTCGACATGGACGCCTTCTACGTGTCGGTGGAGATGCGCCGACATCCCGAACTCGCCGGTCGACCGGTGGTGGTCGGGGGGTCCGGGGCGCGAGGTGTGGTGGCGGCGGCGAACTACGAGGCTCGTCGTTACGGGGTCTTCTCGGCCATGTCGTCGTCCAAGGCGCGTCGATTGTGTCCCGACGCGGTGTTCCTCGCGGGTGACCACTCGCTGTACGCCGAGGTGAGCCGTCAGGTGCACGGAATCTTCGCGGACTTCACGCCGCACATCGAGCCGATCGCTCTCGACGAGGCTTTCCTCGACGTGTCCGGTTCGCGGAATCTGTTCGGTGACGGGACGAGCATCGGGCATCTCATCCGGAACCGCATCACCGACGAACTCGATCTGCCGTGCAGCGTGGGTGTGGCCGCCTCCAAGTTCATCGCGAAGTTGGCCTCCAAGCGCGCCAAGCCCGTCGTCACCTCGACGGGGATTCAGCCGGGTCCCGGCGTTCTCGAGATCGCTCCGGGGACCGAGCTGGACTTCCTGCATCCTCTCCCGATCCAGGCTCTGTGGGGCGTCGGCCCGGTCACGTTCGCGAAACTGGATCGCATCGGGGTTCGTCGTGTGGGTGATCTGGTGGACCTGGGTCGTGACGCGCTCGAGGTGGCGGTCGGCCGGTCCGCCGGACGACATCTGTTCGAACTCGCCAACGGCATCGATCATCGACCGGTGGAGTCGACGCGGGACGTGAAGTCCATCAGTCACGAGGAGACGTTCGCGCACGACATCACCGATCGTGAGTCGATACGAATCGAGGTCGTTCGTCTGGCCGACGCCGTGGCGACCCGATTGCGACGACACGGTTCGGCGGCACGCACCATTCACCTGAAGGTTCGCTTCGCCAACTTCGAGAACATCACCCGATCGGTCACGCCGGGGTCTCCGGTGTCGTCGGCGCCGGCGTTGGTGAGGGCCCTCGACGAGATCCTCGAGGTCATCGACCCTTCCATCGGGGTTCGATTGGTGGGAGTCGGGGTGTCCGGATTCGTGGAGCCGGTCGAGCAACTGTCGCTTCTGGATCTGACCGACGAGGACGGCCGGCGTTCCACGGCCGACACCGATCGTGATTGGTCGCCGGCCAGTTCCGCCGTCGATCGCATCCGGGATCGTTTCGGACGCGACGCGATCAACCCGGCCAGTGTGCTGCGGGACCGGGGACCGAATCCGGGCTCCCGACCGTGGGGGCCCGACGCGGCCGACGAACCGGGCGAGCCCGAGACGATGTGACATACCTCCGCGACGTGCGTTGCCAAGCGTCGCTCGGTCTGGGACAATGACTCGAGGAGGTGACCCGTGGCCCTGTCAGAAGACGAACAGCGCATCTTGCGCCAGATCGAAGCCGAGTTGCAGAACGACGAAAGGTTCGCTCAGGCGGTGTCACCGTCGGGTCTCTACACCCATTCGGTGCGTACCGTCCGTTGGGCCATCGTGGGATTGGTGGCCAGCCTGGTCCTGCTGGTGGTGGGCCTGCGCTTCCACTACGTCGCCGCCTTCGCCGTGTTCGTCGTGATGTTGGCGCTCCTCGGCGTGATCGAGCGCAACGCCCGAGCCATGGGCAAGGCCGGTCTCCAAGACGTGGCCGGCGCGATTCGCAAAGTCCGCGCGAGCGGCCCTCGTCGCTAGTCCGCGCGAGCGGCCCTCGTCGCTAGTCCGCGCGAGCGGCCCTCGTCGCTAGTCCGCGCGAGCGGAGATCATT
>Ga0129333_10004633_pt1 | contig 12862 bp, 9 predicted proteins | sample CPB6_08_DNA_FD_94474 | JGI IMG/M metagenome (GOLD analysis project Ga0129333, IMG submission 94474) | Freshwater to marine salinity gradient microbial communities from Chesapeake Bay, USA - CPBay_Sum_0.6_0.8_DNA | ecosystem: Environmental > Aquatic > Marine > Coastal | place: USA: Chesapeake Bay... | reverse complement strand
GGCCCACTACTACCAGGAGCCTGAGATTCAGGACATCGCTGATTTCATCGGCGATTCGCTGGAGCTCTCGCGCAAGGCCGCCGCCACCGACGCCGATGTGATCGTGTTCTGCGGCGTGCACTTCATGGCCGAGACCGCCAAGATCCTCAGCCCCGCCAAAACCGTTCTGCTGCCTGATCTCGAGGCCGGCTGCACCCTGGCGGATGCCTGCCCCGCCGACAGTTTCGCCAGCTTCCGCGCCGCGCATCCCGAGCACCTGGTGGTGAGCTACATCAACTGCTCAGCGGCGGTGAAGGCCCAGAGCGATCTGATCTGCACCAGCAGCAACGCCGTCGATCTGGTGAAGCAGCTGCCGCCTGATCGGCCGATCCTGTTTGCACCGGATCAGAACCTGGGCCGCTGGGTGCAACGCCAGAGCGGCCGTGAGCTCACCCTCTGGCCGGGCAGCTGCATCGTGCATGAAACCTTCAGCGAGCAGGCCCTGCTCCAGTTGCAGCTGGAGCACCCCGGCGCTGAGGTGCTCGCTCACCCTGAATGCCAGCAGCACCTGCTCGATCTGGCCGATTTCATCGGCTCCACCAGCAAGCTGTTGCATCGCGCCGAGGCCAGTGCGGCCGAGGCCTTCATCGTGCTGACCGAGCCGGGCATCCTGCACCAGATGCGCAAGGCCGTGCCCCATAAGCAGTTCTTTGCGGTGCCCGGCGCCGATGGCTGCAGCTGCAACGCCTGTCCCTACATGCGCCTGAACACACTCGAGAAGCTCTGGCACTGCCTGGAGACGATGCAGCCCGAAATCGTGCTGGAGGAGGAGATGCGCCGCCGCGCCCTGGCGCCGATCGAGAAGATGCTGGAACTGAGCCGCTGAGGCTCCAGCAGCAGAAGCGGTACGGGTGGCGGCCACCGTGGGATCGGCCTCCTGAACCAGAGGTTCCTCCCTCAGGATCACACCGGGCTGGTATCGCTGAGCTCCGGCGCCCTGGCCAGCAGGCTGCGGCGCCCGCTCGCCACAATCGCCCCACCCCAGCGCCGACGATGCTGCCGCCGGATTCGCTGCTGACCCTCACGCCCGAGGGCCTCTACTGCCGGGCGGCTGAGGCCTGGATCGATCCTTGGCGGCCGGTGCCACGGGCGTTGATCACCCACGCCCACGCCGATCACGCCCGCCCTGGCTGCGGCGAATACTGGGCCCTGGCGAGCAGTGAAGGCATCCTGCGCGAGCGGCTCGGGGCCGGTATCCGCCTGCTGCCGCTGGAGTACGGCCAGCTGCACCGCATCGGCGCTGCGCGGGTTTCGTTTCATTCGGCCGGCCATGTGCTCGGCAGCGCCCAGATCCGGCTGGAGGCCGGCGGCGAGAGCTGGCTGGTGAGCGGCGACTACAAACGCTGTGACGATCCCAGCTGCACCCCATTCGAGCCCGTGCAGGCCGATGTACTGATCAGCGAGGCAACCTTCGGGTTGCCGATCTACCGCTGGCGCAGCGGTGCCGCCGTGGCCGGCGAGATTCTCGACTGGTGGCACGGCGCCCCGGATCGGCCCTCGCTGCTGCTCTGTTATGCCTTCGGCAAGGCCCAGCGGGTGCTGGCGGAGCTGCGACGCCTCGGGGTGGAGCAGGAGGTGCTGCTGCACGGCGCGGTGCAGCGGCTGATGGAGCCCTACCGCCAGGCCGGTGTGGCGATGCCACCCACACGGCCGCTGGCGGAGCTGGCGCGGGGCGAGAGTCTGGCGGGGCGGCTGGTGATTGCCCCACCGGGGGTGCTGCGGGGTCGGGGACTGCGGGGCCTGGCCCAGGCCCAGAGCGCCTTTGTCAGCGGCTGGATGGCGGTGCGGGGCGCCCGGCGCCGGCGCGGCACCGGGCGGGGCTTTGTGCTCAGCGACCATGCCGACTGGCCGGGCCTGCTGCGCACGGTGCGCGACAGCGGCGCCAGCCAGGTGTATGTGACCCACGGCCAGAGCAGCGTGCTGGCCCGCTATCTGCGCGAACAGGAGGGAATCAGCGCCGAACCGCTGGAGGGGGCCTTTGAGGCGGAGCGCCACGGGGGCGATGGCGATCCGGAGGGGAGCGTGCCGGCATGAACCGCTTCAGCGCCCTGTTCGATCAGCTCGATGGCACCACCCGCACCGGCGTCAAGGTGGAGGCACTGGAGTGTTATTTCCGCAGCGCCGACCCCGCCGATGCGGCCTGGGCCCTGGCGCTGCTGCTGGGCAAGCGGCGGCGGCGGCTGATCACCGGCCGGCGGCTGCGCGAGATCTGCCTGCAGGCCACGGGGTTGCCGGAGTGGCTGTTTGAGGCCTGCCACAGCCAGGTGGGCGATTCGGCTGAAACGGTGGCCCTGCTCTGGAGCCAGGCATTGGAGTCCAGCCCAGCCTCTGCCAGCCCAGCCGCCACCAGCGCCATCCCAACCACCCCAGCACCACTGCACCACTGGATGGAGCAGCGTCTGCCGCAGCTGGCGGCCCTGCAGGGGGAGGCCCAGGCCGATGCCGTCAGCGCCTGCTGGGCGGCCCTGGAACCCGCCCAGCTGCTGCTGGTGAACAAGCTGCTCAGCGGCGGCTTCCGGGTGGGTGTGTCCACCGGCCTGGTGACCCGGGCGCTGGCGCGCAGCGCCGGGCTGGCAGAGGCCCTGCTGGCCCATCGGCTGATGGGTGGTTTTGAGCCGAGTGCCGCGGCGTTCAACGCCCTGCTGCGGCCGGACGATCAGGGGCAGGAGCTGAATCTGAGGCCCTATCCGTTTTGTCTGGCCAGCCCGCTGGAGCCCCAGCAGCTGGCGGCCAGCCCCCCCGGCGATTGGCAGCTGGAGTGGAAGTGGGATGGCATCCGCGGCCAGCTGATCCATCGCGCCAGCGGCAGCAGCCTCTGGAGCCGTGGCGAGGAGTTGATCAACGAGGCCTTCCCCGAGCTGATCCAGCTGGCCGAGAGCCTGCCTGTTGGCACGGTGCTCGATGGAGAGGTGATTGTCTGGCCGGCTGCGCAGGAACGGCCCGACAGCTTCGCCAGCCTGCAGCGGCGGCTGGGACGCAAGGCGCCGAGCTCGGCGTTGCAGAAGCAGTGCCCGGCCTGCTTCATCGCCTACGACCTGCTGGAGGAGGCCGGAACAGACCTGCGGGCCCAGCCCCTGCGGAACCGGCGCCAGCGCCTGGAGACGTTGCACAGCCAATGGCGCCTGGCCGGCGACGATGGCCCGCTCACGGCTCGCCTGCGGCTCTCGGATTGCCAGCTGCTGAGCCATTGGCAGCAGCTCGATGGTCTGCGCGATCAGGCCCGTGGTTTCGGTGCTGAAGGGCTGATGCTCAAGGCGTTGGACTCGTCCTACCAGGTGGGCCGCCGCCGCGGCAGCTGGTGGAAGCACAAGCTGGAGCCCCTGCGGCTGGATGCGGTGCTGCTCTACGCCCAGGCCGGCAGCGGCCGCCGCGCCAATCTGCACACCGATTACAGCTTCGGGCTCTGGGATGGCGACCCGGCGACGGGTGGAGTGCTGGTGACCTTTGCCAAGGCCTATTCCGGCCTCGACGACAGTGAAATCCGGGAGCTGGATCGCTGGATCCGCGCTCACACCACCGAGCGGTTCGGGCCGGTGCGCGCCGTGGAGCCGCTGCAGGTGTTCGAGCTGGCCTTTGAGGGGCTGCAGCGCTCCCGCCGCCACAAGTGCGGCATCGCCGTGCGCTTCCCACGCATCAGCCGCTGGCGGCGCGACAAACCCGCCGCCGAGGCCGACAGCCTGGCCAGTGCTCTGGCGTTGCTGGAGGGCACGCCGTGAGTGCTGCCGGAACAAGCACCCAGCAGGCGCAGCTGGCGCCGATCGAGGCCTGGTTCGAGCGCCAGGGCTGGACACCGATGCCGTTTCAGCGGCAGACCTGGGCCGCCTACCTGGCGGGCGAGAGCGGCTTGATCCATGTGCCCACCGGTTCCGGCAAAACCTATGCCGCCGTGATGGGGCCGATCGCCGAGTTGCTGGCTGATCCGGGTCCAGGTTTGCGCCTGCTCTATCTCACCCCCCTGCGCGCCCTCAGCCGCGATCTGGCCCTGGCGATTCAGGCGCCGATCGAGGCGATGGGCTGGCCGCTGCGCCTGGCGATCCGCAATGGCGACACCCCCAGCCATGAACGCAGCAAACAGCTGCGCACGCCGCCCCAGATCCTGATCACCACGCCCGAATCCCTCAGTCTGCTGCTGGCCAATGCCAGAGCACCGGAGCTGTTCGCTGCCCTGCAGGCGGTGGTGCTCGATGAGTGGCACGAACTGATGGGCAGCAAGCGCGGCGTGCAGGCGGAGCTGTGCCTGAGCTGGCTGCGGCAGCTGCGGCCTGGCCTGCGCACCTGGGCGATCAGCGCCACAATCGGCAATTTGGAGGAGGCGGCCCGGGCGGCTGTGGGCTGCCCGGCCGATCCCACAGCCCCCATGCCGCGGCTGATCACCGCTGAGATCCACCGCGCTACCGCGATCCGCTCGCTGCTGCCGGAGACCATCGACGGCTTCCCCTGGGGCGGCCACCTGGGGTTGCGCATGTATGAGCAGCTGGTGGCGGGTCTTGATCCGGCCGTGAGCACGCTGCTGTTCACCAACACCCGCAACCAGGCCGAGCGCTGGCACCAGTGCCTGCGCTTCGCCTGCCCGGAGCTGGAGGACGCCCTGGCGTTGCACCACAGCGCCATCGACCGGACCGAGCGCGAGGCGATTGAAGCGCGGGTCAAGGCGGGCGAGTTGCGCTGGGTGGTGTGCACCAGCTCCCTCGATCTGGGCGTGGATTTCCAGCCGGTGGAGCGGGTGGTTCAGATCGGCAGCGCCAAGAACCTGGCGCGGCTGCTGCAGCGGGCCGGCCGCAGCGGCCACTGCCCGGGTGGCACCTCCCAGGTTCTGTTCATGCCCACCCATGCGCTCGAACTGCTGGAGGTGAGCGCGATGCGGCGCGGCCTGGCGGAGGGCCTGGTGGAAACGCGCCGGCTGCCGCAGCTGCCCCTGGACGTGCTGCTGCAACACCTGATCACCCTGGCCTGCGGCCCGGGCTTTGAGCCGGAGCAGGAACTGGTGGCTGTGCGGCGCAGCTGGAGCTTCCGGCACCTCACCGACGAGGCCTGGCAGTGGTGCCTGGAATTTCTGGAGCACGGCGGCCGCTGCCTGGGGGCTTACCCGCGCTATCGCAAGCTGCTGCGCTGCGGGCCTGACGGCGAGCCCATCAACCCGGCGGATCCAACCGCAAACGCAGCAGCCAGCAGCGCGTCAGCCTGGCGCTACCGGGTGCTCGACAAGGCGATCGCCCGGCTGCACCGCTTCAACATCGGCACGATCACGGCTGACCGCAGCGTCACGGTGCGCTACGTGCGCGGCGCGGTGATTGGCCATGTGGAGGAGGCGTTCATCGCCCGATTGAAACCGGGTGATGTGTTCTTCTTCGCAGGGCGCCAGCTGGAATTTGTGCGCCTGCGGGAGATGACCGCCCAGGTGAAGGCCAGCAGCAGAAAGAGCACTACGGTGCCAGCCTGGGCTGGCGGCCAGATGGCGCTTTCGGACCTGCTCAGCGGTCACCTCCGCGCCGAGCTGGATCGCTGTGCGCAGGCCCTGGCGGTTGAAGCTTCTGCTGAAGCCCTTCAGAACGATGGTGATGGCACCGGGCTCGACAGCCCGGAACTGCGAGCGCTCGCACCCTTGCTACGCCGCCAGGCGGACCTCTCTGCGCTGCCGCGCAGCGACCAACTGCTCCTGGAGGTGTGCCGCAGCCGTGAGGGTAGCCATCTGTTTGTTTATCCCTTTGAGGGACGGTTCGTGCATGAAGGTCTGGGCTTTCTCTGGGCCTGGCGCCTGGCCCGCCATCGCTCCAGCACGATCACAGTGTCGGTGAACGACTACGGTTTTGAGCTGTTGGCTCCCAAGGGCTACCCATTTGAAGAGCTGTTGGAGCTCCATGGCGATGATTTACTCGACGTGTCCAACCTCGACGTTGATCTCCAGCAGGCGGTGAACCTCTCAGAGTTGTGCCGCCGCCGCTTTCGCGCCATCGCCCAGGTGAGCGGCCTGATCAACCCGGCGATGCCGGGTCAGAACAGGAGCGGTGGCCAGCTGCAGATCAGCGCGGCCCTGCTGTTTGACGTGTTCAGCAAGCATGAACCCGACCACTTGCTGCTGGATCAGGCCCGGCGCGAGGTGCTCGAGGAGCAGCTGGAGCGACCGCGCCTGCAGGCTGCCCTTGAGCGCCTTGCGGGTAGCCGGTGGCTGCTGCAGCGCACCGCACGCCCGGGGCCACTGGCCTTCCCTCTGCTGGTCGAACGCCTGAACAACCGCATGAGCAACGAGTCGGTGCTCGAGAGGGTGCAGCGATTGATCGCCGAGGCCACCCGTGCCGAAGCCAGGGATTGAGCGAGGAAAGAAGGCTGACAGCTTCAGCTGCCGCCTGCCGATATCGCGGCTGTTTACAGCCCCGCCTGCTGATTGTCGAAGCGCTGCCAGCCGCAGCGCGCAGCGGCCTCCTGGTAGTGAAGATCGAAGCGATCCCAGCGGAAACTGCGGGGGTCGTAGCGGCTGTGGCTGCGGTCCACGGCGGCGTGGGTGGTGAGGCGCGTCAGCGGAATGCCGTGGGCGCCCTGCCACAGCAGCACCTGGCCCGCCAGGCTGCGGTATTGCGCATCGCTGTAGCCGGCATGGGCGTCTCGGTCATCGCGACCATCCGGGGGTGACACCAGGCTGATGTGCAGGGCGATGTTGTTGATCGAGCCAACACTGCCTGGTTTGCTGCGCTGGGTGACATCACCAAAGGCGGACATCCCGGATCCGAAGGCACGCTTGCTGTCCGGAACGATCCGCACCAGGTCACCATTAAGGCCCACAAGCATGTGATAGCTGGCTTGATCTTGATCGCGAGGATGGGCAGTGCTGAACAGGGCGATGGTGTCGTCTTCTCCCAGCACTGTTTCATGCACAACGATCAGCTGTGGATCGGCGGAAAGGCGCCGCCCCCAGGCATCGCGGTTGTTGCGGTCACCGAAGTTGGTCGTATGGGCCGGGGCCAGTCGCTCCTTGGGGAGTTGCAACAGCTGCCGGCAGCGAGCCACAGCCGCGGCTGTTTCGGGTTTGAGGCCGGCAGCAACGGGTTCCAGCAGGCGTGGTGGGGCGGAGGCAGCCGTGTCTGCAGCTGATGGATTGGCCGTGGATCCAGGTGCGGGTGCGGCGGCGTCCTTCGACCCCCATGGCAATAGCCGCCGCATTGAGTCGCAGCCGCTGAGCGGCAAGAGCAGGAGTGTGAGCAGGGCTAAGCGAGCAAACATTGGCGCGACTCGATCTGAAATTATTGCTTACGGTAATCCCACACCTTCCAGACGCCATTCTCTTGCTTCAAGGTGTAGAGATAATTGCTGGTGCTCACCGAGGGATCACTGCCCTTGGGGGAATGCAGGACTGAATCCTCGGTGACCGAGACCAACAGGGTTGGCATCGTCGCCGATGGGGTGAAACGAATAACGTTGTTCACACGTGTCGAGTTATAGCTGTAATAGCTGTTATTGCTTTTCAGCCAGTCAATCGAGCCATTGGTCTTGGTCAGGTCTGTCCACAGCGGTCCCTCTGCGACAATCCGATCGGCCACATTGGTGTCGTAGGGAGGCGCAAAAATCTGCGACTTCACGGACAGCCATTGCTCCACAACCGCCCGCGCCTGTCCCTCATCCAAGCCTGAATTCTGCGGCGGGGGGGCAGGGGTGAATGTGGGCGGTGCCGGTGCTGGCACCGGTTGAGCCGGAGGGTTGTTGCTTGGTGGCTGCACAACCTGGTCTGGGGTTCGGCGCAACAGCATCACCACAAGTCCCAGTACGACAAGGCCGATTGGGAAAAGCAGCAGTAAAACAAATATTGCTTGCTGATTGGTGAAACCACTCTCTCGCTGGCGAGCAATAAGTTTGTTCATGGCGACTTTGTTGTGCTTTACTGATTTAGGGCAATAGAGATCAGGCTTGAAAATCTTCATGACTCACCACTGAGATCAAGCAACTGCTGATAGGCGGCGGCGGCCACACAGAAGGCGACAGGCACACTCACAAAGGCGCCCACCAGACAGGCTAGATAGCCGAGTGCTGCCAAGGCCGCCACTGCTGCCAGAAACAGAGCGATATCAAACCAGTGGGGCGTAATCAGGCGGCGGCTGAGATTGAGTGCATCCACAAAGCAGCGCGGCCCATCAACCAAGGCCAGACCTGAGAACACATAAGCAACCGCCAGATACACGCCAGGCAGCACGAAAGCGAGCCCACCCAGAGCGATGGCGACGACGGCAAACAGTTGCAGGCCAATCAGGTTGGGCACCTCAGAGCTGCGCCGTAGCAGACGCAGCAGCGACAGGCGTTCTCCACGCACCGCCTGTAGCGAGCCATCCAGCAGTGCGATCGAAACAACCAGGCCAAAGATGGTCTGGAGCAGGGCCAGCCCAATGAGAATCACCGCCGGACCGGGGCCGGCCTGCGAGCCGCTGAGCACTGCCGATGTAATCAGAAATTGCAGGGTCTGCAGCAGCGCGATCACCAGAAAGGCCAGCACCGAGAATCCGACCAGGGTGACTGCGTTACGATTGAATGCAGCCCAACCCTCACGAAACGCCTTGGAGGCAGTGAAGGACATAACGCCAGTTCGACCGTGTGTGGATCGCTGCAAGGTTAGCTCAGGTCCACAACTGCCACCCTTTGCTCAGCAGCCTCTGCGGCTGTCCAACCCCCGGATCAGGGGCGCGTTGGCGGCTGCCTCCATCCTGTTGCCGCTGCAGACACCAGTACCGGCCAAGGCCGCCTGGGATCTGCGCCACACGGCGGCCGTGGATGATCTGTTGAAGCGCTACGTGCAGAGCCTGCCAGGGGCAGCCAGCCTCACGCCACCACGCCTGTTCATCTATGAGGGCACAGCGTTCTCACGGGCCTGTCCTGCCAGTGGCATCTCGGCACCGGCATACTGCCCGGGTGATCACACGATCTACCTTGAAACAAGCCTGGGCGATGCAATCGCCGAGCGCTTTGGTGATTTCGGTGCTCTCTCTATTCTCGCCCATGAATATGGTCACGCTGTGATGAGCCAATTGAAACGTCATCCCACCGGTAAGGATGGCGAATTGGCGGCCGATCATTTCGCCGGTTCTTTTGCTCGTTATGCTGAAGCACAGGGCCTGCTGGAGCCCGGGGATCTCAACGAAGCACGTGCCACCTTTGCCGCTGTTGGTGATCACAATGTCTACAGCCATGACCATCACGGCACTCCGGCCGAGCGGCAATCGGCCTTTGATCAGGGCTACGCCCATGGCTTCCGCCTGCCGGGTGAAGCTGGCAATCCTGCGCCTGTGACACCCCAGGCGCCAGCGCCCGTGCCAGCGCCGCCATCTGCACCCACGCAGCCCCCAGCCCCGCCATCGGCCCAGCCAGGCCAGGCGGCTCCAGCTGCCGCTCTGCTCGGCCTGGGTTTGGGGGTGGTTGCTGCGGTCGCCATCGGCGCCGCCCTCGTCGCATTGATTCGCCGGGCGTCAGATGGCGAGGATTGAACAAGAGCAGGCCGGCGACAGCTCTCGGATCAACACTGCAACCGACCAAGCGATCACTGGGTATCAGCCCCAGTCAGCCGCTGGTCAAGTTTGCTGGTGATCGCTAGCTCATTCTGAATCAGATCGAGCCAGAAGGGGTGGACCAGGATTGGCCAGATCGGGTAGGGTTGATTGCAGAATATGGGCCGGAGACAGCGGATGGCGCCAAGCAGACCCACCCCCCTCGGCTGGGCCGTCGGGGTCGCGGCCCTGCTCACCGGTTGCCCCGCCCCGCAACGCCTTCCCGACTGCGTCAGTGGACTGGCGGCCCCAACAGCGACTCAACAGCAACTCTGGGCCAGGGCCAAGACCGTCAGGACCCTGCAGCTGGCCATCGATGGCAGTGGCTCGATGCTGGGCCTGACCGGTTCCCCGCAGGCCAGCGCCAGCTGGAAATCGGTGTTGCGGGCGGTGACCCTGGCGGCAGCCGGCAATGGCGCCGACGTGCAGGCCAGCCGGGTCGGTGGGGGGACCACCCAGCCGATCGGCAACGCCCTGCAGGCCGCGGAAGCCTGTTTCTTCCAGGGCTGCGGCGGCCATGCGCCGGTGAGCTCCAGCCTTGATGCCCTCTGGACAGCGCCGGGCCTCAACAATCAGACGGTTCCTCTTCGGCTGGCCATCAGCGACCTGGAGGTGAATAACGGTGACATCGCCAAGCTTGTGGCGGCGATCGACCCCCATGTGAAGCGTGGTGCCACGATCGCAATCCTGGCGATCAAGGTGCCATTCCAAGGGAAGATCTTCAACAGTGAGGGTCAGGTGATCCATACAGGCAGCGCTCAGCGGCCGATCTATCTGCTCGCCACCGGCCCACGCACCCAGCTGCACACACTGATGGCCGACATCCGCGCCAAGGCGGCGCTCAGCGGTGTGCCAACCGCCTCGATGCAGCTCACGTTCCTGGAGGATCAGGCCAATGCGCCCACCCTGCTGGCCAGGAGTGTCAGGGGTGTGCCGGTTAACTCGATCAGCAGCGGCCTGCCGGTGCAATTATCGGGGGCGACCTATGGGCCCGGCGCTCAGGTGGACTATCAACTGGCACGGCTCTCGCAGCGAACAGATGCCGTTGTGTTGAGCAGCCGCCGCGAGGGAGCCATCGGTGCTGCGCCACTGCCAGACATGGCCATCGCCCAGCTGGAGGCTCTGCCGGTGGGTGGTCAGGTCAACAACCTCGCTCCTGGCCTCCATGTTCAGAGTTTTCAGCTGGGCAATCAGGAACTCGCCCTGACCATCTCCATTCCTGCGGGTACCCCCAGCACTGCCCTGCGTGCCCAGGTGCCGCGCGGCCAGCTGCCAGAGGCGTGGTGGATCAACTGGAATCGTCAGACACCAACGGCAGCCACAGCCCGGGAGCAGAGTGATGGCCTGCTGCTGCTGCTCACGAGCCTCAGCAGGTTGCTCGTGGCTCCGGGCACCACCCCAGCAGCCGCTCTCTGCCTGGCCTTCAACCAGGGCTGACCCACTCTCAACCTCATGAAGACAACTCAGTGGTTTCTGCTCCTCGCCTGCGTGGCGCTGGGCGTTGTCTGGATCTTCATCGCCCAGAACTGGATTTTCCTGAACCTGTTTGCCGGTTTGCTGGTGGGTCCAGGCCTGGGTATGCAGCTCGAGAATTACTTGCAAACCGGCAGCAGTCCGGCCTTCACCGTTCTCTGGGCAGGCTGTATCTCGGCCCTGTTGATCTGGATCGGTGTCACCTGGTCGGCAACGCCGCGAAGCTCTGGTCAGACACGGCTGATGCAGCCGATGTGGTGGATCGCCGCAGTCGTGCTCTGTGTGTTCGGCTGGCTCTGCCTGGGCTGGTTCACAATCTTCACCTGGCAGGTCCGTGGCCTGAGTCCGATTGATGGAAGCGGCATGAACTACTACCCCGTCCCTGCCGGTGGCTGGATTCTGCTCGCCGGATTTGTCTTGCTGGATGTTGTGGTTCTGTTCTGGTTGCCAACCGTGCTCGCATCGCCCCGCAACTATCGCCTGGTGGTCCCTGGTGCTGTATCCCTGCTTGGAGGTCGCTGAATCATGAAGCACATTTTTGCGATTGGTGTGGGTGGAACCGGTGCCAAGTGCATCGAGGCTCTGACCCACCTGCATGCCTGTGGGTTGTTCGGCGATGCTGGCAGCCCGGCCCGTCTCGGTGTCTTCCTTGTGGAGCCCGATCAACAGAGTGCTCTGTTGAACCGCGCCCAGACTGCCGTGGGGCGCTACGTGGCGATGCGTCGCCTGATCGGCGCCGGCAGCGATCACTTCGCCCGCGGTGAGCTGCGTGACTACGGGCAGTGGAGTCCGCTCAGCTCCGCCTCCGGTGCCATGAGCCTCGATCAGGTCTTCCCCAAGGCGGTGCTTCGCACCCAGTCCGCTGGGCTTGCGGCCCTGTTTGATTGCCTGTTCCCACCCGAGGAACAGAGCGCCGATCTGGAGGTGGGCTTCCGCGGTCGGCCGCCGATCGGCTCGGCCGTGATGAGCCGCATCAGCCTGGACAAGGAGGCGCAGGTGGGTCAGTGGCAGCAGATGCTCAGCGACATCCAGACCGCCGCCGGCAGTGGTGAAGCGCCGATCATCCACCTGTTCGGCAGTGTCTTCGGTGGCACTGGCGCCTCGGGTGTGCCATCTCTGGGGCAACTGCTCAAGAACTGGCTCAAGCGTCAGGGCCTGAACAGCGTGCAGGTTCAGGCCTCGCTGCTGCTGCCCTACTTCGATTTCGATGGCATGGCCGATCAGGATACCGGTGTGCATGCCGAATCCCGCAACTTTCAGCTCAATACCGACGCCGCCCTGCAATACCTGCGCAGCAGTGGTAAAGCCTGCTTCGATCGTGTTTACCTGATCGGCAGTGATATCAAGGCTCGCTACGGCTTCAGCATCGGCGGTGTATCCCAGTCGAACGCCGCCCATCTGGTGGAACTGCTGGCAGCACTGGCCCTGCGCCACCCTGGCAGCAGCTCCCCCGGCTATGCCCATGTGCTCAGCCGCGCCGATGCGCAGGTGATCACTTGGGAGGATATCCCCGATAATGAGGCCGTCGGCGCCGGCCTGGCCCGTGGAGCCCGGTTCGCCGTGGCCTGGCGCAACAACTTCAGCCGCGAGATCAACGACGCCCAGACCGTGTCGATGCCCACATTCCTGAGTGGTGCTCCCTGGGCTCGGCGCTTCTTTGCCGCCAAGGCCAGCACCAGCACCAACAGCCGCGGCGGCCGCCCGGCGATCCGCGCCAAGGAGGAGCTCTCGCTTAAAAACGCCATCGATCAGTATTGCGACACGCTGCTTCAGTGGCTGAATCAGATCTCCAGCAACGTCGGCGCCAGCAACTTCCGTCAAGAGCTGTT
>Ga0129333_10004632_pt1 | contig 12865 bp, 15 predicted proteins | sample CPB6_08_DNA_FD_94474 | JGI IMG/M metagenome (GOLD analysis project Ga0129333, IMG submission 94474) | Freshwater to marine salinity gradient microbial communities from Chesapeake Bay, USA - CPBay_Sum_0.6_0.8_DNA | ecosystem: Environmental > Aquatic > Marine > Coastal | place: USA: Chesapeake... | reverse complement strand
AACAATATCAAAAGTTATTTACAATGGAGCAATGTGGTCTTGAATTTACACCTGAAGCTCTACTTGCAATAGTTGAAAAAGCAAAGATTCGAAAGACAGGTGCAAGAGGATTAAGAGCAATCGTTGAAGAAATCATGCTTCCTATCATGTTTGATGTTCCTGATCGTAAAGACATCAATCATTGCATTATCGGCAAAGAGGTGGTGGATTCCGGAAAAACACCCGTTTTTGAGCAAAAACCCCAAAGCCCAAATGAATCGGAGCAACTCAGGAAAGCTGAGTGAGGGATGATTGCAAGATATTTGTAATCATAAACTTAGAATAATGTGAACATTTCGGAAACTTGATTCCGAGATTGGTTTTGTGTCCATAGATTATTATTTTTGCAGTCCTGCAATGAATCGCCTCAAGGCCTAAAATCAGGCAGGACTTCCTAATCAGTTTTGTGAGAATGTGATGCGTTTTGGCTTCTTATCCACAGATGTGGCTATTGACCTCGGCACTGCAAATACCCTCATTTGGATGAGGGATAAGGGATTGGTGTTGAATGAGCCATCCATCGTTGCTTTTGATCGTACCAATAAACATATTTTGGCAATCGGACATGAGGCACAAGCCATGGTGGGCAAAACCCATCGTGATATTCGCACAATACGACCACTAAAAGATGGTGTGATTGCAGATTTTGAAATCGCCGAAGGTATGCTTAGAGCATTCATCAAGAAAATTTCTTTGTCATGGCAACCTGCCAGACGCGTGGTTGTTTGCGTTCCTTCCGGAATCACGGAAGTTGAAAAAAGAGCTGTTCGAGACAGCGCTGAACATGCCGGTGCAAAAGAAGTCCACTTGATTGCAGAACCAATGGCGGCTGCTATTGGTATCGGCCTTGATGTTCATGAACCAAAGGGTAATCTTATCGTTGATATTGGTGGTGGTACAACTGAAATCGCGGTTATTGCACTCTCAGGAATTGTTACCGATGAATCCATCCGTATGGCTGGTGATGAGATGACAAATAGCATTGTGCAGTATTTCAAAAGAAATCACAATATCCTCATTGGTGAAAGAACAGCTGAAATTATCAAGTGCGAGGTAGGTTCTGCCTATCCTTTGGATCAGGAAGTGGAAATCGAAGTCAAAGGACGCGATCTGATTACGGGGATTCCTCAATCAATAACCGTCAGCTCCATTGATATTCGCGAAGCACTCAGTGAATGCGTTGGTATGATTGTTGAAAGCGTTCGCATGCTTCTCGAGAGAACTCCTCCGGAATTGGCTGCAGACATATATGATCGTGGAATAATGCTCTCAGGTGGGGGTGCGCTACTCAAAGGTTTGGATAGACGTCTTTCGACCGAAACAACACTCACGGTACATGTTGTAGAGGATCCTTTGACAGCTGTTGTGCGTGGAACGGGCAAAGTTCTCGAAAATCTCCATCATTATATGCCCTGCCTTATCAAAAGCAAGCGATATTAATCGATAATTTATTGGGTTTTCTCATCTCAACACATTGATTCCTCAATAGTTGTGTTTGGTGGCTACGGCATTTATTCGTATATTTGCAGTCCCTGTATAATGTATTTTACTCTGAGAACGGAGTTTCCCATGGCAGCAAAAGTCAGACGCGCCAGAAAAGCCAAATATGTCAAGCTCTTTTCGCCTTTCTTAATGAAAGAGACGAAGCATGAGCTCATTGGCGAGCCAATGGAGTCTGGCGAGGGGCGTCGTCAGTGGGCGCGTTGCACACTCAGTCGTCATTCACAGCTTGTGGATTTAGATGTTTTGGAAGCGAAGTCTGACAAAACAGCGGCCATCGTACAGGTATCCAAAGAAGATTCCAAAATTTACAATCCTGCTGATGTATATGCTGTAGGAGATGTGATTTATCACAAGAAGTGGGATGATCTTGGTGTTGTTCTTTCAAAGGAGATTATCTCCAATGGTGGTTTTGCGATCATCGTTCAATTTGAGAAGAACAAAGAGAAAAAATTGATTGAAAATTTAGTTAAATAAATTATCCATCTTTCATCAAAAGAGATTATGGTAGGCGTAACAATCCAATCCAATGAGTCGATAGACCGCGCATTGCGTCGCTTCAAGAAGAAGTATGAGCGTAGTGGAGTATTGCGTGAATTCAAGAAGCGCGCTTTTTTCATTAAGCCCTCTGTAGAGAAGCGTCTTTCTCGCATGAAAGCAGCTCGTCGTCAATATCGTGCTACGATGGAACAAGAATAATCTTTATTCTTCTTGTGCAGAAAATCAGCCATGTTGTTTTCACAACATGGCTTTTTTTATTGATCGGTTGAAAGGCGGAATCTACAAATACGATTATTTTTTGTATCTGCCACATAGAGGGTTTTATTGAACCATGCAATCCCCTTTGGCTCGGAGAGCTGTGATTTGCCTGAACCTTTTCCACCGAAAGAATGCATTTCTTTTCCGGTTGAAGTAAATTTCAAGACAGAGTCTTTTCCTGCATCAATCACATAGACATTTCCAAAGATATCATAGGTTATGTCTTCCGGCATGGAGAATCTTCCAACGGAAAGCAAATCTGCTCCGGAATTTTGTGGATCACCGGGATTGAATTTTTGGAACCAGCCTGTCACATCGGCTGATATATAAGTAAGCCACTGAACTTTATACTGCATCGAGGGAGAGATTTGCGTAAAGAGAATATCTTGGGATCTATCTGAAGCAATTGAAAGTGACGAAATGGAGCCGATGGAGTATAGAGCATTTCCTTCTGGTACTAGCGAGGAAAGTCTACTCAAAATTGAATCTTGTGGACTCATCAAGAGGACGGCATCATCGGGGTCAAATCTTGAAGCATTGCTTGGACCCGTTCTTGAAAGAAGATATCCATTTCCCGGGAGCACCGCAATTCCTGTATAGCGTCTTTCGGGTCTGCTTGGTTGGATATAAGCACATTCAATAGGTGCATTTGCAATATCATGTCGCACTTCATTCAGATGAATGCGAAAAATCGCACCAATGGTCACTGTTTTTCCCTGAAGCACAGTATCAAGTTCCCCGCATACGAGAATATCGAATAATCCATCTTGTGCCAGAGCCACAGGATTTTTAATGGTTCTTGAAACTCCAACACTTCTACCGGCGATGTCCAACATGACAATCCGATTATTCTTTGTATCGGCTACATAGACGAATGGTTCTCGACCGATCATGATGTCGGAAGGTTCATTGAAATCTGTCCAATCAGGTTGCAGTGGCAAATATACTGTATCATTAATTGCACCCGGATCCGGTGCTGCCTCTGGTGCTTGTGGTTTTTCATTGCATCCAAGCAATGCAATCATCAAGCAAGTAAAGAGAATTAAAATTGAGGGCTTCATTTGTTTCATGTACAAAATTAGGAATGTTTATAGTTTCTCATATCGCTATCATGTAATTTTGCATGAATAGTGAGAAAAAGTTTCACATGTATCTCAATTCCGGGTTTCAAGGATGAAGCATAGTTTGTTTTTTGTTATAGTCTTTGCCACATTCACAACCATTTTTGCACAAACTGACCAAGCACAACAAGTAAAAAGAAGATATGCTCGTTCGCTTGAGGACTTATCAACTAATCCCGAAGAATGTACAAGAGTTAATCTCTCAAGGAAGAGAATAACAGAGTTTCCCAATATCGTGTTGAAATGCGTCAATTTAGAAGAACTCAATTTGAGTATGAATGAAATCGGCTTCATACCCGAGCAAGTAGGTGATTTACAAAAAATTAAAACATTAAACCTATCAACGACCAAAATCAGCACCCTTCCTTCATCAATCAACAAGCTAACTGAATTGGAAGCTTTAGATATATCATCTACGCAAATCACATCATTACCTGATTTGTCTGGATTGAAAAAACTCAAAAAATTGAATATTTCTCAGACATTGATAACTACCCTTCCTCAGACCATCGAAGGATTGACTTCACTTGAAGAATTGCATATATCCGGCACCAAACTGTCGGGGTTCCCTAATATTTTCGGTTTAAAATCTTTGCGTTTATTGCATATTGATGGTACAGGTCTAACAAGAATACCAAGTGATATTGGAAAGTTGACAGAATTAAATGATGTAAATGTTTCCGGTAATGGACTTACGAGTATCCCAAAAGAGATCTTCTCTTTGTCTAATCTTGTGAGTATTGACTGTTCAAAAAATAAATTGACAACAATCCCGAAAGAGCTCTTTGCTTTAGCGAAACTTGACAGGCTTCATTTATCAGAAAATACCATCAAGCAATTACCTCAAGACATTCCTGAAAACACCTCATTGAAAGTGATTGATCTATCTTCAAATGGACTAACGCAGGTTCATCCTTCTTTGTGGAAGTGTACGGGTTTATCAAAGTTGCATCTTGACAATAATGCTCTTACAACATTGCCTGCCGGGATTTCTGCATTGCAAAAGCTGACAATTCTCGATATAGGCAATAATCCACTTGAGTCTCTACCCATCAAGGAATTGTCAAATTTACCAATGCTTCAACAAGTTGTATTCATGAATAAAAAAGAGATTGATGAGAATAGAAAGAAAAAGCTTAATCCTCCGCAACCACAAAATACACCAACGGATTTAAAGAAATGATGTTAATGAAGTATAACTCAATTGCATTGATCTTTCTTTTTTTCATGCACATTTCTGGTTTGATTGCACAAGATTCCACAGATCAACTTTTTGCCCAATTGCGAAAGAAATATGGATCAATGAACTCATTGGAGGTGTCATTCAGAAGTGTGGAACCAATTTCCGGTATTGATGGATCCTTGAAAGCATTGCGCTCCGGAAAATATCATCTTAGCGTTTCAGATCGAGTGATCATTTGTGATGGCAAAACCATTTGGAATTATGTTCCGGCTAGACAGAATGTGACCATCAATACATTGAAGAGCAAACCTTCTTCATCGCTAGACATAGTACTGTTCACATTCTTATATAATTATCAGCCAAAATCACTGAAAGATTATACAGTTGGTAATTCAACATATCAAGGATTGGAACTCGTCCCGAAAAATGGAAAAACTGCAATGGGAATTAAATCATTGACGGTATTTGTAAAGAAAGGTGGGTCGGAAATCAAAAGAATCAGGGCGATTGAGGGACAACAAGAATTGGTTTGGGATATAAACAAACTAAAAACAAATACTTCATTTTCTGAATCACTATTCAGTTTTTCCCCACCTAAGGGTGCAGAAATAATCGATCTCAGATAAAAAAGGACTGTGTTTATCACAGTCCTTGTTCTTTTGCTTTATTCCAGAGCTCATCCATTTCTTGCAATGTCATTTCCTTCAATTGCTTCCCCATTGCTTGAGCGGATTGTTCAATGCTCATGAATCTTCGCTTGAATTTATTGGACGTTCTCTGCAATGCTTCTTCGGCGATGATACCTCTGAATCTTGCGGCATTGACAATGGAAAAGAGTACATCGCCAAGTTCATCTGTAATCTTTTCTTGATTTCCCGAATCAAGTTCTGTGCGAAGTTCATGAATCTCTTCATATACCTTCTTCCACACATCTGATTCATCATCCCAATCAAATCCAACATTTGCCGCTTTTTCTTGAATTCGTTGTGCACGCAATAAAGCAGGCAATGCATTTGGTACGCCCTCCAAAGCAGAAGATCTTCCTTCTTGCATTTTCAATTCTTCCCAATTTTTCCTCACGGTTTCTTCATCATCGGCAGATGCTTGGCCAAAAACATGAGGATGGCGGTGGATCAGTTTTTCTTGAACCTTCTTCATCACATCCAGAATTGAAAATGCGCTTCTTTGTTCAGCGATGACAGTATGCATGATGATATGCAAGAACAAATCACCCAACTCTTTTGCGAATTCTTTGTCATCACCCGATTCGATTGCATCAATCATTTCATACGCTTCTTCGATGAAGAGATGAGAAATGGATTCATGCGTTTGCTTACGATCCCAAGGACATTCACGACGAAGAATGGTAACCAATTCAATGAAAGATTCGAATTGATCTTTGATGGAATCCGGATTTGTGGGTTGTGGTATGGGTATCGGTTGACTAGACATTTGGCGATTAATCTTCGAGAATCTCTTTTTCTTTCTTGACCATGATGGCATCTATGTCTTTCACATAGCGATCTGTCAACTTTTGGATTTCGTCTTCTCCGCGCTTGCGATCATCTTCAGAAAAGTGTTCTTTTTTCTCTGCCATTTTCAATTCTTCCATGTGATCACGACGGATATTGCGTACTGCAACTTTTCCATCTTCTGCAAATTTCTTGCAGAGCTTGACGAATTCTTTTCTACGTTCTTCAGTGAGAGGTGGAATTGGAACGCGAATGACTGATCCGTCATTAGCTGGGTTCAAACCCAAATCGGAAGTGAGAATTGCCTTCTCGATTGCAGACAATGATCCTTTGTCCCATGGTTGTATCAAAATCGTACGCGCATCAGGTACGGATAAATTTCCAACCTGTGCCAATGGAGTTGGTGTACCATAATAATCCACTTTTACATTGTCGAGCAATGTCACGGATGCTCTACCGGTTCTCACTTTTGAAATATGTTGTCCTGCATGTTCAACAGCTTTTGCCATTGCATTGCCGGCTTCATTTACGATATCATTGACTGGCATGATTCGATTCCTTTTTATGGTTATTGTACAACTGTGGCGATATTCTCACCCATGATGAGTTTTTCAAGATTTCCCGGAATATTCATATTGAATACCAAAATGGGAAGTGCATTGTCCTGACACAATGCAATGGCTGTTGCATCCATTACTTTCAATCCCTTCAGCAATACTTCCTGATAGGATACTTCAGCATATCGCTTTGCAGATGGATTTTTTTCGGGATCATCATCATAGACGCCATCAACTCTTGTTCCTTTGATGATGACATCTGCTTCGATTTCAATTGCGCGGAGTGCTGCTGCTGAATCTGTTGTGAAATATGGATTCCCTGTTCCTGCACCAAAGAGGACGACGCGTTTTTTTTCAAGATGTCGAATCGCTCTTCTTTTGATGAATGGCTCTGCAATTTGTTGCATGTGAATGGCAGTTTGGAGTCTTGTTGGTATCCCTTCTTCCTCCAAAGCATTCTGAAATGCAATGCAATTGATCACTGTTGCAAGCATTCCCATATAATCACCCGATACCTTATCTATTCCTTGTTGTGCGGCTTGTTCACCTCGAATAAAATTTCCTCCGCCAATCACGATGCCTATTTCCATGCCCAAATGATAAATCTTGGCAACATCTTTGGCATATTGCTTCAATGTTGTTGCTGACAGACCAAATTGTTGTTCACCCATCAAGGATTCACCGCTCAATTTGAGCAGAATGCGTGTATATCGAGGTTTTTGCATGGCATTCACTCACATAAGACAAAAAAATAGCGGCATAAATTTACAAAAAATTCATGCCGCCATAGATGTCATGGACATTTCAATCTATTATTCGCCAAGAAAATATCTACGGAAGCTAAGAACGCTAGCTTGTTCACCAGTCAATTTTGCAATCTCATTGAGAATGTCATTGACTGTTTTCTTGCTATCCTTCACAAAGCTTTGCTCGAGCAAGCATTGTTCTTGGTAGAATTTCTCTATTTGTCCTTTTGCAATGCGATCAGCGATTTCAGGATTTTTACCTTCTTGAATTGCTTTATCGCGATAGATCTCAATTTCTTTTTCCAATGCACCGGTTTGTACATCTTCGCGCTTTATATAGCCGGGATTCATTGCAGCGATTTGCATAGCGATGTCACGGAGAAGAGCTTTTGCTTCTTCCACAGCATTCTTGATATTGGTTTCAACCAATACACCAAGGCGGCTTCCTGCATGAATATAATCTGCAACAAAACCTTCTGCCTTGATTACTTCAAAGCGCTTCACACCAATTTTCTCGCTGAATTTTGCAAGAATTTCATTGTGAAGATCAAGCAATGTTTTGCCACCGATATTCACTGCCATGAGTGATTCTTCATCCTTTACATCATTGTTGAGCAATGCATTTGCGATTTCTTCTGCGTATTTAACAAACTCTTCATTGCGTGCAACGAAGTCTGTTTCGCAATTGACTTCAACGATGACACTCTTTGAACCATCGGCTGAGGTTTTTGCAATGATGATACCTTCATTTGCCGAACGATCTGCGCGCTTTGCAGCGGATGCAGCACCACGCTTGCGAAGAATCTCAATCGCTTCTTCCATATTGCCTTGTGATTCATCAAGTGCTTTTTTACAATCTGCCATGCCGGCGCCTGTTTTATCGCGCAGGTCTTTAACCATTTGTGGGGTGATTGACATAATTATTTCCTGTATTGATGATTGTTCGTTCGGAATCAGGCTTCAGCCGGAGCATCTGAAGATTTGGATGATGCATCATCATCTTTTTTACGACGTGGACGCATTTTACGAGCGCCTTTTCCGCCATCTTCATCTGATTCATTTTCTTTTGCTAAACGATCGCCTGCAACTCCAGCTTCGGCTGCTTTTTGTTTTGCGATTTCACGACCTGAAAGCACTGACTCTGCAAGTGTTTCAGCAATGAGTTCAATCGTACGAATTGAATCATCATTTGATGGAATTGGATAATTCACTGTATCAGGATCGCAATTGGTATCAACCATTCCGATTACAGGAATGCCAAGCTTATGTGCCTCTTGAATCGCGATATGCTCTTTGCGAACATCCACAACAAAGATTGCACCGGGAATGCGAGTCATTTCTTCGATACCACCGAATACACGACGCAAACGTTCGCGCTCACGATTGAGCATCAAACGCTCTTTCTTTGTAAACTTTTCAAATGTTCCATCTGCTTCCATTTTGTCAATGGATGCAAGGCGCTTGATAGATTTACGAATGGTAGAAAAATTGGTGAGCATTCCACCCAACCAACGCTCTGAAACATAATATGCGCCACAACGCTTTGCTGCATTTTGAATGGCTTCTTTTGCTTGATTTTTTGTTCCGACAAACAATACCACTTTGCCATGGCTCGCTGCTTCATGTGCTGCTTCAGCTGCTATGTCCAAAAGTACTTTTGTTTTACGAAGATCAATGATGTGAATTCCATTGCGCTCTGTATAAATGAACTTGCGCATTTTTGGATTCCAACGGCGGGTAAGGTGACCAAAATGGGCACCAGATTCGAGAAGGGCCTCGACTGTTGTTTCCTTTGCCATTAGGCAATCTCCTATTGTATTGGTTGATACTACTGCTTTGATCATCTCGATATTCCAACCGCATTTGCGGCCACGAGGACTATCAATCACAAAGCATGATTATTGGATGATGTGACATCCTGAAGAATGCAAAGACCTCAGCCACATAAAGAGGTGAGGTCCGATGCATACATTTTCTGTTCGATTAACGCTTCGAGAATTGGAAACGCTTACGAGCTTTTTTCTGCCCGTATTTTTTACGCTCAACCATTCTTGGATCTCTTGTGAGAAAACCTGCTGAGTGTAATTGTGTGCGAAGCTCGCCATCGAAATCTACAAGAGCACGGGCAACTCCAAGGCGAATCGCACCGGCTTGACCACTCTTTCCTCCGCCTGTCGCTTTGATGAAGATATCAAACTTGCCTTCAAGATTTGATGTCTCCAATGGACGCATTGCCTCGCGACGATAAAATTCAACGGGAAAATAGTCTTCGATTGGACTTTTGTTAACAGTAACCTTACCGGAGCCAGGCAATAATCTTACCTGGGCAACTGCTGTCTTACGACGACCGGTAGCTGTAATATTCTTCATGGATTACTCCGTTATTCTGCGCTGTATGTAAGTTTCAATTCTGTGGGCTCTTGTGCTGCATGCGGATGATCAGGTCCGGCATAGACTTTCAACTTCTTGCCCATTTTGCGACCAAGAGAATTCTTCGGAAGCATCCCTTTCACAGCAAGCTCGATAATTTCTTCCGGCTTGTTCTTGACAAGATCTTTGAAAGTGCGGAAACGATCTCCACCGGGATAGCCGGTATAATGGAAATACTCTTTCTGCTCTTCACGCTTGCCTTTAATGCGAATCTTGGATGCATTCACAACTATCACGAAATCACCACAATCAACATGCGGGGTGAAATCGGGCTTGTGCTTGCCTCTGATCAAATATGCAACTTGAGATGCCAAACGACCAAGTGTCATGCCATCGGCATTAACAACATGCCATTTCGCCTGAACATCTTGTTCGCGTACTGATTTCGTGATTTTGGCGGATGATACCACTGTCAAATCCTCAAAGAAAAAAGGAATTCAAATAGAGCTTGCAAAGATAGGATTTCGGCAGTTTTCCACAAAGAAAAATTTTGCACAGGCTTATCCACAAATGATAGAGTTAAGCTTATCATAGGCGCATTTCAGGTTTTTTTCAGTGGTTTTTCGTCATTGCAGTGTGCAATATTATTGCCGAGCTTGAAGAGACATTCAGCGATTTAATAAGTCCGGACATCGGAATATGGACAATAAAATCAGATATCGCCAAAATACCTTCATCTATACCATATCCCTCACTTCCTAAGACGAGAATGAATTCTTTAGGAAATGCAACATTTGCCACATTCATGGAATTCGGAGTGATTTCTGCTGAAATGATGGGGATACCTCGCGTTTTTCGGAGTGTTTGGAGATCTTCTATCAAATTATTGGAATGAGCGCATTGGGCAAATGCCACGGCACCCATGGATACACGAACGGCTCTCCGGAGATATGGAGAGCTTGTGGAATTGTCCGTGATGATGGATTCATAACCCAAACCGACTGCATTTCTGATGATTCCCCCAACATTGTCTGAATTTACAATTCCATTCAATGCGATGATAGGACCTTGTAATGATGAGATTGTGGGAATCGGGGGCTCATGCACGATTGACATCATCGGGCTATGTAGATCGAACCCTATCAATGCATCCATGTTTTGTTTGGACATGATAAAGCATTGATCAGAATTCACATTTGTTAGAATCATCGCATGATGTTTTTGGTATAAATCTTCGGTGAGCAAGACGGATTGTACATTCAAAGGACTTTGCAAAACTGTGACCGTGATTTTTTCACCATCGGTCAAAAAGACTTTTGAAGATGAATGTAGTTGTTGTGCATGACGCAAATCTCGATACAAATCAAGACGCGAATCATTCAATTCATGAACATGAATCATGATCAGATTCGATCAAATTTGCAATAGCTTTGTAGCGCTTTTGGCACATTGATATGTCCGTCTTCGGTTTGATAGTGTTCCAGAATCGCAACCATCAAGCGCGATGTTGCAAGACCACTTCCATTCAATGTGTGGAGAAATTCCGGCTTCCCTTGATCATTACGAAATCTGATATTGGCTCTTCTGGCTTGATAGGATTCAAAGTTGGAACAGCTTGAAACTTCCAGCCATTTTTGTTCACATGGTGACCAAGCTTCAAGGTCATATGTTTTGGCACTGGAAAAACTTGTATCGCCACTGCATAATTGCAAAACGCGATATGGAATTTCAAGTGCATTCAAAATGTCTTCGACATCTTTCACGAGCAAATCTAATTCATCATAGGATGTTTCAGGTTTGACGAATTTCACAAGTTCAACTTTATTGAATTGATGCACGCGCAAAAATCCCTTTGTGTCTTTCCCATAGCTTCCCGCCTCTCTTCTGAAGCAGGCTGAATACCCGCAATACTTCACCGGCAATTGATCATTTGACAATACTTCATCACGATGAAAATTCGTGATTGGCACTTCTGCCGTAGGTATGGCATAGAGTCCGTCAAGCGGCATGGCATACATGTCTTCTTCCATTTTTGGCAATTGACCCGTTCCACGCATAGAGGCATAATTTGCAAGAAATGGAGGCATCATTTCTGTATAACCATGTTTTTCAAGATGTAGATCAATCATGAAATTGATGAGTGCTCTTTCGAGACTTGCGCCTTTGCCAACATAAAAACCAAAACCACTTCCACTAACTTTTGCACCGCGTTCGAAGTCGAGAATGTTCAAGTGTTTCGCAATTTCAAGATGATTCTTTCTGAATCCTTGCTCGATTGTATCACCAAATTTACGAACCTCTATATTCTCTGCGGCGCTTTTTCCAATTGGAACTGATGCATGAACCATATTGGGAATGCGCAAGACAATCTCTTCCATTTGTTCTTCAATTGGTCGCAGAGATTCATCAAGTGATTTGATGGTATCAGAAACAACACGCATTTCTTCAATGTGCGAAGTTGCATCTTCTTTGTTTTTTTTGAGTGAAGCAATCAATTCAGAAACAGTATTTCTTTTGCTCTTCAACACTTCCACTTCTTGAATCAAAGAGCGTCTTTGTTCATCAAGTTTGAGCAATGCATCAATGTCTGCAGATTCATTTTTATTGATCACATTTTGTTTGACCGCTTCTGCATGTTCGCGAATGAATTTGATATCAAGCATAGGATGAGCCGTGTACTGTTTTGTCATAGATTATAGTGCAAATTACATATTTCCCATTGAAAGAACTGATTTGCATGTCATGACAAGACCGTATTTTCGCATCCACAGGAGATATCAATGTCATTAACACGCAATCAAAGAGCTGATTTATTCATGCTCTTCATCACATTGATTTGGAGCGGCACATTTGTCATCATCAAGAATGCACTTGATGATGTGCCTCCATTTCTTTATACCGCTTTGCGTTTTGCATTGGCATCTTTGATTGGATATGGTTTGTGGTTTCGATATATGAAGGGGATCACTTCAAAAGACATTATTCAAGGAAGTGTTTTGGGTTTCTTTTTTGGATTGGGATTTTTGTCGCAAACATGGGGTCTTCAACATACCACCGTTGCCAATTCCTCTTTCATAACTGGATCCATGGCTATCTTCACCCCGATTGCAGCCTATTT
>Ga0129333_10004631_pt1 | contig 12868 bp, 19 predicted proteins | sample CPB6_08_DNA_FD_94474 | JGI IMG/M metagenome (GOLD analysis project Ga0129333, IMG submission 94474) | Freshwater to marine salinity gradient microbial communities from Chesapeake Bay, USA - CPBay_Sum_0.6_0.8_DNA | ecosystem: Environmental > Aquatic > Marine > Coastal | place: USA: Chesapeake... | reverse complement strand
GGTTCAGGATTAGGGTCAAACAGTTCAGTAATCAGCATAATTTCACCAGGCTCTACAGGACCAATAACGTGCTTTCCAACGAGGCCCTGGATTAGCACAATTATGTCTTGCTCTAAAACTTTTACGGCGCTTGGGGTTGCTTTTCTTAATGGTCATATTCTTATCACCAAAATTTACCTTAACCACTTTGCCATTGGGTTTGCGCACATATACTTTGCTTTTCTTGACATCACCGGACATAGGCTTGCCTAAAGGCACGCTGCGACCTTGGTATTCTGCCTCACATAGGAATTTTACGCCATAATGCTCTAAAAAGTCAAGGGCGCCAGCATCTGCTTCAATAAGCACTGCGTCATCCCAACTTTCGATAACAATAGTTTCAAGAGCAGCATCTTCAGCAAGTTCCAAAACAAACTCATCGCCTGCTAGGATTTCATCGCTGCTCATATTAAATTCAATGTCTTCTATGTATTCTTGTAGCGTAGTCATAAGAAAGCCCTCATACGATATTTATCGCAGAGGGCCATATTGGTTAAAAGTTAGACAGCGGCTACTTCTTATACTTTCCTTATGGCATCACCCAACATTAGACGTGCCACAGTGACGCAACGATCGTCTTTTACATAGAAATAACCACCGCCCCAGTATCCTCTTGGCCTAAGTAGGTCAAGTTTGACAGATTCACTGATTTTTCCACCCACAGTTTCTATCCATTTAACTAGATCTGGATAGTCCTGTCTAGTTCTGCCCACTGTGATACGATATTTGTAGGGTATACTCTTAGTTAATACCACACCTTCATCTAATAAATGCTCTGTTCCAGGACGTGGAACCTGAATATAACTTACCTTATCAATGGCAATAGTAGCAAACTTTTCAGCATCTTCCAAACTATCTGTATAAAAGCATACCCAAGGACTTTCTACACGAATTTTGTAATTTTCTAATGTCTTTAAACAGTCTAATAGAGTTTGACAAAACTCTTTATCCTTGGCCTGACTAAGGTATATTTTGTTGCCTAGTCTTATTAAGTTTCCATTTCTAAACCATTCTGCCTGTTTAATGCCTACGACTACTTTATACTTGTATAGGCCGTTAAACTTCTTAGCCGTGAATTTCAGAGGAACTGTCCGTGGTAATTTCATTTGTATCTGCTTTAAGTTTAGATTTAACTGTTAATAAAATGTTATTATCTGCTACACCAATGTTTAGAATGCCACCTTCACGCAGGTCTCCGAATAGCATACGTTTTGCTAACGGTCGTTTAATTTCTTTATCTATCACACGATGCAGTGGCCTTGCGCCCATTTTGCTATCAAAGCCCTTATCGACCAGCCAATCGATGGCATCATCACTAATTCTAATCTTGATGCTTTTGCTCTTAACCTGCTCTTTAACTTCAAGCATAAACTTGCCCACAATTTTAATCATTGTTTCTTTGCTTAGTTTGCCAAAAGTAATTACGCCGTCTAGCCTATTTCTAAACTCTGGCGGAAAGAATTTCTTAAGTTCCTTATCTTCGTATTCACGCTCTTGACTACCAAAGCCGATTTGATTCTTTTCAGCATCCTTAGCGCCAGCATTGGTAGTAAGAATTAACACAATATTACGACAGTCTGCTACTTTACCATTGCTGCCAGTCACTGTACCGTTATCCATCATTTGGAATAGTATACTGCTAACATCAGGATGGCTTTTTTCAATTTCGTCTAACAATAAAACACAATTCGGTGTTTCTTGTAATTTAGTGATTAATAGCCCTGCATTTTCTTCAAAGCCCACATAACCTGGAGGACTACCAATTAACTTGGCCACACTATGCTTTTCTTGATATTCGCTCATATCAAAGCGTACAAGTTTAACTCCTAGGTGCTTTGCCAGTGCCTTAGCCGTTTCAGTTTTTCCTGTTCCTGTTGGCCCCATAAAAACAAAACTGCCGATTGGTTTATTTTCTTGTTTTAGTCCAGCACGACTTACTAGAATCTTGTCTACAATTTCAGTGACAGCAGTATTTTGACCATAAACTTCTTGATTAATATTAGATTCTAAGTTGGCAAGACTATTACTTTCTTGTTCAGCAATAACTTCTTCGGGCATTTGGATCATTTTGCTTAATTCAAACTCGATGCCAATTTTGTTAACGACACGTTCTTCTACTAATTTTAGATTAAAACGGCTACATGCACAGTCTATAAGATCAATGGCTTTATCGGGTAGTTTTTTATCTGTTTGATATTTTACACTTAGATTAACTGCGGCATCCAATGCTTCTTGTAAAATTTTAACATTGTGAAATTTTTCGTAGTACTTTTTCACACCTTTCAAAATTTCTAATGTCATTTCTGGAGTAGGCTCATCTACAGTGATACGTTGGAAACGACGCATTAAAGCACGATCTTTTTCAAAATGTTTGCGATATTCTTCCCAGGTAGTGCTAGCGATTACCTTAATATTGCCTTTACTTAGAGCAGGTTTCATCATATTAGCCAAATCATTTGCGCTATTATTAGCACTTCCTGCTCCGCTGATCATGTGTGCTTCGTCTATGAATAAAACTGTTTTTCCTTTTCGCTCTAATGCTTTTAAAACTAATTTAAATCTTTCTTCAAAGTCTCCCCTATACTTGCTGCCTGCTAGCATACTGCTAATATCTAAGTTATACACAGTATATTCTTTTAGGAAGTCCGGGACGGCCTTGTTTACAATATTAAATGCAAGTCCTTCAGCAATAGCAGTCTTACCAACTCCTGGATCTCCTACTAAGATAACATTGTTTTTGCTACGTCTTCCTAATGCAAGTGCAATATTTTCTAATTCATCGACTCGTCCAATAACTGGATCTACTTTATTTTTCTTAACTGCGTCGTTCAGATTAGTGGTAAAAGATTTAAGAGCCCGTTCTGCTTGCCCAGACCCCGATTCTTCTTCTTCATTTTCATTAACTTCGCTGTTAAGGTAGTCTGCAAATTTTTCTTTATCAATTTCTACTTGTTGAATATAGAAACAGGCATACGATTTCTTTTCGCCCATCATACTAAGAAATACATCAGTAGGTTCAATTTTTTGCCTGCCGTTAAACAATACTTGTGTAAATGCACGATTTAAAACTCTTTCTACTGCATTAGTTTTACGAGGCTTTACTTCAGTTTCGCAAACAATATCATCTAACTTAGTTTTTAGATAATGTTCTAGTGTTTTTTTGAGATATTCTGCGTCTGCACCAAATCCATTAACACACTTATAAAAACTTTCTTCACAGAGCATAGCAAACAGCAAATGCTCTAAGGTAACATATTCATGCTTAAGTTTTCTGGCTACGTCAATGGCTTTTTCAAACACCAATTGTAGATCGCTGCTGGGTTCTACCATTTAATTTCCTTTGTCGTTTTGTTGCTAGGTCTAATTTAAGTTTACTAATGCCATCTGTAAAACAAGTGCCATTAAGATGGTCTAATTCATGTAAAAAGCATCTGGCATCTATGCCTGTTAACTCAATTATATATTCTTTTTTATCTCTGTCAAGAAATTGAACACCAATTCTATTAGAACGTTTTACAGGCAAAAATAAATTTGGGAAACTTAAGCATCCTTCGTAGTCTTGGTTAAGGTCGTCGCTGACAAATGTTAATAAAGGATTAAACACAGCAAATGGAGTATTTACAGATTCTAAATTTTCTGTTTTAATTACAAATACCCTTGCTTCTATTCCTACCTGATTAGCACTTAGCCCCCGGCCGTTTTCTTCGGTCATTAACTGGATCATCTGCTCTTCTAAAGCATACGGGTCCATTATGGGGTTATTGAAGTCAAAATCGGGTAAGATTTTTTGTAAAATTGGGGTTGGATGTTTAATTAATTTTAGCATACAAATCTTCTAGTTCTTTCTTTAATGTTGGATCGATTACAGCAGGAATTTCAATTTTTATTCTTATAAACATATTTCCTGATTTGTTTGTGTTAATATCTTTGAATCCTCTGCCTGATGCCGCAAATTCTGTTCCATCCGTTACACCGGGGCGTATATTGACAGGCAACTTTGAACCATCTAAATGAATCACTTCTTTTTGACAACCTATCATTGCTTCTAAAACGTTTATTCTTAACGTACACCAAAGGTCGTTATTAACTCTTTCAAAGTTTTCGTCGGGATCAATTAGTACATTTACATTTAAGTTACCTCTAGGAAGGTTAGGTATAGAATTATCTCCTAATCCGCCGTACCTAATAGTTTGTCCATGGTTTATTCCTGGCGGAATATCAACTACAACAGTTTGCATTTCTCCTGTTGGTAAGGTATACCTGGCTTCTATTTGGGTGCCTGTATAACTCTGTTTCATTGTAATGCTAATTCTTATCGTAAGGTCTTTGTTTCTCTTTTGTTGTTGTCTGAAACCATGAGTAAATTGCGGACCTCCTGCACCGAATCTAAAACTAAACATTTCGCTCATATGGTCAAATGGATGACCCGAGTGGTTACCAAAAGGATTAAATCCTTTCCGTTGAGCATCATACTGTGCTTTTTTATCAGCATTACTCAGTATGTCATAGGCTTGGGAAATTTCTTGGAATTTTTTAGTATCGCCGCCACGATCAGGATGATTTTTCATTGCCAGCTTTTTATATGCTGTTCTTATTTCATCCTGACTAGCGTTTTCATCTACACCTAAGGTTTGATAATAGTCCATAGTGCTATTATATAGCATTACTCCTTGCTTGTCAATCTAACTCTGGGTGATCATCTTCCAAAGGTGGCCTGCTTGGCTGCGGTGGTGCAAAAGCCATTGGGGCAGGTTGGGCTGGATCAGTACCTGCCATTGCCACGCCTGCGGCTGCTCCTACTGCTAATCCGCCCATTGCGGCCGCAGGCGCACTAAAATTTCCGGGTGGTCTTGGTTGTGCTGCAAACCCACTGGGTGCTGGTGCTCCAAAACTACTTGGTTGTCCAAATCCGTTCGGTTGTCCAAAGCTTGGTGCAGGTGATCCGAAACTACTTGGTGGTGGTTGAATACCGCCATTATTTGCACCTGCTAGTTTTTCTTGTGTTCTACCAAACGCTGCAAGTCCGAGCACTGCACCCATTGCAATATGATACAATCCTGCACCTTGTAGAGTTAATGGTTGCCATTGTGTTACCTGTATGCCCTTAACACTTTGTAATAAACTCCATAATATAGGAAATATTACAAAATCAAATGTACAGGTCGCCATATATAGCCACCCCATCATAGGACGCCATTTGGCGTTCATCCAATCTTCTTTCTTCTTTTCACTAGCACTCATTTTATCATATTCTTCAGATGTGGCCATTATTCGCTCCTAATTACCATAACAATAATGCGCCCTGCGCACTGAGTAAAACACCTGCCCCAGCCACTACAAAACTGCTCCAAAATAAAGGCATACTAACTGCTAAAATGCTTGCACTTAAAACTACAATGCTAAGTTGATAGGCAGTGCTAGCATAACTAATCCATGGACTTCGTTTCTTAGCCTCATCGCGCTCTGCTTCCAATGCCTTGGCCTTTTCCATGATTTCTTTTTTATCGTCGTTCATGCGCTTGGCTTCTGCTTCAAACTTTTCTTTATTTTCTGGAAGTCGAGTATCCATTGCCGAAGTAGTATATAAAACTTCACGCATATTCTTAGCCTGATACCATGCCCATTGATTGTTGGCACTAATTGTATTGTTTAACACAGTAGAACTTAGTTTTCCGCCATACCAAGCATTTACTGCCAGCATTAGTGCAAATACATTAATAACCAAACCTGCCTTATCTTTAATTTTTGCTTCACGCTCGCTACGACTTCCTGGAGGAGGTTTAGGAGCGTTGGGGTCTTTAGGCTCCTTTGTAAAAAATTTCAATATGGTATCTACTGCACTCATGTTCGCTCCTTTATGTGCTATTATTTAACTTGATCGTAAATTTCTTTTTGACGCTTATACCAATCGTTCCAGCCATCATTTTTAAGGCTGCATTGATAATACATTGTGTAATTTTCTACAACTGCTTTAAGTAAATCTTGTACAGCAACTTTGTCACCTTCAATCTTTTTTAGATCTGGACACGGTTCTGTTAGTTCTTTTATAGGCTCAGGAAATGGAGGTTTTAGGGTAATTATCTTTGGTTTCAGCAAACTACAACTGCTAATAACCAGTGCTAGACAAAGGATAAGAACGGCTCTCATTTTTTCTCTCCTTCGGGTTTACTGGCTGCTTTATTGTGTGCGTCTACAATAATCGGAGGCAAACTACACTGCGAAGCTCGTTTGAGTTCTTCAATCTGTGTCTCAAATGCTTTACGCTGATCGTCACTCATATCTTTAGTTATTTCTTTAACACGTTCTGGACCAGGAACTTCTATGGTTTTTATTATGTCTTTGCCACGCTTTTCAATAACTTTGGTTTTTTCTACAATCTTTTCTCGTATTTCTAAATTAGTATTTGAGCTTTGATCTTTATATTTTTGAATTACTGCCTCTAACCTGTTCTTTTCTTCTTCATAGATTTTTTCATTGTATAACAGACCTTCTACAAAAACTCCAACTACTAAACAGGCTACACTAATAATTAAAATTGGTATTCTGTAAAAACTGATCATAGGAACACGTTTTAATATCCATGCAGCAATAATACCTACTACACCTATTGTGAGGACTAGTGTCCAGAACCAGTCAGGTAGTAGACTTAACATCCATACTATTTGAAACATTATATTTTCTCCAGTGCTACAGCATAACCTTTATTTTCGAAAATAAAATGGTTACCGACTTTAGTAATATTATAATTTCCTATATATTTTGTAAAAAATAAAACTTCGCTTATATCTTTGCCTTCAAGCATAATAGGGCCTTTAATATTTTCGTAGACACGATGTTTAGGTCCACTATCTTTTATCTTCATTCTAATAGGTTCTGCCTGACGTTTTTGAAATACTAAATCGTCATTATCGGTTGCAATATTTTCCACAAAACTATTGGCAAAGAAATTGCTAAAATTCTTTAAATGATTTTCTTGAATGTTTGACGCATATATTGTTTTATTATTAGGAATATATTCTCTTAAAGATTCTACTGTTGCAGGTATGCTTTTAAAATTCTTATAATATCTAAATTTAAAATCATCTATTTCAGATAAAAGTTTTATTCCATTTAGCAATTCGTCTATTTGCTCTGCAACTCTTCTATTGCGTTCTATTTCAACAAATACTTTATACTTACCGTTGTCTAATTCACCTGGGCTATGGTCAGCATCTAAGACAAAGTCAAAACCTCGTTCACAAAATCTAACTAAGTCCTCTGCTGGTCCTCTACTCTCCACAGTAAAACTTAGTACAACTATATCTTGATCTGACCCCATTTTGCTAGCATAACTATCTACCTCGAAGATATTATTAACTAATTTTCTAAGATCGCCTGCTAGTAAATTTTCATTAAGCTGTTGGCGCGGCACTTGGTGTTCCTCCCATTGGCGATACTGGTGCTGCTCCTGCTGCTGGCATAGCAGGCATACCTGGAGCCATTGCTGCTCCTTGGTCACTTACTGCTGCTGGCGCCGCCTGCGCTTTTTCTCCAGAATCTATTCCATAATCCTCACGTAGTCGAGTCATATATCCATTATAAGTATCTTCTACTAGTTTTTTAGGCATTGTTATTTCAACAATCCAAATAGGAATCTGATCTAATTTGCCCTTACGTGTTCCTGGTCTGAAGTCATCCGGGCTTTTTATTTTACGGGGCTCTAATAAATTGCTTTTTTCATATCGAATTTGACATCCATATTCTAAAAGTCTTTTTGCTGCCATAGGGTCTGGCATTTTGTCATGTGGCCACATAAAACTAGCCTTTACCCAGTGTCTTTCTACAATAGGGCCTGACACCAGTTCACCGTCTATCCAGTTTTTATATACGTACATATTCATTTCACTTAGCACTCTTTCAAAATCTTTAAGAGCAGACAGCGCAGAATTTGAACTATAAATGTTTTCAACGTTTTTAATTACTTCGAGTATATCGTGCATTGTAGTTTCCAGACTATTCTAATCTTATTTAGCAGACAAAAAACTATATCTAGGTGCTTTAAGTAGTTGTCAAAATAGTAAATACCAATGTAGGACCTCTGTAGAGATTAGGCGGTCACTACAAGTCCTGCTTATTTTAAGTGGGAGAACTTAATGAGTAAAAGAGTGAAGAAACGTTTTAATAGCAATGTAAACGTAATTGATTTTCAAACATACCTTCCAGTCAAAAAGCATCGCGTAGATGTAAATCCTCGTAATAAAAACCAACAATTATACCTACAACAACTACAAAATGATGATAAGAATATTGTCATAGCAGTAGGGCCAGCCGGAACAGGAAAAACTATGCTAGCAGTTCAACACGGTATAAAGGTGTTTCAGGAAGGAAAAGTTGATAAAATCATAATCACTAGACCCGCCGTGAGTGTAGATGAAGACCTAGGATTTTTGCCAGGAACCTTACAGGAAAAGATGGCTCCTTGGACAAGACCTATATTTGATGTATTAGGAGAGTATTACAATAAAAAAGACATTGAAACTATGTTAACCGAAGGTGTTGTAGAAATAAGTCCTTTGGCATATATGAGGGGAAGAACTTTTAAAAATTCATATATTATAGCGGATGAAATGCAAAATGCCACTCCAAATCAAATGAAAATGTTACTGACTAGATTAGGAGATTTTAGCAAAATGGTTGTTACTGGGGATCTAAATCAAGCAGATAGATTAAAAGATAACGGCCTAATACACTTTATAGATTTACTCAGAGAATATAGACAGACAGATTACCTTTCAGTTGTACAATTTGATCATAAAGACATTGAAAGGCATCATGCTGTGAAAGAGATATTAGATATCTATGGAGATTAGTTAATATGACTTAGCCTAACAAGGGTAGCAGATAAATTAATTTCAGGGTCTACTACAAGTGTATGATCAACTAGACCTTGTTTAATGATCAAAATTGCTTTCTCTTGTTGGGCTTCGTCGCCAAACAATTCGATATTATTATACATCCATTTAAAAAAGTCAACAATTTCGTCTTGTGTAATTTGTTTACAAATTAACTTTCGTGCTTCGCTTATCTTTTTTTTCTTAAACAAATCAACAACCTCGATTTTATAATCTTTCTCGGTGTTTTTTTCCTCTTCATATCCTAGTTTACCATTTATACTATTAGTTTGTAAATTATTAATACATTTTCTTAAGTCAGGGTATGTAGCAGTGACATAGTTATCAAGTGTGTCTAAATCGAACTCTACATTTTCATTTACTAGTATAGTTGCCATTCTTGCAGTAAATTCAGTCAGATCAGTGCGTTCAACGTGAATTTGCTGGCATCTACTATGCAATGCAGGAATGATTCTATTAGGGTAATTACAGGTTAATATAAATCTAATATTATAACTATATTGCTCCATTAGGTTACGCAGCGCCGGTTGTACACTGTTTGGATTCAAATAATCTGCTTCGTCTATGATAACAATTTTATAGTCTCCAAAAGGCATAGTTTGACAAAAGCCAATAAGTGTATCAACCCAATTGATTTTTCTGCCTTCTTTACTGCCGTTGGCAATTAGTAAATCTGTATCTTCAATTTTTAAATGGTTAACAATAATTTTAGCCAACGTAGTTTTACCTACTCCGGCATTGCCACTAAACAACAGATTTGGTATGCTTTGTTCAGTAATCCATTTTTCGATTTGGGCACGTTGTGTTTCATCGCGGAATACATATCCGTCCAAGGTGGCAGGTCTGTACTTCTCTGTCCAGAGTTCTTTCATAATTATCTCTTAAAAAGTTTTTTAATTGCTTGAATAAGATTATAAAACCTTAAGTAATGAATGTCAATACTAGGCGGGTGATGTGGACATCTGCCCTGTCGGAAATCGCAAGTTAATGAGTATTCCCTACGGCAGACATCGCATTTCATTTTAAAAAAGGTACAAGATTAGGTGGTGTCCACCCATCGGGTTTAAGAACCTTGCCATCTTCACGCTTACGGACTTTTCCTGTAAGATTGTCAATTTTGGAAAAATTTGTACGCATGACTTCGTTCCATGCACCTTCTCCATCGGCTCCCATACTATGAATAGCGCCAATAGTTACAACAAGTATATCAGTAAGAGCATCTAATTGCTCTTCTTGGCAAGTGGCATCGTCTAATTCTTTTACTTCTTCTTTAATTAGGTTTTTATTTAAAATAAACTGGCCTGAGTTAATTTCGCCTACTGTTTGATCGCAGGCGAGCATAAATTTTTCTTGGTCTTTAAATGGATTAGTCATATTGTAATAGTACATCGTCGGGTTTATGATCTGTGCTTATCAAGATATCTTTGCCATCTACACGCCTAATGGTCATTTCTTTGCCTTCTTCTTGAATTTTAACTCCTCTAGTCCATCTGCCGTGGTCTACATAAATCCATTCTCCAACTTTTACATCAGTTTGGTCAGGCCCTATAGCATATACCTTAGCCCATCTTGGTTTTATTCCAGATGTTTTTGCATCTCGGCTAGGTATAAAAATTCCAGATTTAAGTGTTATTGCTTCGTCTTCTAGGTCTGAAACTAATACATGATCCCGGATCGGACGAAGTTTTCCTTGAATTGTCTCGAGCCCCATGTTTACCTCATATCTCTGTTATCTGTATGATATTCAACACTACTTTCTTCGCGTTTTTTAACAATTTTTCCTCCAGGGCCAATTTCGTCGCCTCTAGCATTCATTTTTGCATTGCCTACAGCGAGGGTCATCTCATTTTTGATCCTTAATTTATCAAGGTCGATTTCTTTGCCCTGCATGGTTCTATATGTTTTTCTTTGTGGTTGTTTCATTGCCATTTTAGGTCTCCTAAATAACTATGTACTTATCTTAAAAAATCATTGTAATCTAAATTATGTTTTATACTATCAATTTTATGCACCCCTAGTAAGTAAAGAACATAACTGGATACGCTCGACCCCCTGCCAACTCCCCAAACAATCTTATTTTCTCTTGCCGTGTCTACAAAGTATTTTAACCATTTTAGTAAGTCTAGCATATTTCTTGCTTTAAACTCGGATAGTTCTTTTATTGTTCTGGTATGTTCAGGGTCCCAAGGAGCAGATAAATTTAAAATATACTGTTCTATATCCAAATTTTTGTATTCATCGGGCATAAACCAGGACTGTTGTTGAATTTTGTCAAATTCGTTTATGCTAATATTTGGCTCTTCTGCAAAATTGACCTGAGGAAGATTGCTAGTTGCCTCTGATTTTTCTACCATGATATCTTTAATTTTATCAATATCTCCTTGATAAATTAATTTAAAAATATCTGATTCTGTAAATATTGGCCTGCTAAATTTGTCATATTGCATGAAGCAATTTTAATTTACATTAATAAGTTTGTCAAGCCCTTTTTCATTAATTTGACTTTGTTGTTCCCAAGTCTTCATTCTTCTTGATTTTAATTCTTCATTATAAATGTCTAAAAAAGTAATTAATTGGCTTTGAACTATAGGATTACGAGCCTGCCAATATTTTTTACTTAATTCCTGAATTTTAACTTCTAGTTCAGAATCTTTAAGTTTACTTAAATCAGTGCTTAATGGGTGTATCATTGTTGAAATTGCCCAATATAACTTAGAAACACGGTGCTTCCTCCATTATAGGTCCATGCCTGTATGACAGTGCGTATAGATGCAGAAGCATTTAAAGTAATTTTTTGAGTTCCACTTGATACTCCAGCAACTATTCCGCCACTGCTGTCTCTTAATACAATACCTCCTCCAGCAGATGAAAATGTAATCTCATCGGCAGTGCCGCTGCTTCTAAGTTCAATTGTGATCCGATATTCTTTAGCACTAGTGCCTGTGGTAGGCCATCCGCCTAGTTGGATAAGTGTATTGCCATTGGTTTGAGCATAAAAGTAAGTTCCATCTGTAACTGTCCATTCGTTTACAGTGGGACTGAGATCAGATGTATCACCTTGTATTACAATTCCGTATAGTCTTCTTACTCTTGCATTTTCAATAATGACGCTATTGAAATCTGTATCAACATTGGTTTTAGCAGTATTATTTTGCAATTCAGTTATTTCGTTATCAGCAGTAACTAAGGCAGATTTAAGCACTGTAAAATTAGTTCTAAATTGTTGACTATCATTATCCTGCCCTGCTACAGGATATTGTTCTACATAATTAACAAGTTGTTCAGTTACTTGACTGGTCATGATATTGTGGTCCTATCGTTTTTAAATACGAGATATTTATCGGAGCTATCTCCGGTTACGCTATCTATAATATATCTATCAATTTCGTAATCAATTTTAGTAAAATCAAAGTTAGCATTTTTAATATTTAATAATATGTCTTTACTATACCCTGGCTTGCAATAGCAAAGAGGAGCAGCAAGAGTGTAATCTAATTCTACAACAGAATCGTCTTGCACAGTTCTCATCCACAGCGGTAAGTAATTTCTATCCCTCAATCCTAGTTCTTTTATGCGCCTACGCCATAAAGTAATACTGCTAGGAGATTTCCATTTTGTAAAACTGTCTCCTGCATAGACAAAATTACTATCGGCTGGGGCAAAAAATGGGTCCGGAGGATTCCAGTAGGGTGTTTGTATATTAAAAGGCCCAGTATTATAAATGTTAGTTTGATCGACAGTAACTGGTAAGTTTGTGTTACTTGTTTTAATAACATTAGGTAAAACTTTTCCTTCTGGTTCTAACGGATCTATCACTTCTAGGTATATTGTTTCGTATACTACTGTATTCGTGCCAGGCAATTTTGCTTGTGCTGATTTTACTGATCCTAATAAAAAACGTTTTTTCCTATGATTATGAATCATTTTGGTAACTATGG
>Ga0129333_10004630_pt1 | contig 12870 bp, 12 predicted proteins | sample CPB6_08_DNA_FD_94474 | JGI IMG/M metagenome (GOLD analysis project Ga0129333, IMG submission 94474) | Freshwater to marine salinity gradient microbial communities from Chesapeake Bay, USA - CPBay_Sum_0.6_0.8_DNA | ecosystem: Environmental > Aquatic > Marine > Coastal | place: USA: Chesapeake... | reverse complement strand
GGAGCGGGATCGTGCGCTGGCGCCACGCCGACTCGGTCTGACCGATGCGGTCGTACACCTTGCCCGTGGGCGACACGAATGCGCTGAAGCCCGTGGTGGCGACCTGGGCCATCCACCGTCCGGACTCGATGGCGCGCAACCGCGAGGCGGCGATCTGCTGGCTCTGCAGGATGGATCCGACGTAACTGGCCCCATTCGTGGGGTTGGTGATGAACCCTGCGCCCTCGCGAACACCCTCGCGGATGCGACCGGCGAAGAAGTCCTCCCACGAGATCGCCACACCGATGGCGGCCCGGTCGGTGTAAAGGATCCCGGGGGTAACACCCGGGACGGCGTCTCGCGGCACGAGGTCGGTGGGTGCCCCGAGCGCGGCGAGGAATCCGCGCATCGGCATGTACTCGCCGAAGGGCACACGGCGCTTCTTCTCGTAGCGTCCGCCGACGGTGCCGTCGGGGAGTACCACCACGTGCGCATTGCGGAAGCGTCCGGGGTCGGCGTCGCGCTCGGTCACACCGATGAGGATCGGTGCGCCGATTCGCGCTGCCTGCTCGCCGACCTCCTTGAGTTCCTGGCTCGTCTCGAGGTCGGTGACGTTCACGATGTTCTCCGGCCAGATCACGACATCCGTGCTGCCGTCGAACGAGCGCGTGGCGGAGAGTGTGCGATCGATGGCGTCACGGGCCTCGGTGTTGACGGCCCGCGTTCCCTGTGGTCCACCGCCCTGAACGATCGTGACGTTCACCGTGTCGCCCGTGTTGGTCCCGCGCGGCGCCAGTGCACCGAGGCCGATCACTCCCGGTACGAGTGCGAGCGCACTCACGGTGGGGACGAATCGCGTGCGCAGTGGGCACGACGACGTGATCACGGGCTGCAGCACACGCCGCAGATTGGTGCCGATCAGTGCGGTGACGAGTGTGAGCAGCACCGGCCCTCCGATGCGCGCCACGCCGGCGAGTGGTCCTGCTGCCTGACCGATGGGGAGCGAGGCAAGCGGTACGCCGCCGAACGGGAAGCAGAATCGCAGTGCCTCGGTGGCAGTGAGTGCACTGGGCAGCACGAGCCAGCGCCAACGGTCGTCCGGGGGGCCGGGAATGGTGAGGGTGGCAAGGCCCTGGATCACCGCAAAGATCACTAGCACGACGAGGTAGCCGGGCGCACTGAATCGCCACATCCACCACAGTGCCGGCGCGAACCACGCAAGTGCGAACACCGCAGTGCGGCGGAAGCGCACCGGGCCGCGCTGTCCGAGGAGGGTCCAGTCCCACAGCGCCAGACCGATGAACGCAAGCGGCCACCAACCCCAGGGCGGCATGGATGCCGCAACGAGCAGTCCTGCGACGAGGGAACCGGCGATCCCGCCGACGGAGGCGCGAGACGGCCGCCTCAACACGGGCTATGCGGCCGGTGTCGACAGGTCGGGTGCGTAGTCGCCGAAGATGACGATGCGCTGCTTGGTGCTGCCCTTGGGGTGGCACGCAAAGAGGGTGGTGGTCTTCTCCGGGGTCTGCTCGACGATCCACAGCGCGTCCGGATAGACGATCTTCATCTCCCGCACGAGGTAGACGTAACGGCCACCGTTGATGGTGTAGACGATCTCGTCGCCGGGCTTGAGCTTGTCGAGGTCGCGGAAGGGGTGGTCGTGGCTGGTGCGGTGACCCGCAACCACTACGTTGCCGAGTTTGCCGGGCATGGCGGTGCCGGGCCAGTGGCCGGGCCCCTTGTCGAGTGTCGGCATGGTGACGCCCTCGAACATCGGCTTCGTGATCTTGATCTTCGGGATCTCGATCGTGCCGATCTGGTTGAGGGGGACCGAGGAGTTCGGCGGTGGGACGTTCTCGGGCTGCGGCAGTGTGTCGACGATCGTGGTGTCGGCCATGATCGATTCGAGGGTCACCGGCGCGGCGGTGGTTGCGATCGTCTCGCTCGACGATGTGGTCGGGGCGGCGGTGGGCGCGGCCGTGGCAGCAGGCAGCGTGGTGGGGGTCTCCGCCGACGACGAGGACGACGAGTTGCAGGCCGCCAGGAGGAGCGGGACGACTGCGAGGAGGAGAACGGGACGCCGGGACTTCACGGTTGCAGAGTCTGCCATCGCCAGACGGTCACGCGACTGCACGGGCGGCCTCGCGCCCCTGACGGATGCACGCCGGGACGCCCACCCCGCGAAATGCCGCCCCTGCCACCACCAGGCCGGGGCAGTCGCGTCGCAGCAGTTGCTCGATGGCGTCGACCCGGTCGTTGTGGTGAGGCAGGTACTGCGGGAAGGCCCGGTGCCACCGGGTCACCCGGTAGCCGAGCGGTACCAGTTGGGTACCGAGGTGCCCGCCGACCTCGTCGATCGCGGTATGGGCTGCCTGGGCGTCGTCGAAGTCCATGGGGAGTTGGTTGCCGAAGCGGCCGAGCGACACGCGCAGGATGGCGCCCCCACCCGGCGGCCGCCAGTGCGCCCACTTGTACGACGCGAGCGAGGTAGCGGTGACGTGTCGCTGTACCGGTTTCGGCACCAGGTAACCGCTGCCGATGGGCCCCACGGGCTTGGCGACATGCAGCGCAACCATCACCACCCCGGCGTACGGGATGCCGGTGAGTGCCTTGGCCGCGTCGGGGCTCGCGCCGGCGACGAGACGCGCAGTGGTGTCGGCGGGGGTGGTGAGGATCACCCGGTCGAACACTTCGTCGTTCACCCGCCACCGGTTCGAGTCGCGCTCCACGGAGAGCACGCGTTGGCCGGTGACGAGGTTGGTGTGGCCGACACGAAGACGTTCGGCAACTGTTGACGCAAGCGACGACATGCCGTTGCGCGGCGCAAGAAAGATGGGCCCCTCGTCGGGGGCCTTCGAGCGTTGGCGGCGGAGCGCGAACAACAGGCTGCGCGAGTTCATCGCCGGTTCGGCGATCTGGGGGGTCGACGCACGGAGGCTCAACTGGTCGGCATCGCCGGCATTGATCGAGCCGACGAGCGGATCGACCAGTCGCTCGAGGACCTCGTCACCAAAGCGATCTCGAATGGTGCGGCCGAGGCTGTCGTGGTCGGGCGGGGTCTCGCTGCGCACGAGGTCGTAGGCCGCACGGACGATGCCGCCCGGTGAGAGCAGCCGTGAGCGGAGGAGCCCGAGCAGGCCAGCGGGAACGCCGAGCACGAGACCATCGGGGATGCGGTGCAACTGGCCGCGGTGCCAGATGTAGGCGCGGCCGGTGGCGGGTGCAACCAGGTCGTCGAGGCCGAGCTCGTCGCAGAGCTGACGTCCCCACGGCACGCGTGCGAGGAAGGCGTCAGCACCCTCGTCGACGTTCGCGAGTCCTGCGAAGGGCGATGCCTGGAGCTTGCCCCCGAGACGATCTGACTCGAACACCGTGACCTCGGTGTCGGGTTGCCTGCGGGAGAACTCCCACGCTGCCGCCAGTCCGGTGATACCCCCACCGACGATGGCGACACGGTTGCTCACGAGACGACCCCGATGACTGCCTCGGCGAGCGATGCGATGACGGCGGGGTTGGCGTTCATCGAGGCCGTGCGGGAGAACGCAATGCCGCGCAACGCGGCGTGCTGGGCCGCCTCGAGGTCGAGGTCGTAGAGCACCTCGAGATGGTCGGCGACGAATCCGCACGGGCACACGAGCACACCCGGCGTTCCGGCTGCGGCGAGTTCGTCGATCGCAGCAAGGATGTCGGGGCCGAGCCACGGTTCCGGTGTGCGGCCCGCGGACTGGTACGCAATGTCCCACGTCTCCGGCTCGAGCTTGGCAGCCGCCGCAACCCACGACGCCGTCTTGCGAAGCTCGGACGGGTATGGGTCGCCTGCGTTGATGATGCGCTCGGGGAGCGAGTGCGCAGTGAAGAGCACTTTCGAACCGGGGGGAAGCCGGTCGAGGCCCGCACGCACCTCCTCGGCGAGGAACGCCACATAGGCGGGGTTGCTGGCCCACGTCTCGATGGAGCGAACCTCGCAACCCGACGGTTCCACGCTCGAACGGAGACGGTCCATGTACTGGCCGATCGAGTACGACGAGTAGTGAGGCGCGAGCACGAGGCCGACAGCGCGCTTCACGCCACGCGCTACGAGTTCGGCGCCGGTCTCCTCGATCGTCGGATGCGCATGCTTGAGCCCGAGCACTACGTCGAAGCGCCCGGGTGCGCGCTCGTCGAGCGCGGCGGCGAGGGCAGTGCGCTGCGCCTCGGTGAGCGCAGCAAGCGGCGAGATACCGCCGATGGCCTCGTAACGACGCACGAGATCGGCGAGCAGTTCCGGTGTCGGTGGACGTCCACGACGGATGTCGGTGTAGTACGGCTCGATCTCCTCACGGCTTCGGGGCGTCCCGTAGGCCATCAGCACAACGGTGATCTCAGACATTCGGTCCTCCGCTCTCGATGCGTCCGTTTGCGATACGTCGCGTCATGGGTGGTTGCCCCCGCGCTTGGCGGTCTGCTCGTGCACGTAGGAGACCAACTGCGCGAGCAGGCCGGGATCCGTGGTGGGCATGACGCCGTGGCCGAGGTTGAAGATGTGGCCGGGATGCCCTGCATTGCGTCGCAGGATGTCGGCGGCGGCCTCGAGCATCGGCGTGGCCCCGGCGAACACGAGGGCTGGGTCGAGGTTTCCCTGCACCACGGTGTCGGCGCCGAGTCGTCGCCGTGCCTCGTCGATCGGGGTCCGCCAGTCGAGGCCCATCACGCGCGGGCCGGCCGCGTACATCGACTCGAGCAGGTGGCCACAGCCGATACCGAAATGGATACCGGGTGCGTCGGGGTGGCGTTCGGCGAGCGTGCTGAAGACCCGCTGCGAGTGCGGGAGCACGAATCGGTCGTAGTCGTCGCGGGCGAGAGCGCCGGCCCACGAGTCGAACAGCTGGAAGGCCCGCGCTCCTGCACACAGCTGTGCATCGATGAACGTGATTGCGTGATCGGCGAGTCGATCGAGAAGGTCGTGCCACAGCGACTCGTCGTTGTGCATCAACGCCTTCGTGTGCACGTAGTCGCGGCTCGGGCGTCCCTCGATGAGATAGCTCGCAACGGTGAACGGGGCACCTGCGAATGCGAGCAGCGGCACCTGTGGCGACAGTTCGCCGACGAGGATGCGGCAGGTGTCGATGACATACCGAATGTCTTCGTGTGCGAGTGGCCGCAGGCGCTGAAGATCTGCACGCGTGCGGAGTGGCTCGTTGGCAACCGGACCGGTGCCCGGCGCAACGTCGATGCCAAAGCCAACTGCGTGTGCAGGGACCACGATGTCGCTGTAGAGCACGGCGGCGTCGACCCCGTAGCGCGTCACCGGTTGCAGGGTGAGCCGCGCTGCGAGGTCGGGTTGCTTGATGGCGTGGAGGATGCTCCCCTCGCCCCGTGCGGCCCGGTACTCGGGGAGGTGGCGTCCGGCCTGGCGCATGAACCACACCGGGGTATGGCGAGCGTGTTCCCGGCGGGTTGCGGCAAGGAACGGGATGCGGTCGTCGGGCGGCATTGGGGGATCACGCTACCCACCACACGGATTGGCCATGGCTGCCGAAGGAACCCGTTGTCGGGGCCGGAAGTCGTGGTGCCGGTGCCGGCCCCGGGTCGCATCGTGCAGTGGCGCCGGTAGGGTTCCTAAACCCTGTCGGGAGGCCCCCCACCCCTCGACTCGGCCGACTGGACCATGACTGAGCGACACCCAGATTTCGCTGCCGAGCAGGCATATATCGACCATGCGTACGACTGCCTCGAGCGCAGCCGGAGCGAGGCATGGAAGCTACGGAATCTCACCGAACCAGGTCTCGGTGGCACCTTCCAGGCGCGCTACGAGCGGGACGTCTTCGACGAAGCACTGCTGAAGCGCCTGAGCGAACTCGAACTCGGCGATGACGCCCTCGTGTTCGGTCGTATCGACCGGCGTGCCGAGACCCCGGGCGGCCTCGAGACCTTCCACATCGGCCGCCTTGCCGTGTCCGACGAACGCCGCGAACCGGTGGTGGTCGACTGGCGTGCACCCGTTGCCGAACCCTTCTACCGCGCTACCGGCAAGGACTCGATGGGTCTCGCCCGTCGGCGCCACTTCGCCGTGCACGGTCGCAAGTTGCTCGGCATCGAGGACGAACTCTTCGGCGCCGAGCACCTCGGCATCGGCTCGGACGGAACGCTGTCGGTTGCGGTCGACGACGAATCGTCGATCCGTGGGTATTCCACGCTGATCGCCGCGCTCGAGCGTGGTCGTACCGGCCAACTCGGCGACATCGTCGCCACGATCCAGGCCGAGCAGGACATGATCATCCGCTCGCCACAGGCCGGTGTGCTCGTGGTGCAGGGTGGTCCCGGTACCGGCAAGACCGTGGTGGCACTGCACCGTGCGGCATACCTGCTGTACACGTATCGCTTCCCACTCGAGGACCAGGGCGTGTTGGTCATCGGCCCGAACCGTGTGTTCCTCCGCTACATCGAGCGTGTGCTGCCGTCGCTCGGCGAGGCCGGCGTGGAGCTTGCGGTGCTCGGTGACCTCGTCCCTGACGTCACGTGGGGCGGAGAGGACTCACCGCTTGCCGAGCGCGTGAAGGGCGATCTCCGCATGGCGGACGTCATCGACAAGGCGGTCTCCGATCGCGAGCGTCCGCTGCGCGAGGACCTCGTGATTCCGTTCCGCACGGGTTTCCTCCGCCTGCGCGCCGAGGAGACCGCACGCATCATCCGCAATGCGCGTCGCCGCTACCGTCGCCATAACGCAGGCCGGAAGTTCGTCGAGAGCGAGGTCTGGGCTGCGCTCGCCGCGACCAGTCGCATCGGCGACGTGTCGCCCGAAGCAGTACGCGACGAAGTTCGCCATCTCGACACCGTGAGGGCTGCGCTCGAACGGATGTGGCCCGTGCTCACCGCACCGGAACTGCTGCACGATCTCTTCGGTTCCATGGCGCTGCTGAAGCTTGCGGGGTCGAAGTGGCTGAGCGAGGCGGAGTACACGTCGCTCTACCGCCCCCGCTCGGCCAGCGTGCACGAGGTCGACTGGAGCAATTCCGACGCAGCGCTGCTCGACGAAGCGCGGTCGATCCTCGGTCCCCGTCTCGTGAAGGGCAAGCCCGACGAGAACGACGAGATCCGCACGTACGGCCATATCGTCATCGACGAGGTGCAGGACCTCACCCCGATGGAGCTCCGGGCGGTGTCGCGGCGTTCGCTGAACGGCTCGATGACCATCGTGGGCGACCTTGCACAGGCCACCGGTGCACTGGCCCCCGACAGCTGGGAAGCCATCCTCGAGCACCTGCCCACCCAGAAGGGAAGCCGTGTCGTCGGTCTGAGCATCGGCTACCGAATCCCGGGTCTCATCATGGGGCTCGCTACGAAGGTGATGATGGCGGCCACGCCCACGCTGCGTGCGCCCACCTCGGTGCGCGAGGGGGATCAGGCCCCGAGCATCGTGCAGGTGGCGTCGGAGTCGATGGGTACCGAGATCGCTGCGGCCGTGCGCGAACTCGTCTCCGATGTCGGCAACGGCAACGTCGCAGTGGTAGCCGCAGACTCGATGGTGAACCGCATTGCGCAGTTGTTGGAGGACGAGGGCATCGACCACGGCCGTGCAACACGTGCAGGTCTGTCGGCCTCGGTAACGCTCGTCCCGATCTCGGTCGCCAAGGGTCTCGAACTCGACGGCGTCGTCGTCGTGGAGCCTGCACAGATCGTCGAGGACCAGGAGCAGGGGATGCGGGCGCTCTATGTGGCGCTCACCCGTTCCACGAAGCGTCTTGCGGTGGTGCACTCCCGCCCACTGCCGGCGCCCATGCTCGGCTGACGGACAACCCACGCACCTTCGGGCGCGGACCCCGTCCGCTCAGGGCCTACTCAGGGATGACTCAGGCGCCAGCCAGTTCTGACGTTGCAGCGTCGAGCAGTGCCCGGATGTGCATGGCGGCCTTGTCGGCGTCGGCAGGACGCTTGCGAGCCACAGCATTCCGCATGAAGTCGACGCGCTCACCCATGTCGACGACGAACTCGGTGCGTCGCAACTGAGCAGAGAGCGCGTTCCACAGCGCCTCGATCTCGGCAAAGGCTTGCTTGCCACGTCCGTCGGTGATGGAGGTGCTCAACCCGAACGCCAGGGTCGAGAGACGATCCGCCAGTTCGGCGGGTGCGCCACTCGGGAGCGTCGTGGTGACCTCGGCAACGGAGGTGGGGGGCACCGTAGTGCTGACCTCCACCACCTTGGTCTCTCCGCACGCCACGAGGACGACGCTTCCGACGACGACGACGAGCGCAAGTGCGGGGTTCCGGAGTCTCATGCAGTGACCAGGATCCGTGCACTGGCGAACGAGCCCACGCCAACACTGCTGCCGTTGATCTCGACGGTCATCGTGCCGTCGGGTGAGGCAGCGCGTACGTAGCCGTGGTTGCCGGGGAGGATGTCGGAGTTCTCGAGGAACTCGAGCAGGCCCGGTGCGAATTCGAGTTCCTCCGGGATGCGGGCAACCGTGAAGTGCTCGCCGACCCCGAGATCGGCGAGCCTGACCGAGGCGGGTGCCTCGTAGCGCGAGCCGGGAATCGGGTTGCCGTGTGGGCACGTCGTCGGCTCACCGAGCAGTCGGTTCATCGCCAACTCGACGCGCTCGCTCATGACGTGCTCCCAGCGCCCCGCCTCGTGATGTGCGTCTGCCCACGACAGGCCGAGCACATCGGTGAGGAAGCGTTCGGCAAGACGGTGACGGCGTACCACCTGTGTCGCGAGTCGGTCGCCCTCTCCGGTGAGACGGATTCGACCTGACGCCTGCTCGATGAGGCCCTCTGTCTCCATCCGGCGGATCATCTCCGACACTGCAGGACGCGAGACCTGCAGGCGCTCGGCGATGCGGGCCTGGATGACGTCGAGCGAGTCCTCCTGGAGTTCGAAGATGCACTCGCAGTACTCCTCGAACGCTGGGTGATGCTCGCCGGGCCCGGGCATGTGGTCAGCCTAGCGAGGGGTTCGCAACATCTCGCCGGGTGGGTGCTGCTCGTGGGCGGTACCACACCTCGGAGGGGCTACGAGGATCCCTGGTCCCGGAGGAACTGCTCGACTTCCTCGATGAGGTGCTCGGCAAGTGGTTCGCCGTCGGCACCAGTGTCGAGACTCTCGAGACTCGGTCGCTCGGTGCCGTAGTCGTCGTCGAGGTCGTCGTCGAGATCGTCGTCGTCCTCGTCGTAGACGTCGAGGTCATCGTCGTCGTCGACCACATCGATGCCGGCATCAGCGAGGGACTCGAGGCGACGCACGTAACCGACGAGATCCTGGTCCTGTTCGACAAAGCGGTCGACCCGTCCCTCGTACTCGGCGGCCTCGTCGGCAAGCGCGCCTGCCGGCACCGGGACGCCGATGACATCGCAGGCCTTCTCCACGAGTGAGAGTGCTGCCTTGGGTGACGGGATCTGCGAGGCGTACGCCGGCACCGCTGCCCAGAACGACATCGTGGGGAGTCCCTCGTTGCTGAACGTGTTCTGCAGCACGCCGACGATGCCAGTGGGGCCCTGATAGCGAGAGCGTCGGAGGTCGAAGCGGTCGATGAGATCTTGGTCGGTGGCGGTGCCGATGATGTTGACCGCACGGTTGTGCGAGACATCGGCGAGCAACGACCCGAGCGAGAGCACGGTACGAACGCCCATGTCGTTCGCCAGTGAGGTGAGTTCGTCGCAGAACGTCTTCCAGCGCAGGCTTGGCTCGGGGCCGAGCACGAAGATGACGTCGCCGCCCGGGAGTGACGCATGCCATGCCGACACCGTCGGCCACACGATCTCGCGCACGCCATTCGTGAGGCGAACGTGCGGGCGGGTCGAGGCGAAGTCGGTGAACTCCTCGGGGTCAATCGTCGCGAGTGGCCGAGCGTTCCAGGACTCGATCATGGAACGGACGGCAGTGGACGCGGCATCGCCCGCATCGTTCCAACCCGTGAACGCGGCAACGAGCGTGGGTCGGTGAAGGGTGGGCCGGGAGTGCCAACGGATGTGCTCCATCACTCCTGACGCTACCCAAGTTTTCGGTGGCGTGAGTCCCGGGCTGCGGTGGTGTCCGTACCGGGTGATGTGCTACGTCGATGCGGTAGGTGCCCGATTCAGAGCGTGGGCGGAACGTAGTAGCGTTCGCCGCCACCGGCCGCCACGACATCGTCGAGCCAGTTGCCGTCGTAGACGTCGTTGGGCCCCTGCATGAGGTCGTTCTCGGCTGCGCCGTCGGGTGTGGTGACCAGTGTCCACGCCTGACGCTTGTACGTCCAGTTGCCGGGGAACAACCGGTGCGCTTCGCGCCACCACGGAACGGCAGCATCGTGACCGACCGTACGCAGGAGGTGCTGTCCGAGGTCGAAGCATGCATCGGCGCGTGCCTCGTTGTCGGCGCGTGGTTGCGAACGGGCAACTACCTCGTCGGGTGAGAGCGCGTACCTGCTCGCCGCGCCATTGCGTACCCAATCGAGCAGTGCCTCACGGTAGGGGCCGGAGTGATCGGGAATGGTCTTCACCACGCGGAACATCTCGGCGATGCGCGGCGGGAGATCGTCGGGGATCTCGCGATCCCGTGAGGCGGGCCGTTCGATACTGGCCTGCTCTGCGGGTCGGACGAGCATGCCGTTCTCGTCGATCCACACGGCCATGGGGATGTTCTGGAACCCGAACAGCTGACCCGTGATGTGGCGGGTATCGATGAGGCTCGGATGGGTGGGGCTGGCCGCATCGATGTAGGCGTAGGTGTGCTCCGGGAAGATGTCGAGGGCAACGGTGACGACCGTGGCGCCGAGCGGCTCGATCTCGTGGTGCAGTGCCTGCCAACCTGGCAGGGCGAGGCGGCAGCCTCAATACGACGACCAGGCGACCAGCACCACCTTGCGACCACGGAGTGACGAGAGGCGGAAGGGTCGACCCTGGCGGTCGATGAGTTCGGGGTCGGCCGCCTCGGCACTGGCCAGCGTCTGTCCGGACAGCGTGGCGGCACCGATGGAGTAAATGCCGTGCTGATCGTCGTGGACGACGGGCATGCCGAGGCGTTGGGCGGCAATCGCCACGTCGACCGTGCCGTCGGCAGCGAGGGAACCGGGTGCGGGCACGCAGATCTCGCCTCGGCAGAGGCCCTCGGGCTTTGGAACCCAGCCCGTTGCCTCGGCGAAGGCATCGGCAGTCGTTCGCAGTTCGGTGAGGATCATGGTCGGACCGTATCTCAGCCGAGGCTGCGACGACGGAGGTCGTGGGCCAGTTCGCGGAAGCGGGCGCGCACCTCGAGTTCGTCGACGTCGACCATCACCCGGTCCTCCATGAGGATGCGGCCATTGACGATCGTGTGGCGAACATCGTCGGCGCGGGTGGAGTACACGAGTGCCGCAGCGACGTCGTACACGGGGAGCGCATGCTCGCGGTCGAGATCGACAACGATGACGTCGGCAGCCTTGCCCACCTCGAGTCGACCGGTCTCGGGCCGGTGCATGGCCTTGGCGCCCTCGCTGGTGGTGAGCTCGAGCAGCTCGCGAGTCTTCATGAACTCCACGTCGCCCGTCTTGTCCTTGTGGATGAGCCCGCAGAACTTCATCTCCTCGAAGAGGTCCTGTGTGTTCTGGCTCGCCGGGCCATCGGTGGCGAGGCCGACGGTGATCCCGGCCTCTCGCACCATGCGCATCGGCATGGTGCCGGACCCGAGCTTTGCGTTGCACACGGGGCAGTGCGCGATCTTCACGCCGTGTGCCGCAAGGATGTTCACGTCGTTCTGGTCGAGGAGCGAGCAGTGTGCGGCGGTGATGTCGGGGCCGAGGAAGCCGATCGACTCCAGCCACTGCACGGGCCGCATGCCGTAGTTCTCCTGTACGTACTTGAGCTCCTGGGGTCCCTCGGACACGTGCGTGTGGATACTCACCCGGTACGTGTTGGCAACCTCTCGAACGAGTCGGAACATTTCCTCGCCGCACGAGTACGGCGCATGCGGTGAGAGCGCAATGTGCAGCAGGTTGTTGCGTGTGCGGTGGTGCGCACTGACCAGCTCGCCGAAGTTGTTCAGCGTCTTCCACGAGTAGTCGGTGATGGGCGCGTACAGGCCGCGATCGGCGAATCCGTATCCGAGCGTGGCGCGCAGGGGGATTGCCTTCAGCGCCTCTAGCTGCGGCGTGACCCGGTAGGCGTCGAAGTGCTCGTTGAACGAGGTGATCCCGGACTTCACCATCTCGACGAGGCCACACATGTTGGCCCAGTACATGGTCTCGAAGTCGAAGTTCTTCTTGAGCTGCCACATGGTCTGCAGCCACTCGAAGAGCTGCACATCCTCCAGCAGGCCGCGCAGCAGCATGTTGGAGGCCACATGGGTGTGGCTGTTGGCAAACCCCGGCATGACGGCGCAGTTGTTCGCGTCGATGATCTTCTGCGCGTTGCGGTAGTCGACCTCGTATGCCGGCCCGACAGCGGTGATGACGTCGTCGCTGATGGTGACGACACCATTGGGGATCTCCGGCCGGCCACCCATGGGCAGCACGTGACCGTTGACGATCGCGATGTGCACGGGGCGGGGCATCATGCCTTCTTTGCGCGCTCGGCGAGATCGTGGGGCCCGTTCGCCGGGTAGCCGCGGCCGTCGCGGATTGCCGCACCCCACGGCTCGAGGATGGAGATGAGCTCGTCGAGGTCGCTGCCGATGGCGTCGAGTGCCGGCACCATCTGCATGTCAGTGGCGATCTCCACCGACTCCCGCGCCGCGCGTCCTGCATCGGTGAGCGCACCGTCGCTCGCCCAGCCACGTGCGACCAGGCGTGCCTCGGCGCTGGCGAAGTCGTCCTCGCTCCATGCACGGGTGCGTGAGTAGGTGCGCATCGGGAGTCCCCAGTAGAGCTCGGACATCAGGCCGATCTCCGTGGCGTCGATGCCGGCAGAGATCCATGCGGCGGTGTGCGAGTCGCCGCGGTACTCGCGCAGCATGTC
>Ga0129333_10004629_pt1 | contig 12870 bp, 8 predicted proteins | sample CPB6_08_DNA_FD_94474 | JGI IMG/M metagenome (GOLD analysis project Ga0129333, IMG submission 94474) | Freshwater to marine salinity gradient microbial communities from Chesapeake Bay, USA - CPBay_Sum_0.6_0.8_DNA | ecosystem: Environmental > Aquatic > Marine > Coastal | place: USA: Chesapeake Bay... | reverse complement strand
TACGGTTCGAAGTCGCTGCATCGAGCCGAGCTTGACGGCCTCCAGCACGTTGTGGCCGGCATTGCGCAACTGCTGAAAAACCGACAGCATGACCACGCCATTGAGTACCGCTTGCCCGGAAAGCGCTATGAAGCCGATGGCCGCCGATACTGATAAGGGAATCGAGAACAACCACAGGGCAACAAAGCCACCGATTAGCGCAAGCGGCACGTTGATCAGGATCAGCACGGCCTTCTTGAAGGACCCAAACGCGTCAAATAGCAGCACAAAAATCAACAGCAGGGAAATGGGCACCACCACAGCCAGGCGTTGCATGGCGCGCTCCTGGTTTTCAAACTCGCCAGACCAACTGATCTGGTAGTTGCCAGGAATACGTACATTTTGGTTCACACGAGCTTTCATGTCAGCCACTACTGAGCCCATATCCCGGTCGCGGATAAAGATGCCGACGGCCATGGTGCGTCGACCTGCCTCCCGTGCAATATTCATCGCGCCGCTGCTTTGGCGGATGTCGGCCACTGCGCCCAGGGTGGTGTACCCCCCATCTGGCCTGGGAATGGTTGTGCTGGCAAGCTTATCAATTGAACGCTCTTTCTCGGGGAGTCGAACGGTCACGGCAAATTTGCGTTCGCCCTCCCACAGCATGGTGGCGGCTTTTCCCGCCAGGGCTGCCTCAATCACATCCTGGACATCGCCGACATTGAGCCCAAGGCGTGCCGCACGCTGTCGATCAATGTCAATTACCAATTGCGGCAAATTTCCGGCTCGATCAATTTCGGCCCGGTAGACGCCGGCCACCTGTCTTACCTCTCGTTCAATTTCATCAGCAATTCGTCGCAGTTCAATCAGGTCATCACCTGCCACCTTGATCACGATTTGACCGTCAATCTGAGAGATGGACTCAAGAACATTGTCGCGAATAGGCATGGAAAAAGACGGCAACAGACCCGGAATTGCGCTGACTGCGCGATCCATTTCATCCGTCAGCTTTTCCCTGGTCATCCCTTGACGCCATTGCTCTTGCGGACGTACATCCACGTATACCTCTGCCATGCTGATGGTTTTTGGGTCGGTCCCATCTTCCGGCTGGCCAGCTTTGGAAATCGTGGTGCGTACTTCCGGAATAGCGAGAAGGGCCTGACGCGCACTGCGCAGCATCCGTGCGGCCTCATCGTTGGCCACGCTGGAGGGCAGACGCAGATTCACCCAAATTGATCCCTCATTGAGCTCCGGCAGAAACTCGGAACCCAGCCGGGAGGCAATACCCATGGCACCTACAAAACAAGCCAGCGCAACGCCGACCACTTTGCGACGATGCGAAAACGCCCAATCAAGAACCGGCGCATACAGATTTTTCGCCGCCGTCACGATGCGATTGTCACCGTGGGGCAATTTGCGCCTAAGCATCCAATAGGCCAGAAGCGGAACCAGGGTGAGGGAGAAGATAAGAGAGCCAATCAGAGCCGAGGTGACGGACAGGGCCATCGGTTGAAAAATTCGGCCTTCGTGACGCTGCAGCGCGAAAATGGGAATGTGGGCCGCAATGATGATCAGCATGGAAAACAAGGTGGGACGGCCAACTTCACTGGCGGCATCAATAATGCTTTGCCGTCGCTCGCTCTCGGACATGTCTTCACGCTCCTTTTGGAGCCTGTGCATGATGTTTTCAATCACGATCACCGCCCCGTCCACGATGATTCCAAAGTCCATCGCCCCTAGGCTCAGCAGGTTGGCGGGTATGCCCATAAAAGTCAGGCCAAGAAAAGTGGCCATCAGGGATAGAGGAATGACGACCACGACAGCCAGGCTGGCACGCAAATTTGACAAGAACAGGTAAAGCACCAACGAAACCAAGAGCGCTCCCTCCACCAGATTTCGAAAAACAGTGGACAGGGTCTTGCTCATCAACCAGGTGCGGTCATAGAACGGAACGATCTGAACGCCTTTGGGAAGTCCGCCCGTGTTGAGTTCGTCAATTTTTTCTTTGACCCCTTTGAGTACCTTGCTGGGGTTTTCGCCGCGGCGCATGACCACAATTCCCTGGACGATGTCATCGTCCAGGTCCTGGCCCACCGTGCCCAAGCGAGGTACCGAACCGATGGTCACCCGGGCAATGTCCCTGACCAGAACGGGTGTGCCGCCATAAGCTGCGACAACAATGCTGCCGATGTCGTCGGCTGATCGAAGCAGACCAATGCCTCGAATGGCGTACTGTTGTGCACCCTGGGCCACATAGCTCCCCCCCGCGTTGGAGTTTCCCCGGCCCAGGGCATCCAGCAGTTGCTGGAAGGTCAACTTGAGGGCGCGCAGTCGATCGAGATCGGGCTGAACCTCATATTGCTTGATAAACCCACCCATTGCAACGACATCAGCAACACCCGGCACCTTGCGCAAGGCACGCTCTACCACCCAGTCCTCGATACTGCGCAAATCAGTGGTTGACAGCCCGTCACCGCGTAGCCGGTACCTAAGCACTTCGCCAACCGGGGTGGCGCTGGGTGCGATGTTGGCAATGACGCCCTCAGGAAGGTCAACGGACCGGAGTCGCTCATTTACCTGCTGGCGAACCAGGTTGACGTTGGCAGCATCATCATAGGTAATGACATTGAAGGAAAGGCCGAATTGCGTGTGCGAAAAAAGGCGAATTGAATTGGGGAGCCCAGACAAGGCCGTTTCAATGGGCAGGGTGACCTGTTTCTCCACCTCTTCCGCCGCCCGGCCCGGGTAGAGCGCGATCACAGTAACCTGGGTGTCAGTGACATCAGGAAATGCCTCCACCGACAGGTTCTTGAAAGCAATAACCCCGCTCATGACAAACAACAAAGTGCCCAGCACGATGAACAAGGGTTGGTGCAGGGAGTACTGGATCAGTCGCTTCATTTAGCCGTCCCCACGCCGGTCTCTGCAGGATTTGGGGTCTTGACATCAAAGGGGCGAAATTGACGAGCCAGCAATAGCACGTTGTTTGTTACAACCAGATCACTGGGCTGAAGCCCCGAACCGACGATAACCTCCTGGCTGCCCTCATGGATCAGGGAAACTTTTCGCCGCTCAAACTCACCGGGCCCGACCCGGACAAACACCTGATGGCTGGCATCCTCGAAGAACAAAGCTGAGGCGGGTATGGACAACGCCCCCTCTTTGAAGGGCCGCTCGACTTTTGCGGTGGCCAGCATTTCTGCTTTGAGCAAACGCTCGCGGTTGTCGATCAAACCCCTGTACTTGACCGTTCGTGTCAGGGGGTCAATAAAATCTGAGGCCGCAATGACCTTGCCGAAAAACCGCTGGCCTTGCAAGGCTGCCACTTGCAGCTCGAAGGGTGTTCCCGGCTGCAATACGCCTAACTCAGATTCGCGCGCGTCGATCTGAACCCATAGGGAGCCAGGGTCGCTGACGACAAAGGCGGCCGGTATCCCGGGACCTGACTGGTCAGGCCGTAATTCCTGGCCGGGATTGAGATTACGTTCAACAACCACGCCATTGATACTGCTGCTCAATGCAAGCTGTTGATTGATGCTGCTGCTGTTGCTGCCATACAGGCGGGTGCGTGCTCTGGCCCTCTCAAGCTCGGCCTGAGCGCGTTGTGACTCAGCCTGCGCAAGTTCGAAATCTTTACGCGCCACAATGCCCGCTTCCAGCAACTCGCTTTGGCGTCGCAAGGTTTTTTGAGCCAGGGCCACGTCCGCCTCAGCCTTGGCGGTGTCGCTTTGGGCCTGGCCAAAGTCTGGCGAGGCCAGAAGCGCGAGTGTTGTGCCAGGCGACACTTTTTGCCCAACATCGGCCCGGATGGACATGACGCGACCAGCAAAGGGCGGATACAGTCGTTGTGTCCGGTCCTCATTCCATACCAGTTTGGCGGGCAGTTCTACGGAGATTGCCGTGGCGGCTTTGACGCCCTGGACCGGCAAGAGCTTGAGATGGGGGTGATCGGCAACAAAACGCAATTTCTCGCCTTGCACAATCGGTGCCGCAGGGGAAGCCTGTTGAGTCGGGGCTTCATTGCATCCTGCAATCAGCACAAGGCTGGCGATTAATACACTGGAGGGGGATGGGATACGTAGAGGCATAGCAGCTAAGCGGGTTGAGGGATCGCACCTTGTGTCAAGGTTGTTTGGCGGAGGCTTGTTGTGGGCCGGCGGTTTGGGTTCGCAATTGCCAGGCGCCGATGGCCTTGGCGTAATCGGTTCGAGCCGCAAGAGCATCCAGCAAGGTGGCGCGCAGGGTTCGTCTTGCATCCAGCAGGTCCGTCAGACCAATAGCCCCCTTGCTGTAGGCCAGCTCAGCACCGGCAGAGACCAACCGGGCACGTGGCAAGATATCTTGCTGATAGCTTTTGGCCCGCATTGCGGCGGTCTGCACTTCGCGCTGAAGCCGCTGAAGCTCCAGCTTGGCCAGCCGCCGGGTTTTTTCCAGCAATTGTTCAGCCTGGGTCAGCTGGGCTGCAGCCCGCGCAATTTCACCTTCAAACCTGTAACTGGTTTGCAATGGCATAGACATTCGAAGGGCCAACAACGCCGTCGACGTGCCAGGCAGATGGTCGTAACTCGCGCCCCAGGTTACATCGGCGCTCTTTTGCGCATTCGCAAACTTGAGCGCTGACTGCGCCGCCTGCAGTCGAGCACGAGCGGCCAAGACGTCGGGCCTTGTATCGACCAGGCTCTCGGGAACTGGGATCGAGAGCGGCGGCGTATCAAGCAATGGCCAATCGTTGCTGGCAATCAGCTGCTCAGGCGCTAAACCGATCCCCGTCACTTGCCATAAGGACAAGGCCTGGCGCTGGCGCTCCAGTTCGGCTTGTTGTAGATCCGATGCAGCGCGACGGGCCTCAATCTCGATCCGTGCAACATCCTGGGCGGATAGATCACCGGCGTTCAGGCGCGTGGTCGCGCTACGGGCAAGGCTGGTGGCGCTGTGTTCAATCTGAGCGACCTCGGCGCTTCTTTCCTGGGCTCCCAACAGGTCAAAGAAGCTGCTCAATGCCGCAAGTTGCTGTTGCGTTCGGGCCTCGTCCAGATCGGCCTGGGCTGCCTCAGCGGTGCGTTTTGCGCCCTGGGTACGAAGGGCGCGCTTGTTGCCGCGCTCCCAGGTCCAGTCCAGTCCGATGGCCTTGTCCAGGCGCTTTTCGGTCAGCACATTGCCATCCCCGTTCCCGTTTTGCAAATCCCAGCCGCTGATGCCAGCAGAAAGGGTGGGAAAAGGCGCGCGGTCGGCGCTGACAATGTCAGCCCGGGCGCTGGCAACGGCTTGGCGGGCCATGGCCACCTCCAGGTTGTCACGCGCGGCTTGCAGGGCTTGGGACAAACTTAGCGGGTTTGCTGGGCTGGATGTTTGGGACCAGGTTGGTAAAACCGTTAGCACAAGGCCGGCAACACATAGGATCTGTCGTATGCTCATGGCGGCATTGTCATTGGCAGTAGCTGACGACAGACTGACCAAATTTATGGGTGTTTTTACTTACATCGCGCACTTTTTTAGCACTTTGCCCAATGCGAATCTTGTTGGTTGAAGACGATTTGGTGCTGTCCGATGTCATGGCTCGCAGCCTGCGTGAGGCCGGCCATCGGGTGGACGCGGCGATGTCCTTGCAGGAGGCAGATCATTACTGGCGGGTTCAGCCGTTTGATGCGGTTCTCCTGGACCTTAACTTGCCGCAAGCACAAGTCCCTTCCTCGCCAATGGGCAATGGGCTGGATTTGTTGCGATCGGCCCGCGCCCGTGGTGATCGAACGCCCGTCTTGGTGCTGACAGCACGTAATCGAACGCAAGAGAGAATTGCGGGCCTGGATGCCGGGGCCGATGACTATCTAGGCAAGCCCTTTGAGCTGGCCGAGGTGGAGGCTCGCTTGCGGGCGCTGAACCGCCGCAAAATGGACACCGAGGATGTGATGGAAATCGGGCGACTGACGCTGGATCGCCGTCTGCGCCGTTTTGCCATAGATGGTGCGATGCTCGACCTGCCCGCCCGTGAGTTTGAGGTGCTGTGGGAGTTGGTGTCTCCTCCGGGGCGCGTTGTCAGTAAACGCGCGCTGTCAGACAAACTCTCTGATTTCGAGGAAGCCTTGGCCGATAACGCGCTAGAAGCCTTCATTTCCCGCCTGCGTCGCAAGCTGGGGGGCAGCGGGGTGGGCATTCGCACTCTTCGCGGGCTGGGCTATGTGGTCGAGGCCGTGGCGCAGGAGGAGGCGTGAACTCAGCAACGCGCCCGGCTCGCATACGATCCAAGCCTTCGCTGCGCGCGCGGGTGGTGCAGCATGTGCTGTGGCCGTTGGCGCTGACTTGGTTGCTGGGCACTGGCGTGACGGTTGGGGTGGCCTACTTCTATGCGCAAAAAGCCTTTGACCGGGCGCTGCTTGATGATGCTTTTGCACTGGCCTCGCGGGTAAGGCGCGAAGGCGGCGAGCTGTCGCTGGAGCTGTCCAATAAGGAAATGGGGTCGTTGCTGTTTGATCAGAGCGAGAACATTTTTTTTGTGGTGCGCCTGGCGGATGGCTCCGTTCTGGCCGGGCACCCGGGCTTGCCGTCGCTCGCGCCGACAAAACCGGAACGAGTCCGTTTTGAACAGGTGGTTTATCAGGGCCGGCGCATGCAGAGCGTCACCTTGGCCCAAGAAGAGACAGAGGGGTTACTGATCACGATAGCCCAGACGACAGGCAGCCGGGAGGCCTTGTTGAAAAGCGTTCTGGTTTATTCAGTGGTGCCCCAATTGTTGTTGTTGGTCTGGCTGGCGTTTTGGTTGCGCCGCGCCATCGGAAAGGAAATGCGACCCCTGGCCGAGTTGGAACAATCTCTTGAGCAGAGAGACGCACTGGACCTGACACCGGTGCCGGTTGGCGCCCGATCTTCTGACCTGGACCGCCTTGCGGACGCAGTTAACGCCTTGTTGGCCAGGGTGGACAAGGGAATGAGGGCGCAGCGTGAGCTCTCAGGCAATGTGGCGCATGAGTTGCGCACACCCCTGGCGGGTATCAGGGCGTTGGCAAGTTACGGATTGAACCATTCAGACCCCAACGTGTGGCGGGAACAATTGAGCCGCATTGTGAGCAGTGAGGCGCGCGCCAGCCGCATGATTGAGCAATTGTTGGCGCTGGCATTTGCCGAAGAGGAGGACAGTGCGATCCACGTTGGGGCTGTAAGGCTCGATGAGCTGGTGCGCGAAGTGGTGCTTCGTTACTTGCCGCAAGCCGATGCCACTGGCGTTGACCTGGGGGTCCAGGGGCTGGAATGTCCGGTGACTGTGCGCGGTAATGTGTCCTTGATCGAAGGCATATTGGGTAATCTGATCGACAACGCCCTGCGCTATGGACGAGCCACTGAGGGAGCCAGCCTGGTGACGGCTGGGCTGTTTCTTCAGGAGGGCGTGGTCAAGCTGTCGGTGACAGATAACGGCCCGGGGATGACCAAAGAGCAGTATCAGCTTATGCGACAAAGGGGCGCGCGTGGAATTGATTCACAAAGGGTGGGACATGGGGCCGGCTTGGGTCTGGCGATTGTCGCCAAGTTTGCGCAGGTGATGCACGCGGATTTTGAGTTGGGGCCGGGGCCCCAAGGTGTTGGTGTGACTGCAAGCGTGGCGTGGCCTACTGGCGCTCTCGAGGCTTCAATTTGATAAAACAGTTCTTGATTTTGGTGATGGGGTTGTGGCTTGGCACTTCAGCTTGGGCGGCGCGCCCGTTTATCACGGATGATGCGCGCCTGGCCACGGCGGGCAGTTGTCAATTGGAAAGCTGGGGTCGCTGGCTTGCAGAAAGCCATGAGTTCTGGGCCTTGCCGGCCTGCAACCCGACTGGCAATCTTGAAGTCACATTGGGGGGCGGACAGACCTGGGTCGCTGAGGGCGAGCGCACCTCGGATTCGGTCCTGCAAGTCAAGACCCTATTCAGACCGCTTTCAACCAACGACTGGGGCGTGGGCCTGGCTGTTGGCGAGATGCGCCTGACCGCCACACCGGCGGATGCCCTTCGTCAAGGCAATACGTATGCTTATCTGCCGATCACGGTGTCACTTCGCGACGATCGCGCCTTGGTACACGCCAACCTGGGCTGGCTACGTGATAAGGGTACTGGGGTCCAGCGGCTGACCTGGGGGTTGGGGCTGGAGTCCGAGCTCATCACCCCTCGGCTGTCATGGATGGCAGAGGCTTTTGGTGACGAGCTGAACCGGCCCTGGTGGCAGATCGGCCTGCGCTGGTTTTGGCTGCCAAACCTGTTGCAAATCGATGCCACTTTGGGGCGTCAGTCTGGCGGCGAAAGCGATAGTCGGTGGATGTCCCTAGGGCTTCGTTGGACGCCGGCCCGAATTTTTTAGCCTTAATCATAGGAGAATTGAACCATCATGAACCCATTACATGCAAAGGCTTGTATCAGTCTGGTTTGTAGTCTGCTACCGGCGGCCGCGTTGGCGCAGACCGGAGCGGCGCTTAAAGCTGGGGAGCTGGTGTATCAAGAGACGTGCATGGCCTGTCATGGCAATGGCGTTGCCAATGCCCCCCGCTTTGGTGATAAGAAAGCCTGGGCCAAACTGATCAAGGAGGGGCAGGTCCCGCTCACAGTTGATGGCTGGATCGGCGTTCGTGGCATGCCGGCCAAGGGCGGGCGCGCTGAATTGCAGCTGGAGGAGTTTGCACGAGCTACGGCCTGGATGGCCAATGCAGCGGGCGCCAACTGGAAGGACCCGGATGTGAAATTAATGGATCAAATCCGCAAGCTTGAGGGCCGGCGACAAGCTGCTGCAAAAAAACGTGGCAACTGAAAGTCGTTGCGCTTTTAATCTACAGGTGCAAGGGCTACCCCAATGACTTTGCTGTTTGCGAGAAAGTACAGTCTTCAAGGCTTGGCAGGGCGGGCGTTAACGAATTTACCGAATTGCGCTGGATCACCATGCAGACGGCGCGGCGTTACTATCCGTTTTGAGTACAACCCGACCCTGATAACTAAAGGCCGCGAAGCTCGCTGGCCCGCAAAATTCTTGAGCAGCCGATGAGATAGGCAGCGGTGCGCAGACTGACGCCTTTTTCGTGCGCAAGTTGCCAGACCGCGGAAAATGCCTGAGCCATGTGCTGGCCCAGTCGTTCATTTACTTCCTGTTCACTCCAGTAATAGCTTGCCTTGTTCTGAACCCATTCGAAATAGCTGACCGTAACGCCGCCAGCATTGGCCAGGACATCGGGCACAACCAACACCCCTCGCTCTTGGAAAATGTCATCGGCTTGTGGGGTGGTTGGGCCGTTGGCGCCCTCCAGAATTAGCCGGGCTTTTACCCGTGATGCGTTGTGCTCGGTCAATTGACCCTCAAGCGCTGCCGGAATCAGGATGTCGCAATCCACCTCCCAGAAGGCCTCCGTTGTTAGGGTTTGGGTGCCTGCCAGATCCGCAAGACTTTGACGCGCGTTTTTTTTGCGCTCCAGCAAGGCATCGATATCGAGGCCGCCCTCTGAAAAAATCGCGCCCGAGCGGTCCTGAACTGCAACCACTTTGGCGCCTGCTTGAGAAAACAGCCTGGCTGCAACACTGCCTACATTGCCCAAACCCTGTACGGCCACGCGAGCGCCAGGCAGTCGCATTTTCAGCTGCGCCAGGGCCAGCTGGCCGACTGTGAACACGCCACGGCCGGTGGCCTCCTGGCGGCCCAGCGAGCCGCCTAATTCGACGGGTTTGCCGGTAACGACCCCGTTGACGGCCAGCCCGGTTTGTCTTCCATAGCTGTCCGCCATCCACGCCATGACCTGTTGGTTAGTGCCCACATCCGGCGCGGGGATGTCTATATCGGGGCCGATCATCGGTGCAATTTCTTGGGTATAGCGCCGGGTAAGCCGCTCGAGTTCGCCATGTGAAAGCATGTGTGGATCAACCCGCACCCCCCCTTTGGCGCCCCCAAAAGGCAAATTGAGGGTGGCATTTTTGACGGACATCCAAGCGGCTAAGGCCATCACCTCAGGCAGGTTGACAGAGGGGTGGTAGCGAACCCCGCCTTTTCCTGGCCCTCGGGCGGTGTTATGCAGCACCCGATAAGCTTCAAAATGAACTGTGTTCCCGTTGTCCATACGCACAGGCACATCGACGATCAGGCTCCGCTCAGGGCGTTCGAGCGAGGCAAACCAGGGCTCCAGATCAGGCAAGTGCGGCTTGACCCGCTCAAGCTGCTGGACAAAGTTGCCCCAGGGCCCTGCCTGATTAATCGACAGGTAGGAGAGTTCGGAGCTTGTAGTCACTGACATTGCGATGCCAGCATAACACTCTCGTTCTGTGAGTGTGCTTGATCAAAGCTATGGTCTCCCGCAGAAATCGCCTTCCAGCTAAAATTCGCACCCTATTGATCCTTTAGATCAACTTAACCAGAGGGCCTGCGGCTATTCGCGGCCAAGTCATTCCATGCTTTACCCTCAAGAATTTGATGTCATTGTCGTTGGCGGGGGCCATGCAGGTACCGAGGCTGCGTTGGCGGCTGCGCGCATGGGCTGCAAGACCTTGCTGCTGACGCACAACATCGAAACCCTGGGACAGATGAGCTGCAACCCTTCAATTGGGGGCATTGGCAAAGGGCATCTGGTCAAGGAGGTGGACGCGCTGGGCGGGGCCATGGCCCTGGCCACCGATGAGGCGGGCATTCAGTTTCGTATTCTCAACAGCTCCAAAGGCCCTGCGGTGCGCGCCACCCGAGCCCAAGCCGACCGTATTCTGTACAAGGCCGCCATCCGCCATCGTCTGGAAAATCAGCCCAACCTCTGGCTGTTTCAGCAGGCGGTAGATGACCTGATGGTGTCTGGCAACCGGGTGGTAGGCGCAGTGACCCAGGTGGGCATCCAGTTTCGTGGCCGCACCGTGGTCCTGACCGCCGGTACTTTTCTGGACGGCAAGATCCACGTCGGCCTGAATAACTATGCCGCCGGGCGCGCAGGAGACCCACCGGCAACCAGCCTCTCACACCGGCTCAAAGAATTGAAGTTGCCCCAGGGACGCCTGAAAACTGGCACGCCCCCACGCATCGATGGCCGCAGCATTGACTTTTCCCGCTGCATCGAGCAGCCGGGTGATGGCATGCCGGGGGGTGTCCATGAGGGCGTATTGCCGGTGTTCAGCTTTGTTGGCAATGCCGCCATGCATCCGCAACAACTGCCCTGCTGGATCACCCACACCAATGAGCGCACCCATGAGATCATCCGCGCCGGTTTTGATCGCAGCCCCATGTTCACCGGCAAGATCGAAGGTGTGGGTCCGCGCTACTGCCCGAGCGTGGAAGACAAGATCAACCGGTTTGCCGACAAGGAGAGTCACCAGATTTTTCTTGAGCCCGAGGGCCTGACCACCCATGAGTATTACCCCAACGGCATTTCGACCAGCCTGCCTTTTGATGTGCAGTACGCCTTGGTGCGGTCGATGCAGGGCCTTGAAAACGCGCATATTTTGCGGCCGGGCTATGCCATCGAATACGATTACTTTGACCCACGCGAGCTGAAAAGCAGTTTTGAAACCCGGCAAATTGAGGGCCTGTTTTTTGCCGGCCAGATCAACGGCACCACGGGCTACGAGGAGGCGGCGGCGCAAGGCCTGTTTGCCGGTATCAATGCTGCCCTGCAGGTTCGGGATCAGGCCCCCTGGCTGCCACGGCGCGACCAGGCCTATTTGGGGGTTTTGGTGGATGACCTGACGACGCAAGGGGTGACCGAGCCCTACCGCATGTTTACCAGCCGCGCCGAATTTCGTCTGCAGCTGCGCGAGGACAACGCCGACATGCGACTCACCGAAGCTGGTCGCCAGCTCGGCCTGGTGGATGATGCCCGGTGGCAGGCGTTTTGCCGCAAGCGCGACGCTGTTTCACGTGAAACCGAGCGGCTGAAATCCTCCTGGGTGAACCCCCGCATCCTCACTGACGTAGAGGCGCAGCGGGTTTTGGGCACCAGCCTTGGTCGCGAATACAACCTGTTTGATCTTTTGCGCCGGCCGGATGTGAGCTACGCTGGCCTGATGTCAATCGATGGCGGGAAATATCTGGTGGACGATGTTTCACGTGAAACCCTTGGCGATCTGGCCGGGGCCGTTGTCGAGCAAGTGGAGATTGCCGCCAAGTATTCAGGCTACATTGACCGTCAAAGGGACGAGGTTGAGCGGGCGGCCACCTATGAAGGCTTGAAATTGCCGGCCGATCTGGACTACATGCAGGTCAGTGCCCTGTCCATTGAGGCGCGCCAGAAGCTGCAAAAGCATCGACCTGAAACCTTGGGGCAGGCCTCGCGCATTTCGGGCATTACGCCGGCCAGCGTCTCTTTGTTGCTGATCCATCTTAAAAAGGGCGGCTTCAGAGGATTTGCCAGGTCCGAAGACGCGCTCAGCGGGCATTCGGCATGAGCCATGCGGCGCATTGCCTGGCGCCAAGCCCCAACTGGCGCCCCTATGTCTTTTCGTGCGAATGAAAACTGACCATTTGGCGCGGGAGTTGGAAGACGGCTTGCGGGACTTGGGGCTGCCTTTGTCCGGCCAACAACAAAGCCAGTTGCTGGCTTATCTGGATCTGATCCAGAAATGGAATCGGGTTTACAACCTGACCTCAGTGCGCGCTCCAGAGGAAATGCTTACACACCACCTGCTTGACAGTCTGGCTGTGATTAACCCCCTGCGCCATCAGTTGTCGGGTCGCAATCCAGTGGCCGGGCGAGGTTTTCGTCTGCTGGATGTGGGCTCGGGGGCCGGGTTGCCCGGAGTCGTCATTGCCATCTGTTGCCCTGATATTGAAGTGAGTTGTGTGGACGCGGTAGCCAAAAAGGCCTCATTCATCCAGCAGGTGGCCATCAGCTTGCGCTTGCCCAACCTCAAGGGCCTGCATGCTCGGGTTGAAAGCCTGGGCGGTGGCTATGACGTTGTCAGTTCTCGCGCCTTT
>Ga0129333_10004628_pt1 | contig 12871 bp, 15 predicted proteins | sample CPB6_08_DNA_FD_94474 | JGI IMG/M metagenome (GOLD analysis project Ga0129333, IMG submission 94474) | Freshwater to marine salinity gradient microbial communities from Chesapeake Bay, USA - CPBay_Sum_0.6_0.8_DNA | ecosystem: Environmental > Aquatic > Marine > Coastal | place: USA: Chesapeake... | reverse complement strand
TCATCTGACATCATTTCGCAACTTTTATAATCTAATTGCAATACAGCTTGGTCGCCATTATACAATTCTTCAAGCCATCTTTTAAACTGGATGAACTCGATGTCTCTGTCATTGTGATGAACGCCAATCCAAACACGAAAATGAAAGATATGGCGATGAGGATGGCCAAGGAACGAAACGTCATATTTGTCTCCTGTTGCTAGGTTAGGATCTGTTAATGCTGCTGGATATTTATGAATACCTTCTTTACGAAAGGTTATCCATATCATTTTATTAGGTCTGATATCTTGTTTGATAATCATAATTGAGTATCCTGTGTATATTGATCCCAATGAGTGTACTTAGTTTTACGCATTAGATCATGTAATTGATGTGTCCATACTCCAGGATTAGTAGATCCCCAAGTACGATCGTCGATCTTTAGTGTAGTATTATAGTTATAAAGTTTAATGTAAGGTAATTTTACACTAATCATTGGAATAAATCTATTACTTTCGCACCAACCTTCTTCATGTATTTCTTCAGCATACTTAACGTCAAAGTCTAAACAGACCCAATAGCCTGCTTCTAAGCAGCCTTGAATTCTGTTATCCCAAATTTTCCAGTCATCATAAGTTTCTGGATTGAAACTTTGACTAGTGCCAAAGTAAATTTGTTTAATGCGTTTAGATTCGTCTTCATAGCTTTGACTATCTTCTGCGATAGCCAAAATATCTTTTAGTGAAGGAGTACCTACTACAAATAATGTTCTCATGCCGTAAGCTACGGTGTGTTCGACTTCGTAGCCTGTAAAGTAAGTAACACCTTGTCGTTCTTCTGTATTCAATCCCATTTAATATAGCCTCTACTGTAGCCTTGTGGTCGATTTAGTCCATCTCCGAATGCTTGTTGCCATTCAGTGTTGCGATTATAACACTTGGACCAGAATGTGTCAACTTTTAAATTATTAGTTTTTATCCAAATTCTTGCGTTAGACATTGCTTCGATAAATCCCGGATGTCTTGGGCTAGGCATGACAATAGTATTGGCATTCCAAAGTAATTGTCCAAATGTAGTAGTAATTGAATCTTTTTCAGCTGCGATTACCCATAATCCACGCGGCGCCAGCAGATTTTGTTTTAATACTAAATCGTGTTCGCGTATGTCAATGATAACATCATATTGATCTAAACTAGGTTCACTGACCAGCACACCTTCCTTGTTCCAAAGTTCACGATTACTATTGCCCCATACTTCTAGTGTTTCGAATCTGATGTATTCTAGTTTAATAGTATTGTAAGCTACCCAAGCAAGAAATCCGCTGCCAATAATTAAACAACGACCGTGACTTTTGCCTCTAATCATATCTATTTGTTGTTTAATAATATTAACACCGCAAGCAACAGGTTCTAGAATGTATTTAGGATCAGCTTCGGGTACAGAAATAAATTCGTGCTTTCGAACATTATAGTAATCAGCATAAGCAGGTTCGCCTCTAGTGGCCACGTAGTCGCCTACAGAAACGTTCATCATATTTTTACCCACGCGAGTAACGATACCTAGCCCTTCGTGACCGTTCATATGAGCAGGCAATGTAGGAAACTTACCTGCCATCATATCTATGTCACTACGACATACTCCAGTCATTACAGCTTTAACTTCGATTTCGTCGTCTGTGGGCTCAGGTTTAGTCCATTCTTCTTCTACAAACTTACCATCGCCATAGGTTCTAAGTAATCTAACTTTCAAAAGTTCTCCATTTTTTCGTGAATCCAATAGTCTATTGTATTTTGTCTATTCCAAAATCTGTCATTATCTAAATTAGATACAGCATCCTTAATCATACGTTCATAAGCATCTTCTGGACAGAGGCCTAGTTCGTATGTAAATGTGCTATTACCAAAATCCATTTCGATATTTCTCTTGTCTTTATCTAGTGTTCGCCAGTCTGCGGTTAATTCCCATTTATTCGCAAATTTTATTGTGGCAAAATCATCTACGTCGTAGGTACCATCAGGATTTACTGTACCATACTCTGTGTTTAATAAGTCTTTTAAATGATATCTCATTAAACTAGAACGACCGTTTGTGCTAGTGACTAGCCAATCAGGATTCAAAGCTACATATAGACTCAGTAAGTGCGGCATTAGATCACGACTAACTCCACCGTAAGACAGTTTTCTCGTAGTGAACCAACTACCAGGACTAGGAACACGGTCGTGATTTAACCAATTTAGTCTTACTCTGTCAGCTGACTGTGCTGACTCTTGTAATTCTTTTATATTACTGCGCCACATATTATTCTTGACCATCATAAAACGTGTATCAGGAAAACTATGTACAAGAGTCATCCAATTACTAGCATTGGCGACACCAGGTTTTTCTATAAAAACAATTTTACAATCGTGAGCAATTTTAACAGCTAATTGAAAATGCGTATAATTTGGAGTACAAATATGAGCTGTATCGAAAGGACCACGTGCCATAATAGCAGATATAGCATCTGGAAAGTCGGCACTTTTATTAATATCTGGATCTACGGTGACAATTTCGTTGCCTAGATTAGTCAAAACTGTTTTGTATAGTTGACCAATCCCCATTCCTATAATTAGGCTTTTCATTTAATATTAAGTTCTTCTCGAAGAATGTTTTCTACTAGTTCGTTTAAGGTGATGTCCTGTTCATGTGCCATTCTGAACAGTTTGTTCATAAGATTTTCAGGAAGATCAAGAGGAACTTGAACACGTTCGTCGTAATCGATACCCATTACAATATGAGTAGCTTTTTCGAGAATATCATCAGCAACGTCAATGTCAACGTATTTTACATCATCATACGCTTCTTTATGATCTAAACCACGACTTTTAGATTCGTTTTCGTAAATTTCACGCCAGTCTGGATGAACCCATCGATAGCTATTTTGTTTACTGTAATCGTGTGCCTCAAACTTATATACAGTAGTATTTTTAGTATCAAAAACGATACCAACACTAAATCCGTTATGATCCCCGTTCCAGCAATCTAAACTATGAGCATTTGGACCAAAACATTTCCAAAGATAATCGCTTCCTTCGGTAATACGATAATCCACACACTCCATAAAATCTTTAATAGTAATCATTCTATACTTTCTTCAAGTTGATCAAGTTTGGATTCATCTAGCGAATTTTCATCAGATTCTACTACAGGTGTTTCATCTACGTCAAACAGATTGGCAAATGTTGTTGAACTATTAATTGTTTTCTTTCCTGTCGCTCCTCTAGTGCCAGGAATTGACATCCAAAATTTACTATATTCTTCTACAATGGTATCGGCTATACCCCTGTCACTAGTAGCAAATATAGCTTCTACTACATCTTTAAAATATGTTCTTTCAAATTTTTCGTCCACTAACATAGCAGGACATAATCCAGCATCATATTGACGATTAGCTTCTTGTACACTGTTTACATGCTGCCATACATTATGACCCATCATAATAGCATAACTAAAACTATCCCAACTGGTTTTGCCTTCTTTACCTATTTTATTTAGGTCTCCTGGTTTGTATATACAAATATCTTTGATAGGAACGTTCTCCATTACCGGACTATTAGTAAATGTTCTTCCATTAAAAATATTATCTGTGTTTACAGCGTCTATAAATTCTCTAATATCTGTAGCATACTTTTTATCATCAGCACTAGGTAACATTCTGTATAACCATTTTTTACGATCCTCGATTTCAGTAGACACGTAAATTTGACCATTAGCTGTTGCTAAGAAAGGACTGGCACAGTCAAAACTAATAGTAAACTGATCGTTATGATATTTTCTTACAGCACGTTGGATGTCAGTTAATAGTAATGCCCATTCTAGTTTACTTGTTCCTAGAAAGTGCATCCAATCATGTTGACCTTTTTCTAATAGACCATCGAATCTTAAAGCCACAAGACGTTTAAGTACAAGATGAACATCGCACATATTCTGTCCACCCATTGCCCACCCGTTAAAGGCTCGGTCGCCATAGATAGTCGTATCGCAATACTTTTTCATTCGAGAGTACCAATCGTCGGCATCGGTATGATTTTCTCCTTGTAATACATTAAGGAATTTACAATTGCTATTACGATTATTAATAAAGTATTCGTTATTGATATATGTGCCTTGTACAGCTTCGATATAGCTAGTAATACCTGTAGCTTTTTGACCGGCAGGACTACGACTTACCCAAGCAGGAATGTCTAAACACATACCGTAATCCATTAAAGCATCCATCCATTTAAGTACTTGCTCTCTTTTCTTTTGTGCTTTAGGACAATTAGCATCTTTCCAATCACCCTCCCACTTTCCTTTACCAATCTGAAATCCTCCAGAGTCTCCTAATACCCAACTAGTGCCTCTGTTTCGATTTCTAAACATATCTTCGCCTTCGTCATTTTTGTTTAGATCGAGATTAGCATGACCGGCACTATAAAGACAATGATCATAGTAAAAAAGTCCTTTGTCTGGATCAAGATAGTTTAAACTTTCTACACCGTTTTTCCATGCTGCGGGTATGCGAGCTGGATCTACATAATTGCTAAAACGTTGTTTACCTATGAAAGTAGCATAAAAGCCGCTAGTAGCGGGTAAAAAGTATGCGTAGTCTTTTTGTGCTGTAGTTAAATTTTTATTCATTTTGCTTCTAGTTTATCTAATAGCGAGCTTACTTTTACATCTATTTGATTAAATGCTTTGGCAGAGAATGTATCACCAGCACTAGTTCCACTAACAATAGTGCCAGGAGGAAATGCTCCTGGCAACACAGTAGGCCATTGTGTTTGTCCAGGTGGGTAAGGCAACGGACTTGTTCCAGGAGTAGGTGTACTAGGCGCATAAGTTGATCTGTAAGCACCAGCACCTTCCAAATTACTCAGTCTCTTATTAAGGTGTTGTATGTCTTCTACTAATCTACGTAATGGACCTTTACGTAGTCCGTTTGGGTCTTGTTGAGCATTGACCATGGCACTAATTAGTACTAAATTTTTTAACGCACGTTGTACTGCCGGATTATCTGAACTCATTGCTGTATCAAATAAATCTACGAATGTTTCTAAATCAAAGTCTGCTTGATCTTTTTCTCTCATACTCATTATAACCATCCTCCCGCTCTCGCGATTCCAATTATACCCACCAAGATCCAAAAGCCATTTAATAACGTATATGCTTTGTCTTGTTTTAGTGTTGCGCAATAAGTTAATAGTATAGCGTCTATAGTATTAAAAATCCAAACAAACATGAATGGACTAGCAGGACCTAACCAAGACACAAGAGTAAAACTTATAATACGCATTATAACTCCTAACATTTCCATCTCTGGAATATGTGTTTTGATAAAATTTAATATAGGTGTTATCATTTTGTTTGTGCTGGTAAAATATAATCATAACTAGCCAGTCCGCTATTCACTGTAATCATCATAGCACCCTGGTCACTGATTTTCATTATTTTATCACCGTCTAAGTTTAAGATACTCATAACTTGAGTAACAGGCCAACTCCATAATTGTTTTAATTTGCCTTTAACACCTGCTTCAAATACAAAACTTCCGGCATGAGTATTAGCATCACCAAAATAAAATACTAGATTGCCGCCATCTGTTTTAACTTGAAAAACACTTTCTTCGTTGTGTGCTTGAGCTTGAAGTTTTAATCTAGCGATAGATGCCATGCTAGGTTCGAACTCGATATCCCACTGAGCTCCTTTAAATTTTACACTTTTAAGTTTTTCATTAACGATTTGTTGATTCATAAAACGATAATCATTAACAAAGTCTCCTGTAGAGTTTTCAAAATGTAAATTTACAGGAATAGTTTCGCCATTGCGTTCTGCTGTTATAACTTCGATCTTGGCGTTTTCTTTGTACTCGGGATTACGGAGATGTAAGTTTAATTTATCAAGATTTGGCATTCCAAATGTTCCGTTAAATTCTGCTACTGGACTATTTGTCTTAGCATTGATAATTACACTACGATCCTCGGCCATTGACTCTATTAAAGTTTCTGCTTCAGTACCTGTAATTTTTACTAAAGGAATATTACCTAAAGTATGTGTGTGCGACACGATGTCTGTTAAAATGTCTTTCATTTATTTTCTCCTTATGTTATTTAGGTTTAGAAGTCAAAAAGACTATTAAAAGTATTTTTTTCTTCTGTACTGCTGATGTTCCAATTTAATACTCCAATAAGATTTTCTAATTTTTTATCCACAACAGTTGCCTCCATTTCGGAATGATCAAAAGGCAAATCTTTAAACCATTGGGGTAATCTAAGTTCATCTACTGGATAAGCTACACTAGAATACTCTAATGGATTGTCTTTTAATTTACAAACAATGACTTTCATGCCGTCTACAATGTTCATACTATATTTGTCATCCATCATACGTTTTAATGTATTCCAATTAATACTAGCTCTTACATGTCCAGGCATATTAGCTTTACCTTGACGTTTTTCTTTGGCTTCGTATTCAGTAATATTGTTAGCACGTTTAGGCGAACCTTTTTCCCATCCTGGTCTTGCCTTAAACGCTATTCTGAATTCAGTAATATAATCTAATACTTCTTGTTCTTCTGCTCCAGTGAGTACCATTTCCAATATTTCACTTAGAAAGTTTTGTATGAATTCAGGAGTATCGCTACGTTTAAGATCCAAACCCATAGCTTTTATTTGTCCTGGTTTGCCATCTTTGTCTACACGTTTACCTTCTTTGTCGTAATAAAGTACAGCATATCGTTTCTTTGTAATAAACAAGGCTTTGCTACCTACGATTTCTCTGCCTGCTTTAATTACTTCGCCTCTTGTTCTAGGACAATGAAACGCATCCTCCATAAACTTGGCAAAAGTTTTGTTTACTTCTTCGCCAATTTGGTCATACAAAGATATTACTGTTTCCCTAGTCCACGGAATTTTTTCAGAATCAATTTCACGTTTAAGCGTCGAATAAGCAGAAAAATAGCAGCTATCAGTATCACCATAGATAATAGCTTTTCCGACATGGTTATATTCTCCGGTTATAATTTCATTTACTTTAGATGCCATATGTTTAGCAATTTGTCTTCCGACTAATGTAGTTGACTGTCCAATTCTTTTGTCAAAGAATCTACAGCCCGGATTTAGAATTGCTCCATATAAACTATTTAGGTTAATCTTTTTAACTAACTGTCTTTTATCCCAATATTCTTCTTCTATCTTGTTTCCGTTAGCAATACATTCTTTAAGTTTAGCTTGCATTTCTTTACGTTCAGCATACCATCTCTTTAACAGTCCAGGGATGATGCCTTCTTTTTCGTATGTAAAGATTGTACCGTTACTGCTTAACATGTAAGGTTGATTACTATCGAATATTAATCTATATACTTCTGCCGCACTTAATATTTCACTGGATCCTTGCTCCCAATCGATAGTAATGTCAGTACCTATTTCTTTATTCATTACTGCTTCGTACTCTAATGTACCAAACTTTCCTTCCCAGGCAGCAGCAAAACTTTTACCTTTGAACATTAATTGATTAATATATTCATTAGTCATTGTTTGACGCAGTTGACCTATAATAGTTTCAGGACCCATGTTTAAGGCTCTAATGGCACTAGGGTAAAGACTATTAATATCTAAACTTCCTACCCAGTCTTGAATTCCTTCTTTGGGATAGGCAACATATGCTCCTGCTGCTGCTGTGTCTTCGCGTTCACTCATCTTAGTTCTATTAGGAACTTGAAATCCTCTACGATGAGCTTCATTAATAATAGCTTGTTCTGTAACAGCTACAGCACCCATGGTAGTTTGTAGTAATACTGTGTTTTCATGTGCCAGTTTATTACTAAGATCGAGAAATTTTAGTTTTTTATCTAGTTTGTCAATTAGTAAACAGTCTTGTCTGTTGTAACGAATGAATTCTTTAAAATCATTATTGTATAATTGATCTAACGTTCCTTCATAGGGTATTTTATTTTCTCCGAGTTCGTATTCCGCGATGGCATCCAATCTATAGGAGTGTCTTTCTTCGTATGTGTACTTACGGTATAGTTCGAGGTAATCAAGATGTACCCGTCCAACCAAGTCATAGGTTTGTGCTGTTTTTCCGAATTTTTCATATTCTCTTCTTCTAGGATGTAAGTCCCATAAGCAAAATCTTCTTGTATCATCCTTGCTTAAGACTTTTGTTACACGATTTACAGTATAAGGAATATCAAACCCTTCACTGTTCCAGCCAGTTAATATATCAGCATCTTGAATTAGATTAAGAAATGTATCTAACATTTCTGCTTCGCTAGTAAACAAGTGCGTATTAGGAAACTCTTCTACTTGTTTTTTAGCTTCTTCCATAGTTAATCCTTTAGGAGGAATAGCCAAACATACTAAAGTATCTAACCATTGTAAATGTATAGCGATAGCAGTGATAGGCATGAAGGCATCATCTGGACTAGCATACCCTCTTTCTGGATCAAAATCTACTTCGATGTCAAAAAATGCTGCGTTTAATTTTGGAGCATCTTGATTTAGATAGTTTTCGCTTAAACAAACAAATAAAGGGTTTATGTCTGCTTCATAGAGTTTTTGATTTGAATGTATTTTTAATTCTCTATGAAAATCTTTACTGGTTTTACAAACTATTCGTGTTAGTGGTTCTCCATAAATGCTAGTATATTTTCCCCTAGCATCAGGATAGTAAAAGGTATACTTGATAGGAAATTCTTTGAAAACTCTTTTGCCTTCGTTGTTTCTTTCTACAACATGTATGACATCAGAGTCGCGATTAAAATATGCGTCTACGTACATCTATTCTCCATATATGCGATTTACGGCTCGCAAACACCACGGTAATCATTTATGGCTGATTAAACCTTGCTCTGAGATATTTAGTAAAATTACTTAAGAAGTCAGAAATTTTTTCACATAAGATAGCAATGTTAAGACATATTGCTAAAAATATAAACATTACTAGCCCCATACTAATCCAACTTAGTAGTATTTCAAAAAATATCTGAGCTATCATAACATTCTAATTAATCCAACTATATCAATAGTTACTAATAAAAGATAATTTGCTAACATCCCAAACGACCGGCGAGTCCAAGCTGCCCAACCGTACATAGCACAACCGCTAATCCAAATAGGATAAAGAATAAGCAACGGTGGATTAGGGACGGTTGCTGCCATAGCGATACTACAACCAATACTAAGGACCCAAGCAAACAACTCGACAGTAAAACGTATACGATTAGATCGCCAATCATCTTTTATCCATTGAAATATGTTATAAACAATATCGTTCATTAGTCTTGGGGCAGATTTTTAGTCGCACCAAGAATATTTTCAATTTCGTCCCACTCTTCTTCATGTACTCGCCAATTATCTTTATGGGCAATTTTAATTGCTTTATTGATAATACTAGGTTTTAGATTCAATTCTTCGGCTACCGCTTTAACTGTTTCTTTCAATCCTTCTTGTAGATCTTCGATTTCTCTTAAAACGGTTGAACCTTCGTTAATTAGTTTTTCTAATTTAGATTTTTCTTCAGGGCCATACATTCTGCTCATAGCAATCTCCTTTTTTTGTATTATAAAAATATTAATAACTAAAGTCAACACAAATCTAACCAAAATTTATTGATTTTTTAAAGTTTTGGTGTTACTATAATACTTCCGTTAACACACTAATTAAGGTTATGAAAACTAAAATATTGGTTGTAAGTTTGTTAATTGCTCAAAATGCAATGGCTTTTAATGACAGTCCTACTGAGCCGTTTGATACCAGTGCGAATTTAACAACTGTTAGTACGATAACTTGGCGTACAGTAAACGATGTACAAAAAACCTGCGAAGCAGAAAGCCGTAAACGCGGATTTAAAGGGTTTGGTTACAGTTTACAAGCCTGTAGTTTTTTTGATGGCAATCAGTGTACTATTATAACTGGTAAAACTACTAACATGCATACAGTTGGTCATGAAGTAAGACATTGCTTTCAAGGCAATTGGCACTGATAAAAAACCGCCTTTCGGCGGTTTTTATTTGAGTCCTGATAAAAATCTAATTGTATCTAGTTCTGTTGATTCTGCTGTTTTATTAGGAACCAATTGTCCAGCAGTATTAATTATCATTCCTAGTTTCTGTATTTTTTGATTTAGTGTTACCAATTCCATACCACTAAAATCACCTATTAATTCTTTGCCTAATTCTCTTGATCCGCCCCAGGCCGCTTTGTAAGCATCAGAAACAGCGGTTAGTTCTTTAGCATTTTTAATAGAATCGATCACTGCGTAAACAGCTTGTTCGTCTGTTCCTGGTCCGCTAATAGCCTTACTAATAGCTAATGCTTTACCTTTTGGGTCATCAGGAATAGCTGCAGGCATTCCCGCTCCTCCAGGAGCAGGTCCTTTACCCGGGTCGGCAGTTTTAACTCCTCCAATAGGGTTTCCAGTTTTAGTATCGTAACCATATTTTTTCATAGTGTTTATGTACTCTGGACTACCGATGTATACATTGCCACTTCCTGGCGATACTCTGACATTATAAGCAGTGCCTACACCTCGCATGGCTTCGTATTCATCTTGCTGTTCTTTGGAAATTTTCCTTCCAACTACATAAGTATCAAAATATTTTTGATTACCATTGGCTGTTTCAGGACCCCATTTGCCGTCTACTGCTACTTTGATTCCTTTAGAATTTAACCAATGCTGAAATGCTCGTGTTCCAGCATTTCCAGACCTTCCAGGTTTAGGAGCAGGCTTTGTATCGGGCTTATTATTAGGTACGGGATCGTTTTTTCCATCCGCAGCAGCAGTAGCAACATAAGAATCGGCTCCATATCTTTGAGCTAAATCTTCTGCGTCATCTTCGACAATGTATCCAAAGTCTTCTACTAATGTTTGATAAATTTTTTTCATTTTAAATCCTAAACTTTGCTCATTTCAAGTAAACAAGGGTAGCGAATCCTATTTACTAAGGCAGAAGCCGCCTACGCACCATAGCGGTCCTAAGGTGAGTTCTTATGTTCCGCCGCCTACTAATTTATTACGAAGTCCTTTTTGACTTTTTTCTTTTGAAGACCCTAGTAATGATCCTTTAACGTCTACGGTATCTTGACCTTTTAATTGTCCAGCATCGCCGATTTTTTGTATACCTTCATTTTTACTGGTAGGTTTTTGACCACTTACTCTCTTACTAGCACCTTCGATGCCCTTCATTCTTTTACTCATTCCTGGTTTAGGCATGCCATGAACTGGATCTACAGTTTTATCTAAATATTTCTGTGCTGTACCTTTGCTGATTTCATTTACAGCACTTTCTTTAGGTACGCAATTTGGAACGGTGCGTCCATTTTTTTGTTTTGTACCTACAGGTTTATATCCCTTCCAACAAGGATTATCTTTTGGGTCACGTAATCCTTCTTCTACTTCTTTACATTTACAACCTGGCTGATGTGGTCCCGAGATAGGACTTCTGCTATCAGTTGGAGGAGCACTATAGTATTCTTCTAATTGAGAAATTTGTTCATTCAAATTGTCACGTATTCTAATTAAGTGTTCTAAATCTTCTTTACTTACTATAGGTTTGCCTGTAGGATCACTTTTTGCTGCTTTACCAATCCTAGTCGCTTTCCCCTTACCAATTTCTCCTTTCATAGCAATATGTTTGCTACTGAAATCAGTTTTTTCACTTTTTCTTGGCTTGTGAGATTTACCTTTGGTAACTTCGCCGCCTTTTGACAAATAATCTTTTACAGCAGCATCTACATCAGCAGTTTTTTCATTCATTTTTGCTACTACTCTTTCTGCTAATAGTTGAGCACGATCCTTATAACGCTGTTCTGATTCTTTAATTTCTTCTTCTACTTTTTTAAAGTATTTGCCAATCATACTAGGAGTAGCATCTTTACTTTTGTTTAATATTGGACTAGTGATATCTTTACGCGGCTCTTGATAATGTTGGACAGCCATTTGCTCTGCCATACTTAATCTGTTTGTTGTAGACTCTGTTATAATAGATAAAAACTTCTTCATATCTCCAGAAGAAGTTTTTGATTTAGTATCCGCTTTGTCTACAGCGGCAAGGATTTTTTTCATGTCCATAATTATTTTGCCTTTTTCTTAGCAATCGCGATGGCTGCTTGTTGTTTTAAATTTTTTGCTTCGCTCATACTGCCGCACTCTTTTAAACCGTGTACTGGACAAGATTTTCCTTTAGGACTTTGGTTACATTTATCAGAAGCTTCTTTTACCTTTTTACTGGCACGTAGTTTAGCAAAGTCGCTTTTTTCTAATTTACCATCTTTGTCGGCGTCTAATTTTTTCTGACCACCTTTTAATTCTTCTTTAACTTTTTTATCTTTTAAAGCCTTTTTCATTGGCTCTTTTTTGTTACCGTCTTTGTCGAAGTCAAGATAATCTGGCTTAGCCGATTCTTTAACTTTTTTATCCTTCTTCTTGCCTTCATCTTCTTCATCATCCTTATCAGCTGCTTGTTTACTACCACCATAACGACCGCCAGACTTTTTGCCTTCGCCACCGCTAGGTTGAGGACCTTTTTTGTCTTTTAGATACTTTTCCATATCATCAAAGCCTTCTTCGACCTTGTCAGCTGCTTTTTTAACTTTTTCGGCTTGTTTCTTAGCTTCCATAAGTTTTTGTTGAAAAGCTCGACGAACACTTTCACTATAAACGTCGCTATTTTCTAGTTTTTCTCCGTAATCAGAAGCTTTCATTTCATACTGCATAAAATGATATACACTAGAAACGTAATCAGCAGCTTTGGTAATTTTAGCCTGTACCCAACCTTCTAGCTCTTGTCCTTCATGAATCATTTTAAATAATTTCATGCTATAATTTGCTAACTTGTATAGATCAGCACGAGCCATAGCAGCTTCGTGTTTAT
>Ga0129333_10004627_pt1 | contig 12871 bp, 2 predicted proteins | sample CPB6_08_DNA_FD_94474 | JGI IMG/M metagenome (GOLD analysis project Ga0129333, IMG submission 94474) | Freshwater to marine salinity gradient microbial communities from Chesapeake Bay, USA - CPBay_Sum_0.6_0.8_DNA | ecosystem: Environmental > Aquatic > Marine > Coastal | place: USA: Chesapeake Bay... | reverse complement strand
TGTCATGTTAGCAGGGTTTTCCTTTTTTTAACTTTTTAAAATCTTCAAAAGACGTAAATGTAATGTTTTTATATCTATTTTCCAAATTTATACTTTCTTTTGGTGAAATTGTATCTTTTTCTACTTTTACTTTTTTTGTTTTTTCTTCTTTTTTGTACTGCTCTTTATTTTCTAAAGTTCCATATTTTACAAAACCTCCAATTAAACTATCTACTTCTTGTTCTGTTAAAACTTTCCCTGTAAATTGTTTTATCCAATTTCTTATACTGTCAAGAAATTTTTTCCACCAAGATGGTTTGTCTTTATTTAACAAAGTTTCAGACCATCTTGCAGCTAATTCCATTAAAAGTTTTGCTTTTCCTTCTTCAGTATTTTTATCAAAACCATAATCAATCATTAAATTTTCTAATGACGTATGACCAGTTCTTTTTAAAAGATCAGGTAGTTTTTTCATTAATTGTTCTTCTGCTGCTAATAAAGCAGAATTTAATTCTTGAAAACCTCCAAGCTCTTTAGCCATTCTAATCATTCCTCTATGTGCGACTTCATGTATTGCTACATTAGCCACTTCTTCTAAAGGAGTATTAGATTTTACAACTATAACTTCATCAGTTTTTGGATTGTAGTACCCTTGAATTAGATTATTGTAAGTTCTAGAAAAAGGAAGGTCATTATCAAAAAGAGCTCTTTGTCTTTCATAAATATCTCTTATTAATAAATCATCTTTAATATTTTGAGGAAGATATTGATAGACACTAAAATTATTAGTAACAGCAACAATAACTAATTCATTATAAATAGGATTATTTATATCAATAACAGTAATATTGTAACTGTCTTTTTCAACTGCTAGCCTTACTAATTCTGGGTTGTTTCTAATTTCAGGACTCAAATGCATAAAATGCGAAAGAATATCATATTCAATAAAATCTGGGTATTGAATATAAAAATCATTATAAGATAATTTAATTTTATCATTTACAACTTTTAATATTTCATTTAAAGACATTCCTTGAATGCGTTCTATAAATTCTTGTTCTCTTCGCATTAAATCTTCAAATCTTTGATTATCAAAATCATCACGATCTGGAGGATCGTATTCATGTTCTCCATTTATTTCATCTATCCACCAATTTTCATCATGTCCATCTTCATCTACCCATCCGCGTCTGTGTTCATCAAAACTATCAATAAAAACATCTTTATCAGTCATTCCTTTTTCTTTAGCTTTTAATGCTCTTTGAACACTTTCGTTATCTAAATCTAAATTATGTTTTTTGAAAAATGCTATAATATCATCAATGTGATCTATAGAAGCTATTCCATTATTAGCTCTTGATGTTACTTCTTTTACTTGTCTAAATGTAGCTTCTTCTTTTAAATTATTTAGTTTATTATTTAAATATTTCAGTTCAGTTTGATAACTGTCATTTATTTTTTCAATTTCTCTTTGTTCAGCTTCATTAATTTCTTCTCTACTATTTGCAGACAAATAAATATTTTCCCCTACAAATGGCTGTATAGTAGTTTTAAATATTGAAGGGAACCCCTTAATTTTGTCTCTGCTTTTTATTACATAAGGTTCAGTATTTTTTAATTCTTCAAGTTCATTCTCTGTAATTTTTATTTTTTTAGAATTATCTTTTGCAGGTTTTGCTTCAATACCAGCTACAGTTACACCGTTAACTATTAATAAGTAGTTATCATAGTTTTGTACATAATGATCAGCCATAGCCCCAGCAGTACACCAAGTTGCAGGTGATAATTTTCTAAGAAGATTTATATTAGTTGTTAGTTGTAATTTATTTTGACTAACCTTATTTTCTTCTAACTCTTTTATTCTTTTTTCTGCTTCTTCTTTACTTTTAAACTCTTCTTCTTCTGTATATATTTCTTGAACATCTTCAGACCTTTGAACATACTTTACTAACCACTTGTTATTTAAATTAACTAAGTCTATATTGCTAATTTCCCATTCGTTATATGTTTCTACTCTTGGAATAGTAATCCAATAACCATTACCACTTGCAGATCTTTCATGCTCTGTTGCATCAGAAGAAAGTGAAATAACCTCTTTATCGTATAGTTTTCCTAACCTGCTAGCTTCATGAGGTTTATTCATTAATATACCATATGTATTATTAAGAGCTACTTTACTTAATTCAATTATATATTTATTTCTTCTATCTGGTTTTTTAAGATATTTTGTAGCGTGGTTTATCATTATATCTCTAAATACTAATGGGTATTTTTCTAATTCTTCTATCCAAGCATCAAACATTTTTTCAAATTGTTCGTTTTTAAGTGCAGGATATATTTCTTTATTTCTCTTTTTGTCAATTTTTTTATTGTATATTCTTTGAATTATTTCCTCTAGTTGTTCAGTAGATTTTATTTCTGCTGGGTGTCTAAATGGTTTATTTATTCCTGCCCAATTCAATAATAAAGGATCAGTAATCCCGTTTTCTAAAAATATTGATTTTATTCCAAAATATATATCAGTGTTTCCTATTATATCATTTGGAACATCATCTACAAATTTTACACTGTTTTTTACTTCTTCTGGTAACTTTTCAAGTTGTTTTTCAAATTCATCACTTTCTTGTTCAACTAATCCCATTTTTGAAAAGTCTTTTTGGGATTCGCTTCTAAGAATAGCTCCAATGTCATAAACTTCAGAACTCTGAATCATTGTTTTTATGTCATTAAATAAATTATTTACATGGTAGTTGTTAAAACTTGGGAATACTTCTATTCCTGTAGAGGAGTCTGTAAATGGTTTAAATACTGGAGTTTTGAAATATTTGTTAATTTTGTCAATTATCTTGTTTAACATTATTTTCATCCAGTCAATAATATTATCAGCAGTAGTTTTTTTGAAATCTAAATCAAAATGCAATTTGTAAATATCGTTTGCTAGGTCCCAATTTTCTCTAAAGAAATCATCTAAGGATTTTAAATGTCCTTTAGTAACATCATAGCCAGCTGCTTTTCCAACAATCCAAGCAAACATGTCAGCCATTATTTCACTTTTGTAATCAGTAGTGTAACCTCTATATTCAAGACCTTCTTTGATATAAGTAGCAAATTCTTTTCTTCCTACTAAATCTGTAATAAAACTTTTAATTTTTCTTTCTTGTTCAGGAAAAGTAGAAAGCATGTAAAAGTCAATAGCATGACCAAGCTCATGAATAAAAACAGTAATAGGATCAAATACTTGATTTGGATCATAAGGATTGTCTGTCAAATCGCCTATTGCTATTTCTGTAAATACTTTAGAAAAGTTAGTTGCTTTTTTTGAATAAACAACTAGCATTTCAACTAGCCCTTTGTTTTCGTTAATAATTGTATTTTCAATTTCTTGCCTGGCTTCATCCCAATATTTTCTGAACTGTTTTCCATTTTTTAAATTAGCAACTATTAGTTTATATTTTCCAAGTCCTTTAATAGGTAATCGGTTTGAAATTTTTTCTTCTATTTTAGGTATAAGTTTTTTATTAAGTTCTTTTATTTCTTCCTCTGTCGCTAAACCATCTTTTACCATATTTCTCAAAGCAACATTCATTGCATAAGCAGAACGCAGGTCGTAAAGATTTTTTAAGTTATTAAGAACAGGAGGTATTTCAAATTTATTTCTTTGAGAATCTTTTTTGAAATAAGCTTTGAAATCTAAAAAAGATTCAAACGTTATTAACTTTAAAAGGTCTATAGGTACTACATTTAAAATAGAAGGTAAATTTTCCTTTGCTTCTTGTGAAATATAGGGATTATTTGAAAAAATATTTATTATGTCTTCTTTTAACTCTTCTGGTTTTAATTGATCTAAAACATCTTGATATGCTTTAATTGTTTTTTCTATTACTGCATCAATACCTAAAGAATCTATGTATTTATTTCTTTGATCTTCAGGAAGGTTTCTAAATTCATCTAAGGTTAATTGAATTCCATTATCTTTTAATGCATCAATAACAAGACCCTCAAGATTCCTTAACGCTGTTCTTGCTGCATTTAAAGTAGTTTTACCTCTTGTTTTAAAAAGATACTTTTTTACGTCTTCGTTTAGTAGACTTTTATATTTTTCTTTTTTATCAACAGATTCTTTAAAATCTTTTAATTCATCGCTAGCAACAATTGTTGCAGGTAAACGCAAATAAGCAACTGTTTCTGGAAGAGCTATACCATCTACGGTCACATATTCCATTACTTCAATATAAAGATAATCTTTATTTGCTTCAATGCGATAATCAATTATTCCCTTAGTGTCATCTTGTAAATTAAAACCTTTTAAAGCAGAACCAACCTTTCCATAAGAACCATATTTTCTAGCTCTTCTTGTTTGTTCTGGCGAAAGATGATAATAGTATTTACCTTTATATTTGGATATTCCGTATTTCTTAGTTATTTCATCTATATACTCTTTTGCATAAGATAATAAAGGTTCATACTTTACTCCTTTTTTAATAATTCCAAATTTTTCATCTTCTTGTTCTTCATACTCCAATTCTTCATCTTCTTGGATGATAGGTTTTATTTTGTCTTTTTTAATCTTTTCTAAGACTTTATAATGAGCCCATAAATAGTTCCCCCCTGCTTCTTCTAAAGCTTTTTTAAATTCTGGAGTATTTCGATTTATACAAAACATAATTTTTATTGTTTAATACATTGTCTCAAAATGCTAGTAAATTCATCTAAAGCATCTGGATTATCTGAAAGTTCAATATATTTTTGATTATAAACTTCTTCTATTTGTCTTAAAGATTCTTCTTCTGAAAGATTATATTGTTGCGAATAAGCTTTTAAAATTTGCTTTCTCTCCTCTTCAGTTTCAATAAATGTTTCAAAATTATTAGAATCTCCTAATGTCTCTTGAACTAAAATTTTAGAAACAGGTAATCCAGTTTGGTTTCCTACTTCCATATTTTGTACAATATCTTGCTCTGTTTCTTTTTTTACTTCTTGTTCAAAAAGTGTTAATTGTTTTCCAATAAGAGGAGTTGAAGCTTTCTCTCCTTCTTCTTTCTTACCTTCTAAAGCTTCTAGTTCTCCAGTAGTATTGTCAAACCCAAACTCTTCTTGAAGTCTTTTATTAAGATAAGCAAATGTTTCAGGAGCTTTTGTAGCAAGTGCAGCTAATCCAGTCCCAAAACCTCCTTTAGGAAGAACAATAGTCTTACCTTCTTTTGTAGCTCTTTCTTTAGCTTTTTTAATATCAGAATCTATAACTGCTTTATTTTCAACAAGTTGATCATCTGACATAAAAGCCTCAGGTGTATTTTTGGGTAATAACTTAGTAGAAATACCCATTGCATTAGGTTCATTTCTAATTACAGCTTGTCCACCTTTTCCTGTTCTAGCATTATTATCTCCAAACAAAAATAATTTATTAGGGTTAGCTCTAAGTAACTCCTTTGTATAATTTTCAGAAACAACTTCTATCTCAGCTTCAGTATCTGTAGTAACAGGTGCTTCTTCTTCTGTAGGTGTTTTTTCTTCTTCTTCTTCTTCAGGTGTTATCTGTAAAGGAGGAGGATTTGTAATACTTACTGTAAAATCTAATCTTGGTTGTTGGAAGTAAATATAATTTCCTTCAAATTCTGTTTCGATTACAGGAGTAAGAGAAGTATCAACTAGAAAATCTTTGTAGCTTTTGTAAGTAGATTTTATTCCTGATTCATTTAGTTTTGTTTCGGAAACAAATGTATATGGGTTGTTTTTTACGCCTGTTTCTTCTAAATGTGGTAAGTTAAATCTATTATTCTTTTGCGCAAGATCTACATTATGGTTTATAGTTCTTTGTCTTAAATGATCTTTTAATAAAGGAACTTCATTATCAAAACTTTCAAGTGTTATATTTTTTAGACGATATATGCCAATTTTTGAAAATGAGTCTACTTCATCCAGGGATCCTTCTCCAATTTCAATATCTTCCTCTTCAGGAATAAAAGTTCTAGCATTAGAAAAAGTAATTCTTAATTTTCCATTTTTGTCAGTATCAATATCTAAAAAAGGGATATCTTGTAATTCTTTTGCAGATTCACTATTGCTGTAATAATCACTTGTTTTTGAATTTACGTTTACAAACAATCCAAGATAATCTTTCAATCCAGGGATGGTAGAAATATCATGACCTGTTTCTGTTCTTATCTTTTCTATTATTTCGTTTATTTTTTCAAATGCTTTTATTTCTTCTTCTTCAGTAAGTGCTTTTCTTTCTAAATTTTCATATTGTAAATGTAATTTTACAGCTGCTACAAAACTATTTATTTGTGCGTTTTGAAGTTTTGCTTTACTAAGATTTAAAGCAAAGTATTTTCCATCAGGTGTTATTATAGGTAATACAGTTCCTCCCTGCATACCTTCATTGATAGTTTCTTGAGTGCCGACTCTAAGCGTAGATTGTTTTTTAAGTACAGTTATTTTCTTTAATGCTTCTGCATTTTTAAATGCTTCTGCAAGTTTTCTGTTTTTCATTTCTGAATTTAAAGCCAAAAAACCTACTCCTTTATTTGTAAAATTTAATGAAACTATTTTGCCAGTTTCAGAACCTTTGATTATTTCAGATCTTAAATTTTTTAAAATTTTATAGTTATCTGCAAGATTGTTAATTTTGTTATCGTTAGAATCATAAAGTGTTTCTACGACTCTACTTGGTCTTACGTAAGAAAGAGAGTGAACAGTTCCTACATATTTGCCGTCTTCAGTAAAAATCTGAATTTCTCTAAACATGTCATCATTTCCAAGGTCTGTAAGTATTTCAAATTCTTTTATTCCTTGATTTATAAGAGGCTGCATGTTTTCTGTTAGCTTCTTTTTTTCTTCCTCAATAAAATTAGAATCTATTACATCTTTTACTACTACAGTAAACTTTTGACCAGGTAAAAATTTAGCAGAATGCAAAAATAGAAATTCTTTATTTAGTTCTTCTGAATCATCATTTATTGATTCAGTTATTGAAATATTATCATCTTCTTCTACTATTTCTTTGTCTTCTGAATATTTTCTAGCTTGATAAGCTATTGATGAATAAGCACTTAATAATTTAAAACCTTCATAACTTATTGTTATTGTTTGCCCTTGAACTCTAGTAAGTTTTGATATTTGTTTTTGTAATTCGTTTTGATTGTTGTTTAAATTAATATTGGTTATATCGTCTTCTGAAAATTCTGTTACAAGGGGGTTAATTGTTTTTCTTTCTTCTTTTTCTTGTTCAGTTCTTTCATCTCTGATATTGTATTTTTTCTTAAGTCTGTCTATTTTTTCTTTTTCTTTTTTGTTTTTGGTACTTAAGTATTCGTCTTTTGTTACTTTATTTTTTAACGTTTTATTATACCTGTCAAGCAAAATATCTAATTCTGCATTATAACTTTCTAAATTTGTTTGCTGAATTTCTTCTTCTATGTCGGATATTTTACCCTTGTTTTCAAGTTCGTTATATATAAAGTTTTCAAGTTCATCTAATGTAGAAAATTCAGAAACTTCCTGTCCTCCTTCTGTAGGGTATATAATTCCAAAATTACCTGTTTCTTTATTTTTATATACTGATGCTGGTTTTCTATTATTTTGTTCAGCTTCAACATCTAAAATATTTGTTTGAATATCTTCTAGTCTTAAACGATCTATTTCTTCTTGTCTTTTATTTATAATTTCATTTTCCTTTTCACTTTCCTTTTGTTTAAGGAACTGTAAAAAATCTACAAATCCATCAAATTCAAATTCCTCATTTTCATAATTGTACTTTATAATACCATCTACTTTTGAAATATCAGTTTCTGCTATTTTTAAAGAATCAATAATTTGTTTTTCATTACGAGTAAAAGTGTTTGCTTCTTGTATTGCTTTTTGTTCTAACTCTTCATCTGTTAATCTTTTAGCACCTTGGAAAATAAGAACTGCTTGTTTATTTTTTAAAGCAGTAAGCAATGTATTAGCATAAGCTTTTATTCTTTGATCAGTTGCTTCTTTGTAAGTTTCTAAAACTTGAATTTGTTCTTCAACTTCGTTTAAGTTTTCTAAATTATCAATATAAGTATCTATGTTATCAACAGCGTTTGAAAGATTTTTTGTTACTTCGTCATATTCATTTAATTTTGTTTTTGCTTTTTCTATTTCAAAAAAGCGCATTTGTTCTTTTCTTTGTTCTTTTAATGTTTCTATATTGTCAATAGTTTCATTTAGCTTCTCAAGAATCTTTTCTTTTTGTTCATCTGTCTTTGCATTAATGAAATCATTTTCAAGTTTTGATTTAGTAAGCGCATCTCTAAATGCTTGAAATTCAGTATTTCTAACTTCAATTTGTGCTTGTTTTAATATTTCTTTATCTATAACATCATCACTTTCATTATCAAGAAATGAATTTAAAACATCTTCTTCTTGGTCTCCTGTGTCTTCCTCTTGTTCTTTTTTTGATTTTGCGTCTAATTTACTTTTAATTTTTTCTATTTGATTTTGTATGTTTTCTTTAGTTTTTTCTTCTGTAAAACCTAAAGAATTGTACACAGTAGCAATTCTGTCTATTTCATTCATCCTTAAAGCAAGCTCATCTTTACCCATTGGATTTTGAGTATTTTGAGATTTTAAGAATTGATCATATAAATTTTCTTTAAATACCTGCGGACTCATAGCTACATGATATGCAGCTAAATCTATATTATATCTTCTATCAGATGCTCCTTTTGAAGCCATTCTAACACCTTGCATTCCTCCAAGAAGAAGCATGGAAGCCATAGTTTGAACAACTGTATTTGCTTGATTTTCAAAGGTAAATGGTTGATCTGATTCATATGATTCATCTTTTGATTTTCTCCATTTATCAACTAATACATTAAATCCATTAGTAGAAACTTCCTCACCTGATTCTTTTATTTGAGCATCAAATGTAAAAAGACTTGCATCTCTAAGCCACTTTGCTTTTTCAGGAATTGATATTTTTAAAAGATATTCGTAATTTTCTTTAGATAAAAGATTCCTAAGTCCTTTTCCTGTAAATAAAGCTTTGAACTCCATGTCGGACATTTTTCTTCCTACAGACGCTATAGATACTTTATCCATTAATAATTTATAAGCTTCGGATTTTGAAAGCTCTGTAAAGTTTCTTATCTCTCCAGTTTTTAATAAATTATCTACAAATTTAACATCATCAAAAAATAAATTTTCTGCTACGTTTTCAGCAAGTAATCTAAGTCCTGCCGTTATTGCTACATCTTCTACAGATAAACCTTTTTCTATTTCTCTATTTATGATTTCTGGAGAATAAAGCAAAGTTGTTGCTGGAACCATTGATGTTACATTAACTGCCCAAACACCTGTTTTTTGTAATCCTTTAGCTGCAAGATACCCAGCTTTTGATGCTCCTGATAAACCTAAAGCAGAAGCACTAATTGCTTCAGCCATTGCCAAATTACCTAATTGTTTACCTAATGCTTTTTCTCCAAGATAAAAAGCACCTTTCCTAAAAAGAGATCCTGTAAAACCTATTACAAGTGATTCAGCTGTTGTATTAAAAATGTTATAAACCAATGCATCAACATTTTTTAAAGAAACATCAAGTTCCCCCTTCTTATTAAAAATAGAAACTGATTCTACTTCTTTTAAATTTTTATAAACAAGCTGACCTGTATTTTCGTCTACTACAAGTTTTTGTATGTAAATAGGTCTTTCAGAAAGTTCTTTTACTTTGTGCAAATAAAGATCAGCATCTTCTTTAGATATATTCCCTAATTTTTTTTGAACATAAAGATATCCAAGAGATGTTGCTGATGCACCTCCATAAAGTATTTTTTTTCCAAATTCCTCTGGAAAATTTATAATCATTGTAGATATAGGGCTTTCTTTATAAAGATTGTTTATTTTATCTTGTTCAGCTTTATGATTAATCAAATCTTTGTAAGAAGCAATATCTGAAAGAAGAACATCGCTTCTTTTTTTAGAAGAAGCAATTAAATCATCATACATTGGTAAAAGCGATTCTTCTTCTGCTATTGAAGCTCTTTCTTTTTCTACACGTTGTTTTGATTCAGGAGTAAGATCATCTAAGGTTAAACCTTTTGAAAATACCTGTTCATTTAATAACGTTTGAAAATTTTGTTTTCTTTTATCTAAATTTTTTTGAAAGTCCTCCTTTTGTTTTATATATGAATCAGTAAAACTATTATTTAATTGTAAGTCTTCTACAGTTCCCTGATATTGTTTTGTTTGTTTTCCAATAAAACCCGATATTAAATACTGGTCTATTTTTTTTGAAGTTACTTCATCACTTTCTCCAATGTTCTCTTTTCCTACAGTATATTTTCCTGCTTTTCTTATTCTTTGTGACTGCGGTTGATTATTTAAAGAATCAATATATGTTTTTGTTTGTTGTAATTTTTCTTTTAATTCTGGTAAAGTTTCTGCATCAAGATTTCTATTTTCTATTTCTTCTTTTTTTTGAACATACTGATATAGTCCTTCAAAAGTATTTTGTTTTAATTCTTGGTACGCCTTACTTACTTCGTTTATTCTTCTGTCATATTCTTTTTCAATATCTTGAATTTTTTTAGTTCTAGCATCACGATCTTTTACTGCTTCTATTTCAAATGGAGATTTATTTTCTCTCATTGCTTTCAATCTAATATTTGCTTCTTCTTTATATAAAGCTTGTACTTTTGCTTCTTTTTCGTCTTTTAATCTTTGTATTTGTTGATCTGCTTGTATTTTAAATTGTCTTGTTTTTTCTTTTAGTTCATATGCATTAAGAGAAGGGCTTACTTTAGTTATATATGTTTTAATAGGTTCTTTGTCTTCAATTTTTATGATAGTTTCATCATAAGTATAAAAATTTGCCATGTCTTGACCAACATAAATACTATCTGAAAATCCTGCCGGATCAGGTACAAACTTTCTAAAATCTTTGAAAGGTTGTATTTTGGCATCATTATCAATTTTATTTTGTACAATAGGATTATTTGATTGTACAGAAACAGCTGCTCTTTGAGAACCTGCTTTTTGCAGTTCTTCTATTGCTTGATTTTTATCTTGTTTTGTAATTTGTTTTTCTGCTAGTTTGGTTACAAGAAAGGGGATAGTTGATGCTATTGATCCAATTTTTTCAAGAATACCTGGTTCTTCTTTTGGTTGTAGAAAATAAGAAGATTTAAAATTATTAAAATCAGATAATGTACTAGCTCCTTTTAATTCAGGAACTTTGCTAAGAACGTCAAATAATTTTTTCTGACTTTCATCAGAAGAATATGCGCTGTTAAAAGTATTAAAATCTTTTAAGGTGCCTGCTCCTTTTAAAGAAGGTACTTTTACTAAAACATCATATAATTTTTTATTATCTCCCATCTTTATAAACTATTTATTCAGAATCAGGATTATTAGCAGCGTCCTCAAGTTCTTTTATAAGATCTGAAGGAGCAGGAGGAGTAGATGTAGAACCTGTAGGTTTATTATATCTATAAACAAATTCAGGAGTGTTTTCTTTACCCATTCTTGATTGTATGTAATCCTGTATAAAAACATACATAATATCCTCTACTCCTATTTTTTTACCAGTTGCACGATCAATTTCATATCCTTTAATTGCTGGTTCACCGTCGGAATTAATTCTAGTTACTTTTACTAAAACCTGTCCATCTGCTGTTTTATACAATTCTGCTTTTTCATCTTTATTTGCTATCAAATTAATAACGTCTTGTGTAACTTTTCCTGTCCTTTCCATTGTTTCTCTTGCAAATCTTCTTTGTTTATCTGGTTCTGTTTCGTTTTCTTTCTTTTGTTGTTTAGCTTTAACATCTGCTAAAGATTTTCCACCTATTTTTATTTCTTCTCCTGTAGTAGGATCATAACCAGCTTCAATGTACTGTTTAACTAGTGCTTCTTTAATATTATTAGCACTTTCTAAATTTTTCAACATTGCGTCATTAGCTGTTCTCACATATTCCATTTGCAATGGGTCTCTCTTGTAATCAACAAAAGAAGTAACATCCATACTATATCCTATTTTATCAAATTCAGTTTGTAACCATGAATCGTAAGCTTTATTTTTTAATTCTTCTCCTACAATTGATGAATCTGCAAGTGTTTGTAGTCTTTGCAATTCTTTAGCAGAAATTATTGCTTGGTCGTTGTCACCACTAAATAATGCATTTTGAAGTTTTAATCTTTCTTCTTCTATTTTATTTTCTACATAAATTTGACCTTCTGTTTGCCAATCTGTTCCTTTTGTGGATTGTTGAAAATTCCATTGAAGTTCTTCTTCAAAGTTAGGAATGTCTTTTGCCAATTGTAAAAATAAAGCTTTTGCTTCATTAGGATCAACTACTTCTTCAACTACTCCTGTTTTTGTATTTAAAACTTTTTTCTTTACACCTTCTCTTGATTGCTTATAAGTATCTTGCATTTTAGGAGTTAACCAACCTTTTGAAAGTATTACACCTTCAGGCTTTTCATAAAAGTTATTTTGGCTAAAATAAGGACCTAAAGTTTCTAAAGCAGGAGAAGTGTATTTTTGTCCTTTTTCTTCTGCTTTTGCTTTTTTCTCTTGTTCTGAATCCCAAATAGTTTTTCTTTTATGTATCTCTAACATTTGAGGATCGTTGCTATATTTTCTTATTAATGACTTTACTTGAGAAACTGTTCCCATATCTGTAAGATCACTCAAATTTAAAGAACTAAGTTCTTGCTTAAGCTGTTCTTGTAGTTCATTTAATCTTCTTTGATCTGGACCTTGTGTTTTAATACCAAAAACTTTAGAGAAGTCAGTTGTAAGGGATTGAGCAGATTGTTCAAACATTTGCTGTTTGTTTGCTAATCCTTTAGCGTAGGTATTTAAATCTACTGTACCTACCCATTCAGCTGGCTTAACAGGTTGTGTATATGGTGTGAAAATCAT
>Ga0129333_10004625_pt1 | contig 12873 bp, 19 predicted proteins | sample CPB6_08_DNA_FD_94474 | JGI IMG/M metagenome (GOLD analysis project Ga0129333, IMG submission 94474) | Freshwater to marine salinity gradient microbial communities from Chesapeake Bay, USA - CPBay_Sum_0.6_0.8_DNA | ecosystem: Environmental > Aquatic > Marine > Coastal | place: USA: Chesapeake... | reverse complement strand
GGAGGTGGCACTGTAAAAGTTATGGTTGAGGTATTGGTCAAGGTCCAACTATCGCCCGGAGTCTGTGTGACCCCTCCAACATCTATCTCAATGAAATTCATACCCAAGGCAGTTTGACTCAAGGTGAATATGGTTTTGACAGCATTGCCATTAAACTTGTCAACATAGGCAGTGCTGGGCTGTAGTTGATTTACCACACCATTGGTAATAATTTCTATATTGGTTGTGGTCTGATTGATTTCTACCAGTGTGCTATAATTTGTTATGCTAACAATAGTATTATCATTGTTCACACTGATAGGTTGTTCTACAATATCAGCACTGAAATCGTAGACCTGTTGAGTGACGGTAAAAATATTAGCCAAGGCAGTGTCCTTAGGCCGTTATTGCTGTATAACCTGCAGCAGCAGTTGGATCAGTGGGAGCAACTCCAGGTTCATAACACTGTAGGAAAGCCCAACGATGTGTATTGGTCTGCGTGATGGGCACACCCGCATCTGTCCAAGTCACACCCACAATGACCACAGGCACATTTTGACGAGCATCTGGCAGTATAGGTCCTGTATAAAGATTTTTAGGCACAGTGATATTCACTCGCCCAGAAGCGGAATTTATGACTGTGACATAGGTCGCAGTTGTTATAACACCACCGCTAAAATAACCTATAATTTCACTGTTGCTAAAATTAGGTTCGCCATCGCGACTAAAACTTATAGGATTGACCACTAGGGTTTGGTAATCAGCGTGAAAGGTCCAACCAGTAATATCTACACCGAAATTATACTGTAGGGTTCTTTGTGTTGAGGGGAATATCTGCTCTAATTGAAGATTATCCGGTCCTGCAAGATAATCTGAAAATAATAAAACGCCGCCTGCCATAGTGATTCTCCTAAGGGATAAAATAATAACAATGAGTTGTTATTAAGTTCTTAAACTTATTTACACTGATCAGAAAAAATTTGGAGGAAACAGCCCAGTATTATATCAAATCAAATTCCTCCAAAGTCATAATTGGGCGTCCAAGTTATGGCTGTGCTGGTTGTGCTAAAATCACTGTGCTGTGTGCCAAGACTGGTTCTGGCTCGGTAATAATAAGTTCCTGGACCAAGACTGCTGACAAAACCATCAACATAATCTCCTGCTATCCATTGACCTGCTGCAGGACTGGTGGTTATGAGGCTAAAGTTTGTAGTGCTGTTGGTGCTATAGAAAAATTCAACACTGTCAACTGGACTGCTGCCTGCTGCTATCTGTGTTCTCAATGTAAAGGTATAAAAATCTGTGCTTTGTAGTGTGGGCTGACTGGGTGCGGGAAGACTTTGACTGCTGCCCTCACTGGGTATGCCTGTCACTGGCACAAAACTTATATCTGACAGTGTGCTATCCACATACACTGACTGATTATATTCTATAGCAGTGATTTCTGCGGCTATGGTAGCATCTTCACTTTCAGTTTCTCTAATGCGAGTTATACGAAATAATTTTTCTGTAAATCCATATATGGGATTGCTCACACGAACCACATCACCAACTTCACAGACCAAGGCTCCATAATCCGTTAAAAATGTAATTAATAGATCCTTTCTATTTTGCCTTAATTCCAGTAGACCCAATCTACCTGCATGTATGGGATTATTCACCATACCATAGGTTATCTGTAGCGTATTCACCGTTTCTAAATCATTCTGTTCTGCTGTGGGTATGCTAGTACGAAAATAATCTGTTTGATCTCTAGCACTGCGACTGGCATAGCCCGCTTCCAATTGATTATATAGGTCTTCTAGATTACTACTGGTTAATGTTATTTCACCTATAATATTATCATCGTTAAAATGATAACTGTTTGATATTTCAGTTTGTGACACAGGTCTATTTGACACAATCTGCCATTGTCCTGTTTTATAGTTATAGGTAGTCCAACTGGCACTGGCCAAGTTGATGCGTTCCATATTGGTCTTCACTGTGTCGCCGGTGTTTAATACACCATTGATTTGATATCTTACCTGATTAGTTGCTGTGACCGTGGCCAATATACGATTAGTCAAGGTATTTGATGTGCTTAATGCGTAGGTTCCAGTTTGACCAGATCCTGAAATATAACTGCTGATAAACACATCATCACTCATACCTGTGCCCACTATGCGATAGCCCACTGCGATAGTTCCAGTCTGCATGGTATCCACAGTCAGTGTGGTGCCGGACACACTGCCTAAAAATCTACTGCTTAGAGCATATTGATTCAGCGGAATCTCTTCACTGATACTATAAAGGCTGGTAGTGGTCAGTGTGTTTATACTGGTCGTAGTATTAATTTCTGTAACATCAAATCCGGCTCCATATCTGGTGTTCTTCACATAATCATACCATACCAGGGCGGGATTATGTAAACTATTGGTAATCTTAAAGGTCATTGTGGGTAGACCTGTGGTGCCTTTTTCACTGTTATAATCTATTTGAACCAAGGCAAATACCAAATCAGTCAAGGCATATAGACTGTTATCGCCCAGGGTGTCATAGGCATTCACAGCAGGACTGGGTCCTAATATCTGATTAGCACTGGCAGTGCCTCCTGCATATACCCATACTCTGACCAAACCTGACAGTTGTGTGTTTAGGGCTCCATCACTTTGAATACTGCTCTCCACAGTATACCCATCAGCACCAAATACCAATAACTGATCATTCCAATAAACTTCACTACAACTAAATGTGCCTGAATCTGTGCGTTCGCTCAAGGTCAACACATAGGTCATAGTTTGATTATTATTGCTGATTCTAGCGTCGGTTATTATGCCCTGTTGATATACTGTGCCATAGATAATGGGAACTTTATTTTCTGTGCTAGGTGGTAATTGTATTCTTACGCCTTGGTCTCTTGTTCCCGATCCTCCTCGTGCTCCTACTCCAAACACACGAGCAGTTATGGTGGCCAAACCGGTGGCAATCACACTGACAGCAAAAGCAGCCCAAGTTCCTGCAACCACAGCAGCACCAGTGTAGGCTGTGACTATGGCCGTTGCCAGATATGTAAATATAGCCACTATTATTCTCCCATCAAATAGGTTTCTTCAACCCGACGAAAACCTCTGCGTTCATAATCCAATTTAGGACTATTGTGCATACGACTCATTGTATATGCGTGAATTCGACCCTGTTGTCTAAATTCATCAGCAAGGTTTCGATACGAATGAAATAATCTCGCAGCCGCAGTAGATGATCTATAAGCGGGTTTGACCCACCAAGCCAATTCAACCAATCTATATTGTTTAGGAAACCATAATTCAGGTGTGATCATACTTAAAATCATTCCTGTGATTTCACCCCTATCTTCACTGACAAAACTAGCACCAGTATATTCACATCTAATTAATACCTGAAATACCTGATTTCGATCCGATTGCTCTTTACTGAATGTGCCGACTTCTATACTGCGACTGAATTCCTGCAACATTAGATAGCAGTCCTCATAGTATGCTCTTTCTAATCTTCTAATCTTCATAGTTTATTCACCCGAGGTATCCTGACTATATTCAAATGGATTACTACCTGCTCCGCCACCTGTGCCCGCACCTGTATATGGTTTTCCAAAATCAAATGCGGTATTTGAAATAACATTTACTCGATCCATACCTGTATCTGTGGGATAAAAATATCGTTGATCTGTGGTATTGGTCCTTCTACCCACTATACGGCGTTCAATTATACCTAATATATTGGTCAAATTCAATACACAGGTGTAGGTTTCTGTTCTACTATCTATATCCGAGGAATCAGTTATGGTATAATTGCTGACATAACCACTGAAACGCAAACTCACGCTATCTTCAAGCAATTGTCGTGTTTGTGTATTGAAAAACACTCTATATATGCGTATTCTGCTGCCCTTTAATGGTGTGTTTAATATCAATGACACATAACTGCTATAGGCACCCAAGCCCTGCTCACCTGGATCTTTAGGAATACCACTGAGACTGACCTGTAGTTGAGCAGTGGTAGCCTTTAGGTCATCCTGTATTTCATTCATACCCAAAAGATGACCCAGACCTAAATAGGTAGTGCCATTATAGGTTATAGGTCCAGCACTATTGGCTATGGTATACACAGTGCCATTTATGGTAAGATCCATTATTATAGCATGTATAATTGTGCTACTGGTAGTTGCAGGTATGGTATTCATCTGTTTATATTACCTTCTCAACCAAGACAAAGTCTCCTGTAAATTCACACCAATCTTTCTGAATCAATCTATAGTTAGGCAATTCACTGACTAACACTCTGATTGTAGTTGCTGTGCCCACTAATATAGGACCAGTGACCACAATATTTTCACTGCTGATCAAGGGTCTATGAACTGTGGCTGTGGTTGTTGAGCCTGAGGTTCTCAACACTGCTTCTGAAATTATATAAGGATAACGACTGTTTGTGGGTTGAATCCAATCACCTGCCTCAAATATAGTTGAAGTTGAACTAATTGTGTTGCCCGTGCGGTCACTAGCACCAATTGTGGGTAATTGACCTATAGTCACCGTGGTTGCTGTAAAATTAGTTATGGTAAGACCCGAAAGTTGTGCGTCTGTTAAATCACCAAGATAACTGGTCAAATAGTTCATTGAAGTCTTATTAGCAATATTAACAGCCTGTTCTTCGGTTCTATCCAGACTCATAATTCCTTCAAGCACTGGTCTATATGCTTCATATCTAAATCGTGCCAAGGGTGTGACTGTGATAACAAAAGGTTGTGCGGTCAATCTTTCTGCTGTCTTAATACGCTGACTACGACTTATGCTTTGACCTACTACACGTCTGCGATCAAACTCAATACTCTGAGCCGTGTTGATTATTACTTGAACGGTCATTATGCTAATCTCCTTGAGGGCTGACTGCGTCTGCCTGCTTCTGATACTGAATATATAAATTGTGGATCTCTAGCAACCAGGGCTCTAAAACTCTGTGCATCAACAGCATTAATATGATAGTTTATAGTCATTGGTGCTGCCTCGGTCATAGGTGTTATATTGGCTGGACCTGTGATTAGTTCAGGTCCCTGTTCTCCAACAATACCCATCTGCCCACTAGGTAAGTATCCGCCACGAGCAAATCCAGGAAGACCTAAAACACTGGCTCCTGCCGTAGCACCACCACCTCCGAATAGATTACGAAAGAATCCTCCAGCACCACTAGCACCCATAAAACTTAACAGCATTTTACTGGCTTGAATGCGAGCAAATTCTGCTAACATTGTAGATATTAGATCCTTAAAACTAAGTTTGCCAGTTTGAACAAATCTAACTATGGCACTTTCAAAACCACGACTAAATGTTTCGAAATATGTTTTTGCTTGATCTGCTGCGTTAAAAGCACTTTCTCTATAACGTTCAAATGCTTCATCCCAACCAGATGCCCATGTTCGACTATATTCTAATTGTTCGATTTGTATACGAGTTATTTCACCATAGGCCTCTGCTATACGATTAAGTCCGACTCTGAATCTTTCTGCATCTGCACTGCTGAGGTCTTCTAAATTAAAGCCTTCACTGAATGTTTTTGCTGCTGCTTCTGCTGCAAGTCTATTAGCACGTTGAATATCTGTGATTTGTCCTGCCAGTCCAGGTAATCTTGAGCGTTTATACTGTTCTTCTTCTAATCGACCTCTTGCTTCAAGTATAATATCACTTAGTTTGTTTTGTATATCAACCTGTCGCTGCATTTCTTGTGTGATCCGTTCAATTGTGCGTTTGCGATCTTCTTCTGCTGCTCTTTGACTTTGAACGAGGTTGATGCCATAGGTTATTTGATTATTATTTTCTTCGTGTGCCTTTGTGGCATTTTCTATAAACTTGCTGATTAGGTCAAGTTCATGTCCCATGGCAGCAACTTTCATTGTGTCATTTTCATTAAATAAGGCAGCTCTAAGTTCTGTCTGACGATCTCTGGCTTCTTTGACTTGATTAGTAAATCTTTCAAGTTCATTGCGTAATTCTGTTTGTAATTCAACTTCTTCTTCAGTTTTGCCTATCATTCTGGCCTGAAAACCAAGACGATCAAATAATTGACCAGTATAGATTTTTAATTCATCGTTTTGAACCTTATATTTTGCATTAAGTTTATCAATTTCAGGATTTAGTTGACCAATTTGTTTTCTTAGATCTTCAGTTCCTCCTATAATACCGCCTTCATCAAGACCTTTACCCAATTCCTTCATTTTTTGATCAACATCGTCAAGGTCTTTTTTAGTTGTTAAAGCAAAATAGGTTATCACACTTTGAAGAGCTGTAAACAAAGTTACAGCAGCAACAAAAAAAGGATTCTTAGAAATGAATCCCATAACAGCATTTAAAGTGAATAGTGCCTTAACAAGGGCAGCAATTCTAACAACCAAATAAGCACCTGCAATTCCTGCCAAACTATATAAGGCCGCTGCTAATATGTTTGCATTTTCAGCAAGAACATTTATTGCTTGACTTAAAATTCTACCAAGTATAACTACTAAAGGTCTTGCTTTATCTAAAACATCTGCTAGAGCGTTGGCCAACTTAGCAAGAGAACTATTCAGTCCCCCTTCTTGACCCATGGTGTCAATCATGTTATTGAAAGCATCACGCAGATTACTTGTGGCCTGACTCAGTGTCTTGGCACGCAGTTCGCTGCCACCACCAAATGCTTGACTGAGTCCCTGTTCCAGTGCTGCCAATATGATCTGAGCACCTTTGGCGCTTTGCCCTAACTTGGTGATTTCTAATCTATTAATACCTAAAACATCTTTTAGTATTGTGAATACGGGGATACCACGATCTGCTAGTCTGTTTAGATCTTCTAGTCCTAATCCGCCTGCTGTAGTTCTAGCATAAAGATCTGTTATAGCACGTAGAGCACCTACCTTGTCTGCGGCCACTGCTGAAACTTCTGCAAAGAATCGCAATTGATTGATTGTGGGGTTAAGCCCTGCTGATTTTAATTTTATAACAGTTTCAGTTAGATCATCAACTGAGAAACTTGATGTCTGTGCAAATCGTTTAATATCTGCAAATACTGCATTACCTTTTTGAATATCTTTATAAAGTATTTGTAGGGTAACACGTAGATTTTCAAAAGTAGAACTAATCTGAGTGAATTCTCTGCTGGCAAATGCAACAGCCAGTCCTGCCACCGCAGTTTTCAGTCCGTCTAGAGCACTGATTGCGCCTCTAGTATCTACATTAACCTTGTAGGTAGTATCAGCCATGTTATCTTCCTTTTAAGATTCGATCCAATCTGCGCCCAATAAAATCAAAAGTAGGTTTTGTCATTCCATCAGGTGCTTGATTACTATAGCCCTGCTCTAAACGCAGTGCATAATCATAATCTGCACGAATAGTTGTTTTATTGTCTAAGGTTGTTCGTCTTCGAGCATTGCCTGAACGAATAGGTGTATGACTGCGAAATATTTTATAAGCATCTACAGGAACTTCTGCTAGTTCTTTTTGTGCTTGACTAACATCAGGAGAAATACCATCTCTTGCTAATGTTATTGATATTTTCATCCTGCCTGCTCCTTTATTTTTAATAATTCTTCAGTAGAAACAGGCGGTATATATCCTTCCTGTCCTTTATTTTTAGTGTAATGTTCTACACTTAAACTTACATCCATCATAACCATATCAAACGTAGATGCTCTTTGTAATATTTCACTGGGCAACAAACCATAGCGTTGTCCCATTTGATCTAACATTACACATATACCGGCTTCTTTACCTTCGGGATCTATGGTCTCCCCTGTTATTTTCCCAGCGTTTCTACTACACGACTAACAACTTTTGTTAATACAGGAATAGGAATTGTAGTTTCATCGCTAAGAAAACGATTACCCTGCTCATCTAAAACAAGATCCTGTATGGTAGACATTAAACTCATAACATCATCTTCTTTAAGACTGGCAAACTTAACAAAATTACTCATAGGCTGGCGGTCCCATATCCAAAACTCAATAGGTTCACCATATTCTTTGAGAATCTCTTCGTCGTTGAGTTCGATTTTAATTAATTGAGGTTTTGCTGTTAACTGAGTCAACTTCATTGTGTAATCTCCTTATCTTTTTCTATGTTCATCTTTCGACCTTTTTATCTCTATTTTTAATTATATGTAGCACTGCTATACAAAATCTTAATCTACCTGAAATCTTATCTGCATCTGTTTGAAGACAGCGTAGTTCCGCGGTGCTCTTTGCTATTTCTGCCTCAATACTACGAAGCAGTTCCTCATCTGTATATCTTTCTAAATCCATAAATCTCGGACCTCTTGAATATTTAATTATAAAAATAAAAAAGAGGCTCTATGAGCCCCTTTTTAAGTGTAGTCTACGATTACACAGTTCCTGCAGTTATGTCTCCATCGACCGAAACCGTTATGGGACTAACCCAGACTGGTGCTGTTGGATTAACTGTTGGGGCTAGATTTGTAATGTAGCCTGAGCCACCTACATATTTTGCTCCACTTCCACGCCCATTAAAATAGACACGGAAATAGACCAGTGTAGCATCATTGGAAAGATCGAATAGACCATTTACTCCATTGCTTCCTGTGAAGAATGTTGTAGAATCTAATACGAAATTGCCAGCAATACTATTGTTTGCAGGTGTTGGAACAGTCTTGTTTGAGAACTCATCTAATTGAGTCCATTGGAAGGTTCCCACTGCATTGTTTATAGTGATATCCTGAAGTGCAGGCACTACATATCCACTGCTGGTTGTTGCGATTGAAGCAGTTGAGATCTGTAGAGTTGCTTGACTTGTAGGAGCACTGACATTAATATAAGCCATTGTGTTTTCCTTTATGTTGTTGCGACCAAACTTCTATACTCAAAGGTATAGATAATTCGGTCTTCGTCAATTTCAGTGGTCCAATCGCATTCATCATCGAATGAGACTAGACCAGTGTTACTCTTTGCTGTTTGGAGATTTGTGATTAATTGTGTGGTCTGACTGGGAGGATTTTTCGCATCCACGGCAAAATATACACGAGTAGTATAAAGATTTTCAACTACAGCATCACCACTCAATACTTCTAATAAAGGGCTTTGAGCCAATTGTGTAGCATCCGCATAAATCTTCTTCATGTTTTTGCGATACAATGGTTCCCCATTTTGAGCAAAAGGCAGTTCTTGACTGATAGTAAATTGTGTCAGTGTTGAACAGGCCTGTGTGATTGCTGTGAGTAATCCTGATCTCATTATCTAACTCTTGTTATATTTGTACGAACTGGCATTTTTTCTTGATTAGTGATAGCACCACTACCATCGAAATTATACCAATCACCTGCATCAATTAGAATACGAAACAAACTTTGATATTTCTCACGATATACACCAATCTTACGCACCTCTGCATTGTCTTGGTTAGAATAATCTGCGATATAAGGTAGCATATATTCATATAATACCTTATACACACAGAGGTCTATCCAATCCTGCGTTCTTCCTTCAAACTTATTGGCTGAAGGAACAGGCACATCTATTAGTCCCGCTGTTGAGATATCGGTTTGAGCATTATCCTGACTGATGAAGTAGGCCTGCCACCACGAGGTATTCTTTATGTCATAGAGAATATTCTGTGTAGCACGCTCACCCCATCCGTCTGCGTCATCAACTAATCCATCATTGTCGAGAATTTCATTTGCTTCGAATATGCGAATGTCTCTGTTTTTTACATCAGTAAATTCGCAGAAACTTACTACATTTCCGCCTACTCTAATAAATGCCATTCCGCTACTCCTCTATTAGTCTAGATCTGTTTCTGCTGTGATCTTAACACCGTGTGTGCTCTGTAGAACAGCAGCACCCATTACAGCAACCACGCTCATGTCTGTGGCACGATTCTGTGGTAGATATAAGGTATTAAGTGTTAGTCCACCGCGTTCTGCAATACCAATAGCAGTAGGTGCAAACACACCGTTGATATAGGCATCACTGGTGGGGTCACCTGTAGCACCTGTGACTAATGGTGATTCTACCACAGTAACTCCACCAACATTGCCAATTACACCACTTAATAGGAAATTATTACCAGCAGCACTGAGAGCAGGAACACTGCTTATACCACCACTATATGGTGTGACTGTGGTTAATTGCTTCTTAAGATAATAGGCACAACCTGGATGAACCACTGCGTAATATGGACCCATTACCTTGGCCTGACGCAGAGTAGCAGCAGCCTTCATAATAAGTTCAACAGTTAATTCAGTTGTGGTTGAACCAATGTCTGAACTAAAGTTGCTGAATGCACTAAATGCTGTGGTGTCAAAACTTTCACCAATAGCACGACCTGAAACTTCTGCTAACTGTGCCATAACATCACCATAGGCACTGTCTTTGAGCATGTCAGTGACCTGACTGTAGTAGACATGTTCCTGTAGTGTGATAAGAGCCTGACTTGATGTGGTATCACGTGCGGTTGCACTACCTTCATTTGTGATTACCTGGGCTGACCCCTGTCCCCAAATAGGAACCTGAGCAACCTTACCCGCATTCATAGGAATTGGAAAAACTCTCATAAGATTACGAGCAACTGATGTTTCATAAGCAGCAAATTCCGCATCAGTGACGAAGTTTGCGTAGAATTGATTGTTAATATATGCTAGATTAGCCACGGTTTATATCCTTTATAAAAAATTATTGTCCCCTTAATTCCTTATAAAGTTGTCTCTGTTTAGGATCCTTCATATTGAATTTGGAGGGGTCTATCTTTTCAGGAAGTTGACCAAAATTCGACTTACTCTGTGTAGTTGATGGACCTGCTGCTCGGAAATGATTATTTGTGTCTAAAAATTCCTTGACCAAATCTTGAACTCCGAAAGGTTGTCCTGCTTCTGTGTAGCGTGTAGTTCCCTTGTCATCGAGAACTTCAACTTCGCCACTGTCATTAACACGAACATAAGGTTTTAACAACTGTTTGACCTGCGTTGGATTGACTGCACCTAACTGTGCGGCCTGATCTACCAATGGCATGTCAACAGTGTAATTTCTAATGATCTCATCCCTCTTGCGTATTTCTTGATCTTTGCGTTCTGCTAATTCTTGAATAATTTTATCGAACTCCCCACGCTTCTTGGCTTCTTCAGTCTTTCTACGCTCGGCGTCCTGTTTTAAGGTTCGCAGTTCATCAAGATCACCTAACTCATTCATAATTCGTTCATATTTCTTTGACATTGATGACTTCATCCTTGCCATATGATCATCGAATTCTTTTTGAGTATATGTTCTTTCTGCCTGATTGGTTAAGGACTCATCAGTGGTGTCCATATCGCCTATGTTTTTATCGCTCATAGTAAGCATACCTTCCTTTCGAAGTTGGGCATCAAAGTGCCGATTGATTATTTATTGAAATCAGTTTTTTTGCCCGTTTTTTACGCTGTTCTTCAAGGTATTTTCTATTCTGTTGAATCAAACATTGAACTGGTGTGCTATAATCTCTATGTCTTGGATCACTCCAAAACCATTCATTCTCAGCATCAAGTCTATCATAGTCTCTGGCCAATTTTTTTAACACTCGAAGATTTAGGTCTGTTATATATATTCTGGCCAATAGGGGCTGATCAAGAGTGATCCTATATCCTCTAAATTCCTGTATATCAATATGGCCTTTGGTATATAGACCTAGACTCCAAGGACATACAGTGTGTATGCTTTGGAAGTATTCAGACCAATCAACGTCGACCGGGTTGCTTTTTCTTCTTTCCACGATTTCCGGGCATGTAAATTCTCCTAATAAAATATACTTACCTTGGCATTGGCAGTGGCAGTAGCGTTTAATACATTTACACGCTGACCCATACCAATAGCAATTCTTGGTGTTACAACTCCTGCAGGTATGTACGCTGTGCTGGTAGTAGCAGTAGGACTATCTCCTATGGCTATGTGACAGCCAACCTGACTCATTATTTGTATGTTCAAACTCTGAATGGCGGTGCTACTTGAACTGGCGTTAGCACCTAAGGTTAATACCTGTGATTTATTTGTGCTTAAAATTGTCATATTATTTGCTCTTTTTAGTAAAACGATACTTCTGACTTTTTGGTGCTGCTTCTCTTGCTATTGATAATGCTATGGCAACAGCCTGCTTCTGCGGCATACCTTTCTTAATTTCTGTTTTTATATTTTTAGCGATAGTTTTTTCGCCATAACCTCTGCGTAAGGCCATTATTCTTTCTCCTGTTCTAAAATATTACGGGCCCATACTAGACCAGCGGGACCTCCCCACATTAGATAGGCCTGTGTTCCGGGTGTGTTAGAACCTGGCCTGTAATATACTCGTGCTCTTGACAAAAAACTAAAAGTTCTCTTAACTATGTCAAGACTGACAGATTCTCTATTCACAAACTGACGAGCACGAGCAAGTCCTATAGCAGTGCCACCTTGATTACTTGGTGGACTTGATTCACGCATTTTCAATCCTCTACGGGCTGCTGCTGCCATTGCTAGTGTAGGCTTATACATTAATCTTCTTCGTGAATATAGCCCTGCTCCATATAGGCTATGTGTTCTTGTTCTGTTCTTGCTATTACTTCTAGGCCTGTTTCGGGATTAACCATAGTGTGTGCTTCAAACAAAGGCTTAGGTGGGAATGTGTCGGCTTCTGTTGCCACATATTCAGGCATAATTAGGTCGCTGTCTTCACCAAGAACTTCCAATATTTCGTGGTCAATAGCATAGAGCACACGAGGATCTGTGGCCGCAGATTTGGCCTTGACCAATTCATCTATTTCTCTATTTGTATCTCGAATATTGAAACTGTCAGGATATAGAATTTCTCCTTCCCAAGTCCTTCCCTGATAGATGCCGAATAAACGCCATATTGATTCTTCGGCTAATTGTAAATTATCTGCCTTTGCGGATAGTTTTGC
>Ga0129333_10004624_pt1 | contig 12873 bp, 17 predicted proteins | sample CPB6_08_DNA_FD_94474 | JGI IMG/M metagenome (GOLD analysis project Ga0129333, IMG submission 94474) | Freshwater to marine salinity gradient microbial communities from Chesapeake Bay, USA - CPBay_Sum_0.6_0.8_DNA | ecosystem: Environmental > Aquatic > Marine > Coastal | place: USA: Chesapeake... | reverse complement strand
GTTTCGTGCCTGTGAAGAGGAAACTCTGAGGCTGTGTAAATCCTCCTTCTGCTCCTTTAGCAATCTGGTGAATGCAGCGAACTCATAATTCGCCTGAGGCGTGTTCGATCCACGCAAGGAGCATAGGACAGATTGGCACCTGTCCACCTTGACTTCTCTAAGTCAAACCCTTATAATATTAAGGTCAACATTCAAAACAATGACTCTTACAGCAAAATTCAAGAAAGACGTTCAAACCCTTCGTGGAGCAGCAAATGGTGATTTCTACCTTGATGTAAAGAATCCGAAACTTTACAAAAAGGTTCGCCGTTATTATGAAAACGAAGGTGTAGTGTTCTCTGGTGATCCCTTGGATGATTATGAAATGCTTATGGAATATGTTCTTGCTGATCTTGAATCCGTTGAAGTAGCATGAGCACTAAAATTATTCTTGAGCGAGAAGGTTTTAGGTTTGTAGAAAAGGGAATTATTGAACTTAACGGCAAACCTGACTATCGCCTTCAAACTCAAGATTATTATTCAAAAAGATGGAATGACGTTTATTTGTTTGACAATTCTATGCAATGTTCTCTTGCCATGGAAGATATTGAATATGCAAAATGGTTGACCAACCAACCATGCTACATAGATGAAAATGACATTGAATATTGGGAACAATAAATTTCATGCTAAATCATATTGAACGAATAAAAGTATGCTCTGAAGTTGCAATTAAACTAAATTATAATTTTGATTTTCTCACAACTTTAAAAACAAAAGTTGATGAAACAATCAAATACTCTGAATCTGAAGAGGAAAAGGTTCCCCTAGAATATGGAAATGCTGTTTCTACAGTTATTCATAATATCAACGGAGAACCTCATACTTGGGAAGAAAACAGAAAGTATAATCAGTTCTTGAATGCAAATATGCCTTATATTCTAAAAGAATTTGGGCTTATGTATCAACCAATTCAAATTTGTAATTCTTGGGTTAATAAACATTCTAAGGGTGGTGAAACTCTTGAACACAAACATCAATTTGTCGATTTGGTTGTAAGTTCTTATTTGTTTTGCCCACCAAATAGTGGAAATCTACTTGTTAAAGATCCACTAGAATATCATAGGGCAAATGATTTGGTAGAAACTTCAATTGCTAAAACAAAAAAATATCAGTATCCGTGGATTGAAATTCCAGTTCAAACCAATGAACTTGTAATTTTTCCCAGTTGGTTAAATCATAAAACTGAAAAAAGTGAGAGTGATTTGGATAGATATGTTATGACATACAATTTAAAGTATGTTAATTAGTCTCGGTACGACTTAAAACTAGCCCTGGTCGGGAGCAAAACCCCTTATGTCAAAAACTAGTATTTTACGATACGCTGGAAATCTTCTTCTTATAATTGGTTATCAAACTATGTTATGGGGAGATTTCAAAAATGGTTTAATGTTAAAATGTATTGGAGGTTTACTGACGGTGCCTTTTGCTATTAAACTAAAACTTTGGGATGTACTTTTTTTATGTGCATTCTTTGGGATTAGTGAAATTACAAAACTAACCCAACTTTTCCTAGTTCAGTCAAATTAGGTGGTGGAGTCAATATGACCCTATTGTTTTCTTGCTTTTCTCAAAAGCAAGTGGTGCGGATGGGACTCTCTCCCGCCTGGTTTCCAATTTCCAGTCAAAGAATTGGTGGCGAGCCTGAATAACTATAGGGGGATTAATCCCCCTTTTTTAATAACTAAATGATTTAAAAAATGACGACACTTAAATCTATACTAAGAAAATTCAATTTGAATGAAACTTATTATCCAGATAAACCTTCTTATGGAACCGATAAGGGAGATACTAAAAGTTATATTGATGGATACTATGAAAAAAATTTTTCCAGATACAAAGAAAAGGATATTACCTTAGTCGAAATCGGCGTTAGAAGTGGGGCATCTCTTTGTCTTTGGAAAGAGTACTTTTCAAAAAACTCAAAAATTATTGGTCTCGATAATCTTTATGATAGGGATAATCATTCGGTCCCTATTAACGAAGAATGGGTTTCTGGTGAGAATGTTCAATATTTGATTGGTGATGCATATAGTGAGGAGGTGGTTAATAAAATTCCAAATGGTATTGATATTCTAATCGACGATGGACCTCATACTTTTGATAGTCATGTAAAACTTCTTGAGTTATATTCAAGTAAGATGAATCCCGATGGAGTTATTGTTATTGAGGATGTGAGTTATTCTCCAAATATGTTATTTCCACATGTAAGTGAAAACCACAGAGACGGGTCTGAACTCTATGATTTTGGTGGATATGACAACAGATTGATTGTCATCAATACCTGATCGTGTTATAATATATAAAAGGAGTTTAATGTATTCTATGAGTGAATATAGTAAGACCGCACTTGTTCTTGGTGCGGGTGGTTTTATTGGAAGCCATATGGTAAAAAGACTTCGCGCTGAAGGATATTGGGTGCGCGGTGTGGATCTTAAGCGCCCAGAATTTTCTGAAACCGAAGCACATGAGTTTGTTCAGGGTGATCTTAGGGATCTTAATTTTGTAGAAAGAGTCATTCAATTCAAGGGGCATCTAGGAAATTTTTATAATTTTGTACCTAGCAAGCACATTGATACTTTTGATGAGATCTATCAGTTTGCTGCTGATATGGGTGGAGCAGGATTTGTTTTCACTGGTGAGAATGACGCAGATATTATGCACAATTCAGTATCGATCAATCTCAATGTTCTCGAAGCACAGAAGCAGTTGAATGAATTTAAACAAGTCAATAAGACCAAAATTTTCTACTCTGGCTCTGCCTGCATGTATCCAGAACACAATCAACTCGATCCAGATAATCCCGACTGCCGTGAAGAGTCCGCCTACCCCGCAAACCCCGATTCAGAATATGGGTGGGAAAAACTCTTCTCAGAACGACTGTACTTTGCATATCATCGCAATTATGGCATTCCAGTTAGGGTTGCTCGTTACCACAATATTTTTGGGCCTGAAGGAACCTGGGAAGGTGGAAGAGAAAAGGCTCCAGCAGCAATCTGCCGTAAAGTCGCATATCTTCCAGAGGAAGGTGGAACCATCGATGTGTGGGGAGATGGCCTACAAACTCGTTCCTTCTTGTATATTGATGAATGCATCGAAGCAACCCGTCGAATGATGGATTCTGAATTTATTGGACCAGTCAATATTGGTTCTGAGGAAATGGTTACGATTAATCAACTTGTTGATACTGCAGCAAAAGTTTCTGGAAAAGAAGTAGAAAAAAATCATATTAATGGTCCTCTTGGTGTCCGTGGACGCAATTCCAACAATGATCTTATCCGCGAAAAACTTGGATGGGATTATTCTCAAACTCTTGAAGAAGGAATTCGTAAAACTTATAATTGGATTGAGTCTCAAATTTTAATCAAAGAAACAACAGATAAACTATTGCAGAGGGTATGAAAGTAACTATTCTTGGGTCTAGCGGACAGATTGGTGCATATCTTACTGAGTATCTTCGTGGTAAAGGGCACGAAGTGACTGAGTTTGATGTTGTAAATGGTGAAGATCAAGATCTTACTAAGATCCCTAATCCTAAACTTGACCATGATATTCGTCTGTCTGATTTTGTATTCTTCCTTGCATTTGATGTAGGTGGATCTCGATATCTAAAAAAGTATCAACATACTTTCCAGTTCATTGATAATAATGCACGTCTGATGGCAAATGCATTTGGACTTCTTAAAAAGTATAATAAGAGGTTCATCTTTGCATCATCTCAGATGAGTAATATGAGTTACTCTCCGTATGGTGTCCTCAAAAATGTTGGTGAACTTTATACCAAGTCATTGAATGGTTTGATCGTTAAGTTTTGGAATGTTTATGGAATTGAAAAAGATCACGAAAAATCCCATGTCATTACGGACTTCATCCGCAAAGGTTTTGAGACTGGCGTTATTGACATGCTTACTGATGGTCAAGAAGAAAGAGAGTTTCTATACGCAGAAGACTGCTGCGAAGCACTTGAAGCAATCATGGAAAACTATGATGACTTTACTTCTGAAGACAATCTTCACATCACCAGTTTCCACTCTACAAAGATCATTGATATTGCGAGCATGATTTGTGGACAATTTAATTTGATTGAAAAAAGAGTTGAACTGCAACCATCTGAACAAAAAGACAGCGTTCAGATGGATAAGAGAAATAAACCAGATACTTACTTAATGAAGTGGTGGACTCCTAAAACAACTATTCAAGATGGTATAGCAAAAGTTTTTAATGATATGAGAAAAGATTATGCTGGCATTTAATCAAATAGGAAATCTTGGTAGACTTGGCAATCAAATGTTCGAGTACGCAGCACTGCGAGGCATTGCTGCAAAGCATAGTTATGAATGGTCTATTCCACCTTTTCATATTAAGGGAATTGAAAATTATAGTTTAAGTGAATGTTTTAGTCTTAATTCTGTTACTGAAAACAATCTTGGAGTTTATGATGATTTTCAATATGTTGCAGAAAGATTTTTTCATTTTGATGAAGAGTTGTTCGAGAAGTGTCCTGACAATGTAAGTCTGTATGGATTTTTTCAATCAGAAAAATACTTTAAACATATCTCAGATGAGATCCGTAAAGACTTTACTTTTTTGGATGAGCATCTAAACCCGTGTAAAGAATTCATGGGGCAGTTTGAAAATCAAGAACCAATCATGCTTCATGTTCGTCGTGGAGACCCGAATCTAGTTGATCCTAGAGGATTTAAGTGGGCATATGTTAATTGTTCTGATCAACACCCAGTTCAGCCACTTGAATATTATGAATCTGCATTACAGCACTTTGAACCAGATCAACCAGTAATCGTGTTTTCAGATTCTCCAGAATGGGTAAAAGAGCAAGAATTTTTTGCAGACGATAGATTTTATATTTCAGAACCACAAGACAAATATGAAGATGGTTCATATCTCCCTTATGCTGATTTGTGCTTGATGTCTCTTTGTTCTCATGCTATTATTGCCAATAGTTCCATGAGTTGGTGGGGTGCCTGGTTGATAAATAATCCAAATAAAAAAGTTATTGCTCCTAAGATGTGGTTTGGTCCTGCCTATGCGGACAAAGACACTAAGGATCTTTATTGTTCTGGTTGGAAGGTTTTATGAAAATTTTTGTTACTGGATGCGCTGGACTTCTTGGCGCAAATTATACAAGGCATTTAATTAATAATGGGCACGAAGTAGTTGGTATTGATGATCTCTCTGGGGGGCATAAAGCATTTATTGTTAAGGGAGAAAATTTTGAATTTGTCAAACTAAATTTAGAAAAAAGAAAAAAAGTTGTAGAACTTTTTGAAAAGCATAAACCAGAAGTTCTATTGCATTTTGCTGCATATGCTGCAGAAGGTTTATCTCCTTTTATTCGTAATTATAATTATCGTAATAATCTTATTTGTTCTGCCAACTTAATTAATGAGTGCATTACTCACGGAACAAAATTTATTTTTACATCAAGTATGGCAGTGTATGGCGAACAAGAACCACCATTCACTGAAGACAAAAGACCTCAACCAATTGATCCCTATGGCATTGCTAAGTATGCCGTTGAGTGTGATTTGAAGTTGGCACATGAACAATTTGGTCTACGTTATAATATTGTACGTCCGCATAATGTTCTTGGAATTTATCAAAATATTTGGGATAAGTATCGTAATGTGATTGGAATTTTTATTCGTAAAACTTTGAATGGGCAACCCATTCTTGTTTATGGTGATGGAGAACAAACCAGAGCATTCTCTGACATCAAATATTATATGGAACCATTTGATAAACTCCTTACTGATTTTGATGGAGAAATTTTTAATATTGGTGCAGATAAACATTTTACCTTAAATCAAGTTGCGGAAACAGTTCAGAGAATTGGTAAAAAGTATGGATATGAAGTTCCTATTGAACATGGTGAACCAAGGCATGAAGTTAAACACGCATATTGCGATCATACAAAAGCAAAAACTATGTTAGATTTTGTTGATGAAACTGACCTGGATGATTTGGTCGAAAGTATGTTTGTTTGGGCAATGAAGCAACCAAACAGAAAAGTTAAAGATATGGATTATGAAGTAACGAAAAACATTTATGAGTACTGGAAATGAAAATATTTGATTCTTTTATTTTTTTCAATGAATTGGATTTACTTGAAATTCGTTTAAATGTTTTAAATGATGTTGTAGATTATTTTGTCATCACTGAATCTCCTTTTACTGTAAGTGGTAATGAAAAACCACTTTATTATTTGGAGAATAAGGATAGGTTTGGTAAATTAAATGATAAAATCATTCACAACATAACTGAAGAAATTCCAAATGATTACTCTAATTTTGTAGGTAAAAAACCATATTATACAGATTTTGGAGTGCTTTCTTCTTCTGCTCAACAAAAAGTCATTGATATTCCAATTAGATTTCAAAGAGCAATTTTTAATAGGGATCATAGTGTGCAGGGAATTCTGAAAGCAGGTGCAACGAATGATGACATCATCATGACAAGTGATGCTGATGAAATTCCAAATCCTTTAGTTCTTCAACAAGTAAATGAATGGTTTAATCCAGACAATTACTACATTATGCTTTGTGATGCTTTCTATTATAAATTGAATACTCTCTTTGAAAAAAATTGGAAAGGAACAAGAGTTTCTTCTTTGAAAAAAATTGAGCAAACTAGTATTGATTTGCTGAGACAACCCCATCTAAATGAAACCGCATATCTAATTGAAGATGGTGGATGGCATTGGAGTTTCTTTGGTGATGTTGATAGTATGCGTCAAAAATTGGATGCATATGAGCATCAAGAAAATAATACTCAAGAAAACCAAACATTATTGGAACAAAGAGTCGGTGGTAAAAAAGATCCATTTGGAAGATCGCAGTTTGATCAAACAATAATTCCTATTGATGAATCATTCCCAGATTATATCAGAGAAAATTTAGAAAAATATTCTCAGTTTATTGAACCATGGAATTGATAGAAGGTGTAGCACTTTCTAATTTGTGTGATTATTCTTTTGGTGATCAATCTGGTCAATGGGGGAATATTTACACTTCTTTTATGAAAGAAGCAAATTTACTCAACGTTGAGTTTGTAGAAAAACTTTTTGAGATTAAAAAAAGCAGAGACTATATGACTCTGTTTATTGATAATATTCGTTTATATAAAAGAAATATTATTGAAGTAAAGGAATCTGATAGATCCTATGTTGAATCTCTTATGGAAAAAAGTGATCTCTTAAAATTATGTTCTAATTTTCCTGAGATGAACTTTATTATTTTTACTAATCTTGAAGATACGCCAACAGATGATTATATTTTTGATTCCATTCCAAACAATGTCCTTTGCATATCTGCAGTGAATGCAATTTCTCATGGCGGAAAAGTCATTCCTGCTCCATATGGATTGCAAAGGGCAATGAGTCCCAGTGATAGAAGAATAGATGACATTAAGAGCTTTATCAGATCCACTTCAAAAAATCCTCCCGGTCTTTTGTATGTGAGTCATGATGAAAGTTCAAATAAAGAACGGCAAGGCATTAAGGAATTATTTTTTAACAAACCATGGGCATATGTGCATGAAAAAAGAGTTCCTTATTCTACGTTCCTTTATAATCTAAGTCAGTCTAAATTTATGATTTGCCCTAAAGGTAATGCAATAGATTGTCATAGAAATTGGGAAGTTCTCTATATGAGAAGAGTTCCTGTCATGAAGAGACACCCATATCTTGAAGTTCTTTTTAAAAATTATCCAGTTCTTTTTGTTGATAATTACTCGGATATTAATGAAGAAATGTTGATTGATAATAACCATTTGTTTAACATTGCACAGGAAATGGATATGTCAGAATTGACATTGCCAGTATTTTTTAATAAAATTGTGGAAAATAGTATATCTAAATGATTATAACTGAATTATATAAAGAGCAGGGATTTGGTAATCAACTCTTTGTTTATGTTACGACTAGAATGATCGCTCATAAACTTGGGTATGATTTTGGAATCATGCATCCAGAAAGATTTAAGGGTTATGATCTGATGGATATTTTTATGGGTAAAGAAGTTATTGGTGGGTCTGGACCTATCGGTGGTCCTCCAATAACTTTACCAGAAGGAATTGAACACTATTATGCTGAGTATCGGCATGGACTTCATACTGATCCAATGCTGGGAACTGACATTAGGTTGACAGATGATAATTTATTTAAATTATCTGACAACTCTAAAATAGAAGGTGTTCTGCAATCTGAAGATTATTTTTATGATAGGTTGGATCTTGTCAAAGAATGGTTAAAGGTAAAGCAAGAGGTCGATCACTATGAAACAAATGGGAAAAATATTTGTGTCATAAATTTTAGAGGAGGAGATATAATAGGAAATCCTGGATGTTGGCTTCCTAGGTCTTATTGGTTAAAGGCAATTGATAATATGGTGCAATATAATCCAAATATGGAATTTGCTATTGTCACTGATGATGTTGCCGCAGCAAATCATGTTCTTCCAGAATATCCTGCATATCATCAAGATATTGCTTGGGACTATGTTGCAATTAAAAATTGTAGAAATATTATTTGTTCTTCTAGTACTTTTGCTTGTTTTCCTTTATGGACTAGCGAAACTTTAGAATATTGTATTGCGCCAAAGTATTGGTTCGATTATAATAGATCAAATGGTTGGTGGTCTCTTGGTTGCAGTATATACAACTATCCCACTCATTATATGGATAGGGATGGGAATCTCTTTACCCCAGATGAGTGTAAAAAGGAATGGGAAGAATACAAACTAATTTCAGACATTTATAAAGGTGACTTATGATAAATCTCCCAAATGTAACTCTTTTTTGCATATCATCTAATAATATTCCTGGTGCTCTCTATGCTTTGCAAAAAAGTATGGAGGGACTTTCCTTTGGATCTGTTAAATTAATTACCCATGAAGATCCAGGAAATCTCCCAGAAGGAATAGAGTTTTCTAAATGTTATAAGATAGAATCAATTCATGATTACAATTATTATTGCATCTATAATCTCACTAAACATATTGATACTGATTATTGTCTACTTGTCCAACCTGATGGGTATGTTATTAGACCGTGGAAATGGAATGATGAGTGGTTCAATTATGATTACATCGGAGCACCTTGGAGATGGGAAGAAGCATCATTCATAACTCCATTTGGTGAACATATTCCCGTTGGTAATGGTGGATTTAGTTTTAGGAGTAAGAAACTTCTTGATGTTCCAACGAAGGTGCAAGTCCCTTGGGATGTGAATAAGGGGAATTTTTATAAACATTTTGGATATGGTTCAACATCTGAAGATGGAAACATATGTGTTCATAATAGGCATATATACGAAGAGCAAGGTTGTAAATTTGCTCCAGTAGAAGTAGCAGCAAGATTTTCCAAAGAAAGACATATATCACCTTATCATGATAATGTAGATACTTTTGGATTTCATTTTTTCGTTCAGGATATTCATTGAGGTAATTATGATTGGTTATAATCATCTGGGTCGTAATGGTAGACTTGGTAATCAGATGTTTCAGTATGCAGCGTTAAGGGGTATTGCAGCAAAACATGGATATGATTGGTGTATTCCTCCAAGTGATTTTAGAGACGAATACAAAGATCATCAGTTGTTTGATGCATTTAAACTTCCGTCAGTGAAGCATGTGGAAATGTTAGGTGCAACTTATATTGAAGAAAAATCTTTTACCTTCGACCAAGAGTTATTTGACAATTGTTCTGATAATGTAAATCTCTATGGATTTTTCCAGACGGAAAAATATTTTAAACATATTGAGCAACAGATTCGTGAGGATTTTATTTTTGTCGATGATATTTGGAATCCATGCAAAGAAATGTTTACTTTTGGTGATGCAATTTCTTTGCATATTCGTAGATCTGATTATGTTCAGAAACAAAACTATCACCCGTTATGTCCGATTGAGTATTATGAGCAAGCACTGAGTAAACTCCCAAGTGATCTTCCTGTCCTTATTTTTTCGGACGATCCAGAGTGGTGCAAAAAACAAGATCTATTTCAACCAGATAGGTTTTTAATTTCTGAGGCAGATAATAATCTTGTGGATATGTGTTTGATGACAATGTGTACCTATCATATTATTGCAAATAGTTCTTTTAGTTGGTGGGGAGCCTGGTTGTCTGATAGTAAAAAAGTTATTGCACCTAAAGTTTGGTTTGGACCTGAAGCAAATATTGATGATAGTGATTTAGTTCCCGATAATTGGGAGCGTATTTGATGAGATTTTCTATCGCTATTCCCGCGCATGATCGTGGAGAAAATGGACCTTTATGGATGAGAGAACTTCTTAATTCTATAAAGTCTCAGACATTTCTTGATTTGGAAATAGTAGTTTCTGATCAAAGTAGAAATGATAATATTTTAGATGTATGTCGAGAATATTCTGATGATTTTGATTTTAAGTATTTGAGGTATGGTGGTTCTGTTCCATGCGAAAACATCAATACTGCTTTAGATGAATGTGAAGGTGACATTATTAAACTGATGTTTTCTGATGACATATTCATTTCTAATGATGCATTGGAAATCATTCATAATGAATACGAAAAAACAAAGTGTAAATGGGCATTTAGTGGATTTTGTGGAACAAAGGATGGAAAAAATTTCTATGATCATAAAACTCCAAAGTGGACTGACTATATGTTAGAGGGAAGAAACCTGCTTAGTAGTCCTTCTGTTGTTTCTTTTTTAAATTCATCAAAACAGCATTTTGATGAAAATTTAAAACTATTGTTAGATACTGAATTTTATCATCGGATGCGTTGGGAAAATGGTATGCCGCATATTATTGAAGAGGTTTTAGTTGCAAACAGAGATCATGATAATAGAATTAGCAGTCATCAAACTTCTCAATATGACGCGATAGTAGAGCATCCTGATGGAAGTTGGATGATCAATAGATCAGAGTATGAATATGTTCAAAATAAACATAGAGAATTTTGTATAAACAGGAAGTATCCAGATGAGAATTGATTTAACACAAGCAACTTTTATTATTCCAATTCGTATAGAATCTACTGATAGACTTAGAAATGTAATTACATCTACTGCGTTTCTCTTAGAAAATTTTGATACAAACATCATAATCAAAGAGGTTGATTCTGAATCAATCTTTCAAAAAGATGCTCTTCCAGTTTTAGAAGATATTTTGGATGTTGATGTAAAAGTTCATCACATCTTTGAAAAAAGTGATGAACCATTGTTCCATCGTCAGAAAGTTCTAAATGAAATGATTGCTACTGCAGATACTGAAATAGTTGTTAATTATGATTGTGATGTTTTACTTCCATTAGATTCTTATCATGAAGCATATCAATCTATTCTTCATCATACTCATGATGTAATTTATCCATATGGACAGGGAACCTATCAAAAACAGGTTAGAGCAACCGACGAAGTTGTCTCTAAGTTTTTAGAGACGGGTGACTTTAAAATTTTAGATAATCATTCTGTTGAGCATACTTCAGATTTTGGGTGGGCTCAATTTTTTAATCGTCAAGTTTATATTGACGGTGGAATGGAAAACGAGAACTTTAAAGCATATGCTCCTGAAGATAAAGAAAGATTTTACAGGTTCAATACTTTAGGGTATAATGTTGGTAGAATTAATGATGTTGTTTATCATTTAGAACATTCAAGAGGAGAAAACTCTTGGTTCAATAATCCCCACATGCAATCTAATATTAGTGAGTGGGAAAAAATCCAAATAATGGATAAGGATCAACTTAAAGAATATTACTCTAATCAAGATTATTTAAAAAAGTATAATGGATAAAAATAAATCTGTTTTTAAATTAAAAGGAATAGGTCCAATTTATTATATTAATTTGGATGGTCAACCAGAAAGAAAGAAATATATGGAAGACCAATTTGAATATTGGGAGGTTGAAAACTACACCAGAATTTCCGCACATGATGGCAGAGAAGATGACCTAAGTGATATTATCTCTGGGAGATATCCTGAGATGATGACAACTGGGGAAATTGGATGCATTACATCTCATCTCAAAGCAATTAAACATTGGTATGAAACTAGTGATAGTCCATATGCAGTTATTATGGAAGATGACTGTGATCTTGATTTAGTAAGATATTGGAACTTTACTTGGTCTGACTTTTATGCACATATTCCTTATGATTGGGATGTCGTTCAGATTGCCATCATTTGTACTGGTGATATTCATGTAAAGCTTCATAAGAGATTTGTGAATGATTTCTCCACAGCATGTTATTTGATCAATCGGCATCATGCAGAAAAACTTTTAAAGTTTCATGTGCGTGGAGAGAAGTACAAGCTTGATAATGGTGTCAGACCTAGACCTGTTGCTGATGATTTGATCTATAATTCTGGAAACACTTATTCAATTCCATTGTTGCTTTATAGAACAGAATTGGGGTCATCCATTCATCCTGAACATGTTGATGCTTTTCATCGAGGAAATTACAATGCTCTTTCCCAATTTTGGCAACAAAATGGGGCAAGTATAGACATTAAAGAATATATGGATTATGATCCTTATCTTGGTAGAATTACTGAGAATACCGCATCACAGCAAAAATCTTAACCAAACCTTAATTGACAGGTTTAAAAGAGTGTGTTAGGATACTTTCATCTTAAGATTTACTTAAGACTCTCTAAATACTGAGGTTTTATTTAAAAAAATCTCATTTGTCCTATAGTACATAAATTATTTTTATGAAACTCAAACAACTGATGCTTGCACCTGTTGCTCTGGGAATGGTTGCTCCTGTTGCTGCGAATGCCGCAGACCTTAATATGGCAGCAGTCAACCAATACACTTCCTCGGAACAAG
>Ga0129333_10004623_pt1 | contig 12874 bp, 12 predicted proteins | sample CPB6_08_DNA_FD_94474 | JGI IMG/M metagenome (GOLD analysis project Ga0129333, IMG submission 94474) | Freshwater to marine salinity gradient microbial communities from Chesapeake Bay, USA - CPBay_Sum_0.6_0.8_DNA | ecosystem: Environmental > Aquatic > Marine > Coastal | place: USA: Chesapeake... | reverse complement strand
CGGGGGCGCCCTCGCTGCCAGCTGATCGGCGGGCGCGCTCAAACAAGGGCATCACCTTGGGCAGGGAGCGCTCCAGCTCCTCGATGCGGCTGGTGCCCGAAGGGTGGGTGGACAGCCATTGCGGCGGTGCGCCTGAATTGGCAGCCGACATTTTTTGCCACAAGGTGACGCTGGCACGCGGATCGAAGCCCGCCCGCGCCGCCAGTTCCAGGCCCACCAGGTCGGCGTCGGTTTCGTTTTCGCGGCTGAACTTGAGTGTCAACAACTCTGCGCCGTAATTGGTCAGGGTCTGGCCCAAGGAGCCAAATCCCAACACCTGGCTCAGCAGGCCAGCACCGATATTGGTGGCTGCACTCTTGCCCATGCGCTCACGGGCATGCTCGCGCAAGGCATGGGCGATTTCGTGACCCATCACCATGGCCACCTCATCGTCGGAAAGTTGCAGTCGCTCGAGAATGCCGGTGTAGAAGATGATCTTGCCCCCCGGCATGCAAAAGGCGTTGATCTGCTTGGAGCCGATCAGGTTGACCTCCCAGCGCCACTCGCGCGCGCGTGAATTCCAGTCATGGCTCAGGGGAATCAGGCGCTTGGCAATGCGGCGCAGGCGCTGCAGCTGCGGATGATCGGCCCCAGCCAGCGCGCCTTTTTCCTGCGCCTGGCGCAGCAGCTGCTGGTATTGCTGACCAGCCGAGCTCTCCACCTGTGCGGCTGGCACCAGCTGACTGAAGGCCGAATTGCCCCCCACTTCCACGCCCTCGCGTGCGCACGCCGGGGCCGTGGCGCAAGCCAAGGCCAACAATAATCCTGCGCCACCCATAAACCTTTTCATCGCTTGATCCTTGCCGCTTGCAGCAGGGCTGCCCGCACCCCGCGTATTATTCCTCCATGAGCCCAGATGCTGCCGATACGCCCGCAATCAAGCCCCCCGCCAGTGCGCCCAGCTGGCGTCAGACTCTGGCGGTGTACCTGGAAGCGCCCACCCTGCGCATGCTGGCGCTGGGCTTTTCCGCCGGCCTGCCCCTGCTGCTGGTGCTGGGCACGCTGAGCTTTCGACTGCGCGAGGCCGGCATCGACCGCAGCACCATCGGCTACCTGAGCTGGGTGGGTCTGGCCTACGCCTTCAAATGGGCCTGGGCGCCCCTGGTGGACAGGCTACCCCTGCCCCTGCTGACCGCCCGGATGGGGCGCCGGCGCAGCTGGCTGATCTTGTCCCAGCTCTCGATCATGCTGGGATTGGCCGGCATGGCCTTGATGGATCCGCGCCACGGCCTGGAGCCGCTGGTCTGGTGTGCGCTGCTGGTCGCCTTTGGTTCAGCCACTCAGGACATCGCGCTGGACGCCTATCGCATCGAGTCGGCCGGGCCCGAGCGGCAGGCTGCGCTGGCGGCGGCCTACCAGACCGGTTATCGGCTGGCCATGATCTGGGCCGGCGCCGGGGTGCTGTGGCTGGCTGCCCGCGCTGAAACCGGCGTGACAAGCGGCTATCAGCAGGCTGCCTGGGCCAGCGCCTACCTGGTGATGGCCGCCAGCATGCTGCTGGGTGTCTTGACCGTATTGCTCTCGCCCGAGCCGGCCCGGCGCGCGCTGCCCGCGGCACGCAGCCTGAACGCGTGGCTGCGCGAGGCCCTGGTCGAACCCTTTGCCGACTTTTTGCGCCGTTATCGCTGGCAGGCCGCCCTGATCCTGGCGCTGATTGCGGTCTACCGCATCAGCGATGTGGTGATGGGCATCATGGCCAACCCCTTTTATGTGGACATGGGCTACAGCAAGGACGAAGTCGCGGCGGTGACCAAGGTTTACGGGGTGGTCATGACCCTGGCGGGCGCATTCATCGGTGGCGCACTGGCCATGCGGCTGGGGGTGATGCGGGTGCTGATGCTGGGCGCCATTTTGAGCGCTGCCACCAACCTGCTCTTTGCCTGGCTCAACACCCGCGGCCACGACCTGGGTGCGCTCATTTTTGTGATTTCGGCGGACAACCTGTCCTCCGGCATTGCCTCGGCGGCCTTCATTGCCTACCTGTCCAGCCTGACCAATATCAGCTACTCGGCCACACAGTACGCCCTGTTCAGCTCCATGATGCTGCTGGCGCCCAAGTTCGTGGCCGGCTTCTCGGGCGACTATGTCAACGCCTTTGGCTACGGCCACTTCTTTGTCAGCACCGCCCTGCTGGGCCTGCCGGTGCTGCTGCTGATCTGGCTGGCGGGACGGGCCGCCTTGCACAAAGACCGCTGACCGGTCCTGGGCAGGCCGGATACCTTCACTTTCAATTGTCAGATCACACCCCCCCTAATGGGGGATAGGCCGCTACGTATTGGGCGCTTAAATTGGCACCAAGCTGTCACAACCTAGCGATTAGAGAATTCAAGTCCGGCATCCAAACTCAAAGACCATAGCTGAACAAAGAATCCAGATTTGTCTCCAATGAAACTTTCAAGCCACCTCGCGGTGGCTTATTTTTTGCCCACAGAGGCCGTCCATCACCCACCGCATCAAGGTATCAGCTGCCTCACCCGGGAGGCATCGATATCCCGCAGGCAGCGCAGATGCCCCAAGGGGCAGCTGCGCTCATAACACGGCGCGCAGTCCAGCGCTGGCTGATAGGCCGGGTCATTCTTGAGCCAGACCACCTGGGCCTTGTCGCTCAGCGGCGGGGTATGCAGTGGGCTGGAAGAGCCGAAGATCGCCACCTGAGCCACCCCAAGCGCGGCGGCCACATGCATCAGCCCGCTGTCGTTGGTCACCACCTGCCTGGCCGCAGCAATCAAGGCAAAGGCCTGGGTCAAGCTGGTGGCGCCGGCCAGATTGCGGATATCGGCATCGCTGGCCAGCTGCGCAATTTCCTGCGCCAGCGCCATTTCCTTGCCCGAACCGAGCAAGACCACTGGCTTGTCCACCAGGCGCGCCAGTTCGGCAAAGCGCGATGCGGGCCATCGCTTGGCTGGGCCATACTCGGCACCCGGCACGAACACATAATATTCATCCTTGCTCAGTGCCTGATTGCGCAGCGCCGCATCCACCTCAAGCGCGGCAAGCGCAAGGCGAGGCTGATCAGACTCGATGCCACCCTCGCCGCTGAGCGCCGAGTAAAACGCCACCATGGGCGGGCGCCTGCCTTTGGCGGGATTTTTCAGGCGGTGGGTGAGCAGGCCCACCCTGGCCTCGCCCAGATAGCCAATGCGCCTGGGAATCTGGGCGAGAAAGGGCAGCAAGGAGCTCTTGAGGGAATTGGGGCAGACATAGGCCACCTCGAAGCGCCCGGCCATTTCCCTTGCCAGCGCGCGCCGCGCCTTGAGTTGCAATCCACCATGGGCAAAGGGAAACTCGATCACCTCGTCCACCTGCGGCATGGCACGGTACACCGGGGCCACCCAGGGCAGCGCGCCCACTGTCAGCCGCTCACCTCGCGCAGCCAGCCGGCGCAACAGGGGTTCAGTCATGACGGCGTCCCCAATCCATTGGGGCGCAATGACCAGGGACTCAGTGGTGGGCTTCGAAGTGCTCACCCGCCTTGAGCCTGTAAACCGTCCCGCAATAAGGACACTTGGCCTCGCCACTGTGCGCCACATCGAGATAGACACGTGGGTGACTGTTCCACAACCTCATGCCCGCCTCGGGACGCGGACAATACACCCCGCCGTTGGCATTGAGCTCACTGGCTTTCAGTTGAACCTCTTGATTGCTCATCATCCTTGCTCCTTAACCAGCGGGGCCGGGGATAGGGCCATTACATGCGCCCAACCCAGCCAGATATCAAACCTTGGTCAGCCAGTGTGCGTAGTTGGCGTTACGCCCGTTGACGATATCGAAGAAAGCACTCTGGATTTTTTCGGTGATCGGTCCCCGGCTGCCGGCACCAATCTCAACCCGGTCCAGCTCCCGGATCGGCGTGACTTCCGCAGCCGTTCCTGTGAAAAACACCTCATCGGCGATGTAGACCTCATCACGGGTGATGCGCTTTTGCACAATCTCCAGGCCCAGATCTTTGGCGATGTGAAAGACGGTGTTGCGGGTGATGCCATTGAGGGCGCCGGCTGATAGGTCCGGGGTATAAATCACGCCGTTTTTGATCACAAAAATATTCTCTCCAGCGCCCTCGGCGACAAAGCCCGAGGGGTCCAGCAACAGGGCCTCGTCATAGCCGTCATCGGTGGCCTCCATATTGGCGAGGATGGAATTGGTGTAGTTGCTGACCGCCTTGGCCTGGGTCATGGTGATGTTGACATGGTGGCGGGTGTAGCTGGAGGTCTTGACGCGGATGCCGCGCTTGAGCCCCTCTTCGCCCAGGTAGGCGCCCCAGGCCCAGGCGGCCACCATCAGGTGGATGGTGTTGCCCTTGGGCGAAACACCCAGGCGCTTGTCGCCGATCCAGGTCAATGGGCGCAGGTAACAGCTCTCCAGCTTGTTGGCGCGCACCACCTCGATCTGCGCCTGGTTGACCTTCTCCTTGGTAAAGGGGATCTGCATGCGCAGGATCTTGGCGCTGTTGAACAGTCGCTCGGTGTGCTCCTGCAAGCGGAAGATGGCTGTCCCACCCGCTGTGTTGTAGGCGCGCACGCCTTCGAAGGCGCCACAGCCGTAATGCAGGGTATGGGTCAGCACATGGATCTTGGCGTCACGCCAGTCGACCATCTCGCCGTCCATCCAGATTTTGCCGTCACGGTCAGACATCGAGGTTGGTTGGGGGCTCATGAAAACATTCCTTTAACAAGGCAGGGGCAGAGTGAACACGGAAAAGGGCTTGATTTTACGGCTAGGCCTGGTCCTGCTGCGGCAACTTGGGAGCCGGCGCGGTTTCGGGGCGAACCAGTTCCCAGCGTACCAGGCGACCGTTGAGAAATTCGCAGGTGACATGGGAGTCGCCTCCGTCGGTCCAGCGGAACAACTCGGGCTGCTCATTTTCGGGGCTGAGCTGTTGGCCCAGCGCGCGCGTCATGGCCACCACATGCAACAGGCTCATGCCGGGCTTGAGCTTGGCGTTGAGCATGACGCTGCTGGCCACATGCCCAAGCGGGCTGTTGGCCGCGCGCTTGAGCACATGCAGCAGACGGGTGTAATGCAAGAGCAACCAAAACACCAGGCCGCCAGTGACCAGCGTCACACCGGGCCAGCCGTAAGAGCGCCAGGCAGCGGCCACCAGCACGGCACCTCCCACCCAGAGCAGCATTGCGCGCCAATTCATGCTTGCGATGCAGTTCAGGCCTCAGGCGCCGGCCGACGCGCTGCTGGGCTCTTTTTCCGACGCGGGATAGTTCAGCTCGATCACAATGCCGTTGGGGTCATCCAGAAAGATCTGGTGCAGGCCCAGGTTGGGCACGCTGCGCGTACGCGGCTCGATGCCCAGCGACTTGAGATGGGCCATCATCTGGTTCAGCCCTTTGGCAAAGAAGGCCACATGGTCCAGCGCGCCGCTGCCCTTGAGGGTCTTCTGATCCCGCTCACCCAGATAGCCGCGCAGCCCGGCCGGGTCCTTGGGGTCGATACCGATGATGTGGGCCACTGCGTTGTAGGGATTGGACATATCACCCGCATACATCCACAGGCCGGGAAAGGAAAAGTTGGGCCGGGGCCCAACCTTCAGACCGAGCACATCCTCATAAAACTTGCGGGTGGCTTCCAGATCCGTGGTGCGAACGGAAAAATGGTTCAGCGATTCAATCATGTTGCACTTTCCGCGCTCGGCAATGGCCCTCGATCCATATCCGTATCAGGCGTTCATGACGGCAACCGAGCGGACATTGAGATAGGCCTCCACCGCCTCGGGGCCGCCCTCGGAGCCATAGCCTGAATCCTTGATGCCGCCGAAGGGCATTTCAGCCGAGGGCATAGCCGGGGTATTGATCCATAGCATGCCAGACTCCACCCGCCGGGTGAGCAGATCGGCATTCTTCAGGGAACGGGTGAAGGCATAGGCTGCCAGGCCGTATGACAGGCGGTTGGCTTCGGCGATCGCTTCGTCCAGGTTTTTCACCCGGCGAATAGCGGCCATCGGGCCAAAAGGCTCTTCATTGAGCACGCGTGAATCCAGGGGCACATCGGCGAGGATGGTGGGTTGCCAGAAGTTTCCATCGCCAGCGCCCCGAGAGCCGCCCGCCAACAACTTGGCGCCGCGTTGCACCGCATCCTCGGTCAATTTCTGCATGGCCTCGACACGACGCGGGTTGGCCAGCGGCCCCATCTGGGTGCCATCACTCAAGCCATCGCCCACTTTGAGCGAGGCCGCACGCTGGGCCAGGCCCTGGGCAAACTCGTCGGCCACGCCCTCATGCACCAGGAAACGGGTGGGAGAAATGCAGACCTGGCCGGCGTTGCGAAACTTGGCCGCACCGGCAATCTTGATGGCCAGGGCCAGATCAGCATCTTCGGCCACGATGAAGGGGGCATGCCCGCCCAGCTCCATGGTCAATCGCTTCATGTGCTGGCCGGCCATGGCGGCCAATTGCTTGCCCACCGGGGTCGAGCCGGTGAAGGTGATTTTGCGAATCACCGGATGAGGAATCAGAAAGCTCGAGATTTCGGCTGGGTCACCATAGACCAGGCCCACCACTCCCGCCGGAACGCCGGCATCGACAAAGGCCTGGATCAGGGTTGCCGGGCTGGCCGGGGTTTCTTCGGCGGCCTTGACCAGCATGGAGCAGCCTGCAGCCAATGCGGGGGCGAGCTTGCGCACCACCTGGTTGATCGGGAAGTTCCAGGGCGTGAAGGCAGCCACCGGACCGACTGGATCGCGCAAGACCATCTGACGCATGGACAGATTGAAGCGCGATGGCACGATACGGCCGTAAACACGCAGGCTTTCATCGGCAAACCACTCAATGATGTCTGCCGCCGCAATGGCTTCGGCACGCGCCTCGGCCAGGGGCTTGCCCTGCTCCTGGGTCAACAGCCTGGCATTGGCATCAGCCCGCTCGCGCATCAGCGCGGCGGCCCGGCGCATGATCTGGCTACGCTCGATCGCAGGCATATCGCGCCAGGTCTCAAAACCTTTTTGTGCAGCTACCAGAGCGCGCTCCAGATCGGCTTTGCCAGCACGGGCAACGCGTCCAATTTCCTTCCCGGTGGCGGGGTTGAACACCGCCAGGCTTCGGCCATCTGCGGCATCGCACCACTGGCCATCGATCAGCAATTGAATATTGGGATAACTCACAACAAATCTCCAGAAAAATAAACCCGAACAAGCGCAACAGGCCCAGGGCATGACCTAGCTCAGATTATCTCTTTTTAACTGACCAGCAGACTTGTGGACCCGGTGGCTATCGCCTATCTTGTTAGCAAAGTCCAGGTCTTTCACCCTTTTTCTGGAGAGTTTTCATCATGCCACCGCGTCTTCTCGCCACATTGGGCACCTGCATGGTGCTATTTAGCCTGCCAGGTGTCAGCCACGCCCAGACTGCGCAAGAGCAGTTGACAGCGGCCAACCAGCAGGCCAAGTCACGTTATGACTCCGATCTCAAACTCTGTGCAGATGAACCCAGCTCGGCAGCCCGGTTGCAGTGCCGCCGCGATGCCAAGACCGAATACGACCGGGCCCTGGCTGCCGCCAAGGAGCAGGCCGCAGCCGCCACCCGGCAGCAGCAGGCGCTGGCCGCGTGCACCGATTGCGGCAAGGTGAGCGCAGTGTCGGTGACCGAGAAAGAAGGCGAGGGCAGCGCAGTGGGCATGGTGGCGGGCGGCGTGGCGGGCGCCTTGCTAGGACGTCAGCTCGGCGGCGGCATTGGTCGCGACCTGGCCACAGTGGCTGGCGCGGCCGGCGGCGCCTATGCAGGCAAAGAGATCGAGAAAAAAGTGAAAACGCAGAAGGTTTGGAATGTCGATGTGCAATTTCGTGACAACAGCAAAGGTCACTTCGAGTTTGCGGAAGATCCCGGACTGGCTGTGGGTGTCACGGTGAAAAAATCTGGCAGCAGCATCGTCCGGTTCTGAACCGATAAGGCGCCGCGCTCACCACCCAAGAGCCCTTCAGGCCAGCCTAGCGCAACAGCCACCAGGCCAGCAAGCCCGCCAGCACTGCAGCTCCCCACCAAAGCCTGGGCTTGCCTGTTTTTTCTGCCGCATCGGCTATCGGCGCGCTGTCGGTTGACTCTGGCGTCTTTGCCGCGGCGTGGGACTGGCTGAGATGCTGGTCCAGACGCTGAAAGAAGTCTTCGGCGATTCGGTTGGCAGCGCCATCAATCAGGCGCTGGCCAAGCTGGGCAATTTTGCCGCCCATCTGGGCCTCGACGGTGTAGCTGAGCAGGCAGCCTCCGCCCTGCGCCTGCAACACAACATGGGACAGGCCTTTGCCAAATCCTGCCGTACCGCCCTGGCCCTCGAACTGGAGGGTGTAGGAGTTGGGTGCCTCTACATCGCGCAAGCTGATCTGGCCACCAAATCTGGCAGAGACCGGCCCAATTTTGACCGCCATGCCAATATTGAACTGCTGATCTCCCAAGGGCTCGAGCCGATCACAGCCGGGTATGCAGGCTTTCAGGGTTGCCGGGTCATTCAGGGCGTCCCAGGCGGCTTGTTGCGAGACACTCAAGGTGCGTTGACCTTGCATTTGCATAGTTTGGCTCCAAAGCCAGAAGCGCTGACGCTCAGACCTGTTTTTCGTGATTCTCGATGAAGTAATCCGGCAGGGGCGCGCCCCAAAGATTCATCGAATCTTCGGCCGGGTAGTCGGTCGCCGGCCAATCGGTCTTGGCGTCAATGAAGTCAATGTCGTAGGAAAACTCCGAGAAGCTGCCCCAGGGGTCACGGACATAGAAAAAATAGTTGGAGCCGATCACATGCCGGCCCACCCCCCAGCCCTTTTCATAGCCTGCCGCGCGCATCTGCTCCATGCCCAAGCCCACATCGTCCAGGTGGTCGACCGTCCAGCTGGTGTGGTGCAGGCCGGGGCCATGGGACTTGGCAAAGGCCAGCAGGTGGTGGTCGCTGGTATGGGCGCCGTGGGTGAAGGCAATGATCTCGCCGGAGTAGTCCGACAGGCGCAAGCCCATTACGCCACAGTAAAATTCAAGGGATCGCTTGACATCCGAAGTGAAGAGCAGAACATGCGACAAGCGCCTGGGCCGGACCTGCTTGGTTTCGCTGCGCATAGGTCCGATAGGCACACCGATCGGATTGCGCTTCACGATCGAACCCAAAGTCTGGGCGCGCTCGTTGGGTGTGACCTTGTCGGCCACCAGCACCTGCACATGCACCCCCTCGGGGTCGCGCACCCAGAAGCCATCGTCACTGCCCAGGGCATGTGGCGCCACCAGGGCAATGCCCTTGCGGGTAGCGGCCGCCTTCAGCGCCTCGAAATCTTCGGGATAGACCCCCAGGCTGAGGTAAGCAATCTGTTTGGGCTTGCCGTTGCCATAGACCTGCCCCCAGCAGTGCGGATGGCCAAAGGTGTAGAGATCGATGTGATCCGGATACTCCCGCACGTCCAGGCCAAAGTTTTTGTAGAAGCGTTTGGCCTCTTCCAGGTCAGGAACGGTAAAGACAAAGCGACTGACAGAGTGCGCTGCGACAACGCCCGGACGTTTGGGATTGTTCATGGCCAGATCCTCACAGTTTGCCCAGCGCCGCCAGCACCCGCTCTGGCGTCATGGGCTGCTCAATCACATTGCCGCCCAGAGGCTGGAGGGCATCATTCACCGCGTTCATGACGGCGCCTGGTGCGCCGGCCGTGCCCGCTTCGCCTGCGCCCTTGGCACCAAGCTCGGAAGTCATGGTGGGGGTGCAGACATGGGCAATCTCAATGTCGGGCATCTCAAAAGCCATCGGCACCAGGTAATCAGCCATGGAGCCGTTGAGCATCTGCCCTTCTTCGTTGTAGAGGCACTCTTCAAACAGCGCCCCGCCCAGGCCTTGGACCACCCCGCCGCGCAATTGCTCATCCACCAGCATCGGGTTGATCACCGTGCCGCAGTCTTCCACACACCAATGCTTGAGCAGCTTGATAAAACCGGTATCCGGGTCCACCTCGACATAGGAAGCCTGAATGCCATTGGTGAAGGTAAAGCCAAATTCACGCGGGGTAAAGTGGCGCGTGACTGTGAGCTCGGACTGAAAGTCCATGGGCAGGGTGTCTGGGCGGAAGTAGGCAACCCGGCCCACCTCGGCCAGAGGCATGCGCTGTTCGCCCGTCAGCCGGTCAACCACTGCGTTGTCAGCAATGTCGAGCTGGGCGGCATCGAGCTTGAGCACTGCCGCAGCCACAGCCAGGATATTGGCCTTGAGGGCCTTACCGGCCTGCAGCACCGCCTCACCGCCAATGCCCGCGCCGCGCGAGGCCCAGGTGCCACCACCATAGGGCGTGACCGCGGTATCGCCGGTGACCACCCGCACATTCTCCAGGGTGACGCCGACAATGGTGGCCGCCACCTGGGCAAACACCGCTTCGGTTCCCTGACCCTGCTCGGTCACGCTGACCAGCACATTGAGCATGCCGCTGGGATCAAGGCGCAAGGTGGCGCCATCCTGGGCCGAGATGCGCGCCCCGCCCACCCCATAAAAGGCTGGCGATGGGTTGGTGACCTCAATCATCGCGGCCAAGCCAATGCCGCGGTAGACACCCTGCTTCCTGAGAGCGGCCTGTTCGGCGCGCAGGTTGTCGTAATCCATCAGCTTGAGCAGCTTGTTCAGGCACTGGTGGTGGGAAAGTTTTTCGAATTTCAGGCCCGAAGGAAAGGTGTAGGGGTAAGCGTCATCGGCGATCAGATTGCGCCGCCGAAACTCGGCCGGATCCATGCCCAGGGCGCGCGCGCCTTCGTCCACAATGCCCTCGGTCAAGGCCACCGCGATCGGATGCCCCACCGCACGGTACTGACAGGTGACATTCTTGTTGGTGAACACCACCTTCAATTGGGCGCGGTAGGCCTTGTGCCGGTAGGGCCCGCCCGTCAGGTTGACCACCTGGTTGCCCTCGATGCCGCTGGTGCGCGGGTAGACCGAGTAGGGGCCGATGGCGGTCAGGTCATTGAGGTCAAAGCCCAGGATGTCGCCTTCTTTGGTGCAGGCCATGCGTACCGTGGCAATATGCTCACGGGCGTGGATGTCACTGATGAAGGATTCGAGCCGGTCAGCGATGAACTTCACCGGGCGGCGCAGCATCACCGACAGCGCCACCGTGGCCATTTCATCGGGGTAGACATGCACCTTGATGCCAAATGAGCCGCCCACGTCCTTGCACACAATGCGGACATTGGATTCCGGGATATTCAGGTGGCGCGAAATGATGTCCTGCATCATGTGCGGCGCCTGGGTGGCGTGATACACCGTCAGGCTGTGATCAGCCGGCTGGTAATCGGCCAGCACCGCGCGGGTCTCGTTGGTGACCCCGGTGTGGCGGGCAAACTTGTAGGTTTTCTCCACCACCACATCGGCCCTGGCAAAGGCGGCGTCAAAATCATCGGTCTTGAGCTCGCGCTGGAAGCAGATGTTGTCGCCCAGCTCGGGGTGGATCACATAGTCGCCCTTGAGCGCGTCCTCGATCTCCACAATGACCGGCAAGACTTCATAGTCGACCTGGGCAAACTGCAGCGCGTCTTCAGCCTGGCGACGGGTTTGCGCCACGATGGCCGCTACCGGCTCGCCCTGCCAGCAGGCGCGGTCAATTGCCACCGCATGCTGAGGCGCGGACTTGATGCCCTTGAGGTGGCCCAGCACCGCCACCCAGGGGGTGCAATATTGCGCGATCTGGGCGCCAGTGAAGGCACCGATCACGCCCGGCTGCTTGAGGACTTCCCCCAGATCCATCGACTTGATGCGGGCATGGGCGTGCGGGCTGCGCAAAAAGACCACATGGGCCAGCCGTGGCAAACGCATGTCGTCGATGTAGGCGCCGCGCCCCTGCAACAGACGTTTGCTGCCTGCTCTGGGCGAGGACTTGCCGATATAACCCTTGACCTGCGCCTCGGACTCCTGCTGCCGGGCGGGCAACTCCATGCGCGCGTTCATAGCGATGCTCCCAAGATCTCGGTGGCCCGGTTCTTCACCAGCACCGATTCGATCGCATCGACGATCGCCTGGTAGCCGGTGCACCGGCAAAAGTTGCCGCTGATATGGTCGCGGATTTCTTCCCGGTTCGAATCGGGATGGTGGCGCACAATGTTCAGGGCGGTGATCAGCATGCCCGAAGAACAAAATCCGCATTGCAGCGCGTTGTGCTTCAAGAAAGCGTCCTGCAAGAGCGCCAACTCGCCCGAATCGCTCAGGCCCTCAATGGTTTGCACCTGCTTGCCATCGGTCTGCACCGCCAGGGTCAGGCAGCCTCGCACCACCTGTCCATCGACCATCACCTGACAGGCACCACAAACCCCGTGCTCGCAACCCAGATGGGAGCCGGTCAGATCGAGTTCCTCGCGCAAAAAATCCACCAGGTGCTGACGCACCAGGACCGGGCGCTCGATGCGCTCGGCATTGACCATGACCGATATTGGCCGGCGCTTATCACTCATACATTTTTCCCCACTTGGCGGATAGAACGAGCCAGCAAGACCTTGGCCCAGTGCAGCTTTCCTTTGGCCGAGCCATGCAGATCACCCCGTGGCGCCAGGTCTTGTGCCAAGGCGGCCTGAGCCGCAGCAATCGCGTCTTCTGTGGGCGCCTTGCCGCCAAGCGCCTCTGCGGCCGCCCTGGCCAGCACCGGTGTGTCGCCCATGGAGAGATAGGCCAAGCGTGCTGCACTGATTTTGCCGCCTTGCAGATCGAACGCGGCGGCCAGGCCGCACAGGGCGTAGTCGCCTCTGCGGCGGGTCAGCTCATCAAACACCATGAACTGGTTGTTCTTGACTTTGGGAAAAGTCACCGCCACCAGCAATTCATCTTCTGCACGCGCGGTGTCATACAGACCTCGGAAGTAGTCATCTGCTGCCACCTGGCGCTGCCCTTTGGGGCCTTG
>Ga0129333_10004622_pt1 | contig 12875 bp, 8 predicted proteins | sample CPB6_08_DNA_FD_94474 | JGI IMG/M metagenome (GOLD analysis project Ga0129333, IMG submission 94474) | Freshwater to marine salinity gradient microbial communities from Chesapeake Bay, USA - CPBay_Sum_0.6_0.8_DNA | ecosystem: Environmental > Aquatic > Marine > Coastal | place: USA: Chesapeake Bay... | reverse complement strand
GGTGTCGTTCGATCGGTGTTTGGCGCAGGGAAGGTGACCAGGCGGCCTTCATAGAAGTTCCGGTTGCTGAACGCGATGAGTCCTTCGTGTTGGCTTCTGAAGTGGCACTGCAACATGAGGCTCGGTAAGTGAGACTCACTGCATTCTGAGAGGATACTTTCGAGATCTTGAAGAATGCCGTCGTCGTCGAGTGACGAGTCATCGTCTGTCGAGACCTGCCGTTGGCCAATCTTCTTACTTGGGGGCATCTGCTTGCTGTCACCGACCACGATGACGGACTTGGCTCGGCCCATTGCGGGAATCGCGGCAGCGACTCGAATCTGGGAAGCTTCATCGAACAGGACCATGTCGAAGTACTGGGACTCTGCGGGCAAGAGTCGTGAGACAGCTTCGGGGCTCATGAGGAAACACGGTGTGAGCCGAGTGATTGTCTCGCCGTGAGCCTGAATCAGCTTGGGGACAGAGACGCGACGAACCTTGCGGCCAAGCTCGCGTTCGAGGCTGCCAATGGCCCCTGTTCGGATTCCGGGCTTGAATGGTCGAGACTCCGAAAGTTGTCGAGGGATGACAGTGCGCATGAGACGGCGACGGCCTACATCTTTGCGGGTGAAGTCTGCAACGGTCTTGTCAAAACTTGGCCCATCGAATGTGGCAAGCTCTCCATGGTTTAATCGTTCATCCCGGGCCGCTCGATACAGGCCTCGCTCAAACTGCTCATGGATGTCGTCCAGTGCAACCTCTCCATTCAGAATGGCCTCCACCAGACTTGACAGACGCGCCACGTGGAGTGGCTTCAGCGTTTTGTTAACGAGGGCAAATCGGGAGAGTTTGGAAAAACTTGGAGCGTCGCTGATCCATGCTTCGAGGGACGCGACGATGGAGTCCCAGAGCGAACGTCCGTGCATCCAGTTCGCCTCGCTTGTCGGAGTCACGCCCATCAGATTGCTCACCGAGCGCCACACTTTGACTAATTGTCCAATGTCCTCCGGGTCGCGCTTCTCGAACGTGATACCAGAGGACAACAGCTCACGTACGTGTGATGCACCAGGGGAAAGCATCACCTCACATTTCGCCACGACGAACCGTGCTGTGGCTTCGAGTTCATCGAGGTGGGAGTTATCCATTGGATCGAAGTCCGGGCGAATCTGAATGTTCGAGATTGCACGGTATGACTGGGATATCTGCGCTGCTCCGTCGCGTGCCGGTCCAACACGTTGGAGAAGGGTGAGAACTTCGCCTGGTTCTTGCGTCACTGGGGTGCGGGCAAGTGGAGCAACGAGCTTGTTGAGTGTCTCGGTCTTTCTCTTGCGGCCCAGGAATCCCGATGAGGCAGCCTCTGACGCTGCGGCCATTTGCGGACTGACATCTAAGGTAAACGCCGACGGCAAGAAGAACGCGTACACCTCGGCAAACGTCTTCTTGTGGGATTCAACTCTCTTGCGCAGTTCATCGAAGCCAGCCAACCATGCTTTCTCGGTGACGGCATCGGCAACCTCGAGTGAAGGAGCATCGCCCGAGGTAATCAATCTGATAGCAGATTCGACGCTTGTCGAGAGACCATCTGACTCGGACGTGAGTTCAGTCTCAACTATTGGTTGGAGGCGAGTGAGACGACTTACCAAGGTTTGGAGTTCGGTCAGCAATGTTGAGAGAGTTGACTTTGGAATTGATTCTGGATCGTCGGAGCTAATCAGCACCCAGCTCGGATCAGGCGTCATCCGAGAGACACCCGCAATTCCTCGAATTTGGAGTAGGGCGGAGCGAACTTCCGAAAGGTGATGGCCGATAGACGACAGCGAGGAACGTTCGATGGACAAGGCTGGTCCATCACCGAGTCGGACGACCTCCTGGCTAGCTGTAATTGCGTTGGAGCCAAGATCGTTTGAGCGAACCAGTGCGTCACGGTAATGATCAAGCCGAAGGCGCAAGGCTTCGACGACGGCGCTTTCGCTCGTCCATTGTGCCGAAACGTCTTGACCGACGAAGTCGAGTGAAGTCTGGAGTTGACGCCTGATTGATTCCGGAGTGGTGCTCTCGTGGTGCATGGTGATGCAAAAGGGATCAAGCCCAATTTCCTCAAGCTTGCGAGAGACTGCTTCGAGCGCTACTTGCTTTTCGGCGACAAAGAGAATCCGCTTACCGTCAGCCATTCCAGCAGCAATCATGTTCGCGATTGTTTGTGACTTGCCAGTACCTGGAGGACCTTCAAGGACAAATGACCGTCCTTCGAGTGCCCAGCGGACGGCTTTGAGCTGGGATTCGTCACAGTCGAATGGTGTGAGTGGCTCGACGGAGCGCTCCTCGATTTCTTCTTCGAACGATGCGCCAATTCCGTCTACTAAGTGATTGACGACGGAATTGCGCTGGAAGGTTCGCCAGTTCTTCTGGAGATCTTTCCACATTCTGAAGGTGGCGAAGTCGAGCACGGCAAGTTGACAGTCTTCGACGACCTGGATTGTCGAAAACTTGCTGCTGCTAAGTTGTGATCGGATCCGTGCGATCATGTTGTCAACGTCGATCCCAGATTCGTCTAAGTTGGGAGTCTCCAGATCTGGGATATGGAGTCCAAGTTCGTGGCGCAGCTTTTCCACGAGGCAGTAATTCGGTGAGAGTTCTCCCGAGTCCTCCATTTCCACGTTGAATCCACCTTGCGCTGATCCCGACAGACGCACAGGGATGACGAACAGTGGAGATTTCACGATCTTTCCGCTTCTTCCCAGTTCGCCAGGCGACTCCCACAGGAGTGACCCGATCGTCAAGAACAGTTGATTTGTTGCAGATGCGGCTTCAACTTCATCAGCAAAGCGTTTCAAGCTCTTGAAACGTTTTGCAATCTCGTTTACGTGGACTGCTGAAATTTGTCGCGTTATCCCGATTTCTGCATTGGCTGGTGGGGCACCGGCAGCGATTTGTTCTTCAATTTGACCTTCAAGGAACTTGAGAAACTCCGCCACTGGTCCAAGTGACACTTGGCGTGTTTGCTCGAAGTGGGCAATGAGGTTCGAAGGGGTCGGATTTTGAAGTACTTGGCCTGGAAGTTCAAAGGTTGGGATGAGTCGGATTGCTTGATTATCGAACAGACGGTTCTCGATCTTTGCAAGTAGACCGTCAACCATTGGAATTTCAATTGAACGAGCACTTGACCTACGCCCGCTCGTTGGCAGGACTGCAGGGCTCGACACGAGATTCACGAGCGTGTTCGTGTTGGAGATGTCGAGTAGTGCGTCCATCCACCTGCGAATTCTCGGCGGAACGTCACTTACTCCTAGTCGCTCACGTTGATCATCCGCGGTGCTTTCGGCGGTGGTCTCCTGCACGCTTGGGCTCGGTGGAATCTCAGACTTGTCTTCCACAACTTCGATTTCGGAGTTCCCGGCCCGAACTACTCGACTTGGAAGTCGACGTACGCCCGTCAATGTGGCTCGTTCTACGTCAATTATCGCTTCAAACTGGTGTGATCTCGATGCGTCAATGAAGTCTTTGTGTCGATCAATCGTGGTATCGAAGCCCACTGGCGTCGGACTGCCGATCTTTGTGCTCTCAAACGATCCGATGAGCCCTGCACGATCGAGAGCTTGAACGACGTTGATATTTGCGAGTGTGGAATCGCGATTAAAGTCCACCTTTGGTATTCCGTTGGCGTTGACTGAGTTATCTGGCGTGAGCCAAAAACCCGGAAATGCATGTTGTTGGACCAAGAAGAGAAGCGGATTGATCCCGGCTGCTGCCATGCAGGATGCGACTAGGACTGTTGAGTCGAGGCAAGTCATCACCTTCTCGCGCATGATGACATCGGGGGTGCGGATCTTCTGTCCATACCCCTCGAATGAAGCCGGAGGATCGCTGTATTTGAGACCATGTCGCTTAAGCTCTTCGTAAATTGCTTCGACCATTGACAAGACTCTTGAGATTCCGGCATCGCGCCCATCGCTGAAGAATCTCTGATAGCCCTCGGTTGAGCCATCGCCAGTCTTCTTCTTGAGCAATTCTCTGGCGCCAATCATGATTTCAGCGACAGTTGGGTGATTCGGGAGGACGAATGACGCCAAACACTCGTAATCGATCTCGCTATGAAACCACTGGTTATATGCGAGGAACTCGACGGGATGTCGAACTGTCTCTAAAATTTCGCCTTCGACCATTACCTCAACGATGACGTCGCCGCGGACTAGCTCATCGAGTGAGGCAAGCTGGACCATATTCGGCCTCAGAGTAAGCAAATCAATGCTAATCGAGTCGTTCCGCCGAGGCACTCGGTACATACGTCGCCACGGGGCAAGGATGGTTGGAGCTCCTACGGCCTCCGCTCGAACGGACACCATGACTTCCTCTGCTGTGCCGGAGTATGCAACGTTGGTTATTTTGAGCGATCTAACGAGGGGTCTATGTGAGGCGGCGGTGTAGTAATGACGTCTCACATCAGCGTCGATTCGGAAGGGAGGCTTGAAGGGCGACTCAGTATCATTCGCATTCTGCGACATTCCAATCCTCCAGTCTCCTGTTGACGATCACGTTCATGGGCTCCGATTGACCAGAAAACCAGCCGAAATCGCCCATTTCTCATTGTGGTCGATGTTGGGAACTACTTCAAAAAGTTGCAGTGGGCGACCGTATTTTGCCCAACTCGGGTGGCCGTGAACGGCAAATCTAATGTCCCGTCACGGGGACATCTATCGGTAGGTTGCATTCTCACAAGGCGCCCGAATGTTGCTGGCGATGTACCATGAGCGGGTAATACGTGAGCAGAGGGGGAACGCGTGAAACTTGGGCCAGGACTGACGTTTTCGTGGAAGCGATTTCTCGGGATAACTCGTTTAAGGTCGGCAATAGCTCGTAAAACAGGGATACCGACAACCCGATCTGGGCGCCAGCGAAAGCTGGGCAAGATGCTCGGTATGAAATAACCGCAGCCAAAGAACACAAGCACTTTCTGAATTGTGGAAACACCTGACGAACTAGACGTCGCACCATTCATTCGAGAATTTTCATCGCGCGTTAGGGAGAGTGGAAGCGAACCAACGAAGACCGAAACCGGTCCGTCAAGTGATCTCGACGTTCCGAGCTTCATTCGGCAGACCTCGACCACTCAACCAGCACGCACCACGGATGGATTTGGGGCACTTCAGTGGGGAACAATGCGCCGAGGGTCGTCTTCATCTGACCTGGACACAATTCGAGTTCCCGCCAACGTCTCCACTGTTACCCCGAATTACTCTGACGACTTGCTCTCTGTTTGGTCAGGCAAGTTTCCGCTCGAACCACTTGGATTAATGCTGGCTGGAGCGATTTGTGCGAAAAGCGAGAGGGGATCTGAGGATTCGTGTCCCTTGGTGGTGCTTCGATCTCGCGGAGATGGGAACGTCACATTGACTGGAGCCGTATGCGACGGCGTTGGCGGCGCGGGATCCTCGACGACATTGGTTGACGAAGGCGGGCGAATGGTTGAGAGGACTCAGGCGTTCGTTGCATCCCGCCTTGTCCGTCGCTCATTGACAGAACTTTCTTTGTCTGGTCAAGCACTTGATGCACAAACGCTGCAAAGAAAAATTTCAAAGTCCCTCGCCGAATTCAAGGACCGTCATCTTCACGAAAGCTCTAGTTCTCTCAGAGGGTCGATGATTAAGACACTTCCGTCAACTCTTGCGCTGTTTCAATGTTTGATCGATCGTGCGAATCGCGGTGGAAGCCTGCGCCTGACGACTTCATGGGCGGGAGACTCAAGAATCTATGTTCTGAGTCCAAGAACTGGTCTTGCTCAATTAACGCGTGACGACGTTGAGATTGACGATGCATTTGAACAACTCAAACTTGATCCACCAACAACAAATGTGTTGAACGGCTCAGGGTCATTTGAAGTGCATCGCACATCGATTCATATAGACCTTCCGTGTGTCGTTGTTGCGGCAACAGATGGGATGTTCGGGTATCTCCCGACGCCCGGGTCACTTGAATTGCTTTTGTTGCAGGAAATGGCTGCTGCAACGGACATTACACAGTTTGCACACTCCATTGCGTTGCGGGTTGGCGAATTGACCGCTGATGATGTGAGTTCTGTCATTGCGATGATTGGATTTGGCGCTGACATTCAAAGTGCCGCTGGTCAATTTGCAACACGACTTCGTTCGTTGAATGAGCAGTACGGCGGCCGAACTCCAGAAGAACTCCTTCTTTCGGAGGAATCAGAGCTTGAACGACTGTGGTTATTGGAGAGGAAGCCCTACAGTCGTTTGCTTGCAGGTGATCGATGAGTGACTCCGAGGCCGATGTGACGCAACCAGCTGATGACGTAAAGCCCCTTGCGGAGCCAGCTCCGAAAGCGTTTGTTCGCGGCCAACAAGGCGGAGGATCGGCTAGCCCTGTCTCATCTGGTGCACGTCCCGTTGTGAGCGATCCGGTACCCGTTCCGACTACTGGACGCAAGCCGGAGTTTGGGAAGTACATCGTGGATAAGAGGGTCATAGGTGGAAAGTCAGAATGCTGGGAGGCACACGATCTCCGCACGGAGGGAAAGTGCTTCCTCAAGATCATGCCGTCCCCAACATTCCCAAGCGAAGAATTTCGGTCGGTTGAACCCGTTGCTTACGCAACCGAAGTCAATTCATGTAACACGTGGTTCGGCGTCCAGGAGCGAATTTGGGAACGGCTTAAGGAGGTAAAGCCAGGATCCGGTTCGCTCGTCGTTCCATCGGACTTTTTCCTTCATGAACGGCGTTATGTGAAGGTTTACCCAAAGGTCGACTCAAAGGGATCGCTCACACACGAAGAGGCCACGATGTGGGATCAAGTCACGCGGGAACGCTTCGTGCGCAGTCTCCTTTTTGCTCTGCACGACCTCCACTCGCGTGGCGTGGTTCATGCCGACATCAAGAAGGAGAATATCCTTGTCGTTGAGCGGCCAGCAGGACTTATCGCTCGATTGATCGACTTTGATGATGCCTATGAAAGTGGCTCTCCTCCGTCAATCGTCCGCGGGACTCCCGAGTTGTACAGCCCCGAAGTGTTGAGGAACTCTTACCCAGAGGATTTCGCCGAGTTCGAGAGCCACCCCCTAACGTGCGCGTCCGATGTTTTTTCACTTGCGCTCGTGTTGCACGAAGTCTTTTCGGCTCGCGGACAATTTCCAGTTTGGAATGGAGATGGAAGTAACGACCCAGCGCATCGTGCGATGCTTGGTCAGATTCCGGCGTATGACTCGCTCGGGTTCGGATCGGAAGAGTTCAGAGCCCGTCTTCAGCAATGCCTCAGACCTCGGCCTTCCGAGCGGCCATCTGTCGAATATCTCATGACCGCCCTCGGACTCAACTACGAATAGGGAAGACATGGATAACGCCCTCTCTAAATACACCGTGGACATTGTCTTTGTTATCGATGCCACAGGAAGCATGGGTGACTTGATCGACGAAGTGAAGCAGATGGCGGTCGGATTCGATACGAACCTTGCAAACGGCTTACGCGCTGAGAAGAAGGGCGTGGAGTCGCTTCGTGCGAGAGTGGTTACTTTCCGCGACATCTTCGAGGAGGGTAATGACGCTATTCGTTGGTCCCAGTTCTTCAATTTGCCCGAACAAAGTGGTGAATTCGCCGAGTATGTAGATGCAGTCGAAGCGATGGGTGGTGGCGACGAACCAGAGTCGGCCCTTGATGCGCTTTGGGTTGCTATCCGCTCCCCATGGCGAAAGACGAGATTTAAGAGCCGACAGATCATCGTCCTTTTTACCGATGCATCTTCACACCCTGCCTCTGGTAAAAGCCCGAGAAACTTTCAAGACGGTGTGCCCTTCGCAGCTTCAATTCACGACGTACAGTCCGGTTGGGGAACCGCTGCACGACCAGGTTCGATGGATGACCGGGCGAAACGGCTGCTGGTGTTCGCTCCAGATGTCGATCCTTGGACTGAAATCGACAAGTGGGACAATGTCACTCGATTTGCTTCCGAGGCAGGCAAGGGATGTACGGAGATTCACATGAAAGAAATTATTGCCCTACTTGTAGGCACGGTATGACAGAAGTGAATCGGAGTCTCGTCACCTGCGCATGGTGCGACACTGTGAATGGATCGCTCTCATACCAATGTGTCGTCTGTGATATCCCTCTCGGATTGCCGGTCATCAGTTCGGGAACTCGTCGGGGACTGGAGTCGATCTTGCAGGCAGCGGTCACCACTGGAGGTGCACGCCGGGTCGCCTCGGCGTTTATTGAAAAGAAGATCGAGTGGACGAACAGCCGCTTGGCTCGAAAGTGTCTTCAGCTGGCGCTCGCAGAAGAATTCGCTTCATTCGACTATGAGTTCCATGTGGCAGACGATCGAACACTTTCAGTTGGGTGGCGGTGGCCAGAGGCAAAGTTCGTAAATCAAGTCTCGATTCTCTCTGTCCGTGAGGCAAAGATCGTCGGTCGGCATGTCGAAAAACGAGGTGGCAAGACAGCCGATGTCGCAATCAACCTTCGGACTTCTCGAGATGTACACATCGATGGGACTGAGTACTTTATGTCCCTCAGGTGCTACATTGACGCGAACATGGTCCCAATGGCCGCGCGCAGGGTCTGGACCGAAAAACGGGGGACTTCAAACGTGGATCATCATGACAAGGTTGGGCGTTAGCTATGACAAATGACGCAATTGATGATGTCGATGTCGGTACGGGACTTTCTGAAGCAACCGAACGGGAAAGGGTAGTCGCCGCGGATTCGTTGAGGCGGTGGATCACCGAGTCGAATCCGACTAACAAAGCGATTTTGGAGCGCCTTGAAAAGGATATTCGTGACGACAGTCAGATGGAGCGTTGGGCTGCCTTCGCTTTGGAAGACCTGATTCGTCCGCCCCTCGCAATTGCTTCAGAGACATGGCAATCGCGCCTAGCCAGGGGGATTGAGCTCTTCAGGAACATCGCTTTGTTCTTTCCGGTGATGGTCACGTGGTTTGCAATTGACGTTGCGTCTGATGCTTATTCCAAGTACTTGGAAAAGGAGTGGTTGCCAGAACTGAGTGCCGGTGAGCCATCAAAGTCATTCCTACAGATCTGGAATGATCCATCAAAACTTGACAAATTGTTGGGCCTATTCAAACCCACATTGCAGACAATTGCCTTTGTCGACGGAATTCTGATAGTCATCCTGATCCTTTCGACGATCCTCGTTCATTTCTTCGATGCAAAAGCTGAGGAAATTTCGCGGCAGAAAGACCTTCAGAATGACCTTGCCTTACGGGGGGTGATGGTTGACGTTGGCCTCTTCCTCCACGGCTTCAGACAAATCACTCCGAGCCAGCTCAAGAGCGGGCTTTCGGAGGCTGTGAATTCTCTTGCTCGAGCAACCGAGTCAATTCGCGATACTTCAGCGGGGCTGAAGCAGGTTGCAGATTCCGCACACGTAACGCTGGCCAAATTTGCTGATTTGTCATCTCGGGAGCTTGAGCCAGCAGTTAAGCGAATTGATTCGATCGTAGGGTCTCTTAGTTCTGCCGCATCAGCCCATGAAACCCTTGGCGATATGGTTCGGAACCTTCAACGTGATCTCGGCTCTTCGCTTGAAGTTATCACTCGGCAAATGGACACTCTTGGACGAGTCCTCGATGGACGACTCGAGGAAAATACCGTCAAGCTAGAACGTGCGATGCAGGCAATTGTTCGTGAAACGGAAGGGGTTGTGAAACGACTCGCAGATGCGAACTCTGCATCACATGAGGTAATTGAATTAATGCGACAAGGACTACCAAAGGGGTGAGCTTCACTTCACGTCGCAGTTCCGCGAGAGCAGGTCAGCCCGTACGGCGTGATCGAAACGGATTGGTCGGACTCTCAGGCTGGTTGTTTGCTGACCTCCTACTGGGTGTTGCGGTGATCTTCCTCGTGGGGAGCGAGGTTCCTCAGAAGGGCCTTGAACGGCGGGGTGCAAGTTTGGGGGTCACAATTGAGACGGTCGACGAAACTGTTGAGAAAACCGCAGATGTGTGGGGAGTGCGCGATGAGACGTTTAGGTTGAAAATTACCTTCACGGAGGAAGTGCGGAACTTTGATGTTGATGATGTGCTCGTGTCGGGTGATGCAGATCAATGGGTCGCAAGTTTCGTTGATGGTTCGTCGAACGATGGAGGCGGCAAAGACTTCGTCATCGAGTTGACTCCAAAGTCTGGGTTGCAGGACGGAGATTTCACAGTCGAAATTCCTGCAGATGCAGCTTTTGATGCCGACGGATCCGGAAACATTGCGGAGTCCCAAGACTTCACCCTCGTAACGTGTTTCAGATACACGGGGATTGACGCAAAGAATGAGGCGAATGTGCTTCTGGTAGGGGCAGCTGACAAAGGGGTCGCTGCATTGAAATCCAGATTGTCCGAAAATCCTGATATCGCAAAGGCTGTAGCCGCAAAAAAGAAGATCGGACTGATGATCATCTTCGGAGGTGGTTCCCAGGGAAGTGCGATTGCGGGTCGAAATGCTGCAAGCCTTATTGAGGCGCTGTCGGACCTCGGTCTTGTTCCGTCAGGTAAATCGGCGAGTTGCGATCAGACCGTTCCTGGTGGTGATCTACCTACTCTGAATTACAAGAACGACAAAATGGATATCCAGGATCTCGATTTGCGGCTGTACTTCTTGAGTCAGACTGGAAATTGATGTGCTGGTCTATTGTCAAGTTTGCGGGCATAAGCAATCGATAACTGTAAACCGATGTGCGAAGTGCGCTGCGACGCTTCGACAGAGTCGCCAAATTAACTCGTTTGAACAAGGTATTCGAACTTCTCCAACCGTTGTGATTCAAGGTGGGGGAACACGGTTAGTCGACGTATTTGAGGAGAATGAACCGTCTGTCTCAAGCTGGTATCGGGCTTACTTCTTGGTCACGAACCCATGGAGGCGCCGCTGGCGTCGAGGAGTGATTTGGCGAATCGTACTTGTCGCTCTCGCACTCTCCATCGTTGTGGCTTCGACGCTTGGCTCCTATCGACTGATCAGAGATGACTCAGACACCGAGCGACCACCACGAAGCGTGATCAGGATCTTCTAGGAATACTTCGGAATTATTTGCCACCGAACAATGGCTTAGGCGTACTCACTGCCAACAGGGCGTCCAACCTCAGCGGTTGGTGGTGGGAGAGTTGATTGTGCTCGTCCGTCGACGACAACGGTTTGGATCATCTTGTCAACTACTCGTTGCTTTTTGGCGTCAAATGCTGGAAAAACATAGTCGACGATCCAAAAGAGACCCGCGGTCACGGTGTTTAAGGCGTAGCTCGCCAGTAGGCGGAGCGCTGCATATCCAACCCCAATTGGAAGCCCTGATTCTTCCCGCACAAGTCGAATATTCAGCCGAGTCTTCCCAATGGTCTGGCCAGTCTTCCCTTGTCGAATGACGTCATTGAAGATAAAGAATGCAGGGGCCCATATGAGTCCAACGACCATGAGGACTACTCCTAGCGGGCGCACTGTGTCAGAGAAGAGGACGCCAAATCCAACTACGAAAATCACCACTGCTGCAAGCCAAGTAACACAGAAGTCAACCAGAGCAGCGGCGGCTCGTCGACCGTAGGGGGCGTAGTTCAATGAGGTCATGCTCGTTCCCTTCCACTGGACGTGACAATGACGGTACCACGCATGACCCTGGCAAGGTAGTCTGACGGCGTGAGTGAGTATGGCGAGGAAATCGAACTCGGAAATGCAACTGGTCGGTTACCAGTAGCGACGGGAAAGAGTCGATCTCGCGTGACTCGGGATGGCGTTATCAAACCGCCGCGCATCTGGTCCGTTCTTGCGGCGATCTCCTTGGTTGCTTCGGTTCTGCTGAGCGTTGTGTCTGGTGTTTCGTATTTGACTTTTGGACTGAGTTTGCTTGCGTGTGTCTTGGTAGTTCTTGGCATGCTCGTCAATCGAACTCGTTCTTTGGGCTCTAACTATTCATTTGAAGAGTGGTTCAGTCGTTTGAGTTCCCTGATGTATGTAAGTGGTTTCGTTGTTTCACTTGTGCAGATCGTATTGGTGGCAATTGATGCCGCACGTTGAACCATATTCACGAACCTGTGGTCGGATAATTGGGTTAGTTGTCGTCGTTCTCGCATCTTTGTTGTTTCCGGCCAGCTCGGTCTCTGCCAGTCGTATTGAATCTCGTTTGGCAGTGTCACCTCTGCGGGATTGTGTTAGTGAGCGTGGACATCTCGCAGTTCTTTTCCTGATTGATGAGTCAAAGAGTCTCCGGAAGACCGACGGCGATAACCGTCGCGTGGCCGCACTACAAGCAGCGGTATCTGCTTTGTCGTTCAATGTTGGATGGGCGACAACAAAGGGTGACCCCTACAAGATTGACGTTGCGCTCTCTGGTTTCGGAACAGATTATTCAAAGCCGGCGCAGTGGTTTCAATTGAGTGAGAATCCCGACGATGTCCTCAATGATGTAATTGACAACTTTGCTTCAAGAAACACGTCTTCGTACACAGACTATGAGGTGGCTCTCAAAGGTGCGGCTGGAACATTCAAGAGCCGTGAAGACTCATCTATTGAGTCCTGCAAAGTCCTTGTGTGGCTGAGTGATGGGAAGTTGGACGTTGACGGTGAAAAGGGGAAGAAGACTCTCGAAGCAGCGGAGAAGTTGTGTGAACCCGAGGGAGTCGCGGACCTACTCCGCGAAGAGGGCATCTACCTAGTCGGTTTCGGACTATCGGCATCTGGGGCAACAGCTGAAGCCGATTTCGATCTGATGGAGGGCATTAGTACCGGTTCGAATTCGTGCGGAGCACAGGAAGGGTTTGGTCAATTTCGGCTTGTTGAAGGCGCAGAAGGATTGATTTCAGATCTGTTTTCTGATCTCAGTCCGTATCCGCCGGAGGACGAGGAAGGGCGACCGTGCCGTGGTGAGGAGTCGAATTCTGAGTGCTTCGAATTCTC
>Ga0129333_10004621_pt1 | contig 12877 bp, 14 predicted proteins | sample CPB6_08_DNA_FD_94474 | JGI IMG/M metagenome (GOLD analysis project Ga0129333, IMG submission 94474) | Freshwater to marine salinity gradient microbial communities from Chesapeake Bay, USA - CPBay_Sum_0.6_0.8_DNA | ecosystem: Environmental > Aquatic > Marine > Coastal | place: USA: Chesapeake... | reverse complement strand
TTTATAATAGTCTTCAGCACGTTGTTTATATTCGTCCATTTCTTTCTGAGTAGCAGGATTTTTAGCACGATACTGCTTGGCCTGTAACATGAGGTCATCACGGACTGCTTTGCTTAGGCCTGCACCAGTGATGCCAGTATAACCTTTAGTGCTGTATTTTACAAATTTGGCCACAGTGTCGTCATCCATTCTCTGACTTTTTGGATCTATAAATTTGTATAACTTCTTAGCATATTCTTCAGCGTACTTGTTTTCATCAATACTGGCATCAAGTGCCACAACAAAACGCAGCAGTGTGTTTTCAATTTTGTCAAACTTGGCATTTAGCCAGTCGCCACCAGGACTGCGAAATTCTATATAGCCTGTTTTAGGATGTATACTGGTATACTTGTTGACGCTTCTTGCTTCCGACGACTGTATGCTATGCTTGGCTATTTTACTCATGCCTTCTTTCATCTTGGCTAAAAGATCATTGACAGCAGCGGGCTTGCTTTTTATCTGTGTTGCCACTAGGTCTAAAGCACTGGCAGCATAGGTCTCACCCAAACGCTCAAATTCTTCTAGCACATACTTGTCACCTAATAACAGTGCCAGTTTAACGTAGTCAATGTTTTCATTTTTTTCACCAACGTTGGGCACACTGACGTTGATATGAAGTCCAGTTCGATTTTTTTTGCTAGTATAACAGCCACGACTGTCAGCCCACGCTTTAACTTTTTGTAGGTCGCTGAGTGTTTGATCCAGGGGCATAGGCGGTGCTACAAATTCTAGTCCACGTTCGGACTTGGAGTTATTGGGATTTAAACTGCCATCGGGCTCCACAGTAAAACAGTCTGTTGGTTTGGAACTACCAACGCTTCTCCACTGCCCTGTGCCGGAATCCCATTTACTATATTGGCCATGATAACTGTCACTGTAGGCCACAGTGTCATAGTCTAGAGCCTTCATAAAGTCCAAGGCCACATCAGCGATTGAATCACCTGATCCATCGCCACTATCACTACCGGGCCAAGTCAAATCCTCACCTTCGTTCATCAACCATAAATGAACGTCACTCATATTACCATATGTCCTAGAAATCCAGTCATCAAAACCGTCTGCTATCTTGACGTCTTCGTTACTGTTATCTCGCGCCCTATCGTAGTATTCATCTTGGTTATTCATACTTTCAGATACTCTGTCATCTAAGAGATCGCTGTATATTAGGTCAAGCTCTCGTCGATCGCCTTGTTTCTTTAGCTCTCTGGCTTCATCATATAATTCATCTTCGAGGTCGCTTTCGATTTCCTGTCTAAGTAGATCTTCACCGTTCTCGTTCCAAGCATCATTGTATAAAATATTCAAAGCATCGCTGTCGTTTTGATACTCGTTCCACAAGGCCTGATAGGCACGATTTAAAGATCTGAGGTCATTGTCATCTTCGAAAAAGGTTTCTACATCACTCCAGCTGCGGGCTCTTTCATCTCCTGCATAATCTTCATCATCATCGTCGTCGCCGCCACTGACATCGGGCACGATCATTTCAAACTCCATGCCTGCACGAGCGTCGATAGTCTGTGCTTCAGCTTTGAGATAGCTAGGACTCATGTCAATTTCTAATAGTAGTCCTTCTAATATTTCACGGTATTTCATTTGTTTTTAAAATAGTTAATGCGACGCTCTTGCTTCTTGACCCACTCTTTACTGGGCTTGCCTTCACCTTTAAAGTATACCAAGGGACGACCTTCCCGCTTGCTCACTATGGCCCAACGCTTGTGTATTTTCCGTAGATATTCAAATAGATCCTCTGCTGCGACTGCTTCCTCTATGCCTTGTGGATCAATGTCCTTTATCTTTAATCCTAGTCGTTTTAATAGGGGCATGAGTTTGTGTTCTTCTTCCTCGCTGCCAAATGCTATGATAGTTTCCGGAGCACCTTGTCCAAACCACTTGGGATCAGCATCGTCTAGGTCACTGATCACCTGTCCTAATTTATACCAATCGTAGACATCACTGACACTGACCAAGGAAGTGCCTTTGGGGAAAGGTATTAGGTTGCGTTGCTTTCCAACTTCGCCGGCTTCGTCGTCACCGACATCTTCTTTTATACTGGCTAGTCTTGTGTCAAATATCTGTTTAATCTTAGGCAAGCTGGTAGCATGTGGGTATAGGTCTTTTAATATTTGTAACTTAGTAGCGTCATCTGCTTGACTGTATAACTGTCTAACCTGACTGCCACTGTACACAGGCTCACCGGCTATTGTAAAGTCATGTTTGCGAGTAACGTAGATGTAGGCATGCTTGCTGAAAGGTTCAGCTGATTTCACGCCATGCCAGGGCTGATAATAACTTGTGTCTGTGGTCTTCATTGGGTCACGCTCACTGCGAACAATGACTAAGATGTCACGATCTTTGTCAAAGTTATTTAATATTTCTAAGGGATTAAGTGGCGTGCTAGTGACCTTGCGACCTTTATCGTTGACATAACTGGTAGTGCCTACCTGTACGAAATGATCTTTAACTCCAGCCTGCTTGGCTAAAAACTGTTTTTCTGCGAACTCAAAGGGACGCTCAGTGGTAACATTACTGGCTGCTACATAAAAATTAGCACCAGGAAATGCTGCCTTGGCTTCGCGATAGCTGCTCATGTGTCCTTCATGAAAAGGCTGAAAGCCTCCACCGTAGACTACAATAATGCTGGGCTGCTTGAGTTCTAATAATTTCATGGCAAATATACGTAGGCACTGTCACCTGCTAGTGTAGCAGGCAGTGTGCCTATTCCTCTGTAGCCCAATTCAGCCATTGGGACTGTTATTTTAGCATCAAATCGTGCTATTCGTGGCTGTGGTCCGTCCTTGGACAGTCTGACAATGTTATAGGTCTTGCCATTGTATTCCAATGTTTCTTCCGCTCTATTAACTGTCACACCCTGTGTTCTTTGTATTGTGCCACCAGGACGTTCTGCACTTTGTTCTGCTCCTTTTTGCTGCATTTGTTGAGCAAAACTCTGTGTTGGCTGTCCATCTGGGCCAATACTGACTCTAGCCTGTGCTGGATTCATAGCACCCAGAGCTGCGGCACCAGCCATTGCGCCTGTAGCTGCCCACTTTTTCCAATTAATTTCATTGAGTTGTTCTTCGGTTAGGATTTCGTGTATTCTCATCTGTTTAAGGCCTTGTTAAAGTTTTCTCTACTAAAGTCCAGTCGATCCACTATCTTAACAGCTTCACGACCACCTTTGCCCAAGTGATCAACAATGACCACACCTTCCTCGGGCTTGACATCGAAGCTGCCATCGGGTCTAGCGATAAAAGTATCTATCTGTCTAATCTTGGCATAGTGTCGCTGTAACACATTTTTTACTGCCTGTATCTTTAAGAAAAACATGTATAAGAATTCGATGTTTTCTTCATTTTGTCTTAGAAATTGTAGTGCTTGATTTTTATCCTGTGTTTTCTTTTCCTGGCCTTTTTGTGTTTTTAACTTGGCAATGTCATTATCCAGTCTCTGTTCTATTCTATGTATGAACTGCATGGCATAAGCCTCAGGCACATCAAACCGACCGTTTCTAATCATTTGATTTATGTCTGCTTTGATTAACACAGTTAGGTCATGTCCTGGCACTGTACCTTCCAGCCACTTGAATGTCTTAGGTCCAATACCTAACAGTAGACTGTGTAGGTCTGCTATTTCTGTTTCTAGGTACATCATTTCTTTACGTGTCAGTGTTACACTGCCGCTGACGTCTTTGATGGCAGCATCACGAACATATACCTGCGGATGTGCTAGACCTGATACATCAGCTCCAAAACGTGCTGTCATGTCTTGCAGTGTGGGACCGCCTTCGTAGGTAGTATGAAATACTATGCCTACCTTGGCCTTGCTCATACGCTGTGCCAGTGCTGTGTCTGCGGGAACAGCATAGGTCAGTAGGTTAGGAGTAAATGTCCAGTAGTTTATGCCATCGATCATTTTAAAGCCACTGTCACCATCACCCTGTGTCCATAGCAGGTCACCTTGTAATATTCGACCACCATAGTCTAAGTGACGCAAGTAGTTAAAAGCCATTTTAAGTTTGGCTCGTAAAGGTGCATAGTTTTTTACTTCTCCACCAACTCGCTTATCAGGTTTAATACGATTGACATCATTGGGTTTGGTTATTCTAGCATCTTTGGTCTTGGCAAATATACCTTTGTCACCCATGACGAATTCACCAGTTTCAGGATCGTTACCACAGAATAGTGCAGGACTGCCATCCCATTTTTTAGTGGCAAAATAGGCTTCATTGGTAGTGCCTGCCAATAGGCCAGCAGCACCTTCTATGTAGGCGATAGCTTCCGCTGCACCTTGATAACCTCGATTCCAGATCTCATCATCGAGGTGTTCTAGGTGAAGATTTTTGCCGTCTACTGTTTCAAAAAGTTGTTGTATTTTCATTGCATCGTCTTAGATTATTGTTATATTTACCTAAATCTTTAATGCTGCATTCCGTAAAATACTATGGCAGCCACTACGGCTACTGAGTACCACCAGCTAAAAAAATGGCCTACTAATAGTAATAGTATTAACCATGCAAAATGATATACATGTATATACCAAGGCATCAGTTACACCAACTTTGCTTGGCCTCTCCATAATATTCTCTTGCAAAGCCATTTTTAATTAGCATGGCTCTTAGACTTTGACCATCTAGCTGTACATCACCTAGCATACGGCCGCCATACTTGTCCCAATCCATTATGCATACACGGGCTGTTTTGCTGTCAGTTATAGCCTTCTTTGTAAATGCACTAGCAGCCTGTCCACGTTGATCTTCGCTGGGACATTTAGCTCTAAATCCTTTTTCAGGAGTATCAACACCAAATACTCTGATACTCATTTTCTTTGGCAAGGGATCAGGTGTCCAGGGTGTGGCCACTTCCACAGTGTCACCATCTACCACACGATTAATCTTCCAATCATAACAGTTCATCACAGGCTGTTTTTGTGCAAATGCACTTAGACTAACTGTGGCGATAATTAAGGCAATTATTTTTTTCATTTTTGTTCCTCAGAATATGCGTATAAATTTGTATCACCTAAACTCCATTTAGGTTTAGTTTCTACTACATATTTTTTAGTACAGACTTTGAAATCTGGGAACCTAAGTTCTTTAGGATTGCTAGCCGCATCAAAGAATACGCAACGATTGTTGGGCTGTGCTGCATATTGTCCGTTATCTAATTGTATGAAGTTAAAACTTTTATGATCTTCAGGCCATTCACTATAGCCAGTATCTAGTATATTTAAATCTGGACTAGCATTATCTATAGTGAATAAGTAGTCCCCGGTGTAGAAGTTTTTATCTTTGGCATAAAATTTGCAGCTAAGATTACGCAGAAAAGCCTTTTGTATGACAGTCAGATCGTAGCTAAAACAGTCCCATATTTGTAGTGTGTCTAAGGATAGAAAATTTTCAGGATCTAAATCTTCTGTTCTACTTACAAAGGCACTGATAGGAAGTTTATCGTAGAGTGCTCCATAATTGGGCAGGTATGCTTCTATTCTCAGGGCTTGACTGCGAAGACTCTTTGCTGTGACCCATATACAAGGTTCGTATTCTCCATGACCTTGTTCGAAGTCATATAGATACTCCCTTCTTACCCAACAGTGTATAGGAGGTAAGTTAGCTACTAAAAAACTCATTCACCAAGCTCTACAAGACCAATAACGAGCCTTGGTTCTTGGACCTGGATTGTCGCAGTTGTGTCTAGCACGAAAACTCTTGCGACGTTTAGGATTAGATTTTTTAATACGCATGTTAGGATCGCCAAAGTTTACCTTCTTGACATTGCCAGTACTGGGATCTTTTACGTAGACTTTAAATTTTTTAACGTCACCCTGCATACGTTTACCCAATTGAACCTTACGACCTTGATACTCTGCTTCATTGATATCATCGTCTTTGGGTTCCTCACTCTTGGGACCTGATATGTCCTTGGCCTTGGGGTCGGCCTGCTTGATCATTTTCTTTTCCGCATCTGTATAAGCATACGCAAACGGTGCATGGCCAACTTCTTGATCACTCTTATTGCCACTGCTTTTACCATCTGCACCAGCAACATCTTTGCCAAACTTGTAAAGATCCACATACATGTCTCCGCTTAGTTTATGCATGCCTGGTATGACCTTTTTATCCATTTTTGGTATGCTTTCTAGAAGGGTCGCTGCTTGATAATTGCTAGTCTCGCAGATGTAGACATCGCCATCAATTTGTCTGATGACAGTTTCGACCACCCGATCACCTAGTTCTATTTCCAGGATGTCGCCAACTTCAGGCACCTGATCTATTTCTTGAAATCTCATAATAAAACCCCTACTAATGTTATATTTAGCAGGGGTTAACAAATTAGGATCTGTTATTATTTTTTGCTTGAAGTCTTTGTTGGAAAATAAGCAAATTGATCTCTAGCTAGAGCAACAACTTCTTCTGCACTTTTTACCATTTGTTTGGCAAATGCTGTTTCAGCATTGATCATGTCAATCATGCTGTCACGAAGAATTTCATTGCTGACAAAATTTGTAGCAAATTGTTTTTTCATTCCTTGGAATGTGTCGATTGCATAGTCTACTGTGTACATAAGTTTCTCCTTAAAAGTTTATTATACAGATATTTATGTTGCATTGCAACATAATTAAAGACTATTTTAATGTCAATTTTACCGATTTAGCTGTGCAATAGAATCAATATATTTTTAATATCTTCGGCTGTGCGTTGCTGCACAGTGCCCTTTAGTTTCCGACAAAGTTTATAAAACCACATATTAGACAGGGCTACAGGATCTTTTTCGTCACTGTCTTTATATAATACAGCATAGCGATTTGACTGCCAACGTTCCATATAGTTTTTATACATTCGCAGTTTCATTTTGTCATTGACTGGCAATTGGCTGTAAATTTTTAGAAGACAAATCACAGCAGTGACTCTATCAACCGCATACCCGTGCCACATGTAAGCATCGTCAACGACTTTGACGGGATTATCACTTAGTCTACTCATTAAATGAGCATGTTTATAATCAATAATCGAAGGTGCTACCATCAAATTCATATACTAGTTCCTTGTATTTTTCAACAGTGTCAAGTAAATCCTGGGGGTCCATGCGATAACCATAGCCAATATATTTGGCATATCTGGCTAGGAATTTATCACTGTTCAGTTTGTTAACTCTTAACACATAATTTTTGGCATCATTGATACCTGGACCATAGACCTTCATGTTTCTATCCACACCAACTTGGCAACAGGTAAAATCAAAGTGTTCAAATAATTCGTTAATGTCTTTAAAAAAAGTTTTAATAATCAATTGAACCTTGTATTCTCCCACTTGGAAAGTTTCAGCATTATCACTTTTAAAACTAATGTAAGCACTGCTACCAAAAGTTTCAATTATTCTTTGCCTAGCTATGTTTAATTGAACCCGGTTGCTGAACCATACATCAATGTCGTTAAAGTCATATTCTCCTAGGACTAATTGTCTACCCATGCCTCCGGCAATCCAAGGACCTCTATGATCAGCATCCTTTAATATAGTCGACACTATATTTTCTGGTGTAAGACTAAATTTAGAAAGTTTTGGTGTGAAATCAAAATTAAACATTGATAGATTGGGCATATAACTCCTTACTTGCTAGATTTTTTGCCTTGGCCTCGCACATGATATCAGCCCAGTCCCAGTGACTAAGGGCCCATTCATTAACTGCTTGGTTCCAATAAAAGTCACTGTGTGCTCGCAGTTTCTGTTTCTTATGTCCAGATTCTAGGAGAACTTTATGATCGGGAAGTGTATGAAGGCAGTGGTCAACCAGGACATCTTCTCTACTGACAGAATAATGGCAAGTAGGACGCCGATCACGCCAACTGTCAATAACCCTCTTGATACGAGCATCAGAGGCTTGGATATATTCTCCCTCGCGAATCCAATGGTGATGAATATCAAGAACAATAGCGACAGCATCACTAAGTTGAAGGCAATCATCGAGTCCATAACTTATTTCCTCGTTTTCGATGGTAATTGTGTTTCTTGCTTCTGGAGACAGTCTCTTAAGTGCTGCTCGAATACCTTCGGGACCTCTGCGACCCGCGATGTGGACGTTGATTTTAAAGTCCTGAAATTCTTTACCGTACCCCATCCAACGGGCCATATCCACATGATATTCAAACTCCTCTATACTACGGTTGACAACGTCGTCATTATCTGAAGCCAAAACTGTGAATTGACCCGGATGAAAAGACAGGCGAACGTCGCGGTCGCGAGCAATGCGACCAACTTGGGCAAAGTGTCTTTCAGCATAAGCAATGACATCAGGCTGGCGCCAAAACCAGCACCAAGTAGGCTCTGTGTATACTGGTAGGAGATCACTTGATAAACGAACCATTCGAAGGTTTCCATTAAGAGATCCTACCTTTTCTACTAGTAATCGAGTAGCTTCGATATTTTGTTTTACCAATGTCCATAATTTTTCTACTGCTCGATCCTTAGTTTGTCTATTTAGCCATGCCACTGTAGTAGTACCAGTATTGTACCGTTTACAGTCATCTTTTGGTTTGATACCATCAACCTGATCGGGCAGGTCGATCCATTTGCAAGCAAAACCGATACGTTTCGTTGTCATGATTATTTATTTGTAAGTAAGAACATAAATAGATTATACACTACTAGAGTAAAAAAGTCAATAAATTATTAATGGGTTTGAAAATGTTTGTTAAAATACCAAATGATTTCATAGATCATAGTGTTGATTTTTTTCAATTCAATAGTATGGAAATCCGTGACAAATTCGAGTCAGAGCATAGAAAGGTCTATGTTCTAAATTTAAAAAACGAGCAGGAATTTTGGAAACATTGTAAAAATATTTTTAGAATTCAACCAAGTCTCAGTTTTATAGTATTCACTAGTCCTGGTTTAGTTTCACCACATATCGATGTTGGAGATGCCAGTGTTTCTTTAAATTATTATCTACAAACTGACAGTCGGGATTCAACTATTTACTATGAAAAGAAACATGAAAATGTAAAGCCTTTTCCAAATACCAGTTCATATTCGGTCAATGACCTAAATGAAATCTCCAGTTTCAGAGCATCCAAATTTGACACTTTTTTACTGGATGTTAAAAAGATTCATGGAATTCAAAAAAATAGCGATCAAAAAAGAGTTTTAATATCTTTTAGGTGGAACTTACCTTTGACGTTTGACCAGATCTACGAAAGTTTAATACTCTAGATTAAACTTTTGGTTAGTTGTTCCATTACAGCTGAATTTAGGTATTGTTGTTCTTCAACTGTGTCCATGCTGCTTTCACATTCAAAGTCATCTAGAGGAAATATTTCTTGGAGTCCATGGAGAATTTCATCGCCTTGGTCAGCTGTGACATCCTGAGCCAATCGAACATCATAACAATGAGCCATGGTATCATCATCAACATGATAGACCATGACCACATCATCGGTATCGGCTTCTACATCAGCATGATCCCTCACAGCAAAAAGGTATAGTCTAGCTTCTTTGCTGTCGATTTTTCGTCCCATGCATAAACGGAAGTAATGGTCAAATTCGTCAGTTACCATATAATTAGTTATTGTTTCTGTTCAAGTTTTTCTTTAGTACGTCCGTAGGCAGCAATACCAAGAACAGCACCCATGGCAATATGATATAGTCCAGCACCTTGTAGTGTGATTGGATTCCATTGTGTGTTTACCGCTCCATGGCTAATGGCCTGTAGTGCGCTCCATAAAACTGGAAAGACTACAAAGTCTGCTGTACAGGTCGCCATATAGACCCAACCCATTACTGGACGCCATTTTTTATTGATCCAATCCTCGCTTTCTTTACTGTGTTTAACTAGTACATCAGCACCCTGAGCAGCATTTGCACCAGCAGCATTTCGATCTACCTGAGGAGCTGCATTGAATTGTTGCCCAATGCTAGTAGATCCGCCCATGTTCATGTTCATGCTACTGTTCATAGCACCAGCCATTCCCACTGCACTCATAGCTGGCATACCACCCGGTGTATCAGGTGGCGGGCTCTTGCTCTGTGTAATGGCTGGTAAGTTACCAGGATCTACGAAATCATCTTCATCTAACTTAGGCATTTAGTTTTCCTTATGCATATGATAATAACACTGTGACGTTTCCTGAACCAGTAGAACCCAGTGTCAGCTCAGCCTGTGCAGTTTCATTGGCAGTTAGCAGATAATTTGTATCTACCTGATAATAACCAACTTCGCTGAGTCTAGCATCGCTGGAACTAAAGATCACATTAGTTCCTGATTTGATCTCAATGGTCGAACCACTGGGACATGCACTGGTTACTAGAACTCTTACTGAATTGATTGTACTACCAGTTTTAATTGTTCCAAGACTGTCAGTACTCAATCCGGTTGGTAAACTGCTGACATTAAAGTCTCCAACTAGGGTCTGAGCATCAGTCGCAGCACTGCGTTCGCTGCTTAGATTACGCCATTGTGTACCATCCCATAGATATAAAGCCCATTCACTGTTGCCATCATTGATCACATAGGCCTGGCTACCTAGTGTTGGTGTTAGAGCATCTCTAGCTGCAATATCTGCAACCACACTGATTGTGCTGCTACCACCGCCACCAGTGGCTGCAATACCGTTTTCAATTTGAAGACCTAGTGCAAATCTGCCGTTTTGTCCACTCTTAACACCTGCGGTGTTGAAAAACGATCCTTGATTATCATAAAGCGTTAATGGACCACCGTCGGCTCTGGCTAATTTTAAGGCAAAAGTAGTTGTGTTGGCTGGAGTATTAAGTGCTAATCCAGTCAAGCTAGCAGCACCTGCGAATGGAGTTCCGTTAGTATCATTTGTTCCGTTGACTATGGTAATTGCACCACCAATTGAATTAGTTAAAACGAGATTTCCTGATGAATCAACACTGGCAACAATATTTGCAATTCCGACACTGTTAATATCAGCGGCCATGTCATTAACGTCGGCCACTAGCGGATCTCCGTATGCTACTGATCCGCTGGCGACTGTTGTAAAACTTACGGAGGTTCCATTTATACTTGCACTAAACGGAGTGTAACCTGCAATAACTCCATAAGCCAAATTACTGGTATTCGATGTTGCAGTTGTAGCAGCACCGACTGCACTAGCAGTTACTTTATGACTGGATGTAGCAGCATTAATAGCTGTGACAGCATCAGATAAGGTATAGGATCCGCTGGCACCTAGAGAAATTTGAACCTTGTTAATTTCCACTACATCCCCAGCACTGCCGGTGGGATCGATACCAGTTCCAACGGTTGATGACTCGATAGCATCAGCAATTTTGATAAACAGTTTTCTACCGGTAGTATCAGTGGTAGTCATATCACCACTGCCGTCTGCTGCGGGATATATAAAGTCACCCACACTGCCAGGTAATCCAGGTACAAAATCAATTATACCATTACTGGGTTTAAGTAAAAATAAATCTGGTCCCGGTCCAGCCTGTGTCACTGTACCGATAAATTTGTTCACTGTGCTGGTTGATGTTTTTACAAAAGTGCCACCGTCTATACTGATTGCATCTCCACGCTCAAAACCGTGACTGGATTTTTCTAGTATATAGTTGGATAAAGGATTCAAATATTGAAACCTACTCATAACATTGGCATAAAAGGTTACACTGGCTGTTCCTGGTAAAGGATCAAACATCGGCAACCCCTGTTCATTTAGCTGGAAGAAAATAACATTTCCTGTATTAAATGCCGGAGAACCTGCACTTCTATAGGTATTATAACGTAGCCTATCTTCACAGATCGCTACTAAAGTGTCATTGGTTTTAGTAATAATACTCATTACCTGTAGTGTCTTACCATCATCAGCACCAGAAACAAAATCCCCTACCTCAACATCTTGAGCATTATATATAAAAGGAATTCTACTTAAATGACTTCCGTGAGAATTATCAGGAATGCTAAAGGTAATTTGAAACCTATATGGTTTGGGCTGACTGCCAGCGGAATAATAAGGATCATTAGCATCGTAAGAATGTGGCCAAAGTTCCTTATTAACTATGGTCGTCGCTGCACCCGAAATTACCTTAGGAGGAATTCCTAATCCTATCAGGTTAGTTTTCCAAGCATTAATTGCCATTATTAAACTCCACTAAAAATTACTACGCAATGAGTCAGCTGTCCTACACCTGCACTAGCAACTGTAATAGCTTTTGTCAAAGCTAGTTTGGGCTTATGCACAGCAGGATCCCAAGCAGAGAACATGTTGGGACTTCCACTAGTTCCACCTGCTGCAAAAGTTCTAGTAGTTACAGTGGCTTCAACCATTTTCATTGAATATAAATTAGTTGATCTTGCATAACCGTAAATTACAGCAGCATTTGGAGGTCCACTAAATCCTGTTAGAGTAAATTCTACAAGAGCATTTGCACTGGTCGCATCTGTAATTGTTGCGCTGCCACTACCACTTAGTACTGTGGCAGCAGTTAGGTTACCAGAGGCATCATAGTCAACTTGAACAACTAGGCGTTGTCCACTGCTGCCTCCACCTCCACCTGAACTGGCAATAGTGATTGTGCTAGCATCTGTTCTTGTCAGTGTGATATTACTACCAGCAGCCAGTTTGACATCGTCTGTGCTAGCATCACTGCCTGTTAGCCTTAGGTTAACACCGCCTGTTGTAGTTTCTGCACTGATACCATATGTGGTTCCAGCACCGCCCCCACCTGTTGAATCTGTATCATTTACCCAGGCAGTTCCATTGTATTTTAATACTTGGCCACTGGTTGGGCTTGTGACTGTTACATCACTCAGAGCATTAATACTGGCTGCTGCAATACGTGCATCAGCTGCTGAATCTGTGTACTGAGTGATTGTACTGGCAATT
>Ga0129333_10004620_pt1 | contig 12878 bp, 10 predicted proteins | sample CPB6_08_DNA_FD_94474 | JGI IMG/M metagenome (GOLD analysis project Ga0129333, IMG submission 94474) | Freshwater to marine salinity gradient microbial communities from Chesapeake Bay, USA - CPBay_Sum_0.6_0.8_DNA | ecosystem: Environmental > Aquatic > Marine > Coastal | place: USA: Chesapeake... | reverse complement strand
CGGCCGCTCGTGCTGCATCACGGCGACATGGCCGACGGCAGCGGGCTGGCCAGGCTGATCCGCTCGATCCGTCCCCATGAGGTCTATAACCTCGCCGCCCAGAGTCACGTGCGGGTGAGTTTCGACCAGCCCACCTACACCGCTGATGTGACAGGGCTGGGGACGCTGAGACTGCTGGAGGCGATCCGGGATTTCCAGGAGTCCACGGGCTTTCGCATCCGCTTCTATCAGGCGTCCAGCTCGGAAATGTTCGGCACGGCCGCCGAATCGCCACAGCGGGAGACGACCCCGTTCCGCCCCCGCTCGCCCTACGGCGCCGCGAAACTCTACGCTCACTCGATCACGGTGAACTACCGCGAGAGTTACGGCCTGCACGCCTCGTGCGGCATCCTCTTCAATCACGAAAGTCCCCGGCGCGGCGAGACGTTCGTGACGCGCAAGATCACCCGTGCCGCGGCTCGCATCAAGGCGGGCCTGCAGGACAAGCTGTATCTCGGCAACCTCGACGCGCGGCGCGACTGGGGATTCGCCGGCGACTACGTCGAGGCGATGCGGCTCATGCTCGCGCAGGAGGAGCCCGATGACTACGTGATCGCGACCGGTGAGACCCACTCCGTACGCGACTTCTGTGCGCAGGCCTTCGGCCGCCTGGACCTCGACTTCCGCGACTTCGTGGAGATCGACTCGCGCTACCTGCGTCCCGCCGAAGTCGATCTGCTGCAGGGCTGCGCCGACAAGGCCCGCCGCCGGCTGGGCTGGCGGCCCCGTGTGTCATTCGCGGAACTCGTGGCGATGATGGTCGACGCCGACAGGGAATTGGCCGAACAGGAACGGTCCCTGAGGGCCATGGGGCACGCGCCGTTTCCGGGACGCGGCCGGCCGGAGCCTCCGCGGCCATGACCGACCTGCGGACGAAGCGGATCGTGGTCACCGGAGGAGCCGGATTTCTGGGCCGGTCGGTGTGCCGGGTGTTGCGGGAACGCGGGGTTGACCCCGGACGGGTCATCGTGCCGCGCAGCCGGGAATTCGACCTCACGGTCGAGGCCGACGTGCGGCGGCTCTTCGACACGGTGCGACCGGAGGTCGTCATCCATCTGGCGGCCGAGGTGGGCGGCATCGGCGCCAACCAGGCCCATCCCGGCCGCTTCTTCTTCGCCAACCTGGCGATGGGGCTGAATCTCGTCGAGGCGGCGCGCCGCTCCGGGATCGAAAAATTCGTGCACACGGGTACGGTCTGCGCGTATCCCAGGAACTGCCCCGTGCCGTTCCGCGAGGATGATCTCTGGAACGGGTTTCCCGAGGCCACGAACGCCCCCTATGGCGTGGCCAAAAAGGCGATTTTCGTGATGCTCGACGCCTATCGCCGGGAATACGGCCTGCGCAGCGCCGTCACCGTGCCGGTGAACCTGTACGGGCCGGGCGACGACTTCGACCCGGCTTCGAGCCACGTCATCCCGGCGCTGATCCGCAAGTGCGAGGAGGCCCGGCTGGCATCGTCCGCGGCGATCACATGCTGGGGTTCGGGAACGGCCACGCGGGAGTTTCTTCACGTCGACGACGCCGCCGAGGGGATCGTGCGGGCCGCCGAGGTGCTGGAGGATCCGCTGCCGGTGAACCTGGGTGGCGGCGAGGAAATCTCGATCCGTGATCTGGTCTCGAAGGTCGCCGCCGCCTGCGGCTACACGGGCCGCATCGAATGGGATGCCTCGAAGCCGGATGGCCAGCCGCGCCGCAGCCTCGACATCTCCCGGGCCCGGGCCCTGCTCGACTGGTCGCCGCGCAGGGATTTCCAGTCCGGTCTGGCCGACACCGTCCGCTGGTGGCGTGAGCAGCCTCGCGGCTGACATCGGGCCGCGTCATTCCACCGGTTCGAGCGCGCCGTGGGAGAGGATGAATTTTCGCGTCTGCGCCGGCCCGTCGAAGATCACGGTGCCCACCGAGCGCGGCCCGCTGCCGCTGATGCCGGCGATCACCCCCTCGCCGTAGTCGCGGTGTCGAACCCGCTGCCCGCGCTCGAACGTGCGGGCCGCCGGGGGTCGTCCCCCGAGCATGGCGGCCAGATCCGCGGCGGTCTGCAGCGCGGCGGGTCCGCGGGGCCGCTGTCGATTCGCCTCCCGTTGCGGCGCCTCCTCGAATTCGATGATCAGGCCGTCCTGGCGGGTGACGGCGTGCCGGGCCGCGGGCGGCGCTTCCTCCTGAGAGTCCCAGTCGGCGGCAGCAGCCCGGGCCGCCATGCCAAATGGGTCGTAGGCCAAAGCCTCCGCCGTCGGCGCCTCGGCTCCGCTGACCACGGTCTCCGGCCCCGTGATCTCCGTGAGGAACAGGCTGGGTGCGGAGACGCGCCGGGTGCCGCGGTAGTCCCGCATGCGGGCGGCACTCGTGTGCACCTCCTCGCGGCCGCGGGTGATCCCCACGAACACGAGCCGACGCTCCTCTTCGAGGTCTTCGGGACGGTCGAGGCTGCGTTCATGGGGGAGGATGCCGTCCTCCATGGCCACCAGATACACGACCGGGAACTCGAGTCCCTTCGCCGCGTGGAGCGTCATCAGTGCCACCCGGTCGGTGTTCGTGTCCCAGGCGTCCGTGTCCGAGGCCAGCGCCGTGGTTTCCAGGAATCCGCCCAACGCATCCCCGGCGTCGGCATCCTGCGGCCGTGATTCGTCGTATTGACGGGCAGCCGTGAGCAGCTCCTCGACGTTGGCGAGGCGGTCCTGCCCCTCGTCGTCGTCGTCATCCTCCTCGGCCAGCATCTGCCGGTAGCCGGTCCGGTCGAGCACGGCTTCAAGGAGCGGGGCCACGCCATCCTCGCGGCCGGATACGGCCGATAATTCGGCGTGCAGCGCCGCGAACCGCCCCAAGGCCCCGGCGGCCCGCCGCGGCATGCCCGGAATCCGTTCCGCCGCGGCCGTGGCCTGGAGACGGCTCACGCCGTGATCCTCCGCCCAGGCGGCCAGCCGGTCGAGCGACTGGCGGCCGATGCCGCGCGGCGGCACGTTCACGACCCGCAGCAGCGCCTCGTCGTCGCGGGGGTTTCGCAGCAGCCGCAGCCACGCGAGCACGTCGCGGATTTCTCGACGCTTGAAGAACTCCAGCCCGCGCACGAGTTGGTAGGGCACGCCACGGCCGCGCAGGGCGACCTCGAAGGAGCGCGACAGCGCGTTGGCGCGGAACAGGATGGCGAAGTCACGAGGAGATCGCGCAGCGGACGACACGGCCGCCGAGATTTCCGCGACGATACGATCGGCCTCGTCCCGGCCCGAGGCGTCGAGGACGATGCGCACGGGAGCGCCCGGCGCCGCCGCCGTGATCAGCCGCTTGGGCTTGCGGCGGGTGTTGTGTGCGATGAGGCGGTCGGCGGTGGCGAGAATGTTGGACGTGCTGCGATAGTTGTGCTCGAGCTTGACGACCGACGCCGCAGGATAATCGCGTTCGAACTCGAGGATGTTGCGGATGCTGGCGCCGCGCCAGCCGTAGATGGCCTGGTCGGGGTCGCCCGTGACGGCCAGATTGGGGTGGTCGATGGAGAGCCCCCGGAGGATGGCGTACTGGACGGCGTTGGTGTCCTGGTATTCATCGACGAGGATGAAACGGTGGCGATCGTCCAGAGCGGAACGCAAGCCGGGATCTGCCGCCAGCATCGCCGCGATGTGCACCAGCAAGTCGTCGAAATCGACGGAGTCGGACTGCAGCAGCATCTGCTGATAGACCGGCCAGACCCGACGGGCTAGGTCGTCGACGGGCCGACCCCAACGGGGCTCGAAGGTTTCCGGCGTGAGCAGGTCGTTCTTGGCCCGCGAGATCACCCCGGCGATGCGGTCGACGGGGGAGTGCGAAGACGAGAGTCCGAGCCGCTTGAGGGCCCGCTTCAGCAGCGACAGGGAGTCGTCGCTGTCGAGGATCGAGTAGTCGGACGTCAGCCCCACCTGCCGGGCGTGCCGGCGCAGCAGGCGGGCGGCGAAACGGTGGAACGTGCCGATTTCCACGGGCTGCCGGCCGATGCGTTGCTCGACCCGCCGTCGCATCTCGTCGGCGGCCTTGTTGGTGAAGGTGAGCGCGACGATGCGCGAGGCCGGGACACCCTGGGAGACGAGATGGGCGACACGTTCCGTGACCACCCGCGTCTTTCCGCTCCCCGGGCCGGCCAGCACCAAGAGCGGCCCCTCGACGTGAGTGGCGGCCTGCAGTTGCGAGGCGTTGAGTGAGGCGAGGGCGGAAGCAGCCACGTCGTTTCTCGGGGAAAAAACAGGCGGAATGCGGTTCCGAGGAACCATCGGCCGCAGCAGGGCGGCAGTCCGTGTAGTCGATTTCGCTGCCCTTGCAGTATATTCCACTGAACTTCCGCACTCCGGAGCATGCGCCCGGTGGTCGCGGGGATCACGAATCGCACGGGAGGGACCCCATGCCGCGAATTCCTTACAAGAACCTGATGCAGTCGGACGAAATGGCCGAAAAGCTCGAGATGAGCACGGCGGAAATCGGCCTCTCCGTCCGGACCACCAACTGCCTGGAAGAGCGGGGCATCTTCACGGTGCACGACCTGCTCAACTGCACCCAGGCCGACCTCCTCTCGATCTCCAACTTCGGGGAGAAAACGCTGGAAGAGGTCTACAAGGCATTGGAAAAGATCGGCTTTTTCCGCTCCACGCGGGCCTCGGGCGACGTCGCCGACAAGCGGCCGGAACCCGTGTCACACGCCTCCTAGCGTGCGGCGGGACGAGTCGGCGCAGCTGGTGCGACTGCCGTCGGCCGCTGAACTGACATGTTTTCCACCGGGCCGTTCCCGGCTGTCCGGCGCCGGCCGACGGCGAGAGGTCCATCGTGAAGCTGCCGCGATTCTTCGCCAAGAAGCGTGGTCACCGACGCACGGGGTCGCAGGTCTGGGGCTCGTTCGGCGACGGGCTGTTTCATGCCGTGCTGCTCGGTGCCGGGGTGGTGTTCGGCGGTCTTTTGGCCTCCGGTGTGGCCGTTCCGGAGTGGCGGATCAACCACGATTTCCTGCCCACGTCGTGTACCGTCGTCGCCAAGGGTCTGGAGCGGCACGTGACGCTCTCGGCCCCCGGCAGGGCTGAGCCGACCTGGCAGCCATGCCTGAGGGTTCGGTACGAGGTGGCGGGCATCCGGCGTGAATCGTGGACACGGCCCTCTGCGGGAGCGGCGACGGCCGATCGCACCCTGGCCCTGACCCGGCTGTCGTCCTGGCGACTGGGGGAGCAACTGCCGGGGTGGTACGACCCGAGCGATGTGTCGCGGGTCGTCTTGGAGCGTGGCTACAACTGGTGGATGTGGCTGCTGGCTCTGCTCTTGCCGGGAGCCCTGCTCGCGTTCGGCGGGGCGGGCGTGGTCCGGTCCGTGCGCCGCTGGGGCAAGTCGGAGGAGCGCCGGGCGGCTCCCTCGCGGCTCTCCGGGATCCTCGATCCATTGGCGGGCGGTCCGGCACAGGCACCCGATCATCCGGGCGTTCCCGCGGGCGACGACCAGGTCAACTCGCCCGGCACGCAGCTGCGCTATCGTCTGCCCATCGAAAGCCCGGAGAACTGGACGCTGCTCGGGTTCGGCCTGTTCGCCGTGCTCTGGAATGCGATCCTCATCCTGCTGGCGGTCGGTGCCGGGCTCGACCTGCTCGGCGGCCGCACGGACTGGCTGCTGATCGGCCTGCTGGTGCCCTTCGCCTGCGTGGGTGTCGCGGGGATCGTGGTCTTCGTCCGCGGGCTCGTGCTGGCCACGGCGGTGGGCACGACGCAACTGGAGATCTCGGCACATCCTCTGCGGCCGGGGGGCACGTATGACGTGTTGCTCGCCCAGGGCGGCGTGGGAAGATTCGCCTCATTGGAAGCGACCCTGGAACTCGAGGAACAGGCGACGTTTCGCCAGGGAACCGACACGCGCACGGAAAAGCTCACCGTCTGGCGGCAGCCCCTCCAGGCCTGGCAGGATTTGCAGGTGACGGCGGGCCAGCGGTTCGAGGGTCGGGCTGTCGTGTCGCTGCCGGCGAACGCCATGCATTCCTTCGCATCGGAGCACAATTACGTGCGCTGGAGCATCGTCGTGCGCGGTGCACCGGCGGGCTGGCCGTCGTTCACGCGCGTGTTTCCGGTGGTGGTGTTTCCCGGCGTTGACGGGGAGGGGACTCCGCCGTCCGGCCGCCTTTCGGAGGCTGCACCGTGAACCAGCAGGGAGAGGGTGGCAGACAGGACCTGCGGGTGCTCCTGCAATTCTGCCGGGCCGACCGCCGCTACGAACCACTGGCGGCCCTGCGCGTGCGCTATGTGGTCGAGGGCCTCACAGACGACCAGCCACGCGCCGTGGAGCACTCGGTGCTCTGGTACACGGAGGGCAAGGGTGAGGAGGACATGGGAGTACACTTCTTTGAGCGGCTCACGGAACGCGCCTCCCTGCCCCCCGAGGCGGCCGCGGGCACGTTCACAACGCTCCTGCCGCCCAGCCCGCTCTCCTACGAGGGTGTGATCGTGAAGATTCGCTGGTGCGCCCGCGTGCGACTGTTCTTCTCGGGGGGGCGTGATTTCGTCTCCGAATACGTGTTCGAGATGGGCCGCATTCCGCCGGCTCGACCGCCCCGTGCAGGCGATGCATGACCGCGATCACGGCCCCGAACATGATCGTCAATCCCTTTGCCACGCGTTTCACGCGGCCCGGTCGCCTCGTGCCCCTGGATGCGACGGGGCGGCCGCTCGACGTCGGTGTGGTGGTCGAGTCGCTGCGGGCTGCGGGCGGCCGGGCTGCGATCGTGGGGCCGCACGGCACGGGGAAGACGACGTTGCTCTTGGCCCTGGCCGATCGGCTCGCCGCGGCCGGCCGCCTGGCGGGCGTCGTTCGGGTCCGGTCCTGGCTCGACGCCGCGGGGCTCTGGCGCCGGATCATCGTCACGAGGCATGGAGCGACGCTCTGCGTCGATGGCTGGGAGCAGCTGGGGCCGCTGGCATGGATGACGGCGGCCCTCGCCCGTGGCCGTGGCTGCGGGCTGGTGGTGACGAGCCACCGGGAGCCGGGCCTGCCGGTTCTCGTCCGCTCGGAGGGTTCGTTGCCGCTCCTCGCCGCACTCGTGGCCAGTGTGCCCAGCCACGGTGACCTGATCCGGGATGCCGACGTGGCCGATGCCCATCGACGCCACGGAGGGAACCTTCGAGAGTCTCTCTACGACCTCTACGATCGGTTCGAGAGCCGCTGTCGATGACGGCTCACCCGCACCACGCGTGATCCTCGGGCATTTGCCGGCCCAGGACGTCGCTCGCCGCCCCTCCGGCTCCGGCTCGGATCCCGCGCTGCGTGCTGGACGAGGAGCCCCCGGGCCGGGGCCATGGGGTGCGGTTGTGCCGATGGTGCGTTCCCTGACGATCGTGAGGAGCCGGGTCCCGAAATTCATGAAACCTGGCTGTGGTTTTTTCCCGCAGACCAGCCACCGCACGACCTACGCTTGGGATGTCGTCGACGGTCCGGGCCGGTGTGGCCGATGGGCGACAGGAGAGCGAGGAGAGCGGGATGACTACGCGTCGTGGGCTGAATGTGGTGGTGCTGGCGTTCGGTGTCGCTGCGGCGAGCATGGGGACGGCGCACGCCCAGTGCTGCCTGAGCAGCATGTTCGCCGGTTGCGGCAGCTGCTTCCGCAAGCCGGCATACGCCGTCGCTCCGGTGGTGGCGCCGGTGGCGGCTCCAATCGTCGCGCCCGTCGTCGCCCCTCCCGTGATGGTGCCGGTCCAGCAGACCAGTTACGTTCCCGAGACCACCTACCGAACTCAGTACCAGTGCGTCCCGGTCACGACCTACAAGCCGTCGTGCGAGGTCGATCCGTGCACGGGTTGCACGCGGGAGTGCATGCAGCCGGTCACGCAATACGTGCAGCAGGCCGTCAACGTGCCCGTCACCCAGTATCGCGCGGTGACGACGACGAAGTACGTGCAGATGCAGCCGGGCTACGCCGGCGGGGCCTATCCGGCCGCCGTTCCGGCACAGCCGGCCGCCACGCCCTTCGCCGCCCCCGTGCAGACGGCTCCGCAGGCTTGGGGTGCAGCCGGTGCCGATGTTCCGCAGCAGCTCGTGCCCGGGACGAATCCTCCGGCCCTGCCGTCGGCGCCCGTCGCTCAGCCCACCTTCCAACCGATCACGCCGCAGGCCGGCACCTACGCCCCGGCATCGCCCCCGGTCGCCATCCAACCCCAACCCACGTCGCCGCCGGCACTGGCGCCGACTCCCTCGCTGAAGCCGATCCCCGAACTGCCGCGCAGTGGCGCCGGAAGCGGAGCCACGAACGGCAACTCGCCCGCGGCTCCGGCCGATGCCGGCAAGGCGGGATCTCCGGCTGCCTCCGGGCCGGCCCCGAATGCCGCCGCGCCGACCTTCCCCAAGCTCCTCGAACCGACGAGCCACACGACCTCCTGGCAGCCCTCCACGATCGGGTCCCCGCGGGCTGCGGCTTACCCGACGGCCGCGCTGCCGGGCCGCCTGCAGGCCGACACGCCGCGGCTCTGAGAGCCGTGCGGCTGGATCCGCTTGCCGGACCGGCGGAAGCGGTCGAAACTTGCCTCGTCGTCGGACACCCGTCCGGCCCGCCGCCCGTGCGACGAGGAACCCGTGACGAACTCGGAGATCGCCGCCAGACTCGATCACCTGGCGGATCTGCTGGAGTACCGCGGTGAAAACGTGTTCCGGGTCCGGGCCTACCGCAAAGCCGCCCACACGATCGGCTCCCTGACGGAGTCGCTGGCCGCCGTGCGGGCCGATCCGCGGCGCTCGCTGACCGACCTCGAGGGGATCGGGGCCGATCTGGCCGGCAAGATCGGGTCGCTGCTCGACACGGGCACGCTGGAGCTGCTCCAGGATCTGGAACGGCAGGTGCCGAAGGTGGTCTTCGAGCTGATGCGGGTTCCCGGCCTGGGGCCCAAGAAGGTCAAGGCCCTCGTCGAGGCCCTGCGGATCGACTCGCTCGACGATCTGGAGCTGGCCTGCCGCGAGGGCCGGGTGCGAGACGTCCAGGGCTTCGGCACCAAGACCGAAGCGGCGATCCTCGAGAACATCGCCTTCGCCAAGAGCCCCGAGCACGGCCGGCTGCTATGGCGGGATGCCGATGCCATCGCTGCTGCCGTGCTGGCCTGGATGCGCAGCTGTCCGCAGGTCCGACAGGTGGAGGGTGCCGGCAGCTGGCGACGAGGCCGCGAGACGGTCGGCGACCTCGACCTCGTCGTGGACAGCGCCGACCCCGTCGCGGTCATGGATCACTTCTGCCGCTGGAGCGAGACGGCGGCGGTGCTGCAGCGTGGCGACACCAAGGCCACCATCCGCGGTCCACGCGACATGCAGATCGATCTGCGCGTCGTGGAGAGCGGCTCGTTCGGGGCCGCCCTGCAGTATTTCACCGGCTCGAAGGAGCACAACGTGCGGCTCCGCTCGCTGGCCCGGGATCACGATCTGACGATCAACGAATACGGCGTGCATCGGCTGGCCGGCGGGGCCGGTGCGGCCGCCCGGGGTGAACGCCTGGCCGGAGCGACCGAGGCCGAGGTCTACGAGGCCGTAGGCCTGCCCTGGATCCCGCCGGAGCTTCGCGAGGGAACCGACGAGATCGACCGTGCCGCATCCGGTCGCCTGCCCAGGCTCGTCGAGGACAGCGATATCCGCGGCGACCTGCACATGCACACCACGGCGACCGACGGCGAGGACACGCTCGGCGAGATGGTGCGGGCTGCGATCACCCGGGGACTGTCCTACATCGCCATCACCGACCACGGCCAGCGGGTGACGATGGCCCGAGGGCTCGATCGCACGCGGCTGTTGCGGCAATGGGACGAGATCGACCGCCTCAATGAGTCGCTCGCGGAGGACGGCCGGCCGCCGATCGTGGTGCTCAAGGGCATCGAGGTCGATATGCTCGAGAAGGGCGGCCTCGATCTGCCCGACGAGGTGCTCGAGCGGGCGGATTGGGTGGTGGCGAGCCTGCATTACGGCCAGAATCAGCCCCGGGACCGGATCACGCAGCGCATCGTCGAGGCCATCGAGAATCCCCACGTCAGCGTCATCGGACACCCCACGGGCCGCCTGATCAACCGTCGACCGCCGTACGACGTCGATCTGGATGCGGTGATCGAAGCGGCCGCCCGCACTGGGACGTTCCTGGAAATCAACGCCAATCCCTGGCGGCTCGACCTCGACGATCGGCATGCGGCCGCTGCGAAGCGGGCCGGAGTGAAACTCGTCATCTCCACCGATGCTCATTCGACGGGCGGACTCGACGTCATGCGCTGCGGTGTCCTCCAGGCCCGTCGCGGCGGGCTCGAGGCGGAGGACGTCGCCAACACCCGCACGCTGGCGGCACTGAGAAAATTGCAGGGCCAGAAAGGCTGATGGTGCGGCGGTCGGATCAGGGGGATTTCACGCAGCGGAACCCGATGTGGTTGGTGCCGCTCGACACCTCGCCCTTGCCACGCGTGCCCACGATGTAGCGAGAGCAATACTGGTCCGTGCAGAGGAACGATCCGCCACGCTGGACTCGTTTGGGGAGGCCTGGTTCCTGCGGATCGTGGCTGCGGGCCGGACCGCGCGGGTTGCGGGTCACCCGCCCGCCCGCTGCATCGTCGCGATAGGTGTCGGGGCGATACCAGTCGCTGCACCATTCCCAGACGTTCCCCGACATGTCGTGCAGCCCGTACCCGTTGGCCGGATAGCGGCCCACGGGCGCGACTCCGGCATGGCCGTCGGCGGCGCTGTTCTGCACCGGGAACCGGCCCTGCCACGTGTTCGCCATCCACGTGCCCTGTGGCCGGAATTCGTCGCCCCAGGGGTAGAAGGCTCGGTCAAGGCCGCCGCGCGCGGCGAACTCCCATTCGGCTTCGGTGGGCAGCCGCTTGCCGGCCCACGACGCGTAGGCCTGAGCATCCTCGAAGGCGACGTGCACGACCGGGTCGTCACCATGCCCGGCGATCGTGCTCTGCGGACCGGTCGGGTGCCGCCAGTCGGCTCCGGGCACGTAGGTCCACCACTGCAGGTGTCCGCCGCCGCCGGGCGGATGGAGGGGCACGGGGCCGGCGGGCGGTGCGAACACGATCGAGCCGGGCACGAGATTTTCCGGCGGGGCGTCGGGAAAATCCTCGGCCTTCGGCTTGCGTTCGGCCACGGTCACGTAGGCGGTGGCGGCGACGAAGGCTGCGAATTGGTCGTTGCTGACCTCGTGCACGTCCATCCAGAATCCATCGACGTGCACCCGGTGGATGGGCCGGGCGTCGGCCATCGGATCGCTGCCACCGAATGCCACGCCGCGTGGATCGACGCAGCCCATGGAAAACGCTCCGCCGGGCACCCAGACCATGCCCACGGGGGCCTTCCCTTGCGGCCGTTCGGCCCCGGCAGGGGTGGACGCGTCGGACCCCTGCGCCGGCAGGGGAACCGCGAGGAGCAGGAGGGCCGAGAAGAACGGCCCCCAGCCCAGGCGCCTCGAACCCGTGAACGATGCCGGCCTCGAGCCCGGGGTCATGCCGACGTCCGTCGCTTCAGGGTTCTCTCGAAGGCCCGGCGCAACTGCCGGCGGCGGGACGGATTCCACCACTTTCCGAAGGCCCGGCGGGCCTCGTCGGCCAAGGCATCCTCGGCCTTGCGCAGTGCCGTCAGCGTCTGACGTTCGGCGTTCGCGCCGTCCTCGCGCGACCATCGTCGGAAGCGGTCGGCCGCAGCGGCGTGGTCGGTGAATTCCCCCAGCGTCCGCTGCAACTGCTCCAGCGACTCCTGGCAGCGCACGCGCACCCGCGGTGGGAACACGGCGGCGAAGATTTCCAGGGCGTAGCGCAACTTCTTGCCCTCGATGCGCAGTTCGTGCATCTCGGCGGCGTCGCGGAGCTTGTGGTCGGCGCGGGCGAAGAACCGTTCCATCAGCGGCCGGAAGCGCCGGCGGGCGTAGCGGCCGAATTCCACGCGCCCGCGGCGTCTCGAGATGCCCTCCATGAGCCGCTCGGTGCGGCCCACCCAGTCGGCGGCATCGAGCGACTCGCGGACTTCGCGGATCGGCTGCCGGGAAACGTCCCGGCGGCGCGAGAGCATGGCGACGAGCCGGCTCCGCGCTCCCCGGCCGGCGGCCGTCTGCGCGGAAGTCGCCGCAGCGGGCCTGCGCCGCAGCCGCTCCGTCAGCACGTCGAGATCGCGGGCATCACCCGCCGAGCGACGGATGCAACGCAGCTGTTTTTCGAACCAGGCGGTGCGTCGGGCCGGCAGCAGGTCGCGGAAGGCCTCGATCGCCGCCAGCGTGCGCCGTGTGGCCACCCGCAGGCGATGGATCCGCTCCGGGGCCGGTTCCTCGCAGCAGGCGGCGCGCAACTCGGCCCACACGTTGTCGAGTCGTAGCCGCAGGGTGCGGGAGGCGATCTGCTTCGCCGGCACGTGCTCGCCATGGGCGGCAAGCCGCCGGGCGGAGGATGTCCTGGGCTCCACGGGTATCCCGTCTCCGTCATCGGGGGTCACGGCCGCCCCCAGCCGCATTCACTCTATGGCCCGGCAGGGGGCGATTCCAGCCACCCCGCGGACGCGGCCAGAAGCCACGTCCCCAGTCAGTTCCTCATTGGGCGGCCACGGTTCTCGGCCCGCGGGGGACCGGAGACACGGCTGCCTTGGTGACGGTGACGCGGGATGCGAACACGGTTCCTGCGCCCATGGCACCGTCTCCACTCCAGAGCCGGCCGTTGACTTCGACGCTGTCGCCGGGAGCGATCAGGTCGAGACGGGCCGCATCGATCGTGGCCTCGGCGTCCTCCGCCAGGCTGAGCGTCAGCCTGCGGATGCCGCCCGTGGGGACACGCAGGGTGACGACGGCGTTGCGCCGCTGCTGGACGGTGCCGACGATCTCGTCGAGATGCCCGGGACGGACTTCATCGGGAACGAAATCG
>Ga0129333_10004619_pt1 | contig 12878 bp, 5 predicted proteins | sample CPB6_08_DNA_FD_94474 | JGI IMG/M metagenome (GOLD analysis project Ga0129333, IMG submission 94474) | Freshwater to marine salinity gradient microbial communities from Chesapeake Bay, USA - CPBay_Sum_0.6_0.8_DNA | ecosystem: Environmental > Aquatic > Marine > Coastal | place: USA: Chesapeake Bay... | reverse complement strand
GCTCCTTTAGCAATCTGGTGAATGCAGCGAACTCATAATTCGCCTGAGGCGTGTTCGATCCACGCAAGGAGCATAAAATAAATATAAGATACGGGAGTAAATCCTATGTCTTATCGTATCGATTCTGCATACTGCTGGTATCTAAATGGCAGTATGATTGTTAAAATGTACTTCATCAATCAAGTTCCTTTTACTTTTGATGAACTACCAGATGGTCACTTGTATGATCATGATCTTTGTAGAGAAGCAGATAAAAGTCGTACATTTGAACCAGAAGATTTATATAAATCTTCATTTTATCTAATAGACGAAGAATGTCACCCTTGCTTATTCCCAGTTGAGTTAGAAAACCCTGAAGATATGCCAGACGAAAATTATTATATTTTTGACGAAGAGGATTTAATGAACTAAATAAAACATAGAAATATTTTGGTTCATATAATCCGATGCCTCTTAATAAGTTAGAGAATTTTATAAAGAACTACGAAGGTAGAATTCTTTACGTTAATTCAAATGATCTTGATGCAACTGATAGTATTACCAATCAAGGAAACTCTCTTACAAAACCTTTCAAGACTATTCAGAGAGCACTTCTTGAATCTGCAAGATTCTCATTTGTTGCGGGAAATAATAACGATAAAAACGATAGAACTACAATCTTAGTATTTCCAGGTGAGCACGTAGTTGACAATAGACCTGGTTATGGAATTAAAAAAATTGGCACAGCTTTAGCACAATCTGTTGCTCCAGATGGATCTGTAACAACTCCTGCAAGTGACGAACTTACATTAACATTAGAATCTAATTTTGATTTAACACAAGAAGATAATATACTTTATAAATTTAATAGTATTAATGGTGGTGTTATTCTACCAAGAGGAACTTCGGTTGTAGGTTTAGATCTTAGAAAAACTAAAATCAGACCAAAATATGTTCCTAATCCAACAGATCCTGATGTACCTTCGTCTTCTATATTCAGAATTACGGGTAATTGTTTCTTCTGGAATTTTTCTTTCTTTGACGCAAGTGATAGTGAATTAGTCTATACTAACAATAAAATTTTTGCCAGTGGAACTGGAAATCAATCAACACCAACTTTTTCTCACCATAAATTGACCTGTTTTGAATATGCAGATGGTGTCAATGTACCATCTGGATATGATATTACTGACTTGGATATGTATTATGCAAAAGTCGCTAATGCTTTTAATGAAGGTTCTGGAAGACAAATTCCTGCTGCTCAAAAATGGCCATTAGCACCACAAGCTTTTTCCAAAGAACGTCCAGAATGGGAAATAGTTGGTGCTTTTGGGTCTGATCCAATTAATGTATCTAGTTTATTTTCTGGAGACTCTGCAACACCAAGTCCTATTGTAACTGTAAATACAGTCACTGATCACGAATTAACAGCAGGAACTCCGATTAAAATTAGAGGAGCCAGTGTTAAAGATTATAATATAACAACTACTGTACAAACTGTTACAGGACCTAAAACTTTTACTTATCTTTTACCATTTGTAAGAAGTGATCTTAATGCAAATCCCAGTGGATCTATAACAGTTACTATTGAAACTGATACAGTAAAAGGTTCTTCTCCATACATTTTTAATACTTCATTACGTTCAGTATGGGGTATGAATGGTATGCACGCCGATGGAAACAAGGCGTCTGGATTCCGCTCCATGGTTGTTGCTCAATTTACAGGAGTTTCTTTACAAAAAGACGATAGAGCTTTTGTAAAATATAATCCAATTACGAGAACTTACTCTGGAATTCCAATTACAAAATCTCTTGGAACACTTCTTTCTTCTGGTTCTTCATCTACCGATAATGATACGATTTATCACTTAGATAGTGGGGCAATTTATAGAACAGGGTGGGAAACCAGTCATATTAAATGTTCAAATGACGCAATTATTCAGGTTGTATCTGTTTTTGCGATTGGATATAATAGTCATTTTGTTGCGGAATCTGGTGGTGACCAATCTATTACTAACTCCAACTCAAACTTTGGACAAATTGCTTTATCTGCAACTGGATTTAAAAAAGAAGCATTTAGTAAAGATGATTATGGATATATTACTTCCATTATTACTCCAAGATCAGTTATACCCACAGAAACAAAAATTGATTGGATTCCAATTGATGTTGGATTAACGACTTCAGTTGGAATTTCAAGTCATTTATATCTTTTTGGATTTAATTCTCAAGATAATGTTCCACCAAATCTTTTACAAGGATATCGCATAGGTGCAAGAAAGGAGGATAAATTATATCTTGAACTTCCTAACAGAGATATAAAATCCACTAAAATTTTAATGGCAGATAATGTTCTTGTGTCTGGTGGATCAACTGTTATAAGTGGAAGTTCTTCTGCAGTAAAGGAGTATGTTGTTTCAACTTTAACTTCTGCACCAAATTATGACACTATTCAGTTTACCACAACACATAAGTTACAAACTGGTGAAAAAATTATTATCAATAGTGACACTGGAGATCTTCCAGAAAATGTAACAGAACATAAAACATATTATACGATTGTAGTAGATACTACTAGAATAAAATTAGCATCCTCATTTACTAATGCACAAAATGGTGTTGCGTTAAAAATGTATGGAGGATCTCAATTAAAAGTTCAAAGTAGAGTTTCTGATAGAGATGCTGGACAGTTAGGATCTCCAATTCAATATGATCCAAATCATAATAATTGGTTCGTTTATGTAGAGCATAATAATGAAATATATAATTCAATTAATTCTCTTGGTGTTGTAGGATTTGAAGAGCCAAGAACAGGAGTAACGTATTTCAGAAGAGTTGCAGACTCTCGCAGTTTAGACGAAAAAATTTACAAAGTTAGAATTGTAGTTCCAAAAGAAGCTCCTAACGGTAAAGATCCACAAGATGGATTTGTAATTCAAGAATCAAGCACTACAGGCGCTATTACTGATTCTGATTTTTCATTGAGCTCTATTGATACCAATAATTATAACTTCCAAAGAAATTATAGATTTATCAGCACATGTACAGAATCGAGTGGAACAGTAACTGTCATTACTGAACTTCCACATAATTTAAATGTTGGTGATAGAGTATTAATTAAAAATGTTAAGTCGTCTACCAATTTAAATGGAATTGGAGTTACTGGATTTAATGGTGATTTTATCGTTGCCGATACACCAGATGCAAATACTTTTAGTTATCTCACAGAAGATTATAATGGAATAACACATAATGTTGGTATTTTCTCTGGACCCACTTCTAGAAATACCACCTTGCCTAGATTTGAAAGAAATGATTTACAATCTAACTTCTTTATTTACAGATCAGAAACTATTTCTCCATATATTTACAATGTTCAAGACGGTATCTATCATGCATATATTTTAAAATCAGATAATGCCGTTCCAGATCACTTTACAGATTACAAATATACTCAAAATATTGTAGACCTTTATCCTCAACAAGATAGAGATAATTATGACGATAATCCACCATCAGCAGTAACTTTTGCAAAAAGATCTCCAATTGGTGATGTAGTAACCAATGATCTTAAGAAAAGTGTTACAAGAGAAACCGTAGATTCTCTTGTTAAAAAACTTGGAGTTACTCCAATAATTCAAAATGTATCTCCTTTAATTGCAGGTGTAACAACAGTTACAACTACTCGTGAACATGGATTTAATGGTATAGTTGGATTCGCAACATTAACAAGTGGTTCTGGATATAACAGCGGAACATATTACAATGTTAAACTTTTAAATTCAGATGATAGTTGGAATGGTGCAAGAGCAACTGTTGTTATTTCAGGTGTTGCAAATTCAATCACTTCACTTAGTGTAACTTCGCCTGGATCTGGATATAATGACGGTGTTTCTCTAAAAGTAGAGGGGTTCACTGGATCTACAATTGGAATTACAACCACAACAATTTCATATTTAAATGATAACTCTTTACAGATAACTGGACTTGGAACTGCAACTGATGGACTGTATAGAGTTATTAGAGTTCCTTCAAAAAATCAAATTGCAATTGCAAGAACAAGTGGCGATCCAGCAATTAATCCAAATCAATATGTATTTAATGTTGCCCCAAGTACTCAAGTAACGAATGTAGTTTATAATTCCACTGTTGGAATTTCTACAATAACATGTTCTTCTGCTCATGGTTTAGTTGCTGGTAATAGATTTAGAGTCTTAGATACTAATAACAATAACTTAGGAGACCATATTGTAAATGATACCGTAGGGGTAACTACTTTTACAGTTTCTGGAAATGTTAACACTAATTCTACCAGAATTCTAAAGCATGGATTCTCTTCAAATAATTTAATTTCTGACGCTGGTAGTGAGAATTTAGCAGCGAGAGGAGTTTCCTTCTATGATAATGAATCTGCTATTTTGATAACGGATATAGTAACAGATACTACATCAGGAATTGCAACTTTCCCAATTAGATTGGTTAATTCTGGTATTTCCACCGTAACTAGATTCCCAATTGGTAGTTTCATTCAAGTTGATAATGAAATTATGAGGGTTTCAAAGAGCACCCTTACTGGTTCTGGAAATAATGAAATTACAGTTCTTCGTGGTTATTTGGGAACTCAAAAAGAATCTCACTTGGCAAATTCTTTAATCAAAAAGATTAAACCACTTGCAATTGAGTTACGTAGACCTTCAATTTTAAGAGCATCTGGACATACCTTTGAATATCTTGGATATGGACCTGGTAACTATTCAACTGGTTTACCACAAATTCAAGTTAAAACTTTGACTGAAAGAGAAGATTTCTTATCTCAATCCCAAGAAAAATCTTGCGGAAGTGTTGTTTATACTGGAATGAATAGTGATGGAGATTTCTTCATTGGAAATACGAAATATTCATCAGCTTCTGGACAACAAACAACTTTTGATATTCCAATTCCAACTGTTACTGGACAAGATCCTTCAAGACTTAGTGTTGTATTTGACGAAGTTATTGTCAAGGAAAGAATTCTGGTAGAGGGTGGTAAATCAAAACAAATTCTTTCTCAATTTGATGGACCAACAACATTCAATAATAATGCAATCTTGAACGGTGAAACTAAAATTAATGGCGAAGTTATCCTGTCAAATGTATTAAGACAAAATAATAATACAGACTCAACAGCAGTCAATAATGGTTCAATCATCACAAAAGGTGGGGTTGGAATTCTAAGAAACTTAAATGTTGGTGGTAATGTAAGTATTTCTGGAACTGCAACATTTAATGGTCAAGTTCAATTCAATACAGGACTTGTTCCCGATTCTATAGAAGATGCTTATGTTGGATCTTCTACTAAACCATGGGCTTCTGGTTGGTTTGGCGGGATTGGAATTTCAACAGAAGGAACTCCTGGTGGAACAGAAATTGAAGATAGAAGAATTACTGGTTGGACTGGAGACTTAGTACTGAATAGCATAGGTGCTGGAACTTCAGTTATAATAGAAAATACAAGTTTTTATGCTGAAGGTGATGCAATTATTGCAGGTATTCTAACTGTAGGAAGAACTTCAATTGCCATTAATGGATCTTCAAACACTATTGCTGTTGGAAAAACTGCATCTATATCTTTATCACCAACAGGATCTCTTGTATTATCTTCGACTAATGGTGCTCCCCATGAATTTGATAACGTTAAGATAACCAATACACTTGAAACTGTAGGAATAGCAACGTTTAAAAATTTTGTTACTGTTGAGGGACATTTAATTGCTAAATCTGATTTAAATGTAACTGGTGTAACTACTTCTTCTACCGGATTCTTCCCGTTATCTGATTCTGGTGCTCCTCTTGGATCATTGGCGTTATCATTCTCGGAAGCTTTTGTTGACAATCTTAAGTTAGATGGCAATACCTTAAGTTCTACGAATACAAATGGAAATATTACTTTAAGTGCAAATGGAACTGGTGTTGTAGAAACTGTTAATGATGTAAACTTTGGAACTTCAGGTGATAATTCAACTTTAACTGTTGTTGGGCAACTAAATGCAGACAATTTAAGATTAGACGGAAATAGTGTTACTTCAACAAATACGAATGGAAATATTATTCTTGATGCAAATGGAAGTGGTATTATTGATATAAATTCACCAATTGACGTTGAGGGTCATGCTAACTTCCAGAGTACTTCTAATTTTGTAGGTGAAGTTACAGTAGAAACTGGAATTATTCCAGATACTGCAGGAGATGCAGCTTATCTTGGATCAAATGCAAAACCATTCTCCTCTGCATTCATTGGAAACATTCGAATAGCAGAAGGAACAGCGGCTGGAAATGACAATACAATTACAACTTCCAGTGGCGATTTAAATATTGATGCTGTAGGAAAGGTGCTTGTTAAAGCCAATCTGGAAGTTGAATCTTCAAATACTGCTACCTTTAATGACAATGTTATCATTCAAGGATCTGGTAAAACATTTGAAATAAAAGATGGTTCTAGTGTTACAAAGTTTTCTGTTGCAACTAATAGTGGAGACACTACGATTCAAGGAACATTAACTCTTGTAGGAGGACTTACACTTGGTGGAAAACTCGCTGTTAACGATGCTACTGATTCCACTAGTTCTACGGACGCTAATGCTTCGTTTAAAATTTCTGGTGGAGCAGCAATTGCTAAAAAACTTTATGTTGGAGATGCTTTAACAGTTAGTTCTGGTGGTATTACAGTCACTGGAAATAGTTCAATTTCTGGTGGATCTCTCACTGTTGCTAGTGGTCTTACTGTCACTGCTAACGGTCTTACTGTCACTGCTGGCGGTCTTACTGTCACTGCTGGTGGAATTAGTGCTGCCGGTCAAACAGTTACGGCAAGTACCTTTACTGGAAATGCAGCTAGTGCAACAATAGCTTCTAATGTTGAAGGTGATGGTGGAAGAGTATTATACAATTCTAACACTAATGATACAACCACTAGTGGAGACCTCACTTTTGATGGAAGTAATCTTAGAGTTGGTGGTGAACTTAGAGCTGGAGGAGATATTATAGCTTATCATTCTTCAGATAGAAGATTAAAAACTAATATTTCCATTATAGAAGACGCAATTAGTAAGGTTTCTAGTATTTCTGGAGTAACCTTTAACTGGAATGAATTGGCAACTACTAAAGATCCTTTAATTCGTGAGGCAGGCATAATTGCACAAGAAGTCAAAGAAATTCTTCCTGAGGTAGTAACTGAAAGAGATAATGGATATCTTGCAGTTAATTATGAAAAAATTGTTCCATTATTAATTGAAGCAATTAAAGAATTGAATGTTAAAGTTCAAGATCTTGAACAAAAGTTAGCAGATAAATAACTAAAAAATCTAAGAAATGGCAAATTATAATAAGTCATTTAATTTTAGGAATGGAGTTCAAGTTGATGAGGATAATTTTCTAGTTGCTTCTACTGGACTAGTTGGTATTGGAACGACAATTCCGAGATATGATTTAGATGTTTATGGAAATACCAATGTTGCTGGTCTAATTACAAGTAAAAATCTAGTTGTTTCTGGAATAGCTTCATTTACTAACGTAATTATTGGTACCGGTATTACTATTTACGGTAATACCGGTATTATTAGTGCTACTTTTTATGGTGATGGATCTAATTTACAGGGAGTTCCTACTTCTCAATGGGTTGATGTTGACGTTGGAGCAGGTTATACAAGCATATATGCCAGAGGTAATGTCGGAGTTGCAACAACAAGTCCAACGTCTTCTTTCCAAGTTGGAGGAAGTCCAGAAATAGGGCAAGGTGGAGTTAGTATAAGTTCTGAAGGTAATGTAAAGGTTTCTGGAATTATAACTGCTGGTTATTTTGACGGAAATGGTGCTAGTATTACAAATATTAATGCTTCTAATGTTTCTTCTGGAACTTTAAGTAATAGTAGACTACCTTCTTCTATTAGTGTAGGATTTGTATCTGCTGCTAATTTCACATCTGGAGTTTCAACAATAGGATTTTTAACAGCAACAAATTCTCATTTGGGATTTGCCACTGTTGGATTTGCCACCGTTAATACTCTTTATGCTGGCATTGGAACTGTTGAAGTTCTTACCGCAACGCAATCTACGATAGGATCTTTATCTGCAACAAGTGCTGTAGTTGGCACTGGAACTATAACCACACTGAGATCAACTACAGGAATTATAACCTCACTTTCAAACACATTTTTAAATTCTGGTGTTGGAACTGTTGGGGTTCTTACTGCAACTAATGCTAATATTGGTGTAGTAACAGTTACTAACATAACTATTAGTTCTGGAATTTCTACTTCCCTACAAATTATAAATGCAAACATAGGAGTTGCGACTGTAGGATTTATAACTGCTTCATTCTCAAATCTTGGAGTTGTGACTGCGAGCAGTGCCAAGATTTCTAATATTAATATCTCAGTTAATGCTAATAAAATTGAAACTTCTAGTGGAAATTTAACTCTTGATTCAATTGGCGGAACAATAATTGTTGATGATAATCTTAATGTTACTGGAGTAAGTACATTTGAAAGTGAAGTAACAGTTAATACTGGGATAGTTCCAGACGCTAATGGAGCTTATCTTGGATCAAGTGCAAAACCATTCTCTCAAGCTACGATTAAAAATATTAGAATTGGTTTTGCTGGTGACAATAATGTAGATACTTCTTCTGGAAATCTAACTTTAAGTGCAAGTAGCGATTTAGTAGATATTAATGATAATTTAAATGTTTCTGGCATAAGCACTCTTAATGGTGCAGTTACAGTTAACACTGGAATTGTACCCGATGTTGATTTAGATGCTTATCTTGGTTCCAATTTAAAGTATTTTTCAGCTGCTTATGTTGGTGATATTCAAATTGGTGCAGCAGCAAGCAACAAAATTACAACAAGAAATAGGGATTTAACTATTGATTCAAATACTAATAATGTATTCATTGATAGTAATTTAACAATAACTGGAATTACTACAATAAATGATCGTGTTTATATAAGTGGAATTACCTCTTCTCTTACAGGTTTTATACCATCAACAGACGCAGTAGGATATCTTGGAAGTTCAGATAAAAGATTTAGTGCCTTATATGTTGATAATATTAAAATAGGTGCTGGAGTAGGCGCTGATAATAAAATTGAATCTAGTTCTGGTGATATTAACCTGTCCTCTGCTGGAAAAATTGCATTAAATGCTTTATCTGGAAATATTGAATTAACACCAAGCACAGGATTAACCACGGCAACAGGATCCTTCAATGTATCCGAAAACGTAAGTATCAAGGGAACAGCAAATATTGTTGGAGTCACAACAATTCAAACTGGATTATTACCAAATACTGATACTGGTGCATATTTGGGAAGTTCTGCCAAATCTTTCTCAGAAGCTCATATTGACGGAGTTAGAATAGGTTATTCTGGAACAACAACAATTGACACCAGAGGTGGAAATTTAATTTTAAATTCTACTGGAAATAGTACCATAATTCAAAGTGGTATTACTTCAGTTCAAGGTGATTTAAGAGTAGTAAATGATTCATACTTAACTGGTATTCTTTCAGTAGCATATAACACTACTACCCAACCATTGTTATACGTTGATGTTGATAATGGCGTTATAGGAGTTGGAACTGGTGACCCGTATAATAGATCAGCAAATTCAAATTTATTAATTTATGATTCAAATGCTCAATTTGACTTATTCTCAGCAACTGGTGGAAGTTCAATCGTAAGATTAATTAGTGACGGAGGAACAGAAGGTAGAATAACTTATAATACTAATGGTGATTTAGTATTTGAAAGTAAAGTTTCATCAGGAAATCTTGATTTTATATTAAACAATAGTGGATTTGCAGGTGTTAGCAGTGGTAATTTTAGGTGGAAAAATGGATATGCAGGTAGCGAATTAGCAACTCTTACTTGGGATGGAAAATTTGGAATTAACAATGACGAACCTAATTCTACTTTAAACGTTGTAGGAACTTCTTCCATTACAGGAAATTCTTATTTTGGAAGTAATGTAAATGTAGAGGGAAATCTTTATGTTACTGGCATAGCAACTTTTGCTTCTGGTGTTAATGTAACAAATAATTCATTACCAGACATAATTACTAAAAATATCAATGTCACAAGTGGATTTTCTACTTTTAATGATGTAAACATTCAAAGACTTGGTATTAATACTAATAATCCTTTAGCAGAAGTAGATGCAAAAAATTCAAGAGGATTATTCTCTTCAATTGGTATAGGAACAACAGGAACCACAGAAAATGATTACAATAATGTTCAATTACTTATAAATGGTAGAACGTTTATCCAATCAACCTCTTATGTTGGAATTGGAACAACACAGCAATTTTATCCTGGTGGAGATCCTGAAGTAGTTACACCAACTGGTCTTGAGGGTGATATTCAATTGTTTAGTAGATCAATTGATTTATATAATTCAAATTTAAATATTTTCAAAGAATCTGCAGTAGGATTTAACACTGATCTTCCTAGAGGAGTAATGGATTTTGGATATGCAGATAGTAGTGCTTCATATTATCCAGTTGTTGTTCTTCCAAATATAACTACAACCACAAGAAATGGGATTGGTGATACTGCATCTGGTGCTGTAATTTTTAATACAAGTTTAAGTAAATTCCAAGGTTGGGATGGAACCCAATGGGTAGACTTTTAGTAATTAATTAATTCTTATGGCACATAATACATCAAATACATTTTATTTCAGTTCTGGTGAAATTAAATTCAGTCAAATTAGAGATCAATTTGGATTTCCAGGTGGTACAATAAAAGCTTCTGAACTCGTTAGAGATACAAACGTTCAAAATGCAAGCCCTAAAATACCAGATGCTACTGAAAATTCAAATATTTTATCATCTGTTTCTTCTGGATCTAATTGGAAAGCATCGCACTTTAGAAGTAGTATAAAAGAGTATGAGCTTTTTCAATACGATACTGATACAAATGTTACTCTTTCTTCACTTAATTGGAATTCAAATTTAGGTAAAAATGTTAAAAAAACATATAAAGTAACAGGAACCATTGGAGGAACTAGCAGTGGAGGATCTGCATTAACTTTAGATGGAACAACTTATAATTTGACTGTTAGAGTTACCAGCTCAGGTTATATTTTAGGATATGGTGGTCTTGCTGGAGTTAAAGGTAGTGGTACAATAACAGAATCAGTACCCACTAATGTGAATGCTTTTATTCGAGTATTTGATAATAGTAAAGATAATCCAGTTATAAGTTTAATAACTAATGGAACTGGTGATGCAACAGTAAGAATGTATGCCGGAATGCGAGATTATACCAATGGTGATAAGAGACCATGGAGATACATTTATTTTGGTGACAAAAATGGTGTTCAATCAGTTTATGTAGATCCAGGACCATCTGGATCTCAATCAAATAGAGAATTAGATTTTTATGTTGATCTTGCGGTAACTGGAGGAGCTCAATATAGCATTACACCTACTAATTTACAAAAAGCAATTTCTAGATTTGCAAATTACGGAACAAACACTTCTGCTCTTGCAAACGGATCTGATGTCAATGGATTTAGTATGAGAGATGCTGATAATGATATTTGTAGAGGTCAAGTTAAAATAGAATCAATAACTCAAGGGACACGAACAGTAACCATAGGAGCTGGAAGTGGATATGATGGTGGACATGCAATAAATGTCAATACAAGTGGAAATCCAGTTAAAATAGTTGAAGATAGCACCAATCGCATTCGTGGTGGAGGTGGTGGTGGAGGAGCTGGTAAAGACGGTGTTGCTGGAACAGGTGGTCTTTGTGACACATATGATGAAGCTATAAATCAAAGAACTTCAACAACAAGATGCAGAGCTACCAATATGGATTCTGCAAGAGCAAAAGAAATATGCAATGTACTTGGATATTCTCAATTCAGTAGAAATAATTCCGGAGATTGTTGTGAGCGTGAACCAGATAGACAAGTATGCGTTAGAAGAAGAAAAAATGGAACATGTGCTCAATTTGAAACTAGAGTTGGTGCTTGCATAAAATGGACTACATATGTTTATTGTTGGAATAATTATGCAACCTCTGGTGGAGCACCTGGATCAGGTGGCAATGGTGGTAGAGGAAGAGGATACAATTGGAATCAGTTAGACGGAAGCACTGATAAACCAATTGCATCTCCCGACTATGGGCAAGGAGGAGGGCCCACTAGAGGTGGAGCAGGTGGAGGTTGTGGTGCGACTAATGGAACTGACGGTACTAGAGGTGGTCAAGGTGGTCCATGGAATACTGCTGGTACTGCAGGAGATACTGGGTCTGGTGGAAACGCAGGACAAAGAATTCTAGGAAGCAATTGGACTTCTTAAAATAAATAATTTTGAAATAAATTATTAATACACATATGAATGACGAAAAATTTTCTATATTTACTTGGGAATTGATTAAATACCTTGCATATAATTATGATAATATTATAACTGCCTCTGACGAAATTTACAAGCAAAGAGTTGAAATATGTAAATCTTGTGACAAGTTTGATGATATTGAAAAAGTATGTATGGCATGTGGTTGTCCAATAGGTCCAAAGGCAAGAGCAATCACAGAATCTTGTCCATTAGAAAAATGGGAACCTTACAAAGAAGATTGGGAAACAAGAAGTCAACCAATTAAAGAATTAAAAATTCAAATACTTGACAAACCAGAAGATAATGAGTAGACTACCTTTGTCCTGGTTGAAGATAAGAGTTTAAGTTCTTTAAGACACTTTAATAACTGGCACATGGGGTTTCTTCGGGAACCCCTTTCTGCTATAATAGTCCCATACGCAAAGGAGACCTTGTTCCAACTTCGCCCCCATCAACAGATTGCTCTTGATGCCCTGCGCCAGGTTGCCAAGGGCATTTGTGTGTTTCCCACTGG